>Ga0209320_10001528_pt1 | contig 11890 bp, 5 predicted proteins | sample Rifsed13ft4_FD_184008 | JGI IMG/M metagenome (GOLD analysis project Ga0209320, IMG submission 184008) | Soil microbial communities from Rifle, Colorado, USA - sediment 13ft 4 (version 2) | ecosystem: Environmental > Terrestrial > Deep subsurface > Rock core/Sediment | place: Rifle, Colorado... | reverse complement strand
CGGGTGCTTGTGGCTCTTTGTATGAAGGAGTTTCTCCAGACGGAACTTCGTATAATCCAACCGAGGTGCAAAAAATTCATCAAGCTTACGGAAGACCTTTTCAATTACCCAATGCCACGGCTCATACGGAAACCTGCGCCAATATTGGAAATGTTTTGTGGAATTGGAGAATGCTTCAAATTACGGCCGACGCCAAATATGCTGACGTTGTGGAACTGGCATTGTACAATAGCGTGTTATCGGGAATCAGTTTGGAAGGAAAAGAATTCTTTTACAACAATCCGCTGAATGTTTCCAAAGATTTACCTTTCAAACAACGTTGGAGCAAAGAGCGCGAAGGTTATATTGCGTTGTCCAATTGTTGTGCGCCAAACGTTACCAGAACCATCGCAGAGATCAGCAATTACGCTTATAATTTTTCGAAAGAAGGACTGTATGTCAATTTATACGGAAGCAATAATCTAAATTCCACGACACTTTCGGGAGAAAAAATAGAAATTGAACAACAAACCAATTATCCTTGGGATGGAAAAATCACTTTGAATATTATGAAAGCTCCAAAAGAGGCGTATGCTTTTTTATTAAGAATTCCAGGTTGGAGCCAAGGAACTACAATTGCAATCAATGGTAAAAATGTTAATGATGCAATTGTTTCTGGTTCGTACCAAAAAATAGCACAAAAATGGAAAAAAGGAGATGTAATCGAGTTGAATATTCCAATGCCGGTGGAGTTGATGCAAGCCAATCCATTGGTAGAAGAAATCAAAAATCAGGTTGCCGTGAAAAGAGGTCCGATTGTGTTTTGTCTGGAATCGAATGAGCTTCCTGCGAATGTGAAAGTGAACGATGTGGTTTTGGATCTAAATTCTAAATTCACTACTGATTTTATCAAGATAGACAACAGAGATTTGCTGAGTATTAATGCCAGTTCGTCGATTGTTTCTGAGAATTCTTGGAACAAAAAGTTATATCAACCCATTCCTAAAGAAGAAGGCAAAACCTATTCCATAAAATTAATTCCTTATTTTGCGTGGGGAAATCAAGGCAAAGGAGAAATGTCTGTTTGGTTGTCGCATTAATACAAAAAAATTATGAAACACATTTTAATCGTATTGCTATCATTTAGTTCCCTTTTTTTAGCAGCACAAACTACCGACAATCGATTCGAATTGACCGTTGCCCAAGACGGTTCGGGAGATTGCAAAACCATTCAAGAAGCTATTAACAAAGTGAGAGATCACGCTGAATTTAGAGTTGTAATTACTATAAAACCGGGGACTTATAACGAAAAAGTTGTTATTCCTTCTTTCAAAAGAAATATTACTTTGAAAGGAGAGGATAAAGGAAAAACCGTTATTGCTTATGACGATTACTCTGGAAAACCGTTTAGGGGAATTGATGTAACTGGCGATACAAAGTTCAGCACCTATACTTCTTATACTTTGTTGATTCAAGGAAATGATTGTTCTGTAGAGAATTTAACCATCGAAAATACTGCTGGTAAAGTAGGTCAAGCAGTTGCCTTGCATACTGAAGGTGATAGAGTGGTGGTAAAAAATTGCTCTATTTTAGGAAATCAAGATACTTTATACTTGGCAAAAGGGGGGACTAGAAATTATTTCGAAAACTGCTATATCAACGGAACTACTGATTTTATTTTTGGTGCCGCAACAGCTTATTTTTATAATTGCAACATCGAAAGTCTAACAAATTCTTATGTTACTGCAGCATCAACCACTCAGCAGGATGCTTATGGATTTGTTTTTGTGGATTGCAAACTTATTGCCAAAGACGCTACTGTAAACAAAGTTTTCTTGGGAAGACCTTGGCGACCTTATGCAAAAACTATTTTTATCAATGCAGAAATGGGTTCACATATTCTTCCAGAAGGATGGAATCCTTGGAAAGGCGACAAGAATTTTCCAGACAAAGAAAAAACTGTTTTTTATGCAGAATATGCCAGCAAAGGAGCAGGAGGAAAAGATGTTTCCAAGAGAGTTTCGTGGTCGCACCAATTAAAAAAATCGGATCTTAAGAAATACGATTTGTTTAATGTGTTGAATGGTTGGAATCCAAAAAAATAAATATATTAATTTCAATATTCCAGACTCGGCTCGTTCTCCTTTGAAAGGGGGTTGGGTTAGGAAAATGCGATTTGCTTAAAGTGTCAAATGGTTGGAATCCTAAAATCTAACTAACCCATTTACTAATTAAGTGTATTTATGATTACTTTATGAATTTTGAAGCTGGTTTTTATGAAGCCTATCCAAGGGGCAAAAAAACATTACCCATTTTCAGGCCGTTGGAGGAAAATAAATCGCCAATTTGGTTTATGATTCGATGAAAAAACTGTGAAATTTCATTAGATTTTACCACTCCGTTTATTGTTCATTATAATTTTCGAATCTATGGGTATTGAAATTAATTTAAACACTGCTTAATCGTTAAAGCAAAACTGTAAGAATTTACTTTTTTAGAAAAAAAAAGTCGCCAAACGGGTAAATTTTAACACTTATAAATTAATTTTGGAATAGGTCATAATAGCTACAAATTCAAATGATGTAATTGTCCTTTTACAGAAGAGATATTCTGAACTTTTTTATAGTAGCTAATTTATTAAGTGTCTGTTAATTAGTTATTTGAATGAATAATTTTTGTGGAAATAGAATTTAGTGGAGTTGAATTTATGGAGGTAGAGTAAAAAATATTCGGTTTTGCTTTTTTACGTTTTAAGAAATAAACTTATAATTATCAACTGTTAAAATGGATGTAAAAAATAATGTCGAAGAGTTTTAATTTAATTTTTTTTGTGTGTTTACTGCAACAATATGTTTAAAAAGCGTGATAAAATTAAGAATAACTAGTATTTCTTCTATTTTTTTTGTTAATTTTATTTTAAGCCTTATTTTTTGTTGATATGATTTATTTTTTGCTATTTTTATTTAATATAAATATTGAAGCAGGACACTACAGGATAGTTTCAGTTAATCTACCTAATAAATTTGAATCAAATATGATAAATGTGTTTTAAACATTTAATTTTTTTGAACATTTCAGATTTTTAAAAAATCCCAAAATGTTTTAAAAGCATTCCTTTATATTTTACTAACTAAACTAACTATTAATTTAACTAAAAACACTTATGAAACAAACTATTAAACAGGTGTGTGGTGTGCTGTTATTTGCTCTGTTGAGTTTGTCGGGCTTTGCCCAAAAAACTAATGGAGATAAAGTAATTATAACTGGTACTGTAATCGATAACACTGGCATAGGTATTCCTGGGGCTAATGTTCTCGAAAAGGGTACGAAGAATGGTACAACAACCGATGCCGATGGTCGTTATACAATATCAGTGAAAAAAGGAGCTGTTCTTTCTTATGCTTTTATAGGAATGGACAGGGTTGAAAAAACAGTGGGCAATAATACTGTTATCAATGTGACTTTGAAAGAAGACGCAACGACCCTAAGTGAAGTGGTTGTCGTGGGTTATGGTGCTCAGAAAAAGATTCACCTTACTGCTGCTGTTGGAACCATTAAAATGTCTGAAATTGAACAAATTCCTACCGGTGATGTAGGAGGAGCTTTGGCAGGACGTGTCATAGGGGTTTCGGTTTCAGGAGGATCTACTCGACCAGGAGTAAAATCAACATTGAAAATTCGTAATCCAATGTCAACTGCTAAAGATGGTGGTACAACGGCTCCTTTGTATGTAATTGATGGAGTTTTGCAAATTGGTGCTGATGGAACAAATGACACTACTTTATTTGATAACATTGATTCTTCTGAAATAGAAAGTATGTCATTCCTTAAAGATGGTGCTGCCGTTGTATATGGTGCCAGAGCCGCTCAGGGGGTTATTGTTGTTACTACTAAAAGGGGTAAAATTGGGGCTGCAAAATTCAGCTACAGTGGATCTTATGGTGCAAATGATGAAGCCTTTAGAACAAAAATGATGTCTGCTTATGATTTTGGTAATTATATTAATATTGCCAATAGTCCAAATGGAGCAAACAAAGGTGTTGAGAAAGATTATTACTTTACGCCTGATGAGATGGAATATTTTAAAACGCTAAATTACAATCCATTAGAAGAAGAGTGGAAACCATCATTCAATTCACGTCACAATCTAAATATCAGTGGCGGTACCGAAAAAGCAACTTACTTTGCTGGAGCATCTTATTATACCCAGAATGGTAATTTAAGTACTTTGGATTATGAAAAATGGACTTATAGAGCGGGTGCAGATCTTAATATCTCGTCTAACTTAAAAGCAGGTATACAATTGTCTGGATTCTATTCAGATAAAACTAAAACTTTCAACAAAATTGGTGGAGAGAATGACGAAAATGATTATAGAACTTTATTAAGTGCTTTGCCATTTATGCCTCAATATATTAATGGTTTACCAGTACTTGCTAACACTACTAATGCTTTGTCACAATACCATTATGCAGAGATACAACGCCTAGGGAATTTGGCAACTACTACATCAAGTAATATGACTTTGAATATGTATGCGGAATACAAAGTTCCATTTATAAAAGGATTATCACTAAGAGGTTCGTATGCTCGTAATATAGGTAATAGCAGGGGTACTCAAATAGGTACAAGTTATAGATTGTATCAATTTAATCCTAGTACAACATTAAACGATGGAGGTTTACCAATAGGAGGAGCAAATGGTCATATTTTTAATGAAACATCGACTGTAAAATCTAGTGCTTTATACAAAAACGGTGACCGTTTGTATTATGACAACAGTAATTCATTATTAACCCAAACCAACTTTACTGCTACTTACAATCGCGACTTCGGAAAACATAGTTTTAGTGGTTTATTCTCAATCGAGAAATCAGAGTCAGGAAGTACTAAAGAAGTGGTTTTTAAAGAAGGTGTAATAGAAAGTACAAACGGACAATTTGGTTCAGCTTTTGGTGCAATATCTGGTAGTACTTCAAGAAGTGAACAAGGTTCTTTGGGGTATATCGGAAGGTTTAATTATGCCTATGGTGATAAGTATTTAGCAGAGTTACTTGTTAGAACAGATGCTTCGACCAAGTTTGCACCTGGATATTATTGGGGAACTTTTTACTCTATATCTGCTGGTTGGATAATTTCTAAAGAAGATTTCTTCAAATCATCGGTTATCGATTTCCTTAAAGTAAGATATTCTATTGGTCACCTTGGGAAAGACGATACAAAAGCGTGGCAATGGAGACAAAGATATACTTATCAAGATGGTAAGGGAATTGTGCTTGGTGAATCTAACAATGGAGTTAATAGTTCAACTGGTATGAAAATGGAAGTATCTCCGAATCCTGATGCACATTGGAGTGATGAAATAAAAACGAATTTCGGTCTTGAAATGAAGTTTTTGGATAATAGATTATCATTTACAGGTGAAACATATTACAATATTGGTACTAACGTGTTTATGGAAAATACTGGTAATGTGCCTTTCACTGTTGGAGGAAGCGTTGCTGCCGAGAATTTTGGATCAATCGATACTTTTGGATACGAACTATCTCTAGGTTGGGATGATAGAGCTGGAAGTGATTTTCATTATGGAATAGACGTTCGTTTTGGATGGTCTGATAACAAAGTGATTAAAGGAAATTATAATGCTGAAGACATCTTGAAACCTTGGAATCCAAAACCAGGTCAGTCGGCTGATAATGGAGTTTGGGGATATGATAATCTTGGTATGTTCAAAACACAAGCTGATGTAGATGCTTATGTTTCTCAAAATAAAATCACTCAAGTTTTTGGGACAATAGCTTCAAATCTTAGACCAGGTATGTTGTACTATAGAGACGTTAGAGGTGCTTATTTAGGAAACGGAGAATTTGCAGCTCCAGATGGTATTATCGATGTAAATGACCAAATCCAATTAGCGAAAAGAGCAAATACTAAGTATGGTGCAGGAACTACTCTAAAAGTGGCTTACAAATCATTTAGTTTAAATACAGTTATTAATGCTTCTTTCGGAGGTGGATGGTCTGAGGTGGATAGTCAAACTAGAAAACCATTATACAATCAAATTTCGAGAAACTTTGATAGCAGACCTGTAATTTGGAATAATATCTATGACCCAGTTCTTAATCCTAATGGAACTATGCCAAACCCTTATTGGTCAGCTATTAATATGGACCCTACATCTACTTTTTGGTCAAGAGACCCATTCCGTATCGAATGTAGAAATATTACATTGGCATATAAATTTAATGAAAAAATATTGGATGCAGTTAAAATTAGTAACTGTAATTTGAATTTAGTAGTAATGAATCCGTTTAATCTTTATAATCCTTTTGGTTATAAAAATCCAAGTGGAGCTTACGATACTTACCCTGCGTTACGAACAGTTTCTTTGGGACTTAATATAGGATTCTAATTAGAAATCAATTAAAAATTAAAACTATGAAAATGAAAAAAATAAAATATATAGGGTTATTTACTATCCTTGCAACATTTTCTCTAGGAAGTTGTAATGATGATTTCCTAGCTGAAAAACAAGATTATTCAGGAGTAAATGAGGAAGTTTTTCAAGATCCTGTTCAGGCTCAGGCCTATGTGGATTATATTTACAGCCAATTTTTACCTGGGGATAATGCTGTTACTAGGACTTGGGATCTTGCAGCTGGAGGATCCGATGATTTTAGCCAAACTACCGAAGAACTCGCAGGTGAAGTAAACTTCAACAAACCTTGGGCATCAATAGTTCCTACGGGAGCAAATTGTTTACCTTACATCGGGGCTAGAATGGGATCTAGTGTTTCAAATAACACTTGGACTCGATTGAAACAAATTAATCTCTTCCTTGAGAATGTTGAAAAATATGGAATGGATAAAGCTACAAAAGACAAACTAAAAGGTCAGTTGTATTTTTGGAGAGCTTGGCAATATTTTGATATGGTGAAATTATACGGAGGAGTTCCTTTGGTTTTAACGCCTCAAAATCCAATTTTAGATGAAGCTTCTAACAATCAGATTCCAAGAAGTTCTACTTCTGCTTGTATCGAGCAAATAGTATCTGACTTAGATATGGCAAAATCATTATTGCCAGCCAAATGGTCAGGAGCTGACTGGGGAAGAATTTCTGGTAGTGCTGCTGCGGCTTTCAAAGGACGTGTATTGTTAACTTGGGCTAGTCCTCTTTTTAACCCAACTGATGACACGCAACGTTGGCAACGTGCATATGATGCTAACCTTGAAGCTAAAACACTTTTAGAAGCTAATGGATTTGGTCTTGAAGCAAATTGGGCTACAATGTTGACAAAAGAAGGAAGTGTAAACAAAGAAGCTGTTATTGTCTATGCTTATAATATAGTACCTACTCAAAATTTAGAGAGAAATAACGGTTCCGAAAGAGCTTGCCGTTCAAAAGAAGCATTAGGTGCTGGCTCAATTTCTCCAACCAAACAAATGGTCGATGCTTTCCCAATGGCAGATGGTCAAGATATTACAAATTCATCGACGACCTATCCTTATTCAGCTGGAAAATTCTTTAAAAATAGAGATCCAAGGTTTTATAGCACTTTTGCTTACAATGGAGCAAAATGGCCTTATGCAGAAAATGTTAATTTCAAACAATGGACTTACAGTTGGTATGATAAAGCACCTGCAAGTGCGACTGTTCTCCCTAATAAATTTACTGAAACTTTAGGAGCTAATTCAAGTGGTATTTATTTGAATAAAGCAACTTCTACTACGGCAAGTAATAACGCTAACTTTTCATATAGTGGTACAGATTATATGGAAATGCGTTTTACCGAAGTAGTTTTAAACTTAGCCGAATGTGCTATAGGTATTAATAAATTATCAGAAGGTAAAGATTTGATTAAATCAATCAGAATCCGTGCAGGTATAAAAATTGGAGATGGTCAATACGGTTTGGCGAGTGCAATTGCCAGAGATCAACTTTTTGCTGCAGCGCTGAAAGAAAGAAAAATTGAATTTGCTTATGAGAACAAACGTTTTTATGATTTAAGAAGATGGATGCTTTTTGAAAATGGTACTACAACTTCTAGATTGGGGGTAGCTCCACTTAACGGAACAAGAAGAACAGGATATTTTATTGTTGCCAAAAAAACCGATGGTACTAAATATGTTCACGCATCTGTAGATCCTTTCTTGGCAAATGCTGCTGGAGTTGCTCCAATTGTTAATAGAGACCCCGTTTTTCCATATACAATACCAGCTACGGGAAAAAATCCAGGAACAGTAATTGCCAATTACGAAGCCTATATGGATTATTTATATGATAATTATTTTGACATAGTCGAAAGAGATAACTTAGATCCAACTACTAATAACTGGAAATTTACTTGGTACAAAGAGTATTATTATTTCGGTATTTATCAATCTTTGTTAGATACGGCGCCATATTTGAAACAAACAAAAGGTTGGGGTGGAGATTTTGATCCTCTTCAATAAAATAATAAATGTTAATTTTACAATTATTAATGATTGTGGCATCATATTTGAAACTAACCCAACGAAATCAAGGGTTCAGTGATCAAATTAATATTAATAATTAGTTATAATAAATCACCTGTATTTCATTAAGAATGCAGGTGATTTAGTTATAGCACAAAACGAAAATCAAAAATTACTATGAAAAAATCCATTTTATTTATTTTATTTCTGCTTTTTTTGGCGAATGTAAAAAGTTTTGCTCAATACCCTAAATTGAGTGCAGAAGTGCAAGCCAAAGAGAAAGCAATTAAAGACGAAGCCAACAAACTTTCGGACGAAGCTTGGGAAAAAGCTCTCGTTATTATCGAACAAGAAGCCAAACAAGGAAAACCTTATATCCCTTGGGCATCTAGACCAAACGATTTACCGCAAGCAACAATTCCTGCTTTCCCTGGAGCCGAAGGTGGAGGAATGTACACTTACGGAGGTCGTGGTGGAAATGTTTACACCGTTACTAGTCTCGAAGACAGAGGTCCTGGAACTTTGCGCGAAGCTTGCGAAAAAGGTGGCGCCAGAATTGTAGTATTTAATGTTTCTGGAATTATTAAAATCAATAGCCCTTTAATTATTCGTGCCCCTTATATCACAATTGCAGGACAAACAGCTCCCGGTGATGGAATTTGTATTGCAGGAGAATCCATCTGGATTGATACTCATGATGTAATTATTCGTCATATGCGTTTCCGTAGAGGAGAAACTTTTGTAGGTCGTCGCGATGATGCCATCGGAGGAAATCCAGTAGGGAATATTATGATCGACCACGTTTCGGCCACTTGGGGATTAGACGAAAATATGTCAATGTACCGACACATGTACAGTCCGGGTGCTGGTTATCCAGACGAAAAGAAACCGACTGTAAATATCACTATTCAAAACAGTTTATTCGGAGAAGCATTGGATACCTACAACCACGCTTTTGGTAGTACGTTAGGAGGAGAAAATTGCGCTTTCATCAGAAATATGTGGGCAAATAATGCCGGAAGAAACCCTTCAATTGGTTGGAATGGTATTTTCAATTTTGTGAATAATGTGGTATTTAACTGGAGCAACCGTTCAATCGATGGTGGCGATTATACAGCCAACTACAATATCATCAACAACTATTTCAAACCAGGTCCTGTTACCAATTTGAAAGAACCAATCAGTTACAGAATTCTAAAACCAGAATCAGGAAGAAGCAAATTATCTTATATGGTTTATGGTAGAGCGCACGTTGTGGGTAACATTATAGAAAACAACGAAAAAGTGACCAAAAACAACTGGGATGGTGGCGTTCAAATCGAAAACAAAAAAGGTGAATTGATGACTTACGAAGAGTCTAAACCGTATTTCGACAAAATGAACAGCGACAGACCTTTTCCAATGCCTTGGTTTAAAAACATATTGAAGGCGGATGAAGCCTATGATTTTGTGCTTAAAAATGTGGGAGCGACTTTGCCAATAAGAGACAAAGTGGACGAAAGAATCGTGAGAACAGTAAAAACAGGAGTTCCTGAATATGCCAAAGGATTGGAGAAAAAAGAATTTTACCAATTCGAGCACCGTCGTTTGCCTGCTGATTCATACAAACAAGGTATCATTACCGATATTTCACAAGTAGGCGGTTATCCAGAATACAAAGGAAAACCTTATGTGGATACCGACAAAGATGGAATGCCAGACAAATGGGAGAAAAAACACGGTCTAAATCCAAAAGATCCATCCGATGCCAAAGGAGATTTGAACAACGACGGTTATGCTAATATCGAAGATTACATCAATGGTGTAAATCCAGCGATAAAAGTAGATTGGAAAGATTTAGCGAATAATAAAGAGACTTTAACTAGACCTTTGTTAGACTAGATTTAAATAAAAAAGAATCTGCTAAATCTGCGCGCCTAAAATTTCGCACCGATTTGGCAGATTAAATAAAATCAAAACAATTGAGAAACTCAATATTGGTTTTAAACCAAAAAACGAGTCAATGCTAAAATTTTTAAGATGAAGTCGATAAAAAAAATAAGTCTATTGTTGCTTCTTTTTGCTTTTTGCAAATTGAGCGCACAACAATATGCAACTCCAGAATACATCAAAGTTACCAATGATAGAGCTGCAAAAATTGTCGAAAAACTAGCCTTGGGAAATAAGGAAAAAGAAACTGCCGTAACCAATGTCGTTGCGCAACAATTCCGTGATTTAAGCAAAATTCAGGACGCAAGAGATGCCGAAATCAAAAAGGTAAAAGACAACACTAGTTTGACTAAAGAACAACAAAACGTAGCAATTGATAAACTGAAAGCCGATGCTGACAAATCAATTGATAAACTGCACAAATCCTATTTGAAGAAATTAGGAAAGCATTTAAACGAGGCTAAAATCACCCAAGTGAAAGACGGAATGACTTATGGCGTTTTGCCAATTACCGTTGCCGGTTATAACGATATGTTGCCTAATTTAACCGAAGCTCAAAAAAAATACATTTATGATGCTTTGGTCGAAGCCAGAGAACACGCCATGGACGGAGGTTCATCCAAAGAAAAACACGCTTGGTTCGGAAAATACAAAGGAAGAATCAACAATTATTTATCGAAACAAGGTTACGATTTGAACAAAGAAAGTACTGATTGGCATAAACGTGTCGAAGAACGTGAAAAAGCCAAATCAGGTAAATAAGGCCTAGTTTTTAAAAAGTATAATTCATAAACAACGATTCCAATGTTTAACATTTTTCTAAACAACTTTTCGAATAAAGCAATTATGGCAATTACTTTTTGCCTGTCTTTTTCATGCGCCTTTGCCCAATATCCTGAAATTCCTCCTGCATTACAAGCCAAAACCGATTCTATTTTGGCAAAAGAAGAAATTCGATTGGGCGAAATATGGAAAAGCAATGCCAAGATTCTTAACGATGAAGCAAAACACGGCAAACCTTATTTGCCTTGGGCTTCGTATCCAAAAGATTTTGTATGGGCGGATATTCCGGCTTTTCCAGGTGCTGAAGGCGGTGGTGCTTTCACCCAAGGTGGCCGTGGTGGAAAAATATTCGTAGTAACGAGTTTGGAAGACAGCGGAAAAGGAACTTTTAGAGAAGCTTGCGAAGCAGTGGGAGCGAGAACCATCGTATTCAATGTTTCGGGAATCATTCGATTGAAAAATCGCATCAGTATGCGAGCTCCTTATGTGACCATTGCAGGACAAACGGCTCCCGGTGACGGGATTTGCATCGCTGGCGAAACTTTGGAAATAGATACTCACGACGTTATCATTAGGCATATGCGTTTTCGTAGAGGTGCCACCGATGTAACTCGAAGAGACGATGCCCTTGGCGGAAATCCTATCGGAAATATAATCGTGGATCACTGCTCGATAAGTTGGGGTCTTGACGAAAATATTTCACTTTACAGACACCAGTTTCAGGCCAATGATAAATCCAAAT
>Ga0209320_10001526_pt1 | contig 11915 bp, 6 predicted proteins | sample Rifsed13ft4_FD_184008 | JGI IMG/M metagenome (GOLD analysis project Ga0209320, IMG submission 184008) | Soil microbial communities from Rifle, Colorado, USA - sediment 13ft 4 (version 2) | ecosystem: Environmental > Terrestrial > Deep subsurface > Rock core/Sediment | place: Rifle, Colorado... | reverse complement strand
TCCGCTCGCGCGAGGAGCGCATCGACACCGCGCGCCATTTCCGCGTGTTTCCCGGCGAAGGGGTGCACAGCACCGAGGTCGCCGAGCTCGTGCGCACCCTCGACCGCCTGGGCGTGTTCGCCGACTACGAGGACCGGTTCAACAACCCCTACGTCGCCGCCGAGCTGGGATTGGTCGACGAGGTGATCGAGCCGAGAGAGACCCGGTACAAGTTGATCCGCGCCCTCGAGGTGCTTCGGGCCAAGCGGGAGACCCTCCCCCCGAAGAAGCATGGGAACGGCCCTCAGTGCACAACGAGCTCCGAGCAACGAGCAACGAGCTACGAGCTACGAGCTACGAGCCGGAAGCGGGAGTCGAGAGCCGATGATGTCGAGAGAGGTCCCCGGAGTTTCACGACGCTTCTATACGGGTCACGAGACGGATCAGCCTGCGCCGTGTTCTATCCATTTGGGCAGTGATCTCTGGGCTCGGTTGCATCATTCCGAGTCCGATAGCGAGCTCGATCTGGCTCTCCAGCTCACATGCCGACCCAATCGCGATCCTCAGGAATCTCGCCAGCTCTTTCTGGGATCCTCTGCCCGCACCCTCGGCGATGTTCGAGCTGATCGATACGACGGAGGATCTCATCTGGGCTACCAGCCCGAATCGTTCCCGCGTTGGAAATCCCTCCGTCAGGCGATAGATGGCCGTCCCGAGTGCGATGCTGTCTCGCCAAACATCGAGCCGCCGGAAATCACGCACCCCTACCTAAGTAATCGACCGCGCCGTCGGGCAGAACCCCTTTGCGGCCAGACTCGCAGCTCGCAGCTCGTTGCTCGTCGCTCGTTGCTCGCAGCTCGTCGCTCGTTGCTCGCAGCTCGTCGCTCGTTGCTCGCAGCTCGTCGCTCGTCGCTCGTTGCTCGTTGCTCGTTGGGCATCGGACCATGAAGAGCCTCCTTATCGCCAATCGCGGCGAGATCGCGGTTCGCGTGATTCGGACCGCCCGGGAGATGGGCATGCGGACGATCGCCGTCTACTCGGAGCTCGACCGGGACGCACGTCACGTCGAACTCGCCGACGAAGCGTGGAATGTGGGGCCGGCTCCGGCCGCGGAGAGCTACCTCAACCAGCAGCGAATCCTCCAAATCGCCCACGATGCGGGGGCGGAGGCCCTTCATCCCGGGTACGGGTTCCTCTCCGAGAATGCCGCTTTCGCGGGAGCGGTCAGCAACGCTGGAATAGTCTGGGTGGGCCCGCCCGCCAGCGCCATCGAAGGGATGGGCGACAAGATCACGTCGAGACGCAACGCCGAGAAAGCCGGCGTGCCGACCGTGCCCGGGGTCACCGATCCGGTTTCGACCGTCGACGAGGTTGCAGCCCTCGCCGAGGAGTTCGGCTATCCGGTGGCGATCAAGGCAGCCCACGGAGGAGGTGGCAAGGGTCTGCGGGTCGTGCGCGCCCCCGATGAGTTGAGCGATGCATTCGAGGGGGCGCGACGTGAAGCCGACGCATATTTCGGAAACCCTGAGGTCTACGTCGAGAAGTACCTGGATCGGCCACGCCACGTCGAAGCCCAGGTTCTTTTCGACCAGCAGGGCAAAGGACTGTTCCTGGGCGAGCGTGACTGCTCGGTGCAGCGTCGTCATCAGAAGCTGATCGAGGAGACCCCCTCCCCCGGCCTCACCGTCAAGCAACGAAGGGCGCTGGGGCGGGCCGCCATCGCTGCCGGCAGGTCGTGCGGCTACGTCAACGCCGGGACGGTGGAGTTCCTCGTCGACCGAGACGGCAATTTCTACTTCCTCGAGATGAACACCCGGCTCCAGGTCGAGCACACCGTCACCGAGATGGTCACCGGGATCGACCTGGTCGAGTGGCAGCTCAGGATCGCGGCGGGTGAGGAGCTGGCCTTGGACACCGTCGAGCCGCGAGGTCACGCCATCGAGTTCCGAATCAATGCCGAAGACCCGCACAACGATTTCCTCCCCACCCCGGGACAGATCGTGGAATGGCAGGAGCCTGCCGGACCCGGGATCAGGGTCGACGCATGGGTTCGCCCCGGCACCAACGTCTCCCAGTACTACGACAACCTGATGGCCAAGCTCGTCGTCTGGGCGCCGGATCGCGCCAGTGCCATCAATCGGGGCAAACGCGCCCTCGAAGAGTTCCGGGTGACAGGTGTCGCCTCGACCATACCGGCTCACCTCGCCGTTCTCTCTCACCCGGACTTCAACAGCGGAACCCATCACACCAAATGGATGGAGGAGAATGTCGATCTAGGCGAAGGCGAGCCCGAGTCGACACCGTCACTCCCCGAAGAGGAGAGCCTGACCCGGCGGGACATCACCGTGGAAGTCGGAGGCCGGCGCTTCGCGGTGAGCTACTGGGCGCCCGAGCCGTTGGCGGGAACCGGGATCAGACGACGACCGCCCAAACTCGAGGCGAGCTCCGCGGCCCGTTCCGACGGTGTGGTGACAGCACCCATGCAAGGAACCATCGTCAAGGTCAGTGTGAGCGCAGGGGACACGGTCAGCGAGGGCGACCCCATATGCGTGCTCGAAGCGATGAAGATGGAGAACGAGGTGCGCTCGCCCGCCGCCGGCGACGTGGTCGACCTGAGGGTGCAACCAGGCGACACGGTGACCCCTGGACAGGTGATAGCCGTCGTGAAGTGAGCAACGGGCTACGAGCAACGAGCAACGAGCCAGCTCATAGCTCGTAGCCCAAAGCCGATCACTCAGCTGCGTCAGAGATGGCCTCTGTCATCGACGGGTGGACCATCAGGGCTTCGACCAGCTCATTCACGGTCACCTCCGCCTGCACGGCGAGCGTCAGCACCCCGATCAGCTCCGAGGCACGGTGACCGACCACCGTCCCGCCCAGCACCACCCCTGTCGCCGGATCCGAGGTGAGCTTGACGAAGCCCCGGGTGAAGTGTTGGAGAACCGAACGGGCATTGGAGGCGAACGGTACTTTCATCGTCCGCACCTTCCGGCCCTGGGCGGCCGACTCCACGTCGACCAGCCCGACCGAGGCGATCTCCGGCTCGGTGAATATCGCCTCGGCCACCTTGGAGTAGTCGAGCGGGGTCACCGGCAGGTCGAGGGCGTGCCGTGCGATCTTCCTGCCCTGCATAGAGGCCACCGAGCTGAGCAGCATCTGACCGGTCACATCTCCCGCCGCGTAGATGTGCGGCACCGAGGTCCGCTGATACTCGTCCACCTCGATGTATCCGTTGCTCACCTCGATCCCGGCGGCATCGAGGCCGAGACCCGCGCTGTTGGGGACGGCGCCGACGGCGAGCAGGGCATGACTGCCGTGCACCACCCGACCGTCGTCACAGAAGACCGACACCGCGTCGTCGGCAACGTCGATCTTCTCGGCCCTGGCCCCGATGACCAGATGGACCCCTCGCTCCAAGAAGTCCTCCTCGAGGACTGCTGCGACCTCGGCGTCGCGGTGGGGAAGGATCTGGCGGCGGGACACGACCAGGCTGACCCTCGAGCCCAGACTCTCGAATATGTGGGTGAATTCGACACCGGTGACACCAGATCCGATGACCACGATGTGCTCGGGGATCTGGTCCAGGTCGTAGCAGTCGCGAGTGGTGAGCACACGCTCACCGTCGACGGGGGCCCACGCCGGAGTCCTCGGAGCAGAGCCGGTCGAGATGATCGCCTTGTCGAAGCCCACCGGGCGCTCGCCTGAATCGGATTCGATCACCGCTTCGTGATCGGAGACGAAGCGGCCGTGACCCTCGATGATCTCGACCGACTGAGATGTCAACAGCTCCAGCCAGGTCCGGTTGATGTCACCGGTGATCGTCTTGATCCTCTCCCCCAGAACCCTGATGTCGACCTTGGTCGGCTCGGTTGCCAGGCCCAGCTTCGCCGCATTCCGCACCGAGGTGTGGCGCAGGGCGCTGGCCGCCATCGTCTTGGACGGTATGCAGTCCCAGAGGTGGGCCGCCCCTCCGACGATCTCCTTCTCGACGAGCGTCACCCGACCGCCCTTCGACGCGGCGGTGGTGGCGGCCTGAGTGCCGGCCGGGCCGCCACCGATGATCAACAAATGTCTTCTGTTGTCGCTCATGCATCTGCTTCCGGGCGCTAATTGGGACGGTAGACACCGAAAGCGGCGCGGAGACGATCGGACACCTCACCCACCGTCGCCCCTTCCCGTAGCGCCTCCTTGATCGGGGGAAGCAGGTTGGCGTCGGTCGCGGCCCGTTCTTCCACCACATCGAGCGCCCTGCCCACCGCCTGGCCCGACCGGTGGGAACGCCAGTCGGCCAGTCGTCCCCGCTGCTCCTCCTCGAGCCTCGGGTCGACCTCGAGCACGGGTATGGCCGATCCCTCTTCGGACGCGAAGCGGTTCACCCCCACGACGATGCTCGATCCGTCGGCCTGGCGCCGGGCGTCCCGGTAGGCCGAGTCCTCGATCTGGGCCTGCATCCAGCCCTCCTCGATGGCCGCAACCGCTCCGCCCATCTCGTCGACCCGGGTGAGGAGCGCCTCCGTCTCCTCCTGGATCCGATCGGTGAGGTACTCGACGAAGTAGGAGCCGGCCAGTGGGTCGACCGTGTCGCCCACCCCCGACTCGTGGGCGATCACCTGTTGGGTGCGAAGGGCGAGCAGGGCTGATTCGTCGGTGGGGAGGCCCAATGCCTCGTCGAAGGAGTTGGTGTGTAGCGACTGGGTACCCCCGAGCACGGCAGCCAGTGCCTGCAGGGTGGTGCGCACGACGTTGTTCAAAGGCTGCTGGGCGGTGAGGGTGGAACCGGCGGTCTGGGTGTGGAATCGCATCGCCCAGCTCCTCGGGTCCTTCGCCTGGATGACGTCGCGCATCAGCGTGGCCCAGATGCGCCGGCCCGCCCGAAACTTGGCGACCTCCTCGAAGAACATGTTGTGACCGTTCCAGAAGAAGGAGAGCCGAGGGGCGAAAACGTCGATGTCGAGACCGGCGTCGAGGGCGGCCCTCACATAGGCCATCCCGTTGGCGATGGTGAAGGCGAGCTCCTGGGCGGCAGTGGCCCCGGCCTCGCGTATGTGATAGCCGCTGATGGAGATGGTGTTCCATTGGGGCAGCTCGGCGGCTGCGTACTCGAAGACATTGGTCACCAACCGCATCGAGGGCCGGGGCGGGTAGATGTAGGTCCCACGGGCCACGTACTCCTTGAGGATGTCGTTTTGGATCGTGCCCCTGAGCCGGCCGGGATCGACGCCCTGCTCTTCGGCCACCAACTGGTAGAGGAGCAAGAGGATGGGGGCAGTGGCGTTGATCGTCATCGAGGTCGACACCTCGTCGAGAGGGATGCCATCGAGGAGTCTCCGCATGTCGTCGAGAGTGTCGATGGCGACTCCGACCTTCCCCACCTCGCCGGCAGCGAGAGGCTGGTCCGAGTCGAGCCCCATCTGCGTGGGCAGGTCGAAGGCAACGCTGAGCCCCGTCTGACCGGCTCGGAGCAGGTCGCGAAACCGCCGATTGGTCTCATCGGCGGTGCCGAACCCTGCGTACTGCCTCATGGTCCAGAGACGGCCCCGGTACATGCTGGGATATGGCCCCCGGGTGAACGGGTACTCCCCCGGTCGCCCGATCAGCTCGGGATCACCGGGCTGCTCGTGGACCACCTGGATCTCGATGTCGCTGGTGGTGCGACGGTTTTCTTCCATATCAGAGGTATCCTGCCACCCTGCCCGGCGACTGTGGGTCGGGAACTTCCAGGACCACCACAACGTCCATTTCCTTCAATGGCCCGAAAAGCCCTCATCCACCAAATCGAGGCGCGGGAACGGCGCGGCCGATGGTTCGGCGCGCTCGCCACGCTTCTATCCATATCCCTGCTCCTCTCCGGATGGGTGGGACTGTTTGCGTTTCTCGGCGCCAACTCGGCATATGGCACCTTCGAAGGGGTCAGGGATGAGTGGGTGCCGGACACCCGCTCGATGGAATTGACCCTGCCCGACCTGAGCCGGGTGAGCCGGATCTTCGCCGACTCCGGTGAGGTGCTGGCCGAGCTTCACGACGGGCGCAATTCGGAGCCGGTCACCTACGAAGAAGTCCCCGAGACGCTGGTCTTCGCCATCCTCGCTGCCGAAGACAGCGGGTTCTTCGAGCACGAGGGAATCGACTTCCAGGCGATCATGTCGGCCGCCATCGACAACCTGGTCAGCGACCGCACCCGCGGCGGGTCCACCATCACCCAGCAAGTGGTGAAGAACGCATTCGTCGGCGCCGAGGTCACCATCCAGCGCAAGGTCACCGAGGCCTTCGTCGCCGCCGAGGTGGAACGGCGCTTCCCCAAGGAGCGGATCCTCGAGTTCTACATGAACTCGGTGTACTTCGGGGCCGGGGCCTATGGGGTCAAGACCGCGGCCGAAGAGTTCTTCGCCAAGACCATGGACCAGCTGTCGATCAGTGAAGCGGCGACTCTCTCGGTCATGGTGCGCAACCCGTCGCTCTACAACCCGCGTCGCCGCCCCGAGGAGGTGCTGAGACGGCGGGACCAGGTGATCCAGGAGATGCAGGAGAACGGATGGATCACGGAGACAGAAGGCGATGCCGCCATCGAAGAGCCGCTGGGCGTTGTCGACGCCCCGTTGCGCCGAGGACAGGCCGACCACGTCGTGGCCGAGGTGAAGCGGCAGCTGCTCAACGATCCCGAGTTCGCCTTCCTTGGCGACTCTCCCGAGGAACGGAAGAAGTCTGTGTTCGGGTGTCCGGCCGATGACGTTGCCTGCGAGGGCGGCGGTGGTCTCCAGGTGTTCACGACCATCGACCTCGAGTTGCAGCAGAAGGCCAACGAGATCCTTGCCACCTGGCTCCCCCTCCCTCCTTACGAGGAGAACGTGGCCAAGTGCAAGGAGATCCTGCCCAACGAAACCGACGACTTCCTCGCCCGCTACGCCGAGACCCATTCCTGTGTTCCCACCGGCGCCATGACAATGGTCGACAACTGGACGGGTGCCGTCCGTGTGATGGCTTCGGGGCTGCCTTTCGACTTCTCACAGTTCGACCTCGCGGTGCAGGGGCGACGGAACCCTGGGTCCTCGTTCAAGCCTTTCGGCCTCGTTGCTGCGTTGGAGAACGGTTTCACCATGGGCCACACCTGGAGCGGCAAGAGCCCGGTGAAGATCGAGTGCCCGTTCCCGTGCGCCCCCAATGGATCGAACATCTGGACGGTGAGCAACGCCGGGGCCTCCTATGGCGTGATCGACCTGGCCCAGGCCACCTACGGCTCGGTCAATGCGGTATACGCCCAACTCTCGCTCGAGGTGGGGCCGGAGAAGATCGTCGAGGTCGCCAAACGCATGGGGGTCGACGAATCCGCTCTCGATCCGGTGCTGTCGATCGTCCTGGGCAGCTCGGCCGTGACCACCCGGGAGATGGCCAACGCCTTCTCCAACTTCGCCACCAACGGCCTGCACGCCGACGACTATGTCATCGCCAAGATCGTCAACAGCCAAGGGGAGACGATTTACGAGCACCAGGAGGAGGCGACCCAGGTCGCCGACCCGGCGATCTTCGCCGCGGCCCACCGCGCCCTACGGGTGGTGCCTGTCTCCGGGACCGCACCGAGGGCCAACATCGGCATCCCTCAAGGCGGGAAGACCGGAACCCATCAGAGCTATCTCGACGCCTGGTATGTGGGCTACACCCCCGAGTTCAGCACCGCGGTCTGGGTCGGGTACGAGGCGCAGCAGGTCCCGCTGGAGAACGTGGTCATAAACGGCCAGCCCTACGACAGGGTCTTCGGTGGCTCGGTGCCCGCCCCCATATGGGCCGAGTTCATGTCCTATGTGCACCAGGACCTGCCGGTGACGGACTTCCCGCCAGAGCCGGCCAACATCGGCAAGTACCTGGTTCCGCCACCCACCACAGTCCCGAACGTGATCGGGCTGTCCGAGGACAGCGCGGTCGCCAAGCTGCGCGAGGCGAAGCTGAACGCATCCGTCGAGCGCATCCCTTCGCTGGAACCGGCGGGCACCGTGGTCAGGCAGTCGGTCGGCGGAGGTGCGACCGTGAAACAGGGCTCGTTCGTGACCATCTATATCTCAACCGGAGAGCTGCCCATCGGGCCTCTGCCCAACCTCATCGGGCTGACCATGGACGAGGCGCTGGACATCGTGAGTGCATTCGAACTGGACACCGGCGTCAAGGTCAATCTGGTCCAACAGGAGATCGGGACGCCCAACCAGGACCTGGTCGGCCGCATCGTCCAAACCACTCCGCCGCCTGCGTCCGAAGTCCAGGGCATGGTCGACGTAGTCGCCTTCATCGGGGTCCTGGCGAGCAATCCCCCACCCACGACGACCACGACAGCCCCACCACCACCCCCATGAGCGGGTGAGTCGGCGCCGAGGTCATCCACCAGACCGGGCCGAGCAGGGCGTGCTCAACCGGATCTGAGGGCCTCGACCGGCTCCAGGGCGGCGGCGCGAAGGGCGGGATAGAGACCGGCGAACAGACCCGTGACCGCTCCCACCACCGGTGCCACCAGCGGGACCACCGGATCGAGGACCGGCGTCCAGGTGCGGGCCGCGGAGATGCCCACCACCAGGAGGACGCCGAGGCTGGCTCCGATGATCCCGCCGACCAACCCCATCGCCGTCGACTCCATCAGGAACTGGCCGGCAACGTGGCGCCGGGCCGCGCCGAGGGCTCGACGGAGGCCGATCTCGCCGACCCGCTCCAGTACCGAGACCAGCGTGACGTTGGCGATCCCGATCGCCCCCACCAGCAGCGAGACCCCTCCCAGCACCAGGAACAGGGCATTGACGTCTCCTTCGACATCCCGGCGCAAGTCTTGCGGTTCGGGTGGTTTCTGCACCCGGAGCAGTGTCGGCTCGTTGGGAGAGAGCGCAACGGCCGCCTGCTCGGCGATGAGAGTGGCCGCACCGATCTCGACGTCGATCTGAACCGTCGTTGCCGACGTGTAGCCATACTCCTGGCGGGCGGTCCCCTCGGGCAGGATCAACCCGTTGAGCAGCTCCGGCTGGCGTCGCACCGAGTCGACGATCCCGATGACTACATACGCATCGTCTCCGATGAAGACCACCGGCTGTTGGTCGACGCGGGTGATATTGAGTCGCTGGGCGGCGCCGGTGCCCAGCACCACGATCCGGTCGCCCCGCTCAGAGTGCCCCCAGTCGAACCAGCGCCCGGTGGCCAGGTCACCCCGGACGGCGTCGAGGAGCCCAGGGCTCGCCGCGTAGACGCTCATCTGGAACTCGGTCTGTGCGAGCGGGTCGGGAATGGGCACCGAACGGACCAGGGCCCCTCCCACCTCGACCGATCCGAAGGAACCGGCGGCCGTCACCCCGTTGAGGCGCAGCAACCGCGATTCGGCGTCGGCTGGTATCTCGATGCGAGAGTCGCCGCCCGGCCCGAAGAAAAAGCCCTGTTCGTTTGTCACGACGACCGAGGTTGCCGCCAACTCGTCGAAACGGCCCACGATCTGGTTGCCCGCCGTCTTGGCGACACCGAGGGTGGCCACCAGGGCACCGATGCCCAGCACGGTGCCGAGGACTGTGAGCACAGTGCGTCCGGGCCGGGCGAAGATCCCGGCCACCGCCTCGGCGGCCAGGTCGCGAAGAGACATCTTGGCGGGGGCAACCTCTTCCCCATTCACCGGCATCACGATGCCGGTCATGTCAAGACCTCGATCCTGCCGTCGCGTAGGTGGATGGCACGGTCGGCATGGGCCGAGACCTGGGAGTCGTGGGTGACGACGATCAGGGTCAGGCCGTCCGCCCGCAACTCGTCGAATAGGCCGAGCATGGCTCCTCCGGTCGTCGAGTCGAGGTTGCCCGTCGGCTCGTCGGCGAGAAGGAGGGCGGGACGGGTGACGAGGGCGCGGGCTATCGCGACACGCTGTCGCTCGCCACCGGAGAGCTTGGTGGGAAGAAAGTCCATGCGGTTCCCCAAACCGACCCGGAGCAACGAGGTCTCCGCCGACGGGACCCGATCCGAGCGGGGCATCCCGTTGTAGATCGTGGAGAGCATGACGTTCTCGATCACCGTCCTGTGGGCGAGGAGGTGAAACGACTGGAAAACGAAACCGATGCGACGGCTCCGCAGCCCGGCCCGCTGCCCTTCGTCGAGCGTGGACGTGTCGATGCCCTCGAACAGGTACGTCCCTTTGCTGGGCCGATCGAGAAGACCGACCAGGTTGAGCATGGTCGACTTACCCGAGCCCGACGGGCCGACCACCGCCACATATTCCCCTTGCCCCACCTTCATCGAGACGTCGCTCAGCGCGGGCACCGACACGTCACCAGCGGCGAAAGTGCGGCTGACATCCCTCAACTCGACTACGGGGACGACCACGTCATCCCCCGGCGGAGCCATCGGTCGTGTCGGGCGAGGCGTCGGTCTCGTCGGTCTCCTCGGGGCCTTCGGTCTCTTGCGATGGGTCCGAGTCGGTGTCGTCCGACGATCTGGTCGAGCCCTCTCGGCCGACCACTACCCAGTCACCCACATCCAGTTGGCCGTCCACAGGTGTCACCTCGACCAACCCCCCCGCTGCCAGCCCGGGTTCCACCGCCACCGTGCGCAGCGATCGATCCTCCTCCTCGACCTGGAGCATGGTCGAACCGTTGGCGGTGGCGGATAGGGCCGCCGCCGGGACGGCGAGCACCTCTCCCCCGGTGGAGCTGACCGGGATGGTCACCCTCACGTTGATTCCGATGATCTCCGGCGGCAGCTCGGCCGGCTCGATCTCGAGATATACCCGATCCGGTTGGACGCCATCGGTGCCGGCCCGGTCGGCCTTGGCGGATATCACCCCGGGGATGGTCCCGCCGGTCTCGGGGTTCTCGATCTCGACCTCCATGCCCACTTCGACTCTGGGGGCATCTCGCTCGCTCACCGAGGAGCGCACGGCCAACTCGGAGCCGGAGACGGTGATGAAGGAACCGTCGATCACCGAGCCCCGGGAAACTGCCACCTGGTCGACCCGGACCGGCATGCTCTTCAGGAAGACGACTTCGCCGGCGGGGAGCCAGGTGCCGAGCTCGCCCTCGAGCCCGGCCAGCTCCTCACGGGCCAGGGCCAGGTCCTGACGGGCGGCGTCGACCTGACGTCGGACGGCTGAGGTGTCGACTCCTCGCTGCAGGTCGGCCAGGGTCGCCTCTGCAACCGTGACCGCGGCTATCGCCGCATCGACCAACGCCTGCTGCTCGGTGGCGGTCCGTCCCACGTCGAACTGGGCTTGGTCCAGGGCGCCCAGGGCCTCGGCCACCGCCTCGTCGGCCCCGGGCACGCCGTTGTCCTGGTCCTCCTGGGCCTCGTCCAGAGCAGCCTGGGCGTCGATCACCGCCTGTGCCGCGAGCTGATTGGCGCGGTCGGCGTCGATGTTGGCCAGGGCCCAGGCGTCCCGAGCAGCCTCGATCTCCGCTTGGGCGGCAGCGATCGCCGCCTGCCCGCTTCCTGTGTTGGCGTCCCGCAACGCCTGTTCGGCGTCAGCCACCGCTCCCTGGGCCCCGGTCACCCGGTCCCGGGCCGCGCGCAACGCCGCCTCCTCCTCCTCGGAGAGACCGTTGGGGCGGTATCCGGCGTCCTGGTACCAGGCGGCAACGGCGGCACCCGTGTCCTGGTCCCAGACGTTGTCCGGGGCCACGCCGAGAAAGCCCATCCTCGCCAGGGCCTCCTCCACCTGGCGGACGTCATCGCCGCTGGCGCCGGGTCGCAGGTCGCGATACATGGGGATCTCACCGACGAGGAGGAAGACCGGCCGCCCCACGACCTCGACCGCCAAATCGCCCTCGGCCAGCTCGGCATCGACCTCGACCGCCTGGGTCACCACCAGCTTCTCGGGGGTCTCGGCGAACGACCCGGAGAGTGCCACCGAGAGGGGCTCGTCGTAGACGATGTCCCCACGAGTGATGACGTCTGCCGAGAGCACCTCGCTCACCACCTGCACGGTGATGTTGGACGGC
>Ga0209320_10001524_pt1 | contig 11926 bp, 5 predicted proteins | sample Rifsed13ft4_FD_184008 | JGI IMG/M metagenome (GOLD analysis project Ga0209320, IMG submission 184008) | Soil microbial communities from Rifle, Colorado, USA - sediment 13ft 4 (version 2) | ecosystem: Environmental > Terrestrial > Deep subsurface > Rock core/Sediment | place: Rifle, Colorado... | reverse complement strand
GGGAAAAGGCAGCGGGAATGGATATCGGGGGTAAAAACCCCCCCGGCCCCGAAAAGGGGCCGGGGGGTTCGTTGTCTTACGTACGTTTGGGGTTGGTTGCTCGCCTCTTCCCTACGGTGCTGCCAGCAGCGCATCCGCCCGTGTCGAAAGGATGTCGGCGCCGTTCAGCCGGAAGTGGCTCGCAGCGGCGCTGCTGTCGTGGCAGTAGTAGCACGCCGAAGTAATCGGGCTGGTCACCAAGTCGGTTAAATTCCCCTTGGCGCCGGGTCCTGTGCCGGTCCCTATGCTGGCGCGAGCCGCGATGATCTCCGCCCGGGTCTCTGCCGAGATCCCCGTCGTGATTTTCTCGGTGACCCACAGTAGACCGGCGGGCAGATTGGAGGGGTTGTAGGTGGCGGGGTGATCCGCGTCGTTTCGGTGGCACTTCTCGCAGGCCATCAGGTTGCCCGGGAATTTCACCTCGCTCCAGTTGTAGTAGAGGCCGTTCGACCGGTTGCGGACGAATTGGAAGGGGACATCCCGAACCGGGGCCGCATGGATGCCGTGGATCATCGATCTGAAGTTGTTCGTCGCTTCGGGCCACGTCAGAGGATCGGCCCCCAACACTGCGACGGTGACCGGATTGGCCGTGGCCGGGTTCACCGTGCGCCCGCTGCTGCTTAAGTTCGGATTGTGGCACATTACGCAGACCTGCACGTTGTTGACGCGGCTTCCGCCGTGCATCTCCAGGATTTCGTGGCACTCCATGCAGCCGACGGGCTGTGCTGTCCCCGGGCTTACGTTGTCCGTGTATCCGGTCTTGACCACTACCCGGCGAGTTCTGTCACCCGTGACCCCCTTCACGACCGAAGTGGTGTGACGTGCGACGTTATCGGTCCCGACAGTCTGGGTGAAGTACCCCTGGAGGGCGACCGCCCGCATTTGCGCTCCTGCGGGGTATTTCGCGGTCGTCAGCTTGACGGTGTATTCGGCGGGCGTGCCGGTCGCAGGCAAGCCCACACTGGCATTCGTTTCAATAAAGTTGACGCTGGGCGGCTGCCCCGCGCCATTGCCGGTCGCGGTCGGGCTTGTGAGGTTGGGTGGCTGAGGACTGTTGCGGTTGTTGTAGTCCGTCGGCGTGCTGATGCCGTCCTGGGGCAGCGCCCAGGCGACCACGAACGCCGGGCGACTCGCCGTGGAGTAGCCGGTGGGGTATTTGATGGTGTTGTCGGGGGGAATCAGGAGGTCCAGGAACGCCCCGTTTTTCTTGATCCAGAACTTGACCAACGGCGTGACGTTATCTGTGTCCACCGTGACGCTCGTTATGTTGTACTCGAGTCTGTCCAGACCTGCGGGAAGGGTGGGGTTGTTGGGCGTCACGTTCTCGGTACGATGGACGTCTTGAATTGCCAACGACGTCCCCTCCGGTTCGTGGCAGGTGGCGCAGAGTCTGTTGTCCGTTTGCACCAAATTAAAATCACTGTGCCCGGCACCTGTCGCAAAGTTGACTTTCACGTGGCAGGACCCGCAGGCCCCAATGCTCGGGCGGGTCTTCCAGTTGTCGCTGTCCGCGCCGCCCTTGTGGCACTTGGTGCAGTTCCTGACATCGCGTATCCCCAATTTTGGATTGTTCACGCCAAAAGGTTCGGGGTTTTCAATCAGGATCGGGTAGGTCACGTCGGTATAATCACCGACATTTTCGCTACCCTCGAAGATGAGCAGGTCCTGGGCCGTGTGGATCCCGTGAACCAGTTTGGCAAAGGGGATCGGCACGCTTGGAGCCCCCGGATCCCCGCTCTGAGGCGCCAAAGTATTGTTGGGGTTGTGGCAGAGCCCGCAGTACTTGGTTTCGACGCGACGGCTTCCATGGAAGCCGGGGCTGGGCGTATACCCCAGCGGATTGTGGCACTCGTTGCAGGCGGCCGTGGTGACGATGTCGCGGGTTTGGGCGAAGGTGTACGGCCCCGCTCCCTGGTTCGGCACGAAATCGAAGGTGGGGTTCACCGACTGCACTCCGAGGCCGTAAATCTCAATCCCCACCCGGTGGGTGTAGCCGGCCCATGCGGGGTCAAGCACGGTGTTGTCCAGGAAGGTGAATCTGTAGGTGTTGTCGGCGATTCCCTCCAACTGGTTGCGCTTGGTATGACTTCTGGGGCCGTAGAAGAACCACGAGTCCGGATCACGGTTCGGCGGAACCGGGTAGACCTGACCCGGCACCAGTCGGGCGATGGTGAATCTCGCGTAGGCGAGGTCGCTGCCCGACGGGGTGAGGAGGATGTTGTCTGCTACCGGGGCCCCCCCGCTGGGGGTGGCCGTAAAGGTGAAGGTCACCACCGCGTTGTCCGGATTGAACGTAACGCTGGTGATCGTAGCCGTCCGCGTCCCTAGGTTTGCCGGCAGGCCTTTGGCGTGCATCGGGATGACGTCAGCAATTCTATCCACACCGTGACAGATGACGCAGGTCTCGTTCGCAAGAACGCCCGGTCCGGGGGCCCCAGGGGCGCCGGGAGCCCCGGGAGCGCCGGGAGCGCCGGGAGACCCGGCAGCGCCGGTAGAACCGTCGTCCCCTGAACAGCCCAGGAACAGGACCGGCGCTGTCAAAGACAAGATTAACAGCAGGAATAGAGATTTTTTCACTTTTCCCCCCCTTAAGTAACGAAATTCCTTCAGTGATGAAATTCCCTCGAAAACGAAATCCCCTCAGATTCCAGCGTTGGTCTCTCGATCCCACCGAATATCCTTTTTCATCACCTCCTTCCTGAAAATCCATGCATTCCAGTATGTTGCGATATGCACTACCCGCAAGGGAATCATCAATTTTTCGCGGACGATGGTATAAACAAAATCAAATGGATAGATCCATTATCTGGGGATCGTTCCTGACAGCTTTTTGTATACAGGATAAAAAAAGGAGTGTCAACTATAAAACAAACCCTGTTTTACTACATAAAGATACATGGATGGACGGGGCGGTTCCGTTCTGCTTCCCTTTCCCGGGGAGCGCTATGGGAGAAAAAAAAGCCCGACCCCCGAACGGAGGCCGGGCCCTGCACTTTGGCTATCGCCCTTCCCCAGAGCTGGGATCGCAGCACTCCGATCCACCGAGGCGAGGAGTCCCGCTCTCCAGACGCCATCCTGCGCCACTTCGGCAACGGCAGTCCGATCCGTCCTTGTCCGATTTCCGTAGCCGCCAACAGCAGGAAGGCGTACGCCGCCACGACGATCTCGGTAGTTGAATTCCACCAAGGCGTTCAACGCCAGCGTCCGGGCCCGCCGCCATGTCCGCTCCTGGGCAAAAGCCGGCCGCGCATCTTCCCACAAGGCGTTTGGAACTCCATGGCGCGCGCCACGGCGGAGGGGAAGTTGATGTACCACTGCTCGCTCTCTTTGCGCTTGATCAGCTGGACCTTGGTGGGGTAGCCCAAGAAAAAGGGCCCCGAAGGGCCCTTTTTCTTGGTTCTTGTTCTTTCGCTACGGCTGAGCCAGGACAAGCATTTCGTCTTTGGTTACATTTGTCCTGTAACCAAATTGGGTTGCATGCGACCTGACTGCAGAAGTAGCGTGGCAGGCGGTGCAAGCGGCAGCCGTCGGCCCGATCACGATATCATCGCTCTGGTCCAGGTTGTTAGTCCCAGGATCGACGGTCAGAGCCACAGCTTTCGTCTGATCCGGGGCTTCAAAGGCTTCTGCATTGTGACAGGCCAGACATTCACTCGGAGGCTTCGGATAATGGACGACTATCCAGTTATGGATCTGTGTCGAGTTATTATCTGAGCCATAGATAGGGAATCGTAGCGTAGTACTTTCGGTTGTCGGCCATCCTGTCGGTTTTGGATATCCTATCTCCACACGAATAAGGTCCCCATCAACATTTAAAACATCCTCGTAAACTGGTGGAGGGAAAGCGTAGATCCCTCTGGTTCTGTAAATCACCCAAGGATTCGTACGTTTTTCGGCGCCATGGATGGCATGGATCATGTACCGCATGTCGTACGTTTCGGCGACTTTGCCGTCATATGTGGAGTTGGTATCCACGGTATTATCGGCATTCAAGATCTTGAAAAACGCCCGGTTGTTCCTGTCGCTGGATGACGGGTTGTGACAGACAACGCACAATTGTTCATTATCAACACGGTCGCCGCCATGCTGGTACAGCGTGCCTCTGTGACAGGCGAGACACTTTTCCGTGGCTACGGCAAAACGACGATCCGGGTTTATGGCAGCACCTGTTGCCATGTTGAACGCATAGATCGGAGACGGGAAGCGGATAAAGTAATCCTTAGGCGTGGGCGTGGAGCCAATGGTAAATGTGCCTCGGTTTACCGGCTTGCCGCCGATGGCAAGCAGCGCTTTTTGGGCATACGCGTTGGCATCCGGGTCGACCTTCAACCCTCTCGTTGTGGCCACTTTAGTCGTGTTGTCACAAGTCGTTGACATACCGGTTCCCGTAAAGAGATTCAACGCACCCTTGGGCTGACCCGGAGATGCCGAACCGGTGACTGGTTCGACGTTTTCGTTGACCCAGTCATCCCCCTTGGCATACGCCAGGTATGCACCAAGCCCTCGGAATGACGGCCCGAGAGCGAGGTTATTATCACAGGGATTGACAGGTGCGCCCGGACTGCCCTTTTTTGCCGTCCAGGTGAAGGTCACATTATCCCCGGCCTTGGTAAGCCCTGCGATCGCAAAGGTCACATTATCGGGGTTGTCAAAGGAAATGTCCGTCCCTCTGTAGAAGGAGTTGTAATGCGAATCCACAGACTGGAAGTCATTGTGGAAATCGGAAACTTCATCCAAAGTCGAAATCGCAGAATGACAAGACATACAATTGGTGCTGGTCGTGGCGCCTCTGTGGAAATTATCCGCGGCGAAAATATTATCGCCTGCTTTATAAGATCCATTAGCGGCATCATGAAGGTGAACAAACCCGTCCCAATTATTGTGACAGGTCATGCAAAGGTAGTAGGAAACAGGCGCGGCAGCAATCGCTGTCTGCTGGGCCGGCGTTGTATGGCACACTTTGCAGTTTCTCATATCGGACGGATAGCCGATGGAATAACGATCTTCCGTAGAATAGGGGGCATCATCGGGTTCACTGGTTCTGTAATAGACGCCATCCGGCATGTTGTGCGAGTTATGGATCCCATGAACATATTCGGTTAAGTTGGTGCCGAAAACATTATCTGTCGTGACAAACGCGCCTGCGGCATTCTTGGAAATGAATGCAGTAGGGTTGTTGTATCGTGAGTGGCAAATCTGGCACTCGGAGCCACCTACCGCATAGTGGTCAAATTTCTTGCTCCAGGCGGGATAAGGACCATGGCAGCTGGCGCAGCCATCATTCGTCACGAGATTCCGAAGATGTGTCTCCGTTACTGGCCAATGAGCGACAACAACTGGCCGTTCAGTGCTTGCAGCAGACTCCAGCTGGAACAGATAGGTTGAATTATCAATTTGAAAAGCAGTGGGAACTGTAACGGTGTACGTACCATTCACTTTAGAAAACAACAAACCAACATCAACAGGAGTAGTAGCACTAGTACTATACAGTGTGTCCCGCTGGAAAGATGTAATTAGTGAGCCGGTTTGGCGAGCAGTGTTATCCCAATTCACATACGCACGGCGAAGAGTGAAAGAATTATTGGCTACACCATCCACCTTGATATCGAAGGTAAAAACGAGACTTGCGCCTGCTGTCACGTTAACATTACTGACAGTCGCGACTCCCGTGGCCGCGTGAATCGACTCCACGCTGCTGTGACAGACACCGCAAGACTCAGGACTGGCAGCGACACCCGGACCGGGGGCCCCAGGGGCGCCAGGGGCGCCAGGGGCGCCGGGAGCGCCGGGAGCGCCGGCAGAGCCGGTAGAGCCGTCGTCCCCGGAACAACCGAGGAAGAGAACAGGCAAAACGAGTGACAGGATTAATAGCAGGATCAATGATCGTTTCACATTTCCCTCCTTGAAGATTCTGTGATGGTGACGCATTCCCCTTCGATACCTAACCGAAGATTTGACGCCGTGGTGCGGCAAAAATCCCCCTCTGCCATCACCTCCCTCCATAGGAATCGATGCCGTTTCCCGATCATTAGGTTATGCCGCTTCCGCCAAGAGGTCGTCTACAACTCGGAGTCAATTCATTCCACAGAACGGATCAACGGATTGCGTCAGTAACGATAATCGTGTTTATTATACTGTATACAATATACAATATACATACGTTCAAATTGTATACAATATACACAGAGGGGAGTCAAGAAAAATCCCGCATGGGTGGAGCCCGCATCCCCGGGTGGGTAATTTTCTGAACATAGACAGGTAGTTACCTAACTAATTTTCTTGTGGAAAAAATTTTTCAGTTTGCTTCGGTCTGTATGAACCATGAATAACCAAGATTGGATGATCGGGCGATCTCACATCTCTCCGGGCAACCCGTTCCGGGCGCGAAAAGGGAAACCCCCGGGGCGGTTGATTTCGCCTCCCGCTTTGCGTATCATAGGCAGGTCTTTCGAATCGGATACTGTCGACACTCCGTTGCCGGGCATGGAATATACCGACCTGTAGAGGGGAAGGAGGATCGCCGTGGGCAGGAACATTGTGGAAAAAATCATCAGGGACCACTACGTGTCCGGGGAGAAGAAGCCGGGCAAGGAGGTCGCCATCCGGATCGACCAGACGCTCACCCAGGACGCCACCGGGACGATGGCGTACCTGCAGTTCGAGGCGATGGGCGTCCCCCGGGTCAAGACCGAGCTGTCGGTCTCCTATGTGGACCACAACACCCTGCAGGAAGGGTTCGAGAACGCCGACGACCACCTCTACCTCCAGACGGTGGCCGCCAGGCACGGGATCTACTACTCCCGGGCCGGAAACGGCATCTGCCACCAGGTCCACCTCGAGCGGTTCGGCGCCCCCGGCAGGACGCTGCTCGGGTCCGACTCCCATACCCCGACCGGAGGCGGGATCGGGATGATGGCGATCGGGGCCGGAGGGCTTGACGTCGCCGTGGCGATGGCGGGCGGCCCCTTCTTCCTTACCTACCCCCGCGTGATCAAGGTAAACCTGACAGGGAAGCTCCAGCCCTGGGTGGCCGCCAAGGACGTGATCCTGAAACTCCTGGAGATCCTCACCACCAAGGGGAACGTGGGGTGCGTCGTCGAATACGGCGGGGAGGGGGTGGAAACCCTTTCCGTCCCCGAGCGCGCGACCATCACCAACATGGGGGCGGAGATGGGCGTCACCACCTCGGTCTTCCCGTCCGACAAGGTGACGAAAGCGTTCCTGAAAGGCCAGGGCAGGCAGGACCGGTGGGTAAGCCTCAAGGCCGACCCCACCGCGAAGTACGACAGGGTGATCGACATCGACCTCTCCCGGCTCGAGCCGATGGTCGCCCAGCCGCACAGCCCCGACAACGTCACCCGCGTGAAGGACATCGCGGGCAAAAGGGTCGACCAGGTCCTCGTCGGGTCGTGCACGAACGCCTCCTACAAGGACATCACGACGCTCGCGAAGATCTTGAACGGCAAGGTGATCCGGGAAAACGTCTCCTTCGGCGTCGCCCCCGGCTCGCGCCAGGTCCTCCAGATGGCGGCGAAGGAGAGCAGCATCGCGGCGCTGGTTGGCTCCGGGGCGCGGATCCTCGAGACGGCCTGCGGCTTCTGCATCGGGGCCGGGCAGGCGCCCCCCTCGGGCGGGGTCTCGGTCCGCACCAACAACCGGAACTTCGAGGGGCGCTCCGGGACCAAGGACGCCGGGATCTTCCTCGTCTCCCCGGAGACCGCCGCCGCGTGCGCGCTCAAAGGCGAGATGGCCGACCCGCGGGACGTGGCAAGCGAGTTCGGGATCGAGTACCCGGACGTGAAGGTCCCGAAGAAATTCCTGGTGGACGACTCGATGGTCCTTCCCCCCGCGGAGGACCCCTCGAAGGTCACGGTCCGTCGCGGGCCGAACATCGGGAATCCGCCGGAGAGCGTCCCCCTCCCGGAGACGATCCGGGGCGAGGTGACCCTGAAGACGGGGGACAAGATCACCACCGACCACATCATGCCCGCGGGGGCAAGGCTCAAATACCGCTCCAACATCGGCAAGTACGCCGAGTTCGTCTTCGAGGGGGTCGACCCGACCTTCAGCAAGCGGGCACTCGAGAACAAGGCGCAAGGCGTCCACAACGTCGTCGTGGGCGGGCTCTCCTACGGGCAGGGCTCCTCGAGGGAGCACGCGGCGATCTGCCCGAGCCACCTGGGCGTCCGGGCGGTCATCACCAAGTCGTTCGAGCGGATCCACTCGGCGAACCTGATCAACTTCGGGATCGTCCCCCTTCTGTTCGCCAACGAGGCGGACTACGAACGGATCGACCAGGGGGACCGGATCGAGATCCCGGACGTTAGGGAGGCGATCCGGAAAGGGCAGACGGTCAAGGCGAAAAACGTGACGAAGGGGTTCGAGTTCGAGACGAAGCACACGCTCACCGGACGCCAGGTCGAGATCATCCTGGCCGGGGGCTGTCTGGCCTACACGAAGGAGAAGGGCGCCTTCTGACCGGGCCCCCCCGCCCCGGTCGCGGTTTCGCCGTATTCCGGGGGTTTTTTTGACCGGGATGGTACAATGACAGGAACTGCGCGGCCCCCGCGTGGTGCTGCTTCCTGTCGGAGGGAGCGTTGGCGCGCGACGACTGGAAACACGACGAGGAGATGTGGGACGAAAAGGAGGAGGAGAAGAAGCCTTCTCCGGAAAAGCAGTGTCCCCGTTGTCTCCATTGGCTCCCCCGGGAAACCCCATTCTGCAGCTGGTGCGGGAAGGTGTTCGAGGACAGGGACAGTTCGTAGTACACCGGATCACGAATACTGGGCGGAGAAGCTCCTGATCCCTGGACGATTAAATTAGGAGTGTCCCCGGTGACACCCGGTGCCAGGGGCTAGCGGGCGGCTTCCTCTTCGCTACGCTCGCGACCTGCGCCCGCTCGCTGCCGGTTCCGCTCGACGCAATTTCTTCCTCGCTCCACAGGCCGCTGCGAGGAACCCCCCGCTGCGCCTCCTGGCACCGGGAGGGAAAACGCCTCGGAACTTGGCTATTCGATCAGCGCGTACCGGGGCAGGACGTCCCGGGGGATCTCCTCCACGAACCGGGACGGCAGGGAAAGCACCGTTCCGGACGCCCTTTCATAGATGTTGACGGGATAGGTGAGCACCAGCGTGTTCTTCGCGCGGGTCGCCGCGACGTAGAGGAGCCGCCGCTCCTCCTCCATCTCCTCCTCGTCCTCCGCCGCCCGCGACAGCGGCAGCTTCCCGTCCAGGGCCCAGATGAGAAAGACGGCCTTCCATTCCAGCCCCTTGGCGGAGTGGATCGTGGACAGCGTGAGGGTGTCGTCGTCCCCCTCCGGGGCCACGATGTCTCCCACGGAGGCCTCCGGCGGCTCCAGCGTGATCTCCGCGAGGAAGGAGGAGAGCGTCCGGTATCGCGCGCAGAGGGACTCGAGGTGCTCCAGGTCCTTCAGCCGCCGCGGGTAGTCGTCGAACTTCGCCTCCAGGAGGGGACGGTAATACGCCAGGACCCGGGCCATCATCTCGGAGGGCGGAAGCGGTTTCTCCGCGAGTTCCCGGATGCATCCGGAAAGCCTGCCCGCCGCTTCCGACGCCTTCATCGAGGCAAGCGTGGACAGGACGGGGGCGCAGGAACCCTCCTCGTAGGCGCGGCGCGCCATCTCCGCGCTGCGTTTCCGCCCGACCCCGGGAACGAGCATCAGCGCCCGGGAGAGGCTTACCGTATCCCGCGGGTTCTCGATCAGCCGGAGGTGGGCGATCACGTCCTTCACATGCGCGGTCTCGAGGAATTTGAAGCCGCCGTACTTCCGGTACGGGATGTGCCTCCTGGCGAGCTCGACCTCGAGGTCGAAGGACAGGTAGGCCGCCCGGAAGAGGACGGAGATCTCCCGGAGCGGGATGCCGTGTTCCTCGTGCAGTTCGAGGATCCGGTCGGCAACGAAGGTGGACTGGATCCGCTCGTTCGGGGCGGACAGGATCGACGGCTTTTCCCCGCCCCCCCGGGAGGTGAAGAGGCGCTTGGGGAACTTCTCCGCCGCCCGCGCGATGATCTCGTTGGTGAAATCCAGGATCGGCTGGACGCTCCGGTAATTCTCCTCCAGGTAGACCACCTTCGCTCCGGGGAAATCCGATGGAAAATCGAGGATATTGCGGAACCGCGCCCCGCGGAACGAATAGATGCTCTGGGAGTCGTCCCCCACCGTCATCACGTTGTCGTGGGTGTCGGCCAGAAGCCTGAGGATCTCCGCCTGGATCCGGTTGGTGTCCTGGTACTCGTCGACCAGGATGTGGCGGTACGACTCGGAGACCGTCCTCCGGATCCCCGCGTGCTCCGCAAGCAGGGTGGCGAGGTGGACGAGCAGATCGTCGTAGTCCATCAGGTTCCGTTCCCTTTTTGCGGCCTCGTAGAGACGGTGGATCCGCAGGATGTCGTCCAGGCAATACAAAAAATGCGGCGCATTCCGCTCCACGGCGGTTACGACGTCCTCCCCCCGGTTGACCGCCCGGCTGAACAGGTCCGCGAGGGTCTCCTTCCTCGGGAAGCGGACGGTCTTGTGGGCGACGTGGACCTCCTGGCGAAGGAGCCCGACGAGCTCCTCGGAGTCGGCGCGGTCGAGGATGGAGAAATTCCCGCCGAACCCGATCGCGCCCGCGTGCCTGCGCAGGACGGTGTTCGCGAAAGAATGGAACGTGCCGCCGGACACCTTGTCGCACCTCCGGTCGAGGAGGAGGGAGGCGCGCCGGAGCATCTCCTCCGCGGCTCTTCGCGTAAAGGTGAGAAGAAGGATGGAGGCGGGCGGCACGCCGGTTTCCACGAGCCTTGCGACCCGGTAGATCAGCGTGCGGGTCTTCCCCGTCCCGGCCCCCGCGATGACGAGCAGCGGGCCGTCCCCATGGAGGACCGCCTCCCGCTGCCGCGGGTTCAGAACGCCATCGTAGTTAACCTTCCCCGCCCCCGTCCTGACTTCCCGGATGGAATACCGCTTCGTCAGGACGGGCCGATCGTCACGCGGCATAGCAGTACAGGCAACCGTGGCGGCAGGTGTGGTAGGAGCCGATGTCCCGGGATGACCGGCAAAGGCACCCGGGGCGCACCGGGGAGGGGGACGCGGGAATGTCGGCTGCGGGGTAGAGGCTCCGGAGGGAATCGCCGTCCACGCAGGCCCCCGGGGGGACCCCCCACCCGGCGAGGAGAGGGGTGCAGCAGGAAAGCATCGTGAACCCCCGCGCCCGCCCCAGGGCGACGATCCGTTCCACGGAGGCCCGCAGCCCTTCCGACGGTTCCCAGATCCCCGGGAGGTGGCGGGTCGCACGCACGCTCTTGCGATAGGGGTGGGCGAGGCTCACGGTGCACCGGGCGGACAGTCCGGCCAGTGCCTTAGATACCGTGTCGAACCGCTCCACCAGGCGTTGCGCCTCCTCCCCGGGAAGGAGCGGGTCGAACCTCCACAGCACGCGCCTTGGGCCGATCGTCTCCGACAGCCTGCGGAAGGCGGAAACCGCCTGCGCGAGGGGGGGAACAAAGGGCTCGATCTCCCGGGAGAGCCCCGTCACGGTGACATGGAACACGGAGGGGAACCCCTCCCGCTCGAGGCGCGCAAGAACCGGGAAGAACGGACGGGGATCGCGGGTCCAGAAGACGAACGCCGCCACGCGGCTCCTTTCCAGGGAGACGGCTGCAGGCCTGCCGGAATACGGGTTCCGGAATGTCGCGGTCCCGCTGGACAGGCACGCGGAAAACCAGTCCGCGTGAAAGGCGGGCACGTCGGTGCGGCGCGAGGCGCTGATGATGACGGGCGGGGTCACGTGCCTATTGTACCACCCCGCTTCGGTGCGGGAGGACCGCTCCATCCCGGGGCCGCCCGGCGCGGTGCAACCGATCCCGGTACCCTCGACCGGGGCCCCTG
>Ga0209320_10001521_pt1 | contig 11944 bp, 12 predicted proteins | sample Rifsed13ft4_FD_184008 | JGI IMG/M metagenome (GOLD analysis project Ga0209320, IMG submission 184008) | Soil microbial communities from Rifle, Colorado, USA - sediment 13ft 4 (version 2) | ecosystem: Environmental > Terrestrial > Deep subsurface > Rock core/Sediment | place: Rifle, Colorado... | reverse complement strand
TGGTGGAAACGTCGTGCTCCAGCAGGAACGGCTGCACCAGCACTACCGGCCCAAACACACCCGTCAGCATCACCGAGCCGATGAGCAGCGTGTACCGCACCGGCGGGTTCTTCCATGCAAAGGACATCGCACCCTTCAGCCCCTGCCAGTAGTGCTGCTGTTTCCGCTCGAGCGGCGCCTCGTGCATCGCAAGCGCGACCCCCATCGCCAGTAACGGCGTGATGGCACTGACCTGGACGGTGAGGGCCAGGCTTGTCCACGTCGCGAAGAAGCCGCCCAGCGCAACGCCCAGCATGCCCGCGAGCAACTGCGCCCCGAACCCGCGTCCCGCGATCTTCGCGAATTGGCTTTCCTGCCCGTTCTCGCGCAGCGAGTCGTACACGAGGGCCGAGTCCGCGCCCATGTAGAGCGACATCGCAATCGCCCAGAGCACATAGTCGAAGAAGAGCATCCAGTAGTTGGTCGTGAACCCGAACCCAAGGATCGTCAGGGCGAAGAGCACACTGCCAAGCGCCATCACCGGCTTCCGCCCGACCCGGTCCGCGAGCGCTCCGGTTGGCGCCTGCAGTGCCGCCACCAGCAGCCAGAACGGCAGATCCATCGCCAGGATCCACTTCAGTTCCAGCCCGCGGTCGTCGAGCAGGTACTTGATCCAGATGCCCGACCAGAGGCCGAATTGCATCAGGAATCCATAGGTGTAGTAGAGGCGGATGTTGCGGCGGACGGGCCTGCTCAAGTGTTCCACAATGACCGGCCAGCCTACAGGAACGTGAGGGGATGGAAAAAGCGCAGCCCTGCCGCGTTACCGACGATCAGGCCACCCCATCGGGAATGGCCTGATCGCTCAACATCAGAAAGACCGTGAGGTTTAGACGTCGAATACCCAGGCGAACAGCCCGGCGCCCATCGGGGCATCGCCCGCATCAGGAGTCGTCGCGACGATGCCCAGCACGAACGCCATGACGGCCAACCCGACGAGATTCGCGATGACCACCTGCCGGGAGTCGGCCGTCGTCGTCGATTGAACCGCATAGATGGTCATCACCAGCAACAACGCAACCGGCACGATGGCGAAGACCGGGTGCAGGTACGGGATGAACATCAGCACCGAGAGTGCCAGGGGTAGCGCCGCATAGCCCATGGTGCGGAAGAGCGATTGCAGGTCCGCCGACGCCTTGAAGATCTGGACCAGCACGACATAAACGACCAACACCCAGATCGCATAAAGCGCCGCCAGGAAAATCGAGCCCAGTATCACGGTGTTCAGGAACGCGTTGTTGAACGGGTAGTCGTTGAACTCGAAAAAGAGGAACGCCCCCAACCCTGCCAGCAACGCGCTGATCCCCGCAATGACGAGCGCCGGGACCAGTTCATTCTGGTCGTCGCGGACGTCGTCGAAGACGGTCGCATCCAGCCGCGCCACCCGCAAGATTTTGTTGAATATCGCGTTCGGATCCATGTTGCCTCCTCCAGCGTGGTCCGGGCGTGGTGCTCTAGCGTATCTCGCACGTGAGCAGTCCACTCCGTACTCGCCCGACACTATAGCACAAGATGCAACTTTGGAATAAGGGAATAAGCGCTTTAGCGCATTAAATCGGCCGCTTCCCCGGCATTCCGGCCCTCCGCGGATAGCTGCCCGGCGTTGGCCCGGACTTCCTGTAGACCACGACGCTCAATGTTTCGCTCACCGCCGGCCTCATCTGCTCCGTGCCGACGTAGCTGCAACGAAGGGTTTCGGCCGCCGCCCCGGCCCCCTCCACCTCGGTCGCGACACTGCTGCCCTTCGGCAGTGCAAGCGTCCCGCCCTCTGCCGCCAGCGGGGCCGTGTACTCGAGCAGTTCCCGCAACTCGGCCACCGCTCTTGCCGTCACCAGGTCCGACCAGTCGCGGAGTTCTCCCCGTCCCGCTTCCTCGGCTCGTACCGGGTGCACCTTCACGTTCCCAAGTTCAAGCGCCTCGGATAGTTCCATCAGCAGACGGGCACGTTTCTGCAGCGGCTCGACCAGGTGCACTTCGGTGCCCGGCAAGAGCACGGCGAATACCATCCCGGGGAAACCACCCCCGCTGCCGACGTCCGTGATGCGAGCCGGCCGCACATACTTGAGGGCTATCGTCAGCAACTCCAGCGATTCCGCGTACTGCCTCCGCACCACCGATTCCGGCCCGACAGAACTCACCCGCACGCGCTCTGCGGCTCGCTCGAGCATCTCCGCGTGCCGCCGAAGCTTCGAGAGCCATCGTCCTGGCTCGTCGAAAGCAGGGAAGAATCCGGGAAGGTCATCCCAGAGTAATCCTTGTTCCATCTGGTCTTATGCCCTGAGGGTGGTTAAGCTGAACTTCATGAGCGATCAGTCAGCCCCGACCTCAGGGGTCGGAGTGACCCTCGGCGAGGCCTTCCAAGAATATCTGAATTCCCTCAAAACAGAGCAGCGCAACTCCCAGCGCGGCTACGTCTGGAAGTGCGTCGAACACTTCGGCGACGACCTCCCGGTTCGGGCGCTCAGCGGTAGCCGCGTCGAATCCTACGCCGAAAGCCAGATCAGGCCTTCGGATCCCGCCGCCCCTGAACGGGTCGCCGCACTTAAATCATGGTTCCAGTTCCTCAAGAAACGTAACTTCACCGACCAGAATTTCGGCGTCCACATCCGTGTGCGCCGCCCCCACGGCCGGGCGGCGGGCGAGGTGACTCGCGTTCGTGCCGAAGAAGCGCTCGTCGAAATGACCGCCGAAGGCCACGAAGCCCTCAAGCGCGAACTCCAGGAGTTGAACTCCCAGACCCCCGATCTGGTCAAAGCCATAGCCCTCGCGCGAGAAGACAAGGACTTCCGGGAAAACGCGCCACTCGACGCCGCTCGCGAGGCTCTCGCTTTCTCCGACCAGCGGAAAAAGGCGATCGAGACCGCCCTCAAGCGCGCCGTCATTGTCGAAGCCGGCGGCGACGATCGGTCCACCATGGGGTCCCTCGTCACCGTGACCCGACTCGACTCCGGCACCCAGACCACCTATAAGTTGGTCGGTGCCCGCGAAGCCAACGCCGCCGAACAAAAGATCTCGGTCGAATCTCCCGTCGGTAAGGAACTCCTCAATCGCCGCGCGGGTGAAGAAGTGTCCGTCAAAGTGCCATCCGGCGTGCTTCAATACCGGATCGACTCCGTCGTCCACCCCTAACTCCTCAGCTCTCGGCAGGCCCGGTTCAGGCGCCCTTACAGTCCCCCGCTGCTTTTCTTCAGCGGAGCGTAGGACAATAGTGACAAGCATCACGAACACCTTGGAGGAACAATGACTCTGGTTCGGAAGTGGCGCCGCGCTGCGCTCATCCTACCCGCATTCCTGCTCGTCCTTGGCATCGGCGCCGCCTGCGGTGGCGACGACGACGATCAAGGCCCCGATAACGGCGGCAGCACGGCGACAGAGCCAGCCGACGCCAGCCCCACAATCCCCGAAGGCGCGGCCGTCATCGATCAGAAGTCGCTGAAGTTCTCACCGAACAAAGTGACTGTGAAGGTCGGCGACACGGTCTATTTCAAGAACAGCGAAACGGCCGTCCACAATGTCGCCCTCGACGGCGAAGACATCACGGGCACGATGCGCAGGGGCGCTGTCGCCTCCTATAAATTCGAGACGGCCGGCGAGTACAAGCTCAGCTGCCAGTTCCACCCGCAGATGAAGGCAACGGTCGTCGTCGGGTCCTGACGCCGTTGACGGATACTACCCGCGCCCCGGTCGCACGACCGGGGCGTTTCCTTTGCTCTATCACCGACTCGTAAAGCGCCAGAGTCCGCTCGGCCGTCCGCCGCCACGTCATCTCCCGCGCGATACGGTCGGCGGCCGCGGTTCCCAACTCGTCCGCAAGCACCGGGTCCCGGAGGACGGCGGCGATTGCCTGGCTGAGTTCCACCGCGTTCCCGGGCGCCACGAGCAATCCGGTCACGCCGTCGACCACCACCTCCCGGAGAGCCCCTGCCCTGGTGGCCACCACCGGCGCCCCGCATGCCTGCGCCTCCGCAGCCGGTAGCCCAAACCCCTCATAGAGCGATGGCGACACGAACACCGCGCACCGGTTGTACTCGCGGACGAGTTCCTCCCGGCTGAGACGCCCGGTCAGCGTCAGCCGGTCCTCAACCCCGAGTGCCCGTGCGCGTTCCCGCGCCACGCGCGCCCCGTCCCGGTCGACGATGACCAGGCGCCAGTCGGTCCCCTGGAGCGACGCCAGTGCCTCGATCAGGTAGCGGACCCCCTTGTTGCGGTCGTCACTGTTGCCCACGAAGAGCACGCGGTTCGGCTCCCGCTCCTCCCCCGTCGGCCGGAAGATGCTGGTGTCCACCCCATCATGGATCGGCACCACCTTCGCTTCGGAAAGCCGGAACGCCTTCCGCACCGAGATCCCACTCGCCTCGCTGCCGGTGATGATGCGGTCCACCCCATGCGCCACAACGTGCTGCATGTGCAACGGATAGAACAGCACCCGCCCCACTTTGTCCCGGAGCCCCCGCGCCTGGGCGACGGCATTCCGGCGGTCGATCGACAGCGGGTGATGAATGTTCGCCACGACCGGCACCCCGAGCATCCGGATCAGCAGGTCGCCGTACCCCAGCGATTGGTTGTCATGCACGATGTCGAACGGCTTGTCCGCGTGCAACCGCGCCACGACGCCGAATGCCCGCAGCGAAAACGCCGACATCACCGAGAACATCCCCGCGCGCGAGGTCGCCAGTTCGTAGAAGTTGACCGGCTCGAAGTAGCTCGTGGGCGGCCTTCGCCAGAACGCTTCACCCTCGTCGAGCAGGTGAAAGATCGAATAGTCGTCCACCCGGTGCTGGATCACGCCGTCATCAAGTTCCGGGTACGGCGGCCCAACGACCACGTGCACCTCGTGCCCCAGCGCAAGGTACTCGTGGCAGAGGGCCGACAGGTACACTCCCTGGCCGCCTGAATACATGTTCCCCTGGTGCAGCAAAAAGCAGATGCGCACGGCTACACCGCCCGCGCGTAGACTGCCACGCTCTTCGCGAATGCCCTGGGCAGGCGGCGTTCCACCGCATCCCACGTCCCCGACGACCTCGAGCGTTCCGAATTCGTGAGCGAACGCCATGCCCGCGCCGGCATCCACGGCGGGGTTCCCCCACCCCCAACCGCCCCCAGCACCCAGTACACCGACTCCAACGCGTGCCGGTAGCGCACGGCGTAGGGCTGCCAGCCCGTCTCCCGCAAGAGCGAGAGCAGCCCGTCCCGCCGGTAGATGCGTATGTGCCCGCCCGGTGTGTGGCTCACATCCCACGACAGCCGCCAGAGAATCCGTTCGACGAGCTCCGCCGGGACCGAAACACCGAGTGTGCCGCCGGGCTTGACCACTCGGTGCAACTCCGTGAGTACCGCGACGTCGTCGTCCACGTGCTCCAGCATCTCCGAGCAAATCGCCGAGTCGAATGCGCCATCGCCGAACGGCAACAGGTACCCGGTCGCCCGCACCCATTCGCATCGCCCCCGATGTGAACGCGCGTTCCCGTCCTCCCCCACGAAGAAGCGCCCGTCGCGCAGGTCCTTCGCGCCCTGGTCGCAACCCACAATCGTCACCGGTAGCCGCACAGCCGAGAGTTCGTGCCGCCCTGCTCCACAACCGAGGTCCAGCAGCCGCGCGCCCGGGGTCTGGTCGGAAAGCCCCAGCAGCCCCATGTCTATCGTGAAAACGCGGTCAAATCGCTCGCTGTCGCGTGGCCGGACCAGCCGTGGCGCCCCGAGCCCCGCATGGGTCTCGACGGTCACTCCGCCGGCCTCGACCCATAGAGCACGTAGTCCTTCGGGATAACGCGGTCGAGCAGCGCCTCGATGCCCTCGAACACCGGGTTTCGCGCGCGCAAATTCCACTCGATGAATCGCCAGAACCAGCGCGTCACGATGAAGTTGGGATTGTCCTTCCCGAAGAGACAGCGCAAGGACCAGTAGATGCTCTGGTAGGCATGCCGGCCGCGTGCCACTCCCACACTGAACCCCGTCTCGCCGAGCTTCTTCCGAAGTTGCCCCTTTCGGTAGATCCGGATGTGCCCGCCCGGCGAGTGCCAGTAGTCCCAGCTCAACGACCAGAGAAAGCGCTCCGCCCGGTGATGCGGGCACGAAACCGCGATCTCGCCACCCGGCCGGAGCACCCGGTACAGCTCGCGCATGGCCCGCTCGTCGTCGAAGACGTGCTCCAGCACCTCGGTCGTGATGATCTTGTCGAAGGCCCCATCCCGGAAGGGCAGGTGCTCCGCGTCGCCCCGCAGGAACTCCGCGAAGCCACGCAGGCCGCCCCCGTTGTAGTCGGCATAGAACATGTAGCGCGCCCGCCGCAGCTCTTCGCGATCGATGTCCACGGCCACCACCCGGCACTTCCAGTTCGCCGCCTCAATCGTGTGGCGCCCATTGCCACAGCCGAGGTCCAGCACCCGCTCACCCTCGCGAATTTGGAACAGGTTCCAGTAGTCGACGTTGACCACATTTGCCGGCATTTCGTTGACTCTACAAAGGGCCGTTGATACAAGGAACGAGGCCGCACCGCGGTGCAGCGCGAAAGGCGATACTCAATGGACGAACAGGCGGTGATGTTGACCCGGCGCTACGGCATGATTATCAGCGCCGTTTCCGTGGTGACCGGCCTCATCTACGCCCTCGGTCTCATCCGCAGGAGCTACTGGGCCCTTGCCCTGCCTGTCACCGCCGCCACTGCCGGGATGCTCTATATCTCCCTGTGGATCGGGCGCGCCCTCATGACCACCCCGTCCGAGCCGGACGAGTTCTAGCCCGCGGCTTCCCCCGCCGGCTCCTCGGCCCGGCTCTCTACCGAAGTTGACTTCCGCCCGCTGGACAGCCGCAGCCGCCGCTCGTCGACCACCTCTTCGTAGATCCGCTCCAACTGCGCGCCGGCCCTCGGCCAGCTGAACCGGCCCGTGATGCTCGGCCGCGCCGTTGCCGAAAGCTGGTCCCGGAGCACCTTGTCATGCAGCATCCGGCGCATGCCGTCGGCCAGCGCCCCGGCATCGCCCGGATGCACCATCAGCGCACTGATGCCGGGTTCCAGCACCTCGGCGAGCGCGCCCCCCGTGGTGCTCAGCAGCGGCGTCCCGCAGGCCGCAGCCTCACAAGCCGGCAGCCCGAAACCCTCGTAGACGCTCGCGCAGACAGCGAACGATGCCCGGTTCAGGAGCAACACCAGCTCCTCGTCTGCCAGCCGGCCTGTGAACGTCACACGGTCCTCGAGCCCCAGCGACCGCACGATGGGGGGTGCAACGCTGAGGTCGTCCTCCTCTTTGTCCACGATGGTCAGCCGGAACTCTTCGCCCCCAGCCTTCAGGCGCCGGCACGCTTCCAGCAGGAACCTCACGCCCTTGTTCGCGTCTTCCGTGTTGGCCATGTACACGATGTGCCCGTGCTCGCGCTCCACCCCGGCCAGCGGCCGAAACACATCCGTCTCCACACCGTTCGGCACCACCCGCATCCGCGATTCGTCCACGCCGAAGGCCTTCACGATCGCCCGGGCCGCCGTCTGCGAAACGGTCACGACCGCATCCGATCGCCGCGCTACCCGCTCCTGCATCACCCACGGGAACCACAGCGACCGCCGCAACCGCTCGACGATGCCGCCCGCCTGGAACATGGTGTTGTCCCTGTCGATGCTCAGCGGGTGGTGAATCGTGGAGACCAGCGGTGCGTGCTGCTGCATCAGCAGGTGGCCATAGGCGAGTGTCTGGTTGTCATGGATGACGTCGAACGGCCCCAGTCCCTTCATCATCCGGTACGCCCGAAGGCTGAACATCAACAGCAACTGCGAAAGCGTCTGCTTCGTGGCCGCGAACTCCCAAAAATTCACCGGGTGAAAGAACGACAGCGGGTTCCGCCCGAAGAACGCCGCCCGGTCGTCGAAGTGCGCCCAGAAGCTGTAAGACTCGACCTTGTGGAGCGTTACCCCCGGTGCTGTCCGCGGGTAGGGGCTCCCGGAGATCACGTGCACTTCGTGTCCCCGCGCCGCCATCTCCCGGGTCACGTGGTACAGGTAGACCCCCTGCCCGCCGGAATACGGGTTGCCCTGGTACATCGTGTAGAGCAGCCGCATCAGATGGCCGCGTCGCTGGTTTCGAGGTCAGCTTCCCGTTCCTTCCGCGTAAGCGTCGGGAAACTGCGAGCCGGGACGCCCACCGCCGTGTGGTACGAAGGCACGTCATGCACCACCACTGCGTTCGCCCCAACCTTCACGTGGTCGCCGATCCGCACGGGGCCGAGCACCTTCGCCCCCGTGCCGATGTTCACGTGATCTCCGATCGTCGGCCCGGCAAGGTCGAAGAGATGTCCCTCGCTGTTGGTCAGCCCCAGCGTCACGAACGGCGCCACCTGAACGTTGTGGCCCAACCGGATCACTCCGTCCATCACGACGTGCCCATGCGCGATGTAAAGCCCCCCGGTCGTCCTGACGTGATGGCCGATGCTGACCCCGAACAGCACATGGTTCAGCCGCGAGAACATCGTCGCCAGCGGTGCCAGGTGAGCGTCGAACATCAGGATCTGGAGCCGGTAGAGCAGCACCGCCGGGAACATGTGCGCAGTCGCCAACAGGTAGAGGAACAGCATCCAGCGCGGCCGGCTGGCCGCGAATGCGCCGAACGCCAGGGGCCACTCCCCGAACATGTCCATGTCCAGGCCGATCAGGCGCCGCGTCTCCCGCCATCCAACCTTCGGCTCCCGCGACCGTGTCAAGGTGTCCTCAGTTCGGTTGCCTGTCCTATGCGCACCAGCACATCAACACCTTCCGGCATCTCCCCCTCGACGTTCAACAGGCGCAGGTTGGTCAACGCAGTTAGCTTCGCGGCGGTGTAACTCTTGCCGCCGATGTCGAAGATACCTTCCGTCCCACCGCTCCCCTCTATGAGCCGGATCAGTTCCGGTGGTACCCCGTAGGCCGCCAGGTGCGCCTTCATCCCTTCCGCCGCTGCCAGTTGCCCTGGGGGGTACTCGAGGCCGACCACCGGGGCTTCGTCTCGCGTCTTCGGGTCCGCCAGGAACTGGTCGATGATCGCGAACATCTCGTCTTCGTTCGGCAGAAGGATCAGTGAGCCGTCCTCGGCGATGCCGCCATACACCGCCGGCTCCAGCGAAAAGGTCTCCATGTTTTCGAGGTCCACTTGCCGCGCCAGCAGCCCGTAGCCTGGAATGAGCCCGGTCGTCACGTCCGTCTTGATCGCGTCGTGGTAGGCGTCCCACATCTCCGGGAGGCGCGTGATGTACCCAAGTTCCGTGGCTTGCGCCGCCACCGCCCGGATCACCACTTGCTGCCGCTCGATGCGCTTCAGGTCACCATCCACGCGCACCCGCGAATAACCCAGCGCCTGGGCTCCATCCATGTGCTGCGTCCCCGCCTTCACCGTCCGGTTTGGGAACGCCTTTAGCACGTCAGTCCCGTAGTCCGAGATCGGCTCCGGGACGTCGATCTCCAGGCCGCCGATGGCATCCACGAGGCGAACGAACCCGGTCCAATCAATCACGATGTAATGGTGGATGTCGATGTGGTAATTGCGCTCGATGGCGGCGATCGCCGCCGCCGGTCCGCCGCCGGGGTACTTGTACAGTTGCCCGTAGCTGTGGGCGGCGTTGATCTTCGCCTCGGCCCACGTTTCCGGCGTGCTGCCAAATGGCACCTCCGCCCACAGGTCACGCGGTATCGCCAGCAGCTGCACGCGGCCGTCCATCTTGTCGATGCTTGCGATGAAAATCGTGTCGCTCCGAGAGGGCGTGTCCGGCGGATCGTCCGGCCGGCGGTCCAGCCCCAGCACCAGCACATTCAGGCGTGACTCCGGGGTCCATGGCTCGGGCCGTGAAGTCGAAATCCCCGGTAGCGTGACATCGACGCTGACTCCTATCCCCGGCACACTGGCCGAGACCGGTGGCACCTTCAGCTGGTTCGTCGGAAACAAGTAGTGATCGATACTCGTGTAGAAAACCAGCGCAAGGTAGACGGCCGCAATGGCACAGCCAATAATTGCGGCCGCAGCCCGTGTGCGACCGTTCAATCGAAAACGATGCACGAGTAGGTCGAATCTCCGCTTTTCGGCCACAGTAGGATCCGCCTTACCGGTCGTCAAGGAAGACCAGTTAGCACCATGCCCAACCGCTTACTCATCAAGGATGGCATACTCGCTCTCCCCGGTGGCCCGATTCGCGCAGACATCCTCTGTGAAGGTCACCGCGTCGCCGCCATGGGCCGCGACCTCGCGGCAGACGACGCCCGGGTTCTCAACGCCAACGGCCTGACGCTCGGCCCCGGATTCGTCGATGTCCATGTCCACGGCGGAGGCGGCTTTTCGTTCTTCTCCTCCGACCGCGAGAACGTCACAGGCTATAGCCAGTGGGCGCCACGCAACGGCGTCACGTCCTACCTCATCAGCACAATCGGCCGCGACGACGATGACACGGCCCGTCGCCTTACCGCCCTCGCCCCGACGATTGGCACCCGCTCCGGCGCCGAGCCGCTCGGATTCCATCTCGAAGGGCCGTTCCTCAACCCGGACCGCAGAGGCGCCTTCTACCCGTCGATGCTGCTTCCCCCCTCGCCCGCGGCTTTCGTGCGCTACCAGGAGGCCGCCCGTGGCCTCATCCGCCAGGTCACCCTGGCGCCTGAACTCGAAGGCGCGCTCGAATTGGTGGCCACGGTTCTCGCGACCGGCGCAACCGCTGCCATGGGCCACACCGACGCCACCACCCCTCAGGCCGCGGCCGGCTTCCGCGCCGGGATCCGGCACGTCACCCACCTGTTTAACGCCATGCGCCCCCTCCATCAGCGTGAGGGCGGGCCCATCGCCGCCGCACTCCTTGAGGAGCGCGCGACCTGCGAGCTCATCTGCGACGGCGCCCATGTTGCTCCCGAAGCGCTCCGGCTCGCCTATCGCCTCCTTGGCGCCGGCCGCACCGTTGTCGTGACCGACAACCTCGAAATCGCCGGCACCGACGAGATGACCGCTACCTTCGGAGACGACCCCGTCAAGGTAGAAGGCTTCCGCGCCGTCCGCCGCGACGGCACCATCGTCGGTAGCGTCGCCACCATGGATGAGCACTTCCGAAACGTGCTCGCCTTCCTCGAAGTCGATGTCTCGACCGCCTTCCGCCTCTGCGCCACCAACCCCGCCCGGGTCGCTGGTGTCGAGAATCGCAAAGGCGCCCTCGCCCACGAAATGGACGCGGACATCGTCCTCCTCGACCGCCAGCTTCAGGTTGAGGCCACCGTCTGCCGGGGCGAAATCGCGTTCATCCGCGATCCCGGGCGCTGCACCGGCTGAGCGGGCCCCTCAGTCCCCGGGTTCGAACTCGCCGAGCACCTTCCGCAGCTCGCGAATGGCGGCAGGCATCCGTGGGCCGTACCACCACAGCAGCTTGCCGTCGACGACCCTCGCCGGCGCCACCGCCACGAAATCGGCGCAGTCCGGCTCCTTGAACGGGTATGGCTCGTCCGGCAGGAGCACGGCCTGCGGTGCGAGTCCCGCGAGCGCCTCCATCGTCACCTCCGGATAGCGCCGCCGGCCCGCCAGGACGTTCGTCGCCCCAACACGCTCGAGCAGATCATGGCCGTAGGTCTCGGACCCGAGGCCCATCAACGGCTTCTTCCACACTGCCACGAACACGCGGACAGCCCTCGCCCTTCCTTCCTCCAGCGCCGCGTTGACGTCGGCGGCCAGTTGCTCGGCCCGCTCGGTCGCCCCCACCCACTCGCCTACCTCGAGGATCATCGCGACGGCCTCGTCGACCGTGTTCGGGTCCGTCAGCAAGACATCCAGGCCCGCGTCGATCAGCGCCCCGACATCCTCCTGGCGGTTCTCCTCTTTGTTCGCGAGCACGAGGTCTGGCCTCAGCGCGACGATGCGGTCCAGCCTGGGGTTCTTCGTCCCTCCGACAGCCGGTACGGTGCCGGCAAGTTCCGGCGGCTCCG
>Ga0209320_10001519_pt1 | contig 11950 bp, 7 predicted proteins | sample Rifsed13ft4_FD_184008 | JGI IMG/M metagenome (GOLD analysis project Ga0209320, IMG submission 184008) | Soil microbial communities from Rifle, Colorado, USA - sediment 13ft 4 (version 2) | ecosystem: Environmental > Terrestrial > Deep subsurface > Rock core/Sediment | place: Rifle, Colorado... | reverse complement strand
GAGCCAGCGGGCCCGGATCCGGTCGCCGACGTCGTTCGCGTCGTTGGGATCGTCATAGAGCACGCGGCAGATCGGCTGGCCGTTTTGATCGAGCACCGAATCAAAGGCCATATTGCGCCGGTTCAACGAGGGCCAATCCTGGACCTCGGTGCGCGTGTCGGCCCGCCCCAAACTCAAGTACGTATCCCAGGTCCAGGAGCCGCCCTCGAACAGGTCTCCGTTCGCGCCGAGCGTCCAGCGCGCGACGTCGGTGTTCGAATCGTTGCGCTGATCGGTTTGGGCGGCAAAATGCTTGTCGATGTTGTAGCAGGTCGTAGGCTTCGCGACCCCGATGCGGTATGGGGAGAGAAAGCCGCACGTGAAAGTGTTTAGGGGGATCGGGGAGGGCGGCATGCGGCTCAGGAGCTCGGCCTGCATCGCCGAAGAGCCCAGCAGCAGGAACGCGTTTTCCGGCTGGACCTCGACGCCGGCGATGTCGCCCGACCGCCTCACCGAGTTTTGCAGGGATATGCTCTGCGATTCGCCGTACGAGATCTCGGTGTCGATCTCGATTCCCGACTCGAGCTCGTAGGAAAAGTGCGTATACAAATTGTCACGCGTGGTCTCAGGGAGCAGCGGCACGCCGGCATAGGTCAGATCCCCTATTCCGTAGGGGGTATCGCCGCCTCTGGTGTCGGCACCCTGGTTGGTGACGAGGGCGAGCTGCTCCGGCGTCAGCCTGGGCCCGAAAATCGAGTCTGCCGTGTAAATCTCGATGATGTCGTTGCCGGCCTCGTTGAACGTGTAGTACCGAGGCGGCTGAGGTGGCCCAGGGGGGGGATTGAAGATGATGCCGGTCGACGGGGTCGTGTAGCGGAGTCCATCGACGAGGATGAATTGCGGCTGACCGGGCAGCACGACTTGGCTGTTTCGGTTCGAGTACGGCGGCGGGACCGGCTGGCCAAAGCCCGCGGTCGCGGTGCCGTTTTGGATGAATCCCCTGCTCGCGCGGCAGAACTCCCGCGTAAGGCAATCGTCGATCCCGTCCTGGAAGTTATGGTCGATACCGATTTGCATCTTCGCGCGGTCGTCGAGCCACTTGAAACCCGTGCCGTAGCTTAAGTCGACGTTGTCGCCGTCGCCCTCGCTGGTCGTCCTGTAACTCAGATTGATCCGGTGCTCGTCGATGTCCTGATCGAGAAGGATGTTGATGACGCCCGCGAGCGCATCCGCGCCGTAGGTCGCCGACGCGCCGCCGGTGACCGTCTCGACCCGGCTGATCAGCGCGCTCGGGATGAAGTTCAGGTCGACGCCGCCGCCGTTGTTCGTGGCGGGGAACCGCCGCGAATTGAACAGCGTCAGGGTCCGTGTGCCGAAAAACGTATTCAGGCCGCGAAGATTGGCGATATTCGCGCCGAGAAAGTAATTGCTGTCGGTGTTCGTTTCCGCCGTATTCGTGCCGATGTTGTTCGGCAACTGGTTGATCATTTCGGCCGCGCTCGTGAGGCCGAGGTTGAGCATGTCCTCGGCCGTGACGACGAACGTCGAATTCACCGCCGAGTAGTCGTCGCGGCGGATCCGCGAGCCGGTGACGGTGACTTCTTCCGCTACGACTTGGTTCTCTTCCCCGGCTTCCTGCCCGTAGACGGTGCTTGTCCCGCCCGCGCAGAGAATACTCGAGATCGCGAGAGCGAGCGTGTCGCGTGACCACTCGAATGGCTTTGTTGTCATATGCGTTCCCTCCCCAGGATGCGTCGTCGTTGTCGCCGGCGAGCTATGATGTGTTCTTATCGGATCCGGCCAGCTTTGTTTGGAGTTTCGCAGCATTACGTGTTCTATTTCAAGATATTCTTGAATTGCATAATAAGTATTCGAGATCGGCATCGATTGACACGATCAACGGCCGGCAGAACACTCATGTCGTGAGTGACAAGACTTCGTCGTGTAGTGCATCGGCGAAACGCAGAGTTCCGTGCGTAGCCCTCGCGTGCTCGCTTGCGCTGGTCAGTCCCTGGGCGAGAGCGAGCGATGTCGCAGACGCAGCCATGAATCGCGACGCGCCAGCGGTACGCGCGATGATCGCCGCGGGCGTCGACGTGAACGCGCCGCAACTCGACGGCGCAACGGCTCTGCATTGGGCCGCGCACTATGACGATCTGGCCAGCGCGCAAGTGCTGATCAATGCCGGGGCCGATCCGTCGGCGGCCAATCGAGCCGGCGCAACGCCCATGCGAGTGGCCGCCGCCAACGGCAGCGCGGCAATGATCGAGCTCCTGCTCGACGCGGGCGCGGATCCGAACGAGCCGCTGACACCACACGGAGACACGGCGTTGATGATGGCGGCGCGTACCGGAGTGGTGGATGCGATCGAGCTGCTGCTCCGCCGCGGTGCGCGTATCGACGCGGTCGAAACCTGGGGAGGGACCACGGCGCTCATGTGGGCAATCGCGGAGCGTCATCGCGATGCCGTCGAGCTTCTCATCGAGCATGGCGCCGACGTCAACGTGGTTTCGAAGGCGGTCACCGAGCGTGGGCGAGGTGCCGAAGGAAGGGCACCGGCAGATTTCGATCCGGCTGCATCAAGGACCGGATATGCCAACGGCGGATTCACGCCTTTGCATTTCGCGGCGCGGGAAGGCGAGCTCGAGGCTGCGAGGCTGCTGCTGGCTGCCGGCGCCGACGTGAACGCTATCGCGGCCGACGGCAAGAATCCTCTCGGTCTTGCCATCTACAACGGTCACTACGACCTGGCCGAGTTGCTGATCGAAAGCGCCGCGGACGTCAATCACCCCGATGCCGAAAGGTTTCCTCCGCTCTTTTGGGCCGTCGACCGCCGCAACATGGAATGGAACCCTGGCTTCCCCTGGGTGCAGACTGCGGATCCGCTGCCGCTGATCAAGAAGCTGTTGGAAGCCGGAGCGGAGCCGGACGCGTATGTCGACAATACGCCGGTCTCACGCAGGAATTTCGGCGGCTCGCCGCGCATCAAGTTCGCGACGTCGCTGATGCGGGCGGCTTATTCCGGCGACATCGAATTGGTGCGCTTGCTCCTCGAATACGGCGCCGATCCGCTCGTGAGGAACAGCGATAACGAGACGTCCCTGCTGGCCGCCGCCGGCTACGGATGGATCGACGGTTACAGCCGGGGCCGATCCAACCAGGAGCGGCTCGAGACGATCAGCCTGCTCGTGGAGCTCGGCGCGGACGTGAACTGGGCCTGCGACCATGGCATCACGCCGCTCATGGTCGCCGCCAACTTCGGCGTGACCGATATCATTCAATACCTCGTCGATGAAGGCGCGGACCTGGCGGCGCACGACCTCGGCAAGAAGAACGACGGCATTTTCGGCGGCAGCATCGAGCCCCTGATGCCGATTGACTATGCAATCGGCGTCGGCACGTTCCGGCCCAACAATGCGATTCTGCATATGGCCGAAGCCACCGAATTGATGACCCGAATGATGGCTGAGCGGGGCATACCGCATACGACTTCGGAGTGCACGCTGCGCGCATTCTCCTGCGGCGACGTCGATCCGCAAGGAGCGACACCGTCGGACATCGCCAAAGCGCGGGCGATTCAGATAGGCAATCAAGTCGAAGGCATCACCGGCGGCCTGGAAGCAGGGGGCGACGGGGAATAGGGCAGTGCCGCAGCCGTGAATCCATCGATCGTGAAGGTGCTGGGAGCCGGCTCTCTCGTTGCCCTCGTCGTTGCAGTCGGCTACGTCTCTCTCACGATCGTCGGCGAGGATAGCGGCGGCGGTCCACTTTCCGCCGACACGGCAGGCCGCCTTGTCGGTAGCTATTGTGTCGATTGCCACAACGACGCCGAATACACGGGGAACCTAACGCTCGAGGGCAGGGACCTCGGATCCGTTGAACAGGATCCTGAGCTTTGGGAAAGAGTCGTGCGCAAGCTTCGCGCCGGCATGATGCCGCCGCCCGGCCTCGAGCGCCCCGTGGAAGCGGACTATGCCGCGCTGACACGCTGGATCGAACAAGAGATCGACCGCGCCGCGCCGTTGATTCCGGGGACCAAGGTCCTGCACAGGCTCAACGGAACGGAGTACGCCAACGCCATCCGAGATCTGCTCGCGATCGAGATCGATCCGACGAAATTCCTGCCGCCGGATGACTCGAGCCGCGGCTTCGACAACATTGCCGGCTCGTTGACCATATCGCCCACGCTGCTCGAAGCGTACGACGGCGCGGCGGCCAAGATCGCCCGGATGGCCGTGGGATTTTGGAAGGCGCCGACGGAGTCGCTTTACATTGCCCGCACCGACAGCTCGCAGGTTGATCGGTTAGCGGGGCAGCCCTTCGGGACGCGCGGCGGGATGGCCGTCCGTCACGTCTTTCCGGCCGATGGCGAGTATACGTTCACGGTGCGCAACCTCGGAGTCGGAACCTACATCCCGAACGAGGTGCTCGAGCTCAGCATCGACGGCGCACGGGTGCATTCGTGGGTCTACACGCGCATGGGATTGAGTGCCGGCATGGACTCCGAGCAGGACGGCGAGCTGACCGTGACCGTGCCGGTCCGCGCCGGATCGCGAACCGTGGCCGCGACGTTCGTCGCGACGAATTACCGGCCGAGCCTCGACGTTGCGCAGCACTTCGAGCGCAAGTCGCTTGAGAACGGGACCGTCCGGGAGCTCTCCAACTACCCCGTGATCGGCGCGCTCCGAATCGAAGGTCCGTTCGACGCCACGCGGCCGGACGACTCGGCAAGCATCCGTAAGGTCTTCATCTGCCGGCCGGCGAGCGAAGCGCAAGAAGAGCCGTGCGCGAGGGAAATCATCTCGGCGCTCGCGCGCAAGGCGTTTCGACGACCGGTCGATGCGGGCGATCTCGAACAGCTGATGGCCTTTTACGAGACAGGGCACCGCCTCGGTACCTTCTCGGACGGCATCGAGCTTGCGTTGCGACGCTTGTTGGCGAGCCCGCAGTTCCTCGTACGCGTCGAGCAGGAGCCCGCGGACCTTGCCCCGGGCGCGGCCTATCGCATCTCCGATTTGGAGCTTGCCTCACGGCTCTCGTTCTTCCTCTGGAGCAGCATCCCCGACGATGAGCTGATCGACCTGGCCGCCCGCGGAGAGCTCGCTCGCCCCGAGGTGCTCGAGGGACAAGTGCGGCGCATGCTCGCCGACCCGCGATCGCGGAGTCTGGTCGAGAACTTTGCGCAGCAATGGCTTTACCTCAGGAACCTGGACACGACGGCGCCGGCGCAGACCGTGTTCCCCGACTGGGATCACGAATTACGCGAGGCGTTCGCGCGCGAAACGGAGCTTTTGTTCGAGAACATCATGCGCGAGGATCGGAGCGTGCTCGACATACTCGACGCCGACTACACGTTCCTCAACGAGCGCCTGGCCGAGCACTACGGCATCCCGAACATCTACGGCGCTCACTATCGCCGTGTCGAGCTCGGGCCCGACCTCGACTACCGGCGCGGAGTCCTCGGGCAGGGCAGTTTTCTTTCGACGACGTGGGTCGAGAACAACCGAACCTCGCCCGTGAAACGCGGCGTCTGGATTCTCGAGAACATTCTCGGAACGCCGCCGCCCGAGCCGCCGCCGAACGTGCCCGGCTTGGAGGAGACCCCCGCCGAGAGCGCGGAAGGCAGCTTGAGTCTGCGCGAGCAAATGACCTTGCATCGAACCGCCGAGCCTTGCGCGAGCTGCCACAAGATCATGGATCCGATCGGATTCGCCCTCGAGAACTTCAGCGCGGACGGGCAGTGGCGCACGATGGACGGCGGCACGGGCGGCACGTCGATCGATGCCGCGGCTGAGCTCTGGGACGGCACGACGGTCGAGGGGCCGATAGAATTGCGGCAGGCGCTGCTCGAATACTCTCCGCAGTTCGTTCGCATGTTCACCGAAAAGCTCATGACTTACGCGCTCGGTCGAGGCGTCGAATATTTCGACATGCCGGTGATCCGGGCCATCGTCCGGGAAGCGGAGCTCGACGACCACCGATTCTCGTCGATCGTGCTCGGCATCGTTGCGAGCCCACCGTTTCAAATGCGGATCAAGGCGGAAGTGCCGGCCGGCGAAAACGTGGCGCAAGTATCGGGAGACTGACGATGATGTTCATCACCAAGAAGCATTGGCCTCGCCGAACGTTTCTGCGCGGTGCGGGTGTGACGTTGGCTTTGCCGCTGCTCGACGCGATGTTGCCGGCCGCCGTGGCATTCGCGCAGACGCCTGCGGCCAACGTCAAGCGCTTCGTCGGCATATGGCACCCACATGGGGCCTCGCCCGGTTACTGGAGCCCGCTTCAGGAGGGCCGCGATTTCGAATTCTCTTTCATCACCGCGCCTTTGGAGCCTTTCCGTGACCGTACCGTGCTGATCAGCGGGCTCGACTGCACGGCGGCGTATTCGACGCCCGAGGAGCCCGGCGGCAATCATGCGCGCGGCGCGGTCTTCCTCTCGGGCGCACGCCCGCGCCGCGACGCCGTGAGTCCCTACCTCGGCGTCACGATCGACCAGTTGATCGCGGAGAAGCATGGGCGCGACACGCTGCTTTCATCGATCCAGCTCGGCATCGAGGACTCGAGCCACAACAGCGGCAACTGCAATTGGGGCTACAGCTGCGCGTACACGAACTCGATCTCGTGGCCCGATCCGGAAACGCCGCTGCCGGCGGAGATCAACCCGCGCATGGCGTTCGAACGCATGTTCGGCGACGGCGGAAGCCCCGAGGAACGGCGGCTGGGAAGGCTCACGACCGCAAGCGTGCTCGATTCGGTGGCACACGAGATTCCGAGCTTCAAGCGCAATCTCGGCGCGGGTGATCGAGCGACGCTCGACGGCTATCTCGAGGATATCCGGGAGATCGAGCGGCGCATCATGAACGCTGCGAACAACCCCGCGGCCGAGGTGAACGCGGACGTCCCCTTCGGCGTACCGGAAAGCAAGGACGAGCATTTCAAGATCATGTACGACCTCATCGCATTGGCGCTGCAGGCCGATATCACGCGCTCCGTTACGTTCATGTTGGGACGTGATCTGTCCGGGACGAGCTTTCCCGAAGCAGGCTATAGCGGCGGGTGGCACGGAACGTCTCATCATGGCGACATCCCGGCGAACAAGGCCGGCTACGCGAAGATCAACCGCTATCACATCGGCAACCTCGCGTACTTCTGCGAGAGACTGCGCAAGACTCCTGACGGCGACGGCAACTTGCTGGACCACGTGCTGATCTACAAGAGCAGCAACATGGGCAATTCGCATCGGCACGCGCACGAGAAAGTGCCGACGATTCTCGTTGGCGGGATCGATGGCAGCTTCAAGGGCAACCGCCACATCGTGTTTCCGGACAACGCCGAGCGCTGCGCGAATCTGCTGTCGAGCATTTTGCATTTGTTCGACATCGAGCGTGACGGCATCGGCGAGAGCACGGGTCTGCTCGAAATTGCCTAAAATGGCTCGGATACGCTCGCCCAGGCCGATTGCAGGGATCCGGTTACTCACCGCTGTCGTCGCCACGGCGATCCTGTCGCCGACGTTCGCTCAGTTTTCGGCGAACAGGCGTCCGCCGAGGCCCGAGGTGACTCTGCCGGAAGGCCCGGTCAGGCAAATCGTCCTGTCGAGCTGCACCACCTGCCATGGCATCGACGAGTACGGCTACTACGCCATGGATCGAGATGCTTGGCGTTCCGTAATAGAGCGAATGAAAGCGACGCCGAGCGGTGTCGTGCAGGGTGCCGTGATTTCCGACGTGGATCGCGAGACCTTGCTCGACTGGCTCGTGGCGGAATTCGGGCCCGATGCCACGCCCTTTGCACGCGAGTATGTTGTTCGTGAGGTCGCGGAGGCCGACCGACTCTCCGACGCCGCCGCAATGGCGCGGCTCGACGAAGCCTGCCGGGCGTGCCATTCGCCGCTCGAACCGATTCTGAGCACCGAGCTCGATGCGTCGCAGTGGCGCAAGACGCTGACGGGCAAAATCGCAACCGGAGTACCCTTGTTGATCGACGAGGTCGACCCCCTGATCGAATGGCTGACTAGGAAACGCGACACCTGGTAAGCGAAACGCGGCGCGCCAAGACGTTACGTTGAACGGAGGATCGGACATGTCCGCACGTTCCATCTGCAAGCTCTTGCTCGCCTCGGCCTGCCTCGCTGCCCCGACGCCGGCGTTGGCCGCCGACTGCGCCGATCTCAACCGTCTAGCGATCGACACGGTCACGACCACGGCAACGGAGAGTCGGGAGGCGGGGACGTTCGAGCAGAGCTTTGGGCCTGATTTATCTTTACCCGCTCACTGTCGCGTGGCCGCGGTATTGAGTCCCTCGGAAGATTCCCATATCGAAATGGAACTGTGGCTGCCGGACGAGTGGAACGGCAAGTTTCTGGCGCTCGGCAACGGCGGCTGGGCCGGATCCATCAGTTTCTCCGCCATGGCCACCGGCTTGCAGTCCGGCTACGCGGTGGCGTCTAACGACACCGGGCACAAGGGCGGCAGCGCGGCCTTTGCCCTGGGCCATCCCGAGAAAGTGGTGGATTTTGCCTGGCGCGCCATGCATGAAATGGCGGTCCGCTCGAAGCAGATGATCGAAGCTTACTATGCGCAAGCGCCGCGGCTGTCCTATTACGAGGGGTGCTCCACCGGTGGACGCCAGGGCATGATGGCGGCACAGCGCTTTCCCGAGGATTTCGACGCCATCATCGTCGGCGCACCGGTGTACAACGTGCTGGCCTTGAACGCCACGCAGTTTCACCGCATGAAAACGCTGATCGAAAACCGTGCATCGGCACTGCCGCCGGAAAAAGTGCGGTTGCTCCACGACGCCGTGCTCGCCGCCTGCGAGGCCAACGACGGCGTGCACGACGGCTTCTTGAATGATCCGCCGGCATGCAATTTCGAACCCGAATCTTTGCAGTGCGCCGAGGCCGACGGCGCCGCTTGCCTCTCCGCGGAACAGGTCCGTGCAGTGAAAGATGCCTACGTCGGCGTTTATTCGAGTGATGACGAGCTCATCTATCCCGGCCATGCCAAGGGATTCGAGCTCGCGTGGCGAATCCCCGAGGAAGGGGCCGAGCCGTCCACCCTGCAGACCGACGCGACCCGCTATCTCGTCTACGAAGACCCGAGCTGGGATTGGCGCGAGTTCGAGCTGGAACGCGACTTGGCGCTGGTACGGGACAAGGCCGGGTATATCGAGTCGCTGGAACCGAACTTGAGCGAATTCAAAGCCCGGGGCGGCAGGATTCTGCTCTACCATGGTTGGAACGATCCCGGCCCCTCTCCCGTCAACACCATCGACTATTACAACCGCGTGCTGGCCACCATGGGCCCGGATCAGGACGACTGGCTGCGCCTCTACCTGATGCCCGGAATGGGCCATTGCCGCGGCGGTATCGGTCCCGACCGGGCCGATTTCTTGGGCGCCATGGAAGCCTGGGTGGAAGACGGCGTTGCGCCCGACCGCATCACGGCCGAACGCATCCGGGAAGGCCGGGTCGACATGACCCGACCGCTCTGTGCCTACCCGCAAGTGGCCGTCTGGGACGGCAGAGGCGATCCCGACCATGCCGAGAGCTTTGCATGCCGCGATGCAAACGAAAACTGATGCTCGACGCAAATGAGCGCGCTACTGAGTTCAGACAAGCCTCTATACTTCGAGGACGACGTGCTCGCGCGACGTGCGCTCGACATGTCCGAGCAAACCTGTTTCCTCCATGCGCTCTGTCGCTGCGGCCTGAACTGACAAGTCCGGGTTATCGCATTCTCGATCTGCATAACAAATATTCGAGATCGGCATCGATTGACACGTTTCGAGCGAGCGGAGATGCTCGGTCGCACGCGCGGTCGGTAGCGAAGCAGCGACCGCTGATGGATCATCAATTCGGGGGAATCGCAATTGGAACGGTCATCGAGAATTCTCGCTAAAACGGCGCGCTTCGTTGCGCTCGCATGTTGCTTGCAGATCGCCGCGTCGGCGGCGCCGGTGGTACTGGCTCAGCCGGCCAACCCCGAGGGTGCCCCCGCGCCGTTTCGCGGTCGCTTCACTCCGCCGCCGCTCGACCCTCGCGTCGAGGTCAGGAAGTATCTGTTCGAAGAGACGAACGAAGAGATCTCTTATGCCGTTTACGTGTCGTCAAAGGTCAAGTCGAACCGCAAGAGTCCTCTGATCATCGCCTTGCACGGCCTCGGCGGTACACACGAGACGATGATGCGCGGCAATGCGCTCGATCTTGCAGAGGAGGGCGGCTATATCCTCGTAGGGCCGATGGGCTACAACCCGCGAGGCTGGTACGGCATTCCGGCCAGACCGGGGCCCGCGGGTGCCGGACGCGGCGGCGCGCGCGAGCCTTTCGTCGCAGAGAACGATCCGCCGAACCTGCGCGAGCTCAGCGAGCGAGACGTCATGAACGTGCTCGAGATGATCCGCGAGGAGTTCAATGTCGATGAGCGGCGCACGTATCTCATGGGGCACTCCATGGGCGGCGCCGGGACGCTCTATCTCGGGACGAAGTACCCCGAGCAGTGGGCGGCCCTGGCCGCCATAGCGCCGGCCGCCTTCGGGCTCGACCCCCAGTCGATCGCAACGGTTCCCGATATGCCCGTGGTCATCGTGCACGGCGACATGGATACGGCTGTTCCGGTCGAGGTCTCGCAGTCCTGGGCCGCCGTTCTCGAAGAAAACGATATGACGTACGATTACCTTGAAGTGGTCAACGGCGACCACGGAAACGTGATCTCCATCGGGATGCCGACGATCTTTGAGTTTTTCGATAGGCATAAGAAGCCCCGGTCGCGCTGAGCGCCGGCCGAAAGCGGCCGGGCGTACGGCCTGCGGGGCCTGCACTTGGCCGGTGAGTCGTGGCAACTAAGTGTCCGGATCTCAATCTCCTGCCTATCATGGTGGCTCTGTACGACGAATTGAACGTTAGCGGAGCCGGACGGCGCCTTGGCATGGGTCAACCTTCGGTCAGCAAGGCGCTCCGCCGCCTGCGCGATACGTTCGACGATCCGCTGTTCGTGCGCGGCCCGCACGGCCTCGTCCCGACGCCGCGAGCACATGTGATCGTCCGCGCCGCGCGGGCGCCGCTCAAGCACTTGCAGGAGGACCTGCTCAAGGAGGAAGGCTTCGATCCGGCAACGAGCACGCGCCCGATCGCGCTCGCGGTCTCCGACATCGCCGAGATGGCGTTCTTCCCCGCCATCATCGCTCACTTTCGGAGATACGCGCCGAAGTGCTCAGTGACCACGGTCTCGGCGTCGGACGACGACCTGGCGAACGGGCTCGAGAACGGCGAGATCGACCTCGCCGCGGGCTACCATCCGGCGCTGTCGCGGCGCAATTTCCGCAGGCGCCTGCTCTCACGGCACAGTTTCGCGTGCTTGATGCGCGCCGGACATTCGTTGTGGGCACGCCGTCTCACCACGTCCGACTACTGCTCCGCGGAGCACATAGGCGTGCGCCGCGCGGGCAGCAGTCAGGAAGTGCTCGACCGCTTCATCGAGCGCCGTAAGTTGAAGCTGAATGTCCCGGTGTATACGTCGCATGTGCTGAGCGTGCCGTTCATCGTCATGGAATCGGATCTGGTCGCGACCCTACCGTATGCAGTCGTGACGCGATTCGCGTCCTTGGCTCCCGGGGTAAAGGCCGCGCTGCCGCCGTTCGATTTGCCGTATGAGCTGAAGCTGCACTGGCATCGCCGATTCGACAACGATCCCAGAAGCCTTTGGATTCGCGAGCAAATGGCCGCGATCTTCAAGGGTCACAGGTGGCTCGAGCCGCCGACCGGTCCCGCCCCGTTCCTGATGGTCTGAGGCGGACCGGCGCACGCAAGCGGACAATTCGCGACTCTGGGGTCAAGTCACATGGGCACGCGCTCACCGAGCGGCAATCGTCGGATTGGCTTACCCGTGACCGCACGGATCGCGTTCACGACGGCCGGTGCGAGCGGCGGCAAGCCCGGCTCGCCGACACCGCTCGGCGGCGCGGTCGACGG
>Ga0209320_10001518_pt1 | contig 11952 bp, 10 predicted proteins | sample Rifsed13ft4_FD_184008 | JGI IMG/M metagenome (GOLD analysis project Ga0209320, IMG submission 184008) | Soil microbial communities from Rifle, Colorado, USA - sediment 13ft 4 (version 2) | ecosystem: Environmental > Terrestrial > Deep subsurface > Rock core/Sediment | place: Rifle, Colorado... | reverse complement strand
TGGCTTGGCGTGGCGGCCGTCTTCGCCGTCGCGGTCCAGGGGGTACTGGGCGGTCTCCGGGTCGTCCTGGTGGAGGACGGCATCGCGATCGTCCATGGCGCCCTTGCCCAGGCGTTCTTCGGCCTCACAGTCGGCCTGGCGCTCTTCACCTCCCCCTCGTGGGCCGGCGCGGCACCGACTCCGGCCGCCGACGCCCTGCTCCTGCGTCGGCTGGCCCTGCTGACGACGGGGGTCGTGTATCTCCAGATCGTCCTCGGGGCGTTCCTGACCCACTTCGGCGCGCGGCTCGACGGCCATCTGGCGGGGGCGGCGGCGCTGGCGCTCCTCATCCCGGCGCTGGCCCTCCGGGTTCAGCGGGGGCACGCTCTACGGCCGGCGCTCGCGCTGCCTGCCCGGGCGCTGCTGGGGCTCCTCTCCCTCCAGCTCGGCCTGGGCCTGGGGGCCTACGCGGGGCGATTTACCGGCCTGGCCCTGCCCCTGGCCCCGCACTCCGTCCTGGCGTTTCCCGTCGCCCATCGCCTCACGGGCGGTCTCCTGCTCGCGGCGAGCCTCCTGCTGACGCTGCGCTGCCACCGCCTCCTGGCCCCGCCGGAGCGCGGGGTGGCCGCCCGGAAATTGGTCTCGCGGGAGGTGACGGCATGAGCACTGGAGTCATGAAAAGCGAGGAGGCAAGTGATGCGTGAATCCGGAGCCGGCACGCTGGACACCCACGAGCATCACGCTGAGCGGGGTTTCTGGCGCACGTACGTCTTTTCGACCGATCACAAGATGATCGGCAAGCAGTATCTCTCCCTGGGCCTCTTCTGGGCGGTCGTGGGCGGGCTCCTGGCGCACGTGATGCGCTGGCAGCTCGCGTGGCCCGACACGGCGGTTCCCGGCTGGGGCGAGGTGGGGCCGGAAACCTATAACGTCTTGGTCACGATGCACGGCACCATCATGGTCTTCTTCGTGGCCATGCCGATCCTGCTCGGGGCGTTCGGGAACTTCCTGATCCCGCTCATGATCGGGGCCCGGGACATGGCCTTCCCCCGGCTCAACATGCTCTCGGTCTGGGTCTTCGCCCTTGCCTCGCTCGTCCTGCTGGTATCGTTCTTCGTCCCGGGCGGGGCGGCTTCGGCAGGCTGGACCGGGTACCCTCCGCTCTCGGCCAAAGTCGAGTACACCGGCGTCAACTGGGGATTGAACCTCTGGATCCTGGCCCACGCCCTGGAGTTCGCGGCCTTCCTCATGGGCGGCGTCAACTATCTCACGACGGCCATCGCCCTCCGCGTGCCCGGGATGACCTTTTTCCGCCTCCCCCTGGTCATCTGGCAGCAGCTCACCGCGACCACGCTCTTCCTCCTCTCGGTGGGGCCGCTGATCGCCGGCGCCGTGATGCTCCTGCTGGACCGGATCATCGGCACCCATTTTTACGCCGCGGAGGGCGGCGGCGACCCGCTCCTCTGGCAGCACCTCTTCTGGTTCTTCGGCCACCCCGAGGTGTACGTCATCCTCCTGCCGGCCGTCGGGCTCGTGCTGGATGTCCTGCCCGTCTTCGCCCGTAAGCCCATCTTCGGCTACCGGTGGATCATCTACTCGACGATCGCCGCCGGGGGGCTCTCCTTCATCGTCTGGGCCCACCACATGTTCGTCAGCGGCATGGACCCCAGGCTTGCCATGCCGTTCAGCATCACGACCATCCTCATCTCCGTCCCCTTCGCCTATATCATGTTCGCCATGATCGCGACCCTCTACAAAGGGTCAATCCGCTTCGACACTCCGATGCTCTGGGCCCTCGGCTTCATCGCCATGTTCATCGTCGGCGGGCTCACGGGCATCTTCAACGGGTCGGCCCCGGCGGACATCTACATCAGCGACACCTACTTCGTGGTGGCGCACTTCCACTACACGCTGTTCAGCTCGGTCGTCTTCGGCGGGTTCGCAGGCTTCTACTTCTGGTTCCCGAAGATGTTCGGCCGGCTCCTGAGCGAGCCGCTGGGGAAGATCCATTTCTGGCTGACCCTCGTCTTCTTCAACGTCACCTTCTTCCCGCTGCACAACATCGGCCTGGCGGGGATGATGCGGCGCATCGCGAACCCGCTCGAGTACGAATATCTCGTGCCCCATCAGTGGATCAATGTCGTCGCCACCGTGGGGGCGATCCTGCTCCTGGCCTCGCAGATCCCCTTCGTTGTGAATGTCGTCTGGAGCCTGCTCGCCGGGAAGACCGCGCCAAAGAATCCCTGGGAGGCGAACACGCTGGAATGGACTGCCCCGTCGCCACCGCCGCCCCTCAACTGGGGCGCGACCCTCCCCGTCGTCTATCGGGGCGCGTACGAGTACAGCCTGCCCGATATGGCCGAGGACTGGCTCCCGCAGGATCGGGCGCTGGCCGCCCGGTCCAGATAGGAGGATCCCCGAATGGCAATCAGCGCAGAGGCAGAGGCGATCCCCGGCATCCTCCCCGGAAAGGTGGGAGTATGGTGGTTTCTTGCCTCCGAGATCATGCTGTTCGGCGGGCTTATCGCGAGCTTTATCGTCTTCCGGCTCGGGAGCGGCGGGTGGCACGGAGAGGCCGCGCACCTGAGCGTCCCCATCGCGGCCGTCAACACGCTGGTCCTGCTCACCAGCAGCCTGACCATGGTGCAGGCGTTTGCGACGGCGGAGCGTGGGGATCAGCGGGGGCTCCGGACCTACCTGGCGCTCACCATCCTGCTGGGCCTCGCCTTCCTGGGGATCAAGGCCTACGAGTACACCTCCGAGATCCTGGCGGGATTCACGCCCGGTACCGGGATCTTCTGGTCCTTCTACTACACGATGACGGGTCTCCACGCCCTCCACGTGCTGGCCGGGGCCGTGGTCAACTCCATCCTGCTCGGGGCCGGGCGCCTTCGAAATCCACACCGCCTCGAGCTGGCCGGCCTCTACTGGCATTTCGTTGACGTGGTCTGGATCTTCCTCTTTCCGCTCCTCTACCTGGCGTGAGCGGCCCAAGGAGGTCGATGATGGCATCTCACGGGGTCCGACCTAACTACGTGGCGATCTGGGGGTGGTTGGTCGCGCTCATGATCGCGGGGCTGGCGGCGAGCTTCCTGCCTGGCGCCAGAGGCCTCGCCGTGGTGTTGATCTTTGCCACCGCGGTCGCAAAGGCGCTTTTGGTAGCCCTGAACTACATGCACCTCAAGTTCGAGCCCCGGCTGATCTACGCCATTGCGATCGTGCCGGTGCTGTTCCTCCTCGTGCTGACCGTGGCCCTCTTCCCCGACTTCGTCTTCTCCCGCTGACATGGGACGAAGTCGAGACTTCCTGGCCCTCACGAAGCCGCGAGTGGTCCTGATGGTCCTGGTCACGACCACGGTCGGGTTCTATCTCGGCTCTCCGAGCCCGCCGGACTGGCTCCGGCTCCTCCCAACCCTCCTCGGGACCGCGCTCGCGGCGGGCGGCACCATCGCCCTGAACCAGTTCCTCGAGCGCGATGTGGACGCCCGGATGGAGCGCACGCGCCGCCGGCCGCTCCCCGAAGGGCGGCTCCGTCCCGCCGAGGCGCTTGCCTTCGGAGTGGCCATCGCCGCGGCGGGGCTCCTCCTGTTGCTGCCGGTGGGGGCGCTGCCCTTCCTTGTGACCGCGGCCACGGTCGGCCTCTACCTCTTCGCCTATACGCCGCTCAAGCGCCGCAGCTCGCTCTGCCTGATCGTGGGAGCGGTTCCGGGCGCCCTGCCGCCGGTGACCGGATGGGTCGCGGCTCGCGGGGAGTTCGGGATCGGGGTCTGGGTGCTCTTCGGGATCCTGTTCCTCTGGCAGCTTCCCCACACGCTGGCCATTGCCAGGCTCTACCGGGAGGACTACGCCCGCGGCGGGATCCGGCTCCCGCCGGCGAGCGGCGGTCTGAGCGTTGAGCGCCAGACCGTGGCGGGCTGTCTGGCGCTCCTCGTGGCGGGCCTCCTGCCGACGCTGATCGGCCTCGCCGGTCAGGTGTACCTCCTCGGGGCCCTCACGCTGGGGGTGGGGCTCCTGGGCTGCGGGGTCCTTCAGGCGCTCCGGCCGTCGCGGGGCGCAGCGAGGCGCGTCCTGTTCGCCTCGCTCCTCTATCTGCCGGCGCTCTTGATCCTGATGACGTTGGACAAGGCTTGACCCGCCCACGGGGACACGATGTCGGGCGGGGCGATCGTCCTGGAAGAGGAGGTCGGTAGGTTCGACGGCGCCAAGGTCGGGATGCTGATCTTCCTGGGGGCGGAGACGATGCTCTTCGCCGGGTTCGTGACCGCGTACCTGGTCTTTCGGCTGAGGGCGCCCGTCTGGCCCCCGCCGCTTCAGCCCCGCCTGCCCGTGGGGGTGACGGCCGTGAGCACGGCCGTGCTCCTCCTGAGCGGCTACACGATGTGGCGGGCGCTCCGGGCCGCGCGCGACGGCGACCGCGCGGGCCTCGGCAGGAGCCTCGCCCTGACCGGGCTGCTCGGGGCGACGTTCCTCGCCGTACAGGGGTTTGAATGGGCCCGCCTCCTCACGTTCGGCCTCACCGCGCCCTCGGGGATCTACGGGGGGACGTTCTACACCCTCGTCGGGGCGCACGCCGTCCACGTCCTCGGGGCGCTGGTCTGGCTCTCGATCATTCTGATGGGAACGCGCAGCGGGCCGTCGGCGACGCCGAACCAGTCCCGGGTGCTGGTGTTCGGGATGTACTGGTACTTCGTCGTGGGGCTCTGGCCGATCCTCTACACGCTCGTGTACCTGGCGTGAGCAGGGGGATGCTCGGGCGACGTGCGGTGGCCGTCCTGATCGCGGGGTGGACCCTCCACCCGCTCGAGGCGCGGGCCTGCGCGGTCTGCATCGGATGGATGGGAGGCGTGAACGCCGACTGGGCGTACTACTGGAGCGCCCTGCTCCTGACGCTCCTGCCGTTCGCGGTGGTGGCGGTCGTCGCCGCCTGGGTCCGGCACGCCTTCCTGCGCTCGTCGCGACGCGACGCCCCGGCCCAGCCCCCGGGAACGACCGAGCGCGGCTAGCCCCCCGGCGCGCTAGAGGAGGCTGTGCGTCGTGACGTGGGCCACGGCCTCGAGCCGGCTGTGGACGCCAAGCTTCCCGAAGATGTTCTGGACGTGGTTCCGGACCGTGGCCGGGCTGACGTGGAGCCGCTCGGCCATGGTCTTGGTGTTCGCCCCGCTCGTCATCAGCCGGAGAATCTCGACCTCCCGGCGCGTCAGCGGCGTGCTGGAAAGATCCCCCGGGACCGCCGCCGGAACCGGCTTGCCCTGGGCCAGCCGCTCCTGCAGCACGGCCTCCATCTCGTGAGGGGCCGTCACGTCGCGGAAGAGGTGGACGGTGGTCTGGAGCCCGTTCCTGGAGCCCGGGACCACCAGGATGCTCACGTCGATCCAGATGGGCTTGCCGGCCTTGGTGCGGGTCGCCATCTCGAAGTGCTGGACCGGCTCCCCCATCTTGATGAGCGTCTGGACGTGGCAGCCCCGGTAGCAGAGGCGGTTTCCCGCCGTGTCCCGTCCGACGAAGACCTCGCAGCAGGGCCGGCCGAGCACCTCCCGGGCCGGGTAGCCCAGGATCTTCTCGGCGAACCGGTTCCACAGCGAGATCTTGCCTTCCGTGGTGATGGCGCAGACGCCGTCCGCGGTATTGCTGATCAGTTCGTCCAAGTCCATAGAGCACCTCCCAGGGCCAGGACAACGTTATCCTGAGTCAAAGGGACTAGCAAGGGGGATGCCGAGACTGGGATACGGGAATACTTCGATTAATCAGGCTATTAGTCTGATGACCTAGAATCGAAGACGGGGCACGAATGCCCTAGGTGGGGAGAGGGCGCCTCACCATCTCACCGCCGGGCACCCCCGAGGACTCTTCGCACGCCGGGGCGAACGGACAGGCGATGCCGTCCGGCTCACCCGCCGCCACGACACAGTCCAGGGGAGAGGGGACGACCCCGAGGGTGCGGCACTCTTCGGCCACGAACTCCCTCAGGAGCGCGGCCGCGGCCTTGAAGAACACACCCTCGGCCGCCGCCTCAACGCTCTCGGCAAAGGCGCCGACCCATCGCCCCAGATGGGCGCTGAGGAACCCCCGCCGGGCCTCGCGGGTCACCTCCTGCCCCTCCACCAGGCCGTGGAACAGCGCGTAGGCCTCCTTGAGGCAGAGCGCGCTCATAAAGGTCAACTCCAGGGCAATGTGATCGGGCATTTCGGGATGCGAGCTGGAGGGTTCCAGCCCGAAGGCGGTGTAGAAGCCGGCGATGTCGGCCAGCTCTACGGGCTTGCCCCCGAGCCTGCGGCCATCGCCGTAAGACGATTCGTAGGGGGAGCACCTGACCTGGCGGTCGAAGAGGACCGAGTGCTCCTCCTGGAGAGAGGCCAGGTCCGCTTGCGCGCAGGCGGCCCTGAAGGCGGGTAGGGCGCGGCTCAGCGCTTCGGAGTCGTGCTCGAAATCGGGCCAGCGTCCCTCGCGGAGCTCGGCGAGCATCGGCGGGTCCGGGTAGGCGAAGGCGGCCGCCAGGAACTTGTAGCGGGCGGCGCGCCCGAGGAGCTGACTCACCCGGCACTCAAGATCGAGCGTGTTCGCGGGGCTCATCGGGCACCTACTTCTGGATCAGGAGGGGGACCCATGCCGACCAGGACTTCCGCGCCCCCACCTCGCGGTTCCCGCCCTCCCATGCGGCGAAGGCCATCACCGTCTGCTCCCCCGGCAGGAGCACCGGAGCGTTGGGATCATCGCTGACCATGGGGCGGGTGATCACCACCCGCCAGACGCCGTCCCGCCACACCCCCTTGCCGAGGGCGTGCTGGTCGGGCTTGGCAGTCATGCTCCCCCACCCCTCGGCCATCTGGTCGAGCACGGGCGTCGCGACCCCGCGCGAGATGGGGTTCTCGAGCCCCAGGGCGCCGGCATACGGGCGCGCGTCGGCGACCCCGAGGATCTCATCCGGATAGAGATCCACCCAGGCGTAGGGGTAGAGGTCCTTGATGGTGGGGGGGCCTTTCTCAAGATCGTGCTGGAAGGCAGCCCGCCACTGCATGATGTTCACCCGCCCGCCGGGGTTCCCCATCATCGGCGAGGGAGCCGCTCCTTTCGAGATCGGCAGCTGGACGGCCACCTGATCGCCAAAGCTGTCCAGCATGATGGTGTCGCTCTTGGTCGGATCCTTCCACTCCATGAGGAAGGCGATCCACCCCCCGTTGTGGACCACCTTGACGGTCAGCTCCTTGATGGCGGGGTCCGGCTTGTGAGGGACCGTGATGACCTGCGGCGTCAACGGCACCTTGACGGCCGGCGCGCGCGTCCAGACCAACGAGTCCGGGTCAACAATGGGACCGGTCCACGTGACGCGGACGGCCGGGGCCGGAGATTGGCCAAGGGCCGCGCCCCACAGGAGGAGCAGCCACAGGGCCGTCCCCGCACCCCGCCAGCACCATCTCATTGCGTGTGTCATGGCGGACACCTCTCACGTGACGTTGTGGCGATAGACCTTCCTCGCCTCGTCGAAGAAGGCCCGGATCTGGAACGGCTCGGTCAGGGGCACCCGGACCACCTCGCCCCCTTTCTCGTCATAACCGATTGCGTGGTCACCGATCACCCTGAACCGGTGGAGGATCTCCGGCGTGGAGCCGAAGAGCATGAGCGCCCCGAGCAGGCGCTTGTCATCCCGGGCCCGCTTGTAGGTCTCGATGGCCTGCGGGACGCCATGGCCGAACATCTGGATCAGGTACGGCGGCGGCACGTGGATCGGGGGAATGTAATAGACGTTGGGCTCCAGGCCGAACTGGGGATAGAGCGGGAGCGCGACCTTCGCCACGTGAACCAGGTAGTCCATCGGGTTATGCTCGTCGGCCCTGTCCGGCGTCGTAATGAAGCCGTTCAGCCGGATCTTGCCGATGCAGGTAACGGTGCACTGGCTCTGGCGGCCGCCCTCGACGGCCGGGTAGCAGCCGATGCATTTCTCCGAGACCCGCGTGATGGGGTTGAAATAGACCTTCTTGTAGGGGCAGCCCTTGACGCACTCCCGGTAGCCCCGGCACCGCGTCTGGTCGATCAGCACAATGCCGTCCTCGGGGCGCTTGTAGATCACCTGGCGGGGGCACGAGCCCAGGCACGCCGCGTACGTGCAGTGGTTGCAGATCCGGGCCAAGTAGAACATCCACTGCATGTGGGGCATCGTGAGGTAGGCGCCCTGGGGCATGAGGCCCGTGGAGTCGTCCTCGCCGACGTTGGGGTTGGCGTAGTCCGCATCGTCCGGGAGATAGCCCAGCACCGGCTCGCCGGGCGGGGCGGCCTCGAAGAGGGTCTTCCCCGCGTAGACGGGCTTCGACTGGTCCTGGACGCCGAGCTTTTCCAGGATGTTCACGTCCCATCCGAGCGGGTAATAGCCGTAGGGCTTGGTCTCCACGTTGTTCCAGTACATGTACTCCTGCCCCCGCCCCGGGGTCCACGTGGTCTTGCACGCCACGGTGCAGGTCTGGCAGGCGATGCACTTATTGGTGTCGAAGACCATCGCGAACTGCCGCCGGGGCCGGGTCCCCTCATAGGGGTAATCCATCTCCCGGCCGAGCTGCCAGTTGAAGACCTTGGCCATGATCTGTCTCCTCACGCCTTCCGGATCAGCACGAACCCGCCGGTGAGATAGCGCTTCATCGCGGCGCTCTCGTTGGCCGGACGGAGCCCCAGCTGGACCGGCCGCCAGAGCCCCTTGCCGCCGATCCCCCCGTCCTCGGCCTTGGCCACCTTGACGAAGGCCTCCCGCGGCGCGCCGACCGCCGAGTGAACATCCACGTGGTACCCCTTGCCCATGGTCTGGCCGAACAGGTTGCGGCGGACGAGGCTGTCGGTCATGAGGGTCGGGTTGAGCCACGCTCGCGTGGCCGACTGGTGGCCGCCGTAGCGGAACATGGCCTGGTAGTTCGTCTCCGGATTCTTGGCGAGGCTGTCGGCGCGGGTTTCGTGCCCCTTCACCGAGCCCGGCGAGGCCTGGTAGCCGTTGAACCACATGCGCATGATCCCGCGGGGCGTTCCCGGGTAGTAGCGGGCCCGGCAGAGGAGCCGCGACACGTGCAGCTCGGCCTCCCGTCCCTCGCGGCCGGCGCCCCGGAAGGGGTTGGTCTCCGGGTCGCCGTCGATCCAGACGTAGTCGCCGTCCTGAACCCCGAGGGCCTTGCCGTCCTCCGGGTTCAGGTCCACGTACATCTCTCCCACGTGCGGTGAGCGCTTGTCGCGCCGGTACACGTCGCCGAAGGGGCCGAAGAAGTTGGCCAAGATGTCGGTGTCCACCGGCGTCGTGTGGGAGCCGTGCCGGTACTTGGGCGTATGGAAGACGTACCGGAAGCCCTGGCCCCACAGGGGGTGCCGGGTCTTGAGCAGGTCGGCGGGGGCAACGATCACGTGGCGGCCCTGGCGGGCGTTGTAGTCGAGCTTCGACCGGGAGAAGCCGTACTCCTCGGGGCTCTTCGGGCGCAGGGCCGGGTGCGGCCGGGCCACGATGACGTTGGGCTCGTAGAACGTAGAATCGGAGGGCTCGCGGTAGACGACGAGGTTCTCCCCAGCCTCCAGGAACTCCGGCTCGCCCCGGTAGAACTCCAGCCGACCGGTCTTGGTGTACCAGGGTCTGGACTCGTGAATCTGCTCCCAGCTTCCGGTCCGAGGATAGGTGCGCATCATCATCAGCGCGGGGATGCCGTCCCGGGCCTTGACCTCGAGCTCCTCGAACCGGTACCCGCGCGTGGGCTGGCTGGCGTCGAGGATCCGCTGGAGGTACACCTCCACGTGCTCCTCGGTCACGAACTTCCAGTAATCCACGAAGCGCTTGTCCCCCGTCAGCTCGGCCAGCTTCTGCGAGACCCCGAGGAGCGTCTCCACGTCGGCCCGGGTGTCGAAGCTCCGGCGGAGCGGTGTTCGCGGGAAGACCGTCAGGAAGGGGTTGGTGCAGGAGGCCGTCATGTCGGGGACCTTGAACTCCATCCAGGAGTCCACCCCGTAGACGATGTCCGCGTACTCGCACGAGCCGGTCCACCACCAGTCGTTGACGGCCAAGCACTCGACGCGGGCGAGCGTGTTGAACACGAAATCGTAGTGCCACTTGATGTTGCCGACCGCCGAGTTGGTGTTGGCGAGCCACATGGCCTTGGTGGGCGTCGGGATGTGGGTCTTGCCCGTGAAGAGCTTCGTCCCCTCCCGCAACACGCGGTCGCCGTAGTTGAGGAAGTGGAGCGACTCGAACGTCCGGTAGAGCCTGGTCTTGACGGGCCCCTGGGAGTCGAGCTGCGGGTTGAAGGGGTCCTCGTTGAAGTACTGCGGCATCCCGTTGAACATCGACAGGCGGTAGTTGCCCGCATAGCTGCCGATGTTCCCGCCGGGGAACCCAAGGTTCCGCGTCAGGGCCAGGACCAGGAAGATGGCCCGGTCCTTGAGCGACTGGTTGAAGAACTGGTTGGGCCCCATCCCCACGGCGATCAGCGTCTTCTCCCGGTTGGCGGCGATCTGGCGGGCCAGCCCCACGATCGCCTCCTTCGGGGCCCAGGTGATCTTGCTGACCGTGTCGGGGTCGTAGCTCTTGTCGAGCAGCTCCCGGGTCAGGTCGAAGACGGTCCGAACCTGGACCTTCTTTCCGTCCGTGGTCGTCACCTCGAAGGTGCCGGTGAGGACCGGGTCCACCCCCCTCTTCCCCAGCCACTCCCCCACGTCGTCGCGCGGGAGGGCGACCGGCTTCCGCGTCTTGGCGTCCCAGACGACGGCGTCGCCCCACTCGCCGCGCAGGGCGGCGGGGATCAGCTGGGCGTCCTGGAGGGGAACGGGCGGGATCGCCTCTCCGGGCTTCACCACCTTTGTGAAGTTCTTCAACTCGGCGTCGGCGTAGCCCGGGAAGACCTCCGAGGCCTTGAGCGGCGCCAGGGTGTCCATCCGGATCAGGACCGGCAGGTCGGTGAACTGCTTGACGAAGGCCTCGTCGTAGAGCCGCTCCTTGATGATGACCTGGGCCAGCCCGAGGGCGAAAGCCGGGTCGGTCCCGGGGCGGATCACGATGACCTCGTCCCCCTTGTTGGCCGTGGAGGAGTACTCCACGGTCACGACCACCACGTGGGCGCCCTTCATGCGGGCCTCGGTCAGCCAGTGGCTGTCGGGCATCTTCGTGGAGATCCAGTTCATTCCCCAGGGGATAATCAGCCTGGCGTACTCGGTCGCGAAGAGGTCGAACTCGTTGGTCTGCTCGCCGCACACCATGGGGTGGCCCGGCGGAGTGTCCGTGTGCCAGGAGTAGTTGTCCCACCCGATCCCGCCCTTGGCCCCCTCGGCGCTCACGCCCCGCACCTTGGCGTCGAGGAGCGCCAGCATGTTACCGAACCGGTAGAGGCCGCAGAGGCGCAGCGCCCCGAGGAACGGCATCCCGCCGCGCACCTTCAGGGTGCGGGTCCCCGCCCCTTCGGCCCGCTCCACCATGACCGGGTCGTAGCCCTGGGCCAGGAGGAACTTCTGGCCCGGCTCGCCCGAATACGTCTGGGCGACGTTGACCAGCGCCTTGGCGTGCAGCGCGTAGGCCTCCTCCCACGGCACCTTGACGTAGCTGTCCCAGCCCCGCCGCATGTACTCCGCGGGAGCGCGTCCCGTCTGAGGGTCCCGGGGGAAGCCGCCCTCCACCCACTCCTTGAACCCCTTCCGCACGTAGGCGCCTTTGATCCGGCGGTCGCCGTACTGGCGACGGCCGAGCACAAGGCCCTTCTGGCAGCAGCGCGGGTCCCACCGGTGAGAAGCGCGGTTCCCATCGAGGTCGGTGGCCTTGCCGTAGCCGAACGTCGGCTCGATCCGGACCAGGACATTGTTCTTCACGAAGGCCTTGAGCAGGCAGTTATGAGTGTCGTTGGGAGCGCAAAGAAACGAAAAGGTTCGGTCGTGCCTGAAAATGTCCCGGTACATCCGCTCCCAGTCCCGGTTGGGATACTGGGCAAGGGGGTTGTCCACCCTGACGGGGTCCAGGAACCGGTACTGGGC
>Ga0209320_10001515_pt1 | contig 11957 bp, 9 predicted proteins | sample Rifsed13ft4_FD_184008 | JGI IMG/M metagenome (GOLD analysis project Ga0209320, IMG submission 184008) | Soil microbial communities from Rifle, Colorado, USA - sediment 13ft 4 (version 2) | ecosystem: Environmental > Terrestrial > Deep subsurface > Rock core/Sediment | place: Rifle, Colorado... | reverse complement strand
GCTCGCACCAGGCTTTGCCAGCCTGCCGCGAAAACGCCGCGTACCACCTTCCGGAGAAACGCGGCATAGCTCAGCCGACCGACAAGGACGGCGGCAAACGCCTCGATGGCCCTCGGGTGTCTTCTGAGTGCCCGGAACGACACCTCTGGGGCCCGGTGGATGAGAGCGGCGAGGATCGCCGCCCCTCGAAGGTCCTGTTGAAACGCGTCCCAAATGAGTTGCTGATACCGATCCGCCACCCCGGATCCCCCCTCGGCAATCGCCTGAGCGGCTATGAGACCGCTCCGTAAGGCGTAGTAGATTCCCTCTCCGGTGAGCGGGTCCACAAATCCCGCCGCATCTCCCACGAGAAGCACCCGGGGGCTGATCGCCGGCCGCAGAGACCAGGCCGGATACGGAATGGGCCAGCCGGTGACCTTTGTGGAGCCCCGCTGTACGCCCTGTCGGTCCAAGAACCGGTCGAGGTAGCCGGGAAGCCGCCGAACCTTCTTCTTCGCCCCCAGGACCCCCGTTGACAGGTCGCACGCCGTGGGAAAGATCCAGGCATACCCGAAAGGGACTCCGCCGAAATCGATGAGAACCTTCCCCCGCCAGGCGGCATGCGCACCATCAGCGGCGACGAGGCGGGCATCCATGGCGAGCGCGATCCGGGAAGGGGGCCGCCGAAACGACCGGACCGTTGCCCCGAGGGCCCCATCACCTCCGATGAGGACCGGTGCCCGGAATGTTCCCCGGTCCGACACCACCTCCACTCCTCCGGAGATCTCCCGAGCCTGCAAGACCCGATGGCCGTATCGAACGTGAGCCCCCATCTCCTCGGCCCGACTGAGGAGGAACTGATCAAACCGCTCCCGACGGACCATATAGGCCAGTGGAGTGTGAGACCGATACCGGATCGCTGCCTCGCCGGGGGCAGCGAAGACCGCCTCCTCGATAACATCCTCGACCACCCCCCCGAAGTCCAGGCCCAGGGAGAGGACCTTGGGAGAGAGACACCCCCCGCACGCCTTCTGTCGGGGGAAATGCGCTTTGTCGAGGACCAAGACCGCGACCCCCGCTTGCGCCAGCTGAGCGGCGGCTGCCGCGCCCCCGGGACCGCCACCCGCGACGATGACATCGACATTCATTTTCGACCTCACCGACCTGTGCGGCCGAACCGGGAAAAGACTTCTAACAACTCCTCAATCTTTCGTTCTCGCTCCCGATCGTCCCCCGCGGTGAAGGCTTCCGCCACGCAGCTCTCGATGTGCTGACCGAGCAGACGCTTGCTTACCTGTTCGAGGGCCCCCTTGACCGCCGAGACCTGGAGGAGGATGTCGACACAATACTTATCTTCCGCCACCATGCGCTGAATCCCCTGGACCTGTCCCTCGATCCGCTTGAGCCGGCTCAAGACCTCGCGCCTGGTCTCTGCATTGATCATCCGTACCCCCCTGTCTGATTTAACCATACCGGGGTAGGGTAGCAATTCTCTCCCCCAATGTCAATAAGTAGTTTCGGCGTGCGGTCACCGAGGAAGGGGCAATGCCGGCTCGGGACGGGCTACGTGGGGGTGACGTAGATGCGGGCCGCCGCATCGCGTCCGACGGCCTGCTGGGTGTCTCCGATCAGCAGAAAGATCGGTCCGTTATACGGCGCGATCCTCTTTACCTGAAGATTGACGTGAGGCGACAGGCCGAGTTCCGCCAGGTACAGGAGCAACTCCCTATCCTCCTCGGGAACAGAGAAGACCGTCGCCCGTGCGCCCTCCTTGAGTTCCACCAGCGTCGTCCCGGGATAGTCAAAGGGAAGACGCCCGTGGGCATCAGGGATCGGGTGCCCATGCGGGCAGCTCATCGGATCTTTGAGAAGCTGAACCAGCCGCTCCTCCACCTCGCCGCCCAGGACATGTTCAAACTTGCACGCCTCATCATAGACCTTTTCTAAGGAGAGACCCAGCACATCGGTGAGGAAGCGTTCGGCGATTCTGAGACGCCGAATGACCCGCAGGGCAATGCGTTGCCCCTCCACCGTCACGCCAAATCCCCCGTCATTCTCGGTGAGAACGAGACCTTTTTGCATCAGCCGCTTCAGCATGTCCGAAGCGGCAGGGACGGTGATAGTGAGAAAATCGGCAATCTTGGAGGTCGTGACGGGAGGCGTCGACTGCTGGATCACAGCAATCGCCTTGAGATACATCTCGGTCTTTTCCATGAGGCCGATGTCGTGCGTCATCTTTCCCTCCAAGGTCTAGGGTCTTCCGGTAGCCTAAAGCCTATCGACTAAAAGTGTCAAGTATCTTGTGTATTTGGGGTTCTTACGGGGTCGAAAGAGCTTGACAAGGTGATACACTAAGGCTACCTTAACTGACAAAATAAGGGTACCGTAACCAATATCAATTGGATCCCTAACCATTCATAAACACCATAGAGGCGGCGGTGATACAAAGGCGCTCATCCTGGAATGTGCTGCGAGTTTTGAGCACCGTTATCATTCTCTGGGGCCCAGCCGTGCTCGTCGCCGAGGCCCGAGAGCAGGGCGAGGTCGTCGTGTACTCCGCCAGGATCGAGAAACTGATCACGCCGATGTTCGAAGCCTTCACCCACACAACCGGCATCAAGGTAAAATACTTCACTGCGAGCGAGGCCGAACTGTTCGAGCGCCTCAAGGCGGAGGGAATCCACACGGTCGCCGACGTCTTCATGACCGTCGATGTGGGAAATCTCTGGATCGCCGAGCACGCTGGTCTCCTCCAAGGTTTCGACTCACCTGTGATCGCCAGGAACATCCCACCGCATCTCCGGGCCAAGGACAATGCGTGGGTTGGACTGTCGGTGCGGGCCCGGCCCATCATGTACAGCACCGAGCGGGTCAAGCCCTCGGAGCTCTCGACCTATGAGGCGCTGGCGGATCCCAGATGGAGGGGGCGGCTCTGCCTCCGGACCTCGAGGAAGGTCTACACGCAGTCCCTGGTCGCCACGATGATCAAGACCCTGGGGGAGCCGCGCACCGAAGAGGTCATCCGGGGGTGGATGAAGAACGAGGCGCGCATCCTGGACAGCGACACGAAGCAGCTCGAGGCCGTCGCCGCCGGTCAGTGCGACGTGACGATCGCCAACACCTATTATCTTGCCCGGCTCAAGGCGACCGATCCTGCCTTTCCCGTGGCCGTGTTCTGGCCCAACCAGCAGGACCGCGGCGTCCACATCAACATCTCCGGCGCGGGCGTCACGCGGTACGCGAAGCGACGGCAGAATGCCATCAGGTTGATCGAGTTCCTCTCCTCATCGGAGGCCCAGAACCTCTACGCCGACGGCAACTACGAGTACCCCGCCAACGGGGCGGCGAAACCGCACGGGTTCATCGCCGCCTGGGGATCGTTCAAGGCCGACAGCGTGGACGTGGCCGCGGCCGGGGCGCTCCAGGCCGAGGCCGTCAAACTGATGGATCGGGTCGGATACAAGTAGCGGAGGCCCGGCATGCCCACCCGACACGCGAGCCCGGCGGTTCCCGTCGCGGGGCGCTTCGCCCTGAGGCTTGCACGGGACCCGTGGCCGCTGGCGGCCGGGGCGGTGGCGCTCGTCGTCGCGACGCCCATCCTGGTGGTGATTTCCTCCCTCGCGACGCCCACCGTCGAGGTCTGGGTCCACCTCTGGCAGACGCAGCTCCTTGAGCTGATCTGGAACACGCTCACGTTGATCATCGGGGTCGGGGGTGGCGTGGCCCTGCTGGGCACCGGGCTCGCGTGGCTCACCACGATGTACCGCTTCCCCGGCCGGGCGGCCTTCGAGTGGCTCCTCATCCTGCCCCTGGCGGTGCCCGCCTATGTCATCGGCTTTGTCTTCCGCGGGCTCTTCGATTACACCGGCCCCGTGCAGAGCGGGCTCCGCCGCGTCTTCGGACCGGGGATCTGGTTCCCGGACATCGCCTCTTTTGGGGGGGTCGTCCTCGTGATGACCCTCGTCTTCTATCCCTACGTCTACCTCCTGGCCCGGACGGCGTTTCTCGAACAGTCGGAAACGACCCTGGAAGCCGCCCGCGCCCTCGGCGCGCGCCGGACGACCGTCTTCTGGCGGGTTGCCCTTCCCCTCGCCCGCCCGTCGATCGTAGCGGGCCTCTCCCTCGCGGTGATGGAGGTTCTGGCGGACTTCGGGACGGTCGCCATCTACGGCTATAACACCTTCACCGTCGCCATCTACCGGGTCTGGTTCGGCCTCTTCAATCGCCAGGCCGCCACGGAGCTGGCGAGTCTTCTTCTCCTCTTCACGGGGGCTGTCTATGTCCTCGAGCGATCCTGGCGCGGCCGCGTGCGCTTCTACCAGACGGAGCGCAGGGCCCACCCCCCCGCGCCCATGATGCTCACCGGGTGGAGGGCCTGGGCGGCGAGCGGCGCGGCTGGCGCCGTGGTCGGGAGTGCGTTTCTCCTGCCGGTCGCCCAGCTCCTCGTGTGGAGTGTGACGGCCTTCAGGGCATCTGACTTCGACAACCGCTATCCGGAATTCGCCCTGAACACACTGACCATCGGGGCCACCACCGCCATGGTCGCCGTGGGGGCTGCCGTCGTGGTCGCGTACGGCCTGCGCCTGAGCCGCAGTCGGGTGGTGGCCGCGTGCGGCCGCATCGCGACCATGGGCTACGCCCTCCCCGGCTCGGTCATCGCCGTCGGCGTCCTAGTGCCGCTCGCCTTCCTCGACCGGGTCTGTAACGCCCTGGTCCGCGTCGTCTGGGGAGGGGACGGAGGCCTCCTCTTCACGGGATCCATGGCGGGGCTGGTCTTTGCCTACCTCGCCCGGTTCCTCGCCCTCAGCGTGCATACCGTCGAGGCGAGCCTCGTCAAGGTCACGCCAAGCATGGACATGGCGGGACGTTCCCTTGGCTTGAGCCCCGGGGGCGTCCTCCGCCGCATCCACCTCCCCTTGATCCGCGGGGGTCTCTGTAGCGCCGCCATCCTCGTCTTTGTCGATGTGATCAAGGAGATGCCGGCCACGCTCCTTCTCAGGCCTTTCGGCTACGAGACGTTAGCGGTGCGTGTCTGGCAGCTCACCTCCGAGTCCTTCTGGGAAGCAGCCGCCCTTCCGGCCCTGACCATCGTAGCGGCGGGGATGCTCCCCATCCTGATCCTGGCGCGGAGCAGCTTCCGTGAGGTGAGGGACCACGACCACGGGGGGGACGGGGCCATTCCGGAGCGAAGAGAGATTCTCAAGGCGCCATGATCCTGCTGAGCATCGCCCATCTGACAAAACGCTTCTCGCCGCACGACCTGCCTGCCCTGGACGACTTCTCCCTCGACGCGGAGCCCGGCGAGATCATCGCGCTGCTCGGGCCGAGCGGCAGCGGGAAGACGACCGCGCTGCGGCTCATCGCCGGCTTCGAAAAGCCGGATGCCGGGGTCGTGGTGATCAGCGGGAAAACGATGACGGACCGCAAGACCTTTGTCCCACCCGAGGGGCGCGGGGTCGGGATGGTCTTCCAGGAATACGCGCTCTTCCCCCACCTGACCGTGGAGGAGAATGTCGCGTTCGGTCTCCGTGCACTGGACCCCGGAACCCGCGGCCACAGAGTTCACGGGATGCTGGAGACAGTCGGGCTGACCCCCTTTGCCGGCCGCTATCCCCACAAGCTCAGCGGAGGGCAGCAGCAGCGCGTGGCGTTAGCCCGCGCCCTCGCCCCTCGCCCGGCGCTCCTCCTCCTCGACGAACCCTTCAGCAACCTGGACGCCGACATGATGGTGCAGATGCACCTGGAGGTCTACACGATCCTACGGGAGCTCGGGACCACCGCGATCTTCGTGACCCACGATCAGGAAGAGGCCTTTATGATCGCGGACCGCGTGGGGATCCTGAACCAGGGCCGACTCGAGCAGCTCGGCTCGCCGGAAGAGATCTATCACCGGCCCGCCACCCGCTTCGTCGCCCGCTTCGTGGGCAAGGCCGACTTTCTCCCCGGCCGGGTGACGGACGAGGGCATCGCTACAGAGATCGGCACGCTCCCCAACACTCCGGGACTGCCCGGTGGCGCCCAGGTGGAGGTGATGATCCGGCCGGACCACATCGAGCTGATCCCCGACCCGATGGGCAGCGCCATGGTCGTTACGCGGCAGTTTCGAGGGCCGGATAACCTCCTCGTTGTCCAGCTCCGTTCCGGGGCCACCATTCACAGTCACCAGCCATCGACCCTGACGCTGCACCCTGGGGATCGGGCCAAGGTGGTCGCGCGCCCCACGCACGTGGTGGCCTTTCTCGCCACGAGACCCTGGCTCTAAAGGAAACGCACACAGTGCGTTTCCTTTGGAGCAATGGAGCAGTGGAACAATAGTGCGATTTGGGAGGCGAAATGCGCCATTGCGGTCTAATGTTCTATTGCTCGATTGTCAAGAGATGAAATGCGTTTGAAAGTAAGTCAGGATCAGGAAGGGACGAAAGAACACCGTGTCGACGGTGCTACGGGGTTTCGGGAGGAGCAGGTGACTCGGGGGGGAGGCGGATGTCCCGGACCACCTGCCCCGGCTCCCCCAGCGGCGGCAGCGGCCGCCCGTTCAGGATAAGCTCCACGCCGCCCGCGTTCCCGACCGTCAGGACAAAACTCTCCTGAGCACGCCACTCCCAGGTCTCTCCGGCCCGGAGGAGGACGTCCCGGGTCTCCCGACCATCAATCGTGACCAGCAGCCAGGTCATCTCCTTGGCCTGGGCCCGCAACGTCTTCCCCCCCTGCACATCGGGCAAAACCGGCGGCTGGGAGAGGGCCGGGGTACTCGCCGCGATAGGAGCCGGCGAACCCGTCTCGGGCGTGAGTTCCGGCCTCTCCCCTCGGTCGGGGGTCTGGCCACCCCGGGGCCGATTCAACAGGAGCGAGAACCCGATGAAGGCGGAGGGGATCAAGACGGCCAGGAGAAGGAGCGCCGGCACGAGCCCGCGCAGCGGCACGGTGATGGTTCGCTTGACCGGAAAGACCGCCAGGGAACCGGGGTCACGCGCGATCTGCTCCGAGAAGCGGTCCTGAACTGCCTGAGCATCAATGTTGAGGAACCTGGCGTATTCCTCGAGGAAGCGGAGGAGGTACCGCTCATCCGGGAGGAGGTGATAGTCGTCCTCCTCCAAGGCGGTGAGAAAGACGGGTTTGATCCGCGTCACCGCTGCCGCCTCTTCCCGACTGATCCCGAGAGCCTCCCGGGCTGTTCGCAGCAACTGCCCGACCGTCCTCTTGTCTTGCTGCTCCATCGCTCTTCCGTTCACGGTTCACGGTTCATGGACTTCGGCGAGCTCAGTCGAGTCGTTCATGGTTCATAGTTCAACCCTCAACCCCGAACCTCCTCGAGGATACGGGGAAGGGCCGAAAGACTCTCGATGGCTCGCACCCCCTGGTCTTCCGCCTGAAGGACCCCCGAGGAGCCCACGAGCACCGCCTGCATGCCAGCGTGCCGTGCCCCCAGGACATCGGTGCTGGGGTCGTCCCCCACGTGGAGCGCTCGATCTGCGGAGACCTCAAGCTGCTCGAGCGTCAGATGGAAGATCTGGGGGTCCGGCTTTCGGATGCCGAGCATGTCGGAGAAGGTCAGGACATCGAACTGCTCGACGATCCCGAGACGCTGGAGGACGATCTTGAGCATCGTCCCTGGGGTTCGGCCGGTGTTACAGATGAGGCCCAAGCGGTACTGGCTCCGGAGCCCGTTGAGCAGCTCAGCCGCTCCCGGGTCCAGTACGGGCAAGGCCTTCAGCACCGGGGAAACGTACGCCCACTCCAGGTTCGCCAGGAGCATGCGATCCTGGGGGACCTTCCACGCGGAGTCCAGGGCCTCGAGGAGTAGCTGGACCTGTCCCTCGGGTCCCACATCCTCATGCCGCGACCAGATCGCCTGGAGGCGCCCTCCCACATGTTCATAGGCCGCCTCCACCTCCTCGAGAGTGCCCGGGTATCCCTGAGCCTCCAGAAGGATATAGAGGTTCCGGGTCCGCGCCTCCTTGACCTTGCGGGCCGACTCCGGGCTCTCCCTGATCAACGTACCCCATAAATCGAAGGTGATCGCTTCAACCACGGCGTTCCCCTCTGCCGGTGCGGCTCCTACGTTAACATACGCCTCCCCGCGAAAACAACTCCCCTGGCACGATGATTGCTAGAATATCCTGGAGGGGCTGTCTCAGAAACCATTGACAGCAAAGGGGAGAAGGAACCCGTGGGCTTCGCAGGACGGTTCGAGCTGAGCGTTCCCGACATTCTCCAGATCCTCAGCCTGGGCAAGAAGACGGGGAAACTGAGGCTGAGCCGGCTGGGAAATACCGGGGAGATCCTCTTTAAAAACGGAAAGGTGATCTATGCGACCTGCGACTCGACGCGGAACACCCTTGGCCAGCTTTTGATCAGCCAGAAGCACCTGACCGAAGACGCCCTCATGGCCGCCCTCGAGCTGCAGCACCTCTCCACAGACAGCAAAAAAAAGCTCGGCGCCATCCTGATTGAGAAGGGGATCATCACCCCTGAGGTGCTGCAACAGGCGATCCGACACCAGGTCGAGCAGGTGATCCTCGAAATCCTGAGCTGGGACAACGGCTTTTTCAGGTTCGATATGATGGAAATAACTACCGACGACGAGATCACGGTTGAGCTCAGCGAGTTTCTCCCAAAGACGGGAATAAGCCCCGAGATTCTCCTCCTCGAGGGGGTAGTCCGTCTCGATGAACGGCAAAAGAGTATAAAGCGCACGCCGCCCGTACCACCGGCCACCCCGGCATCCACGTCCTACGTGCCCGTTGCAAGCCATCTCGATAGCCGGCAGAACGTCGAGACGCCCCGCCCTGAGCGGTTCGACGTTGCTCACCGCCCTGAGCCTGTCGAAGGGCGTGTCGAAGGGCCCCGCCCGCCCTCGCCCAAGCCTCCGGCCCGCCCGAGTCCCGAGTTCATCGCAGACCTCATCGAGGGACAGTGGGAGGGCGAGAGGCCCCCATGGATCAAGTCCGAAGCCTCACCCGCCCCCGCCCCGGGTGTCCGAATCGAGGAACGGCGCCAGGTCGAGACGCCGCCCCGCCCTGAGCGTGTCGAAGGGCCCCGCCCGCCCTCGCCCAAGCCCCCGGCCCGCCCCGAGCGCGCCGAGGGGCCGCGCCCCGCGCCGGACGTGCCATTGCGGCCTGCGCCGGCGGTGCCGCGCCCCGAGCGTGTCGAGGGGCCGGCCGCAGAGATCCCCACGCCTACGATCCCGGCCGCCATCGAGCCACCGATTCCCGCACCCGTGGCACCGTCCGGGAGGAGCCCGCAGGAACCGCTCCTGGATCTCGAGCCCTCGCGCATCACCGACGAGATCATGCTCAGCTCCCCCATTGCTCCCTGGGTCCTCATCATGCACCTCGCCGCCGATGTCGTCAGCCGTGGTGTCCTCCTCTTCGTGCGCAGTGACGGGATCACCGGGCACGACCAGTTCGGGGTGGGCGGGGTGAGAGACTCTGGTGACGAACGGATCATCAATATCAAGCTCCCCTTGCGCGAGCCTTCCATCTTTGCTGCGGCTACACACGCCCGCACCACCTACCGGGGCAAGATCGGCCCGGGGAAATGGAACGACTACTTCCTGAACCAACTGGGCGGGAAAAGGCCGGATGAGGCGGTGATCATCCCCATCATCGTCGCCGGGAAGGTCGTGGCCATCTTTTACGGTGACGACGCCGGAAGTGGCACCCCACTCGGAGATGTCGAGCGGCTTCAGACCCTCGTCGGCCAGACGTTCTCAGCCGTCGAGGCGTCGATCTTAGAGAAGAGGGGCAGGGCCGGACGATGATCACATTGGGCTTGGCACGTTGGAACGGTCGCGCAGGCGCTCCACATCATGCAAGTCGGCGTGGCGCTACTCGGCGAGAGGCTTGCGCGTCGCGGCCGGGCCAGCGGTCCACTGGCCCAGCAGTTGGATGTGGGCGATCACGCGGGCGACCACGCTACGATGACGGGGCTCCGCGCTCGCGACGAACCCACGGTAGTGGGCGAGGGCCTCGGCGATCCGCCCCTGCCCCTCCAAGAGGATGGCGAGATTGTAGTGGCTTTCCGGGTGCTCAGGGTCGATGCTGAGGGCCGCCTCGAAGGCCCGAACGGCTTCGGGCATGCGACTGAGCCGCCGGTAGATGACCCCGAGATTCGTGTAGCTCTCCAGGTTCTTGGGATTGAGTTCAAGGGCGTGCTCAAACTGCGCCGTCGCCTCCGTGAGCTTCCCTTGACGGATCAGGGTTACGCCCAGGTTGTTGTAGGCCTTCACGTAGTGCGGATCGATCGCCAGGGCCTTCCGGTAGTGCTGGATGGCCTTGTCTACCTCTCCGACCTCTTTGTAGAGAACCCCAAGATTGTTGTAGGCCTCGACGTGAAAGGGATTCAACTCGACCGTCTTCTGGTACGCCGCAAAGGCCTGAGCATACTGGCCCTGTTTCTGGTAGAAGAGGCCCATATTGAAGTGGTAGCGATCCTTCCCCTCCACCACCGGTCGAAGGGTGCGCGTTGGAGCGGCCTCCTCCGCCCCCGAGGAGAGCGCATCAACCTCTACGGGAGGGGTGGGGTCCGGCTTCTCCCCGACCCGCGAAGGCCTGCTATCCGGCGGACCGACCTGCGCTGGATTGGCCACGCGCTCTTCGGGGATCGGCGCGGTTCGACTGGGCTCACCGCGGAGGGTCGCCCGGATTGGGGGAGCCGCCTCTGGCGGTTCGACAGGGCTCACCGCGGGCGGTACACGATGTGCGGTTCGACCGTGCTCACCGCGGGCGGCTGACGGCGACGACGATGAGGCAGCAGCCCCCGCTGGGAGCGAACTCGATGGCAATTCGACGGGGCTTTGCCCTGAGCCTGTCGAAGGGCTCACCGCAGGCGGAGCGGTCGGCTGAGCCCCCGTCTGCGCGGCCGGAACCGAGCGGACCGGTTTCGCCGGTAGCCTGCGTCCGAGCAGCAGCCCGGGCACTTTCACGACGAAGAAGAGCAAAGCGACCGCCGCAACGGAAGCGCCGATCAGCCGCCAGGGCCATCTGCTGCGGCTGGGTCGACCCCTGCCATACTGTACTCCCCCCAGGGGAGTCCGGGCCGATGGCCCTCCCTGGACCCTTTTGAGGGCGTCCTGGATGAGGCTCATCTCCCCTCCTGACGAGAGGTGGAACTGATCTCAACGACCTCCAGCCGCTGGATCCCCTCCACCATCTGCATTCTTTTCAGCGCATCGTCGGCCTCCTCCCGTGTCTTGAAGCGTCCGACGAGGAGCGAGGGCCCGATCCCATTTTCCTGCGGCCCCTGACCGACAGAGACTCGGAGTCCCTCTGCTTCGAGATCCTGAACCATCTTGCGGAAGGGTTCCCCTTCCTGGCTGGCCCAGGCCCAGACCGAGTAACGGAAGGCGGGATCCGAATGAAGGATCGGTAGGGTAACCCCGCCAGCCACAGACGCTTTCCCCGCTGCAGGAGCAACTTCGGGTGGCGCCTGGAGGCGGAATGGAAGTCGCGCACTAATGGTCGACCACGATGCCTCAAAGCCGATCAACCCCGATAGCAGCGCTGTGAACAGGGCCCCGAAAAGGAACGAGAGGGCCAGGGCGATTCTGGGAGCCTGGAGATATCGGCCCATCGCGAATCGGAACGAGGCCCGGGCTCGAACCCCGTGCCCGTCAATGCTCTGGCGGCCCTCCGAGACCATCTCCTTTGTGATATAGCTCGAGCCCGCCACGTACCCCGCGAGGAGGGCCCGATCCGCGATCAGGTTGATGAGCCGGGGGACCCCTCTGGAGAAGTGATAGATCGCCTGATAGGCACCGGGCGTGAAATCAATCCCCCCCCTTGCCCCGGCGACCGTGAGACGATGCTCAATGTATCTGACCGTTTCCTCGGCGCTTAGGGGGGCGAGGTGATAGCGGATGGAGATGCGCTGATTCAACTGCCGAAGGGCCTTGCTCTCGAGCTTCTCGCGAAGCTCCCGCTGCCCCACCAGGATGATCTGGAGGAGTTTCTCCTGGTCGGTCTCCAAATTGGCCA
>Ga0209320_10001507_pt1 | contig 11985 bp, 9 predicted proteins | sample Rifsed13ft4_FD_184008 | JGI IMG/M metagenome (GOLD analysis project Ga0209320, IMG submission 184008) | Soil microbial communities from Rifle, Colorado, USA - sediment 13ft 4 (version 2) | ecosystem: Environmental > Terrestrial > Deep subsurface > Rock core/Sediment | place: Rifle, Colorado... | reverse complement strand
ATCGGGCTGGCCGCCAGCGTCGCCCTCGTCTACGGCTTCAGTGCTCTCTCGCGCCGCGCTGCCGGCGTCCGGGCCCTCCCGCCGCGGGCGCTCTTCGTCCACTACGCCTACGCCCTCATCCCGCTCGGCCTCTTCAAGTTCCTGGCCGATCTCCTGGATCACGCCCTCCGCACCTGGGGGGCGCTCGGCGACGTCACGCGGGCGCTGATGCTGGACTTCCCGCTCAACCGGACGGTGGCGGGGCGGGTGACCGTCCTCCACCTGCTGGGTCCCGTCGAGACCTACCTGATCCAGATCCTCCTGCTCCTCTGTGGTCTCCTCTTCACGCTCTTCGCCCTCCACCGGATCTCGCTGCGGCTTTTCGACGACCGCGAGATCGCCTTGGCGTCGTTCCTGCCGATGGCGGGGCTGGGCGTCGTGCTGACGCTGGTGAGCCTCTGGATGCTGGGCGCACCGCTTCTCTAGACCCCCAGTGCCCGTGGAGACGCCCCGAAGAGTCCGCCATCCCGCCCTGACTGCGGCCGCCGCCCTCGGCCTCAGCGTGCTGACCGGCCTCGTGGTGCTCGCGTTCCTGGGGAAGTTCCCGCCCGCGCCCCGGGACGCGGGGCGAGCGGGCACCGTCTTCTATGTCGTGGCCTACCACTACGGGTACGCGTTCTACGACCGGACCTTCACCGAGGTCGCGGCCATGGAGGTGAAGGCGGGCGAACCCGTCACGCTCTACATCGTGCCGTCCCAGGCGCTCCCCCGGGAGATGGTCCTCGAGTACGCCGAGCGGTCGCTGCGCGTGCCCATCGGCGGCCTCGCCGCCGGGGACCCTCAGGTTCGCAAGAAGATCCTGGAGGACTTCGCCCTCGGCAACGTCGAGCACATCATCGGGATCACCGGGCTGCCCGTCTACGTCACGACCAACGTCACGCCGGCCCTGAACGCGCGGCCCTTCCGCGACGGCGGCCCGCAGACGCTCCGTGAAGCAGTCGAGCGATCCGAGCCGACGATCAAGACCGTCACCTTCACGGCCAAGCGCGTGGGCGCCTACGACGTCCTCTGCGTGGACTCGGGCATGGACGGCGCCGGCACCTGCGGCTGGGGGCACAAGTGGATGGTCGCCAAGGGCGCCTTTATCGTCCGCCCCCCCTGACCGGGCTCGTCTTGTCTTTCGTGCCAATTGGCGCTATACTTTCAGCCAGATTGGCAGCGTGGCGATGATCTCTACAGCTCGACTAGTCGAAACCCTGGGCGGAAGGCGCATCATCAAGGGTCGTCCCCTGAGCGATGAGGCCGTAATTGAACGGGTGAGGTCCGGGCTTCCTTTCACCGCGCTCGAGGCGATCGCGAGACACTTTGAGATCCCCCAGGAACGCCTCGTCCGCGTGTTGTCCCTCCCCCTTCGCACTCTGGCCCGGCGAAAGAAAGAGCGTCGCCTGAGGGCAGACGAGTCTGATCGCCTGATCCGACTCGCCTTGATCGCTACTCTGGCCGAAGAAGTCCTTGGGAGCCGAGAAAAGGCCGTCGCCTGGCTACAGAAGCCTAACAGGGCTCTCCGGGGGATAAACCCGCTCGATCGCCTCGATACCGAAATCGGCGGGCAACAGGTTGAGCAGCTTCTGTCTCGCATCGCCCACGGCGTCTACAGCTGATTCGAGTCTGGCGTATCTCCAAGGCGAAAAACGCCGCGTTCGACGGCGAGGGCGCGCGACTGTCCGGCGGCAGGTGGAATCACCCGGGAACAGCCGTCGTTTACACCTCCTCGACGCTCGCCCTTGCCGCGCTCGAGCTGTTCGTCCATCTCGACCCCTCAGAAGCCCCGGACGATCTCGTCGCGATTCCGGCAGATATTCCGGCATCCCTCCAAATAACCCGGATCAGGCCTGCACGACTGCCCACCAAATGGAGACGCTATCCGGCACCCGCGGCGCTGGCCGACCTCGGGACCCGGTGGGCCCGTGGAAGAAAGACAGCGGTTCTTGGTGTCCCATCGGCCGTCATCCCCTCGGACCTGAACTATCTCCTCAATCCTCTCCACCCGGCCTTCAAGCAAATCCGCATCAGCGAGAAGACCCCGTTCCAGTTTGACCCCCGCATGTTCAAGCGCTGATCCGCGCGCTCGCAGCGCGAGGAGGGCCATCGGAATTGCGGTCAGGCGGCCTGCTTCAGCGCGTCCACCAGGTCCAGCACGGCCTTCTTGCCGTCGGCGAAGTACATGAGGGTGTTGTCGGCGGCGAAGAGAGGGTTGGGGATGCCGGCGAAGCCGGGCGAGAGGCTCCGCTTGATGACGATGACGGTGCGCGCCTTGTCCACGTCCAGGATCGGCATGCCGGCGATGGGGCTCTTGGGGTCGGTGCGGGCCACGGGGTTCACCACGTCGTTGGCCCCGATGACGATGACGACGTCCGTCTGGGCGAAAGACGGGTTGATGGCGTCCATCTCCCGGACTTTCTCGTAGGGGATGTCCGCCTCGGCCAGCAGCACGTTCATGTGCCCGGGCATCCGCCCCGCCACGGGGTGGACGCCGAACTCCACTTCGGCGCCGCGCGACTCCAGGAGGTTCGCCAGGTCGCGCACGGCGTGCTGGGCCTGGGAGACGGCCATGCCGTAGCCGGGGACGATGACGACCCGGCGCGCCGACTCCAGGATCATCGCGAGCTCCTCCGCGGAGGCCGCCTTCACGCGCCCGGCGTAGACCGCGTCCGCGGCCGCGCCGGTCACGACCTCGGCTCCCACCCCGCCGAAGAGGACGTTCCCCAGCGAGCGGTTCATGGCGCGGCACATGATCCGGGAGAGGATGAGCCCCGACGCGCCGACCAGGGAGCCCGCGATGATGAGCATGTTGTTGTCCAGGACGAAGCCGGTGGCGCAGGCGGCGAGCCCCGAGTAGGAGTTCAGAAGGCAGATGACCACGGGCATGTCGGCGCCGCCGATCGCGATCACGCTCGTGACGCCGAGCACGGTGCAGAGGGCCACGATCAGCACGTAGAGCCACGTGGCCTGGGGCGCGGCGACGAGCCACGCGCCGAGGAGCAGGGAGACCGCGAGCAGCGCCACGTTGAGGGCTTGCTGGCCCCGGAAGAGGAGGGGCCGGCCCGGCATGATCTCCTGGAGCTTGGCGAAGGCGACGAGGCTCCCCCAAAACGTCACCGCCCCGATGATCCCCGCGGCGACGGTGGCGACGGTGGACTGAGTGGACGGCAGGCGGCCCTGGGCCAGCTCCTCCAGCAGGGCAGCACCCGCGACCAGGGTGGAGGCCGCCCCGCCGAAGCCGTTCAGCAGCGCCACCATCTGGGGCATGGCGGTCATCTGGATCTTGAGCGCCAGGAGCGCGCCGATGACCGCGCCCACGGTGAGCCCCGCCAGGATCACCCCGTAGCGCTGGACGCCCGGGCCCCAGTCGAGGAGCAGGAGCGTAGCCACCACGGCGATGAGCATCCCCAGCGAGCCCATCAGGTTGGCGCGCACGGCAGTCCGCGGGTGGCTCAGCCCCTTGAAGGTCAGGATGAAGAGGACCGAGGCCACGAGGTAGGAGAGGTTGACCAGGGCCAGGCGCACGGCGCTACTTCTTTTTGAACATGCGGAGCATGCGGTGGGTGACCAGGAAGCCGCCGACCACGTTGATCGTGGCGAAGACCACGGCCAGGAAGCCGAGGAGCGTGGTGAGGGTGGTGAGCTGAAGCCCGGCTGAGAGGATCGCGCCGACGAGGGTGATGCCCGAGATGGCGTTGGAGCCCGAGGTGAGGGGCGTGTGAAGGGTGGGCGGGACCTTGGTGATGACCTCGAAGCCCACGAACATCGCCAGCACGAACACGGTGAGCGTGATCGCCAGTACTTCCATCATGCGCCTCCCAGGGCGTCGCGGACCCGCGGGTGAACCACCTCGCCCCCGCGCGTCAGCAGGGTCTCCCGCGTGATCTCGTCCTCCAGGCTCGGCTCGAGCTTCCCGTCCTTCGCCAGGTGCAGGAAGAACGCGGTGACGTTCCGGGCGTACAGCTGGCTGGCGTGGTGGGGGACGGTCCCCGCCAGGTTCACGGCGCCGATGATCGTCACGCCGTGCTCCACCACCGTCGCCTCGGGGCGGGTCAGCTCGCAGTTGCCGCCCCGCTCGGCGGCCAAGTCCACGATCACCGACCCGGGGGCCATCCCGCCGACCATCTTCCCCGTGATCAGCACGGGGGCCTTGCGGCCGGGGACCACGGCGGTGGTGATTACCACGTCGCTCTCCGCGACCGCGCGCGCGAGGAGCTCCTGCTGCCGCCGGTAAAACGTCTCGTCCTGGGCTTTTGCGTAGCCGCCGGCGTCCTCGGCGTCGGCCGCCTCCAGGGGCAGCTCGACGAAGCGGGCACCCAGGCTCAGCACGTGCTCCTTCGCCGCGGGCCGGACGTCGTAGGCCGACACGACGGCGCCGAGCTTCCGGGCCGTCGCGATGGCCTGGAGCCCCGCGACCCCCGCGCCGATGATGAGAACCTTCGCCGGCGTGACGGTGCCGGCGGCGGTCATGAGCATCGGGAACATCCGGGGCAGGGTGGCGGCGGCGAGCAGGACCGCCTTGTAGCCGGCCACGGTGGCCATGGAGGAGAGCGCGTCCATGCTCTGGGCGCGCGTGATCCGCGGCATCAGCTCCACAGCGAAGGCGGTGGCGCCCGTGGCGGCGATCTCCTTGACGCTCTCCGGCGATCCCAGCGGCCGGAGGAAGGCGATCAGGACCTGGTCCCGGCGCAGGAGCGGGAGGTCGGCCCGGCCGGTCTTGTCGTTGGCGCCGTGGCCGAGGACCTGGAAGACGGCGTCCGCCGCGGCGAAGACCTCGGCCCGGGAGGCGGCGATCCGGGCGCCCTTCTCGACATAGGCCGCGTCGGGGTAGAAGGCGGCAACGCCGGCGCCCGACTCCACGAGCACCTCCCACTTGGCCTTGGCGAGGGTGGGGATGACCGCGGGAACCAGCGCGACGCGCCGCTCCCCGGGGAAGGTTTCCTTGGGAACGCCGACGATCATGCCCCCGACGCTAGCGGCGCCTACCCGGTCCTGTCAACCGCCAAGTGTCCCCCGCCGACGAGGCTCTGGACAACTCCACCTCCGCGGGGTTTAATACCCACGCGGGCACGCCCCCTGGCAGCGGAGGGGGGCGAGCTGCCGGCCATTCCAGTCCCGACCGACCGTGCATCCATCAAAGGGAGGACATCGATGACTTCCGAACGCGATGACAGAACGCAACTCAGCCGCCGGGACCTGCTCAAGACGGTGGCCGCGGGCGCGGGCGCTGCGGCCCTGGGCTTCCCGGCCGTTGTCCGCTCCCAGCCCGACGCGATCCGCATCGGGCACCTCACGCCGCGCACGGGCTTCCTCGGCCAGCTCGGGGAGTACGGCCTCAACGCGGCCATGCTGGCCGTCGAGGAGGCCAACGCGGCCGGCGGGGTGCTGGGCCGGAAGGTCGAGTTGATCGCCGAGGACAGCGTCAACCCCGGCGTGGCGGTCACCAAGGTGCAGAAGCTCGTGGAGCGCGACCGGGTCCTCGGCCTGCTGGGCGAGATCAGCTCGGCCTCGGCGCTCGCCATCGGCGAGCAGGCCAACCGCTACAAGGTCGTCTACATCAACACCGGGGCCAACTCCGACGAGTTGCGCGGCAAGAACTGCAACCGCTTCATGTTCCACGTCGAAGGCTGCAACACGATGTACACCAAGACCATCGGCCAGTGGCAGAAGAGCAAGAACCTGATCCGGGGCGCCAAGTGGTACATGCTCACGGCCGACTACGCCTTCGGCCACGACCTCTTCCGCGTCTCCTCCCGCTTCCTGACGGAGAACGGCGGCACGGTGATGGCCAACGACATGGTGCCCACCAACACCCCGGATTACAGCGCCTACATCCTCAAGATCCGACAGGCCAAGCCCGACTTCGTCTACATCAACCTGGCCGGCACGGATCAGACCAGCTTCCTCAAGCAGTACAAGGAGTTCAACCTGTCCTTCCCGCTCGCGGGCGGCGTGATGGATACGGTGCCGTTCTGGGCGGCCGGCATCGACTCGCTGTCGGGCCACTGGCAGAGCCTCTGGTACCACGGCCTCACCATGCCGGCTGCGCAGGCCTTCACCAAGCGCTTCAGCGACAAGTACGGCAAGCCCCCCGATAACCAGGCCTGGGGCGACTATGTCGGCGTGAAGATCCTGCTCCAGGCCATGGCGGAGACAAAGAGCAGCGAGGGCGCCAAGTGGGTCGCCTACTTCGAGAAGGGCGCCACCTTCGACATTCTGAAGGGGCGCAAGGGCAGCTTCCGCGAGTGGGACCACCAGCTGCTGCAGGAGATGTATGTGGTCCGGGTCAAGGACAAGAAGGACGCCAAGGACAAGTGGGATATCTTCGAGCTGATCCAACCGGCGCCGGCTGCGAGCGAGTCCCTCGAGCTGATCCAGCCCACCAAGCAGGAAAACCCCTGCACGATGGCGTGAGCCCCGACGGGCGCTCGGTGCACCCGGCCCTCTTCCCCGCGCGTGCGGAGAGGGCCGGCTGAGCGCCCCCTATGCCCCTCTTCGTCATCCTCGAGCACATGGCCAATGGCCTGCTCGTGGGCTCGTATTACATCGTCCTGGCCCTGGGGCTGTCGCTCATCTTCAGCCTGGGCGGCGTCGTCAACCTGGCTCACGGCGCCTTCTACGCGCTCGGGGCCTACCTGGCCTGGGAGGTCCAGCGGCGGCTCGGATTCTTCGGCGCACTGGCGCTCTCGCCGCTCGGGGTGGCCGCGATCGGCGTCGTCATCGAGCGCCTATTCCTGCGCCGGCTCTACCGCGAGGACCCGGGACTCGCCCTGCTCTTCACCTTCGGCCTGGCAATGGCGGCGGAGCAGAGTCTGCGCCTGGTCTGGGGCGCCACGGGACTGCCGTTCGGGATCCCTGAGGCGCTGCGGGGCCAGATCTTCCTCGGCGACTTCATCTACTCGCGCTATCGCTTGGCGGTGCTGGCCGTCTCGGCGGTGGCCGTGCTCGGCTGCTGGCTTCTGCTCAACAAGACCTCTTTCGGGCTGGTGGTCCGCGCCGGCACTCGCGATCCGGAGATGGTGCGCGCCCTTGGGATCGCCCTGAGCCCGGTGCTGACGGCCATCTTCGCCCTCGGCGTCGGCCTGGCAGGCCTGGCCGGGGTGATGTCGGCGCCGCTGGCCGGGGTGCAGCCGGCCATGGGCACGGAGATTCTCACCGCCGCCTTCGTCATCGTGGTCATCGGCGGGCTCGGCAGCTTCTGGGGGGTGGTGTACGCGGGGCTCCTGGTCGGTGTCGTGCGCGGGCTCACCGTGCTCTTCTACCCGCCGGCGGCCGAGGCCTCGATGTACGCCCTCATGGTGCTCGTCCTGCTCGTGCGCCCCCGGGGACTCATGGGCGAGCGGTTCGAGAAATTCGAGTGAGCCCATCGCGGCTGCGCCATCCCCTCCTGGTCCTGGCCGGGGCGCTTTTGGTGCTGCCCCTGGCCATGCGGGCCATCGGGATGACCGACGGCGTCGCCACCGAAATCGCGATCTTCTGCCTGGTCGGCTTGGGCTTCAACCTCCTGCTGGGCTACACGGGCCTGGTCTCCTTCGGCCACAGCGCCTTCTTCGGCCTGGCCGCGTACGCCGCGGCGCTGCTCCAGATCCACCGCCTGCCCGGCCATGTGCTGCTGCCCATCGTCTTCGGGACGGCCTTCGCCGCGGGGCTGGGGCTGGTGATCGGCTTTCTCGCGCTGCGCCGGCGCGGGGTCTACTTCTCGCTGCTGACCCTGGCCTTCGCCGCCATGATTTTTTCCATCGTGTTCCGCTGGACCTCCTTCACCGGCGGCGAGAACGGGCTGCGCGGGATGACCCGGCCGTCGCTGCTGGGCGTCCCCGTTGAGAGCCAGCTCAGCTTCTACTACGTGACGGCCGCCGTCGTCTTCCTGGCGGCCTGGGCGCTCTGGCGGGTGGTGCATTCCCCGCTCGGCCGCGTGCTGCTGGCGATCCGGGACAACGAGCGCCGGGCGCGCTTCCTGGGCTACCCCGTGCAGCGCTACAAGCTGATCGCCTTCGCCCTCTCCGCGGCCGCGACGGGGCTGGGCGGCAGTCTCTTCGCGTTCCTCAAGGTCTTCGTCTCGGCCGACCTGGTTCACGTGGCCTTCTCGGGCGAGATCCTGGCCATGTCCATCGTCGGGGGCATGGGCCACTTCCTCGGCCCGCCGCTCGGCGGCGCCTTCTTCATCCTGTTCCGGGAGATCCTGTCGGAGTACACCGCCGCCTGGCAGTTCTGGTTCGGGCTCCTGTTCATGGGCTTCATTCTCTTCTCCCCCTCGGGGCTGATCGGCGTCGGCGGCCGGCTCCTCGGGCCGCTGCGCCGGGGAGGAGAGGAAGCCGCGGCGATGGCGGCCCGGGTCACCCCCGAGCCGGGGCAGGAGGTGCCCGAATTCTTTCGTGGCGCGCCGGTGGTCCCGGGCGCGCTCCTCGAGTGCCGCGCGGTGAGCAAGCGCTTCGGGGATTTCACCGCAGTGGCGGAGGTTGACCTGACTCTCGCCGACCGCAGGCTGCACGCGTTGATCGGGCCCAACGGCGCGGGGAAGACCACGCTGTTCAACGTCATCTCCGGCATGTATCCGCCCGACGGCGGCCAGCTGCTTCTCGCCGGGCGGCGGCTCGACGGGCTGCCTCCCGAGCGCGTCGTGGGCCAGGGGCTCGCCCGCTCGTTCCAGATCACCAACTTGTTTCCGTCGCTGACGCTCTTCGAGAACCTGCGCCTCGCCATCCAGGCGCGCCACCCTCGCCGCTTCGACCTCTGGCGGCCCGTCACGAGCCTCGCCGCCGTCAACGCAGAGACCCAGGCGCTGGTGCGGTTCCTCGGACTCGAAGGCGTCGAAGGGGCGCCCGTGGCGAGCCTGTCCTACGGCGGCCAGCGGCTGCTCGAGCTTGGGCTGGCCCTGGCGGCGCGCCCGCGGGTGCTGCTGCTCGACGAGCCGCTGGCGGGGCTGGCCGCCGCCGAGCGGGAGCGCATCACGGCCCTGGTCCGCCGGCTCAGCGAGCACATGGCGGTGCTGGTGGTCGAGCACGACATCGACCGCGTCTTCGCCTTCGCCGACCGCATCACGGTGATGAACGAGGGGCGGGTGGTGGTGGACGGCCCGGTGGCCGAGGTGCGCGACCATCCCAAGGTGCACGAGGTCTACCTGGGCCATGGGCGCGACATCCTCTTCGCCGACGCCGCGCGGGCATCGTCTGCGGGCGCCGGCGCTGCCGTTCTCCGCGTCAGCGGTATCGACACCTTCTACGGCAAGAGCCACATCCTCCACGAGGTCTCGCTCGAGCTCCGGGCGGGGGAGGTCGTGGGCCTCCTGGGCCGCAACGGCGCCGGGAAGTCCTCGACCCTCAAGAGCGTGATGGGCCTCGCCCCGCCGGCGCGGGGACGCATCGAGTTCGCCGGTCGCGACATCGGCGGGCGCCCGCCCGAGGAGATCGCGCGGCTCGGGATCGGCTTCGTGCCCCAGGGGCGGCGACTCTTCCCGAATCTCACGGTCGCGGAGAACCTCGAGCTCAGCCGGCTCCGGCGGCGTGGCAGCGACGGGGTCCGGTGGGAGCCCGAGCGTATCTTCGAGTTCTTCCCCAGGATCCGCGAGCGCCTGGCCAGCCGCGCCGAGACCCTCTCGGGCGGCGAGCAGCAGATGGTCGCCATCGCGCGCGCCCTGTCGGGGACCCTCAGGCTCCTGCTGCTGGACGAGCCGTTTGAAGGGCTGGCCCCTGCGGTCAGCGAGGCGATCTTCGTCTCCATCGACCGGCTGCGCCGGGAGGTGCCGATCCTCATCGTGGAGCACGATCTCGACCTCGTGCTGGCCCTGGCCGACCGCGTCTACGTCCTCGACCGCGGCCGGATCACCCACGAGGGGCCCGCGGCGCCGCTCCGCGCAGATCGCGAGCTGCGCCGTCAGGTGCTCTGGGTGTAGGGAAGGCCAGCCCCCTGACCTGAGGCGCTCGCGCCTCACCCGAGCTTGCCCGTCCTCGCGTAACTGGTGGATTCTCGGGATTTCTCCCCTGGCATCTGTCTTGCTCGTGGTTATGTGGAGGTCTCTAAGATGGTCGAGGCCGTACGGGATCACTGGCTCATCGCCCTGGCGGTGATCGTCCTCGTCGCCGCGCTGATCGCCCTCCGCTATGTCCGACGGTAGCGCCATTGCGCTCCTGTCCCCGAACGCTCTCAGGGTGCTCGAGGCCCGCTACCTGCGCCGCGATGCGGCCCGCAGGGTGATCGAGACCCCGGAGGAGCTGTTCCTCCGGGTGGCCCGGGCCGTCGCCCAGGCGGAGCTCCTCCTGGGGACGGCGCACGAGGCCGACGACTGGCAGGAAGCCTTTCACGGCCTCCTCGCCTCGCTCGATTTCCTCCCGAACTCTCCCACCTTGATGAACGCCGGGACGCCGCTCGGCCAGCTCAGCGCCTGCTTCGTCCTCCCGGTGGAGGACACGATCGAGGGGATCTTCGATGCGCTGCGCGCGATGGCGCTGGTGCAGCGCACCGGCGGCGGGACCGGGTTTTCCTTCTCCCGCCTCCGGCCCCGCGGCGAGGTGGTGGCCTCCACGGGCGGGGAGGCCTCGGGGCCCGTGTCGTTCATGCGGGTCTTCGACTGCGCCACGGAGAACATCAAGCAGGGCGGGCGCCGGCGCGGCGCGAACATGGGGGTGCTCCGGGTGGATCACCCGGACATCCTGGAGTTCGTCGAGGCGAAGCTCGACGGGCGGAGCCTCCAGAACTTCAACCTGTCGGTGGCGGTCACCGACCACTTCATGGAGGCCGTCGAGGCCGGCGAGTCGTACGAGCTCGTCCATCCCGGCAGCGGCCGCATCGTCAACCGGGTCCGGGCGCGCGAGGTGTTCGATCGCATCGTGGACGCGGCGTGGCGGACCGGCGACCCGGGCCTCCTCTTCCTGGACGCCGTGAACCGCGCCAACCCCACCCCGGCCCTGGGCCCCATCGAGACCACCAACCCCTGCGGCGAGGTCCCGCTCCTGCCGTACGAGAGCTGCGTCCTGGGCTCGATCAACCTGGCCAACATGATCAAGATGGTCAACGGGGAGCTGGACGTGGACTGGGACCGCCTGGGCCACGCCGTTCGCGTCGGGGTGCGCTTCCTGGACAACGTGATCGAGGTGACCCGCGAGCCGCTGCCGGAGATCGGGGAGGTGACGCGCGGCAACCGAAAGATCGGCCTCGGGGTCATGGGGTTCGCCGAGTGCCTGATCCTCCTCGGAGTGTCCTACGACTCCGATGATGCGGTGGCGTGGGCCGACAGGCTGATGGCGTTCATCGCCGAGGAGGCGACCAAGGCGTCACGGGACCTCGCCGCGCGCCGCGGCGTGTTCCCCAACTGGGCGCGGAGCGTGTACGCGGCGAGCGGTGAGCGGATCCGCAACGCCACGCGGCTCTCCATCGCGCCCACCGGCACCATCAGCATCATCGCCGGGACCAGCGGCGGCATCGAGCCGCTGTTCGCGCTCGCCTACCGCCGCGAGCACACCCTGGGCGGCGCGCCGCTGAGAGAGGTCAACCCGATCTTCCAGCGCTACGCGGAGGAGCACCGGCTGGATGCCAGGCATCTCCTCGAGCAGGTCCTGGAAAAGGGACACCTCCGCGACGTTCCCGGCGTTCCCGAGGAGACCCGGCGGCTGTTCGTCACCGCCGCCGAGATCTCCCTCCACCGCCACCTCCAGATCCAGCAGGCGTTCCAGCACCACGTGGACAACGCCGTGTCCAAGACCGTCAACCTTCCCGAGGAGTCGGACCCTCAGGAGGTCGCGCAATCCTACCTGGAAGCCTGGCGGCTCGGGCTCAAGGGGATCACGATCTTCCGCTCGGGCTCGAAGGACGCGCAGGTCCTCACCCTCGGGGTGGGCGAGGACGCGACGAGCCGGGAGTTCTTCGCCAAATGCGACCCCGGCGCCTGCCGCCTCTGAATGGGGTCAGGCATGCGTATTTGCGTTACGAGCATCCGCGCCTGTCTCTAATCCTGGACGTTGACCGGTC
>Ga0209320_10001504_pt1 | contig 11993 bp, 19 predicted proteins | sample Rifsed13ft4_FD_184008 | JGI IMG/M metagenome (GOLD analysis project Ga0209320, IMG submission 184008) | Soil microbial communities from Rifle, Colorado, USA - sediment 13ft 4 (version 2) | ecosystem: Environmental > Terrestrial > Deep subsurface > Rock core/Sediment | place: Rifle, Colorado... | reverse complement strand
CCAGGGCGACGGATTCAAGACCCTGACCGAAGGTCAGGAGGTTGAATTCGACGTCGTGGACGGACCAAAGGGCAAGCAGGCGGCGAACGTCGTCAAGCGCTAACCGATCCGATCCCATTCTAAATAGCAAGGGCCCCGAGATCCTCGGGGCCCTTGCGCTTTTTCCCCAGCCTACCGGGACCGAAAGTACGGCCCGAGGTCGTAGACGAAGATCCCGACAAAATACATGATCGCCCCAACCACGGAAGCCGCGATGACGGCGAACACGAGCTGTCCCAAGAGGGGCAAGGTATTCTGGCGCACCTGCCGGGGCAGAAGGAAAAAGAGCAATGGCAGGATGATTCCCATGCCGATCAGGACTTCCGTACCGAGCCCGGTGGTTACGCGACCCCAGAAAGTCCAGGGAAGGCTTTTCCACGAGTTCAACACGGCTTTCGCGGCCCACGGGCCACGAGAGGCCCGGATTTGCGCGAGGTAGATTCCGGCCGAGGCCCCCAGGATGACTGCGGCCATCCACAGCAATCGAACGAACCAACTGGGATGATCTGCAGACGAAGTTCTGTACTCGGTCACCGCTCTTGCCCTCCCGTCCGCCCGAAAAGCGGAACGGCACCCCGTCATCCGAAGAGCATTGCAACGATTGTGCCGGAAGTATCGCGTTCACCGGCCATTATCATCTTGACACGGGCACGGAAGAAAGGTTAAGCAAAGGGTAGTTTGTGGAGACACTGGGTCAGGGGGGTAGACAATGAAAAACCGCATCGGCTCCATTGCGTTCCTGAAACGCGGGTTTCCGGTTCTCGTGCTCGTGGCGGGTCTGGCGTGGGCTCAAGGCTGCGCGACCTACCGAGTTACACCCCCCGATTCGTTCCCAGCGGACCCCACTTACCGCAAAGCGACGATGCATGCATTTTTCTGGGGAACCTGGAATGACCCCGAAGTCCTGCCTGCAGATTGCGGGCGAGAAGCGATTAACGATGTCAGAATCCAACGGAACTATCTCCATGACCTGGCGAGCGTCCTCACCCTTGGGATCTGGATGCCAATCGAGGTCGAATTTCGCTGCGCGTCGGCGCGTATCCGTGAAGGGGCACCAATCAAGCCGAGGTAGCCAAGAGCACAGGCCGCGGGCGCTGACGAATCAAAGGAGACATGCCATGCCGAGATCTTCGTTTCGCGGCGACATACATTCGTGGGAAGGCCGGCACCAAGCGTACACGCAGACGATCGAAGGATACTATAATTTCTCTGTAGCCCCACCTGGCGACGCGTTGGAGGAATACAACCGAGTCACAAAGGAACTTCAAGACATGATCGCCGAGGCGATTCAGACGGGAAAAACTTTGCGTGCAATGGGCGCCTCCTGGTCATTGAGCAAGGTCGGGGTGACGGAGCATAGGCTGATCAACACGAAGAATCTGAGCCTTGCATTTCCTCTCGACAATGCGTCTATCTCCCCGGAATATGCCGGTGATCGTGCTAAGCTGCGGTTCATGGAGGCTGGCGGCGAGATTGGTCGGATCAATCAGTATCTCTTCGATCACAGGTTGTCCCTCAAAGCCTCGGGATCGAACAATGGGCAGACATTGGCCGGCGCTGTGTCCACCGGAACGCACGGTGCGGCGTTCAAGTTCGGAGCCACTCCGGACTTTGTCGTGGGCATACACCTCATTACCGGGCCGTCCACACAGGTGTATTTGCAGCGCGCATCCTATCCGGTCGTCAATCCAGGTTTTGCTGCAGCGCTGGGCGCGGAGTTGAAGAATGACGACACATTGTTCAATGCGGCATTGGTCAGTTTCGGCTCCTTTGGCATCATCCATGGGATGTTGATCGAAGCCCGGGAACTCTTCCTCCTGCATGCGTACCGATCCTTCCAGCCATTCAATTCGGCACTGAAGACCGCGATGTCCACGCTGAATTTCTCGGAGCTCAATCTGCCCAAACCAGCCGCTGACCTGTATCACTTCCAGGTGTACTTCAATCCGAACGAAGGTACTCCTCCGGAGGAGGCCGCAGTCTTGTTGATGTTCGAAGCTCCTTGGACAGAGGGGTATCAACCCCCACCCTGGGACGATGCTGAGCCAGGTCCCGGCGCTTCGGGGCTGGAGATCATCGCAGCACTCATAGGTGCGATCCCCGATCCTCTGACCGGGTTAGCGAGGCCGGCCGTGAGTGCGCGGATACGGGCCCACCTCAGGCCCTATGCCATCACAGGGACCTTCAAAGATCTCTTCCGCAACGAGAAAGCCGAGGGCAAGCTCTTTGTGTCTGACATCGGTGTTCCCTTGTCGAGATCGCTCGAGGCACTTTCTATCGCGTTCGATACCTACGCGAATTTCGACACGGTGCTCCCGATGACCTGTATGATGCGCTTTGTGGCAAAGACGAAGGCGCTCTTGGGCTTTACGAAATTCGATCCCACCTGCACCCTGGAAATTGACGCACCAAACACGCCAAAGGTGCGGGAATACGCCAATGCGGTGTGGACCAGGCTCGAGCAAGCCGGCATACCCTTTACGATGCACTGGGGCAAGTTCAACTGGTTTCTGACGCCGGCCCGTGTACAGAGCATGTACGGGGAGAACGTTCAAAAGTGGATAGACAGCCGGGAGACCTTGTTGAGCCCAGAGGTGAGAAGCGTGTTTACGAATGACTTTCTGAGATCGGTGGGGCTCGCCACCTGAATCCCCGGCGATTCAAATGGGCCGCCGCGCGAGTCTCGCAGTTTACCCCGGAAGGACAGGCTGCTTACGCTGTTCAGCCTCATGCTTCTTGATGTCCTTGACGTTCTTGACATACATGAGTATCGCATTCCAGAAGCCTGAGCCGCCACTGGCCAGGAAGCCGAGGGCGAGAGTCCCGGTCAGAGTGTCCCATTTCTCCATGCCCTGGATTGCCGGACGGGCAAGTAGTGCAGTGATAATACCAGCGAGGACCGCCAGCGCCTGGAGGCCGGCCCTCCTCCACCCCTCCTTCTTTGGATCGCTGTTCTCCTGATTGAGACTGGGGAATACCCCCTTGATGATCTCTACCAGCCGCTCGGAGGCCACGCTGAGAGACACCAACAGCGCAACTAAGGCGTACAGAGTGGAAGTCTCCATCTGTTTCTCCTTTCGTGGGTATTGCCGTTGCCGCAGAGTCTCGGGTTCATGAAAAAGTCGCGTGAGCAGCTCATGAGTGGAACCCGTGCGGGGGTCCGGCCCGTGCCCTACTTCTTCTCGACGATGACCCGGCCTTTCTCGTTGACGTACACCCGATAGGTATCGCCGGAGGAGCAGCGGGCGAGGTAGTCGTTGTCACCGAGCTTCGTGAAATTGACGACCTGGCCGCAGGGCTTCCCCTGCAGGGCGATCACCGCGGTCAGATCCTGCGCCGTATCGATCGGTTTGGCCTGCGCCGTCAGGACCGTGGTGAGGAGCACGGCGCCGAGCCAGCATCCTGCGTTCTCCCTGACACCCATGGACCCCTCCTTTGCGATGGCCGGTTAGAGCCGGACAAACTCCCTGGGATCGGCGAGCTTGCCCCAGAGGATCTCCCGGCCCCTGGCAATTTCCTGACCCAGCGCGGGATCCCCATCCTGCAACAATGTGATGACCTTCATGAAGAGGAGGTTGAACTGGTCGCGCAACCGGTCTAACGGCGTCTCCTCTTCGCGGGCATGAAGGCGGCGGAACCTGTCCATCAGGTCGTCAATCTGGTTTTTCAGCGCCAGCTTTGTGAAAAACCCGATCGCGCTGGTGTCCCGAAGGCGCGCCACGAGCGCTTTGATGTCGTACTGCTCCGCGACCGTGTCGGGGGGCGCCTCGGTCTCCGCTGGCTTTTTCCCGGTGTCCTCGGCAGGCGGGACACCGCCATTCCCTCCGGCGACGTGCGTGGCCGCCGTCAGGGCCATCACGAGGGTGGCAAGCGTTAACACGGTCAGATGGCGTATCCTCATGATGCGATGTCCGCCTCATCACCTGACGACGGTGGATGGGCAAAAATTCTCCGCGAAGGGCGCCGACGGCACGAGCGTTCACCCTGGTGTTGGATGAGGGGATCTCCGACTCGCTGACCTGCTTATGGGGGCCGCCGCAAGACGCCCTTCGGGAATGGGCCCGCCGGTCCGCGGTCGGTCTTGGAGCCGACGGAATTGCCGCAGCCCTGGCAGAGGTAGTCGTACAGCTCGCCGTCGGGAAGGATCAAGAGCAGCCGTTGCCGCACCGGCATCGACTGGCGACAGGTATTGCAATAGAGGTGCGACGCCTGCAATTGCTCGAATTGTTTGTGCATGGACCCCACCGGAACGATCCGCCTGATTATGGCCCGCCCGACAGGGGGTGTCAAGGGTGAGGCGGGGGTGGTGACATGTCCTGGCGGTGCAGCGGGTACAGGGGATACGGAAGGTGCAGAAGGTACAGACGGTACAGCATGTGCAGGGGGTGTGGGCGGTGGCGAGAAGGGTGAGAGCGCGACCCCCAGCCGGACCTTAGGCTCCGTCCGGCGTCACAGCGCGGATCACCTTTTCCAAGGCAACCTCGGACTGGGGTGTGAGGCCGAGCCAACGCAGGCCGTGTTCATAGCGGCCGTCCTCCGGTTGCACCTCGGCGCGGACGACCTCCGCCCGGCCGCGGAAGTTCACGTCTGCGAACCGCGCAAAGAGTTCCACGCGGCTAAAGAGGGTCAGTCGCTGGGCGAGCCAGAGCTGCAGGCCCCCGATGCTGATATTCTTGATGGCGCCAATCAAGGGTTGGGGGGGATTGGACTCGCTCATGAGCCGACACGCCACCTGAATGTTCAGGGAAACTCGGGCCGTCCTGCGGAAGTCGCCCCGGCGGCTGAAAGGGACGTTCAGATCCAGGGCGGTCGCCTCGCCCCGTTCCATGGAAATTGCCAACGGGGGCGACGAGGGGTGTGACGACCGCTCGTTCATGGAGCGATCCTCGGTCTGTCCGAGGATCTGTCCGAGGAGACGGCGAAGCTCCAGGAGAAAATCCAGCGGCACCGCGATCCCCTCGCCCTGAGGCTCGCACGCGTCCCCGGATTGTGACGAGGGGTAACACACCCGCAGCTCGATAGAACGGCCCCCATCAGCGTGATGGAGCGACAGGCAGATCTTCCCCAACTGATTATTCCTGCTCTGCTTGGGTGTCTTCGTCATGCTATTCTCCATCTTCCTTCCCGGACTGATGGAAGCGCCCCGGACTGATGGAAGCGCCCATGGAGGGCTCTTGTAACGTAAGCAAGAAATGTGCCGCGAGCAGCGAGGAGTCTTGGGCGTTTGGGCGTCAGGCAGGCAAAGGGTGCGGCCGGCCGGTTCGGGCACTGCTGGACCCGAATAGAGCGTCAAGGGCGCAGCGAGGAGTGCAATGCGTGCGTTTTCATTCGCGGATGGACCGGGGCCAGGAGTCCGGGCTTCGCTGCCGTCCCGACTCCCTCGCGTAGTATCGCCAGATCTCCTCTCTCTCTTGGGCGCTCAGATGAACGAACTCGACACCGGCGGTCTCTTGATGTGCCCACCGGACTTTGCCGAGCGTACGGACTGGGCGTTGACTGAGGGGGAGATGGAACGAAACGATCACCTCCATCTCCACAGGCGGAACCGCGCCCGGCGTCGTGAGGAGTGCCCCGGTGGGCCCGATGTTTTTCATCCGTCCCTGCCGCGTGGGGGCACCTTTGACCGCGTACTCCACCGAGAGATCGCAGGGGACTCGGAGTGAACGACGCTCATCAGCCAGGTAAGGCATGGGTAGTCACTCGTCCGGGTCGTGTTTCGCCCGCGAGGGCGTCTCGCTATTGGGTGCGCCGTCGATTGGGCTTATTGGGGGACTGGAGAGGACCTCAGTATGCCCTACCGGCTCGGGGCTGTCAAGGGCGCAGCGAGGAGGTGAGGAGAAAGAATAAGGCTTGACAAGGAGAGAGGGAAGGGCTACGCTACATGCAGCTTTCGTGATCGGCTTGTTGTGGAAACTGGAACCGCAAGGGCGTGATAGAGAGCCCTCGCGGTTTTTTTATGCTGTCAGGTTCCGTTCCGACGGGACCTCACCCCCGGGCGGTCCCCGGGGATCCTACACAGAAAGGAGGGAGAAAAGCACATGCGATACACGGGTACCGTGAAGTGGTTCAACGATGCCAAGGGCTACGGATTCATCGCGCGACCGGAAGGCGACGATGTTTTTGTGCACTATTCGGCGATCCAGGGCAACGGATTCAAGACCCTGTCCGAAGGACAGTCACTTGAGTTTGATATCGTGGACGGACCGAAGGGTAAGCAGGCGGCCAACGTCACCACGCGATAGTCGGCCACTGCAGCTCTAGGCAGAAAGGGCCCCGAGGATCTCGGGGCCCTTTCGCTTTTTGCTTTCGGACTTGGGGGGTGCGGTCGATCGTGCTTGCTTATTTCTTGCTCATCACGCGCGGTCCTCGAAACTCCGGCCGACTCCCTCGCTCCATCCCCTACGCCCGGCCGCCGCCCGGATCCGGTCCGGGTGGATGTTGAGCCAGCGGCACCAAAGCTGTAGCAGCCAGGTGTCACCAGATAGGAACCTCCGCGCAGCCATGGACTCGGCCGCCGAGCATGTCTTCAGCTCTGCATCATGAAAGGCGAGCTCGATCACGGATGACGCGAGGTGTTTGTACGGCTTGAGGCGCTTATCATCGGGCACGCCAGCGGGAATGCGGCCGCGCGCTGTCAGGATCTCGGTCCACATAAAACTCAAATGCCCTCGGCGGCCGTGCCCCACCCGGGAGGGCGTCTGAGTGATTGGTTCGACGGCGTCCGTGAAGCGGTGGTATTGGATTGCAAGACCTGACCCTGAGCCTGTGCAAGCCCCCGCCCGTTCCTACGGGCTCCGGCGAGGATGTCCCGAACACGGGCGAGCAAGAAGAGGGCGTGATAAAAGGGATCCCCAGGCTCATCCTCGTCGTGCGTGTCCCTGAGGGCCTCCAGGTGGCCCCTGATGCTGTAGAGCTCAAGTTCCATTTTGGAGAGTCCGTGCATAATCCACACTCCATGTAGCGGTGCGGTTGCCAAGCGAAGTCTGTTGGATCGACCCACGCAAGCCATGGAGGGGCGAACGTGTCCGCCCCCCCCATGGCCTGTCGGCTTCAGACAGCTTACTGCGCGGCGATTTTGTGCCAGGTGGAGTTGGAAACCTGTGAGGTTTGCACCTGAGGAGTTCCTTCAACCACCTTCGCCATGGCCTTGAGCACGTCTGGATAGGCGCCGCGGCTATACGCGTCCGCGTTCTCCTTCTGCTCCCACAGGCTGATGGCGACCGCTTCCGTTCCCCCGGAGGGGACGAAGGTGATTTCGTCCTTGAAGCCTTGCTGCTTTCGAAGCAGGGGAATGACTTCCTTCTCAAGCAGTCGGGTAAACTCCGTGGCGCTATTGGGCTTCAGCTGCATGCGAACGGTACGAGCAAACATATTGGACCCCCTTCGTGGCTAAGATGAGAGTGATATTCAGATAACCTGACTTAGTTCAGATAACCTGAAGAGATGAGCAGAGATGCTCAAATCCTTAACCATACTAGGTTGATTTACTTTACTTGTCAAGGAAAATCTGGTATATGTTAGTAATTGGGGTAAGTACTTAATCAGACAGCGTTAATTACAGAGGACGCTCAGGTGGACGTTCCCTTCGTGATCAGGCAGCGGCTCGAAGAATTGGGGGCTGACCAGAGAGACCTGGCAACCGCCACGCAAGTGACGGAGTCCTACATTTCGCAGTTGCTGACGCGCAAGAAGGCGCCCCCCGCGCCAACCCGGACCGACATTTACGACAAGATGGAGAAATTTTTGAAGCTCCCGAGCGGTGAGCTGTCGAAGCTGGCCGACCTTCAGCGCAAGGAGGAATTGAAGAGACGATTGGGGGAGCCGCTCGCACCCTTGTTCAAAGACGTGCGAGAATTGATTCTCCGCAAATGCAACCCCGACAGCGCGAAGGACATAGGGGCGATTCTTGAAAAGCAGCCCTTCGGCGAACTCGAACGCCTCGTCACCCACAAGCTGCTCGACGTGGTCAAGGGCGTTGCCAAAGAAGAATTGGCGAGCGAACACTGGCTCTACATGGTGGCGCAACTCAGCGGCCGAAGCTACGAACAGATACGGGTCATGGTGCTCGAGTTCCTGGATACGGATATCTTCAACCTGTCGATTGAACACTGCGTCGCCTTCTTGGATCCGCTGATCGAATCCTGGGACATCGACCTCGCGACGTTTGACATGGAAATTGTCTTGAACCGTAGACTGGCCCCGGGGCCCCTGAAGAAATTTGAGTTTGTTGAGCGGACACCCGAGCCACCGTTTGACGAAGAGCCGGGGCTCGCAGCATTCCTGCAGGATCCTGCTCTGGGCGGCGATGCGACCGAGGAGGAAATCGAGTTTCTCAAGAACCTCAGATTCACGCGAAAACGGCCGACGCCCCTCTATTACTACCGGGAGTTGCAAAACCTCAGGGACCGTCTCCATTTTCGCACGCCGTAAACCGACATGACCGAAGATGGGTCAATTCGAGCGGAGGGTATCACCATGCGACGGAATTGGTGTCCAAACATGAATCACAGACGTTCCGATGCCCCAGTCCGGTACTGCCCGAACTGTGGCGAAGCGGTAAACGCGAACATTCTCGTCAAGAAATGCAGCGACAAGGAACATGCGAACAGCCGGATGGACATGTACAAGTATTGCGTGCATTGTGGATTGCAGTTGGTGATGTAGGCGACGTCGATCTCAGTCTGACCCCACGGCTTCCCTGTGGGGCTTCTTCTTTCGGGTATCCTTCATCGTGTCCCGGGGCACCGGCCTGCCTGGTGCCCGGGGCAACCGCACCCGCCAGATCTTCTTTCTCGGCTTCTGGAGCTTTCCCACGAGAACCGTCCGCCTCTCTCTAATGGGGTGGAGTCTCGGCCGTCAGGACAATGCTGACGTGGTTCGCCTGATGCACGCGCTCGTACCCGAGGAGGAACTGGCGCATGACCTCACCGCGCCCGTCGGTGCCGCCGATCGTTATCGGCTGCCCGGTGTGCACCACCACCTCGGTCGAGGCCTCCACCAGCGCAATCGTCCCCTCGCCCTGGTCGCTCTGATAGCTGATCTGGGGGGTGATCTTCACGCGGATCCGCTTATCGGGAAGGAGTGTGGGACGGACGGCCAGGAACGTCCCCACCTGCCGGAACACGACAGCCGCGGTGATGTAGCGGTGCCGGTGCGCGTACTGCTGGAACCAGACGATCTCCGGAACCTGTTCGACCACCGTGAGGCGGGCCTCTCCGCCGTCCTGGACGAGCAAGAACGATTCGACATGCTGGCGGATCGTCCGTTGCGACTCCTGGACCTGCACGCGGGCCGAGCCGGTGACGCCCTTGGGATCGACCTGGACGACGGTCCCGCCCGGTCCCGTTCCCTTCACGTCGATCCCACGCTGGGCGCGCTGGCCCGCCTGGCGGAATTCCACCCGCACTTTCACATGGCCCGGCGGGACCGGGATCAGGCTGGTCTGGGCATTCGCCCCCGGCCCCAGGAGGACGAGCCATCCGAGCATCAGACCCAGTGTCACCTTCGGATTGATCTCGATCCGGTCCGTCATTCTCATCACAACGCCCCCCTGTATCCAGGTCCTTTGGGACGGTCCTTAGCATACACGAGAACGGAGGTGTGACAAGAGTGGACCGTATCCCCTTCTCCTTGCTCGGCCTGATTTTCCGGCCCTCAGCTCACCGCCATACTTTCCCATTTTCGCAATTGCGAAAACGTGGTATGCAGGGTCCGTGGAAGAGCAGGTGTATCGACAGTCGCGATTGTGCCGGGTCTTGGGGAATCCCCTGACCTTCGCGGTGGTCCAGATCCTAGCGAAGAACGGCGAGATGAGTCCGAGCCAGATCGCTGCAGTGGTGGGCCGGAGCGTCTCGCGGGTGAGCAACGTTCTGGCGGCGTTGCGGCTGGCGGAGGTAGTGCGCTATCAGACCGAGGGGCGCAAGGCGCGCTACCGTCTCAAGCACCCGCGCGAGACCCGAAAGCTGCTGGCCGTCCTCTGCACCTTCGTCAAGTCCGCTTCCGCTGTCCGTCGGTGATTGCCTCGGTCTGGATTCGTTTTTTCTCATTTTCGCTATCGCGAAAACTCCCTCCCCATCCGGTGCTGAGAGCCTGACGGGGAAAGACATCCTCAAGATTTCGCATTTTCGCAATTGCGAAAACGTGGGGGGAACGCCCCAGGAGAACGAGCCAACCCAGCATCAGACTCGCTGCCGCTCGCCGCATTCCACTGGCCATGTCACACTTCAAGACCCGACCCCCAACCCCAACCTTTCATGGATCCCTCCGCGCTGGGATCTAGATTTCACTGAGGCAGAAAGGGCGGCTGGGGCTCGTAATCGTAACGAAATAACAGCCACTTACCCTCGCGCCGGAGAAACATCCACACGTCCCGGTAATAGTGGTCCCGCCTCCAGCCATGAAACCTCTGGTTTATTTCGACGGCAGCCGTGTTATTGGCAATATAGATGCGGTGAATCCAGTCATCAAAGCGCACCCCTCCGAGGTCAGGGTCCCGAAAGGCGCCCAGGGCCTCGTTTCTGATGCCTTGATAATCGCGCATCACGTCGGGGTTGTCCCATGCGCGCTGGGTCGCATCCGGGGCATAGGCGGACATGATCTGATCCACGTCCTTGCGTTCCCAACATTCACCTACGGTCCGGATAAGCCGGACAATCGCTGCCTCATCTTCATTCCGCGGGACATACTCGGAAGCCAGCACGCCGATGCCGTGATCGGCCCCTGCGGGATTCACGAACAGGAGACTCGCCGCCAAAAAAACGGCCCGCGCCGATACCATGACGAAAGTTCCAGGACACGACCACCCGGACGTCGTTGACGCTGGCAATGGCGACATGTCGCGCATCGTCCCGGGCAGGACTAGCAGATGAGGAGGCGGCGGGCGATGACGGGTCGGGGCGGGCCAGCGGCCGGGTTTATGGGCGCTATGGAAACAGAGCCATGAGAACGCCGGGAACGGGAATGAGGCGCCGATTGACCGGATCCACACCCAGGCGTAACTCTTCGAGTGTGACCACTCCAAGCAGGCACTGCGCCCCATCCTCTCCAAATACGACAACGGTGTATCGCCTGCGCCCGTCCAGTCGTACCTGGATCTGGGCGACATCGTATTCGACTGTCCGTCCATCAGCCAGGGTAAAGGGCCACCGCTCTTCGGGCACCACGCCCAGACCTTGCAGCACGGCCCGCGGCACCATGGTGTAAGTCGCGCCGGTGTCGACGAGCGCCTCTACCGCTTCAAACCTCTGACCCTGGACGTTCGCAATCTCGATGGGAACCCGAAAAGCGCCCATGCCTTGTCCGTCTCCCTTGGCTTACCATATGGGAGTTTCCGGGAGGTGTCAAGGTGGCGCGGAGGGGGAGGATGGGCGAGGCGGTCCGGCGAACGCGGGCGAGGAGGGCAGCCGGGATGTCCGATAAGAGCTGCAGCGCCGCGGTAGGGCAATGTCAAGATTCAAGACCCGACTCCCGATCCTTTATTTGCGGGTGTCAGTTTTGCCAGACGGCGTGGCCATCCGCACGCAGTTGCCGAGCCAACTCCCCTTCCATTTCCGTCGCCAGCTCGTAGGGAAGCGGGTTGAAGTGCTGGTAGAATTCCGGGAGCAGGCTGCGCCCGTACTTCTGTACGAACCACGCCGCCTTGTACCCATTCTTATGCTGCTGGAGTCGTTCCTCAGGTGTGATTCCAGTCATTCCGACGTATACACATAATTTCCCGGGAATCCAGTGCGGGTTAGCCTCGGCGAACCGTTCTTCCTTCTCAAACACCTTTGGGTCTAATTCGATGACATACAGATTGCGGTCCGCACGGTCCCAGTTGGCTTTCCCAGCAATCTCCAGAACAGGATGGTGTGGATCCCCCACCTGTTCCAGCTGGGCATAGTTGGTGTCTAGGACCCGTCTCCCACCGCGCAGGAAGAAGATAGTGATCTTTCCTTTCTCGCCAATCGAGAGCA
>Ga0209320_10001496_pt1 | contig 12010 bp, 10 predicted proteins | sample Rifsed13ft4_FD_184008 | JGI IMG/M metagenome (GOLD analysis project Ga0209320, IMG submission 184008) | Soil microbial communities from Rifle, Colorado, USA - sediment 13ft 4 (version 2) | ecosystem: Environmental > Terrestrial > Deep subsurface > Rock core/Sediment | place: Rifle, Colorado... | reverse complement strand
AGGTGATCGACGGGCTGGTTGCGCGAGCGCCGGCCGCCGTGGATGCGTAGCTCAGGCTCGAGAGGCGCGAGGCGTTTCTTCGGCAAGCTTGGCAACGGCCAGCGCGGCGATCGGGTTGAGCCCCGTCCCGCCGCCGTCGACGTATTCGATGATCTCCGCCCGCATGTCGGGCGTCCAGAAACGCCGCAAGTGGTCGGCGACGCTCGCGGTCGCCTTGGCTTGGTCGGCGCCGTACTCGAAGTTCGCGGCGATCTGATTCGCCATGCGAATCAGCTTGTTGACGTTCATGCGCGCACTGCTCAGTCGACGGTTTGCTCGGCTCCCGTGCGGGCGCGGCGCAGCAGATCGATCTGCTCTTCCGTGAACTCTTCGAAGTTGCGCTGCCACTCCGACATTTTCGTGACCTTGTGCGCCTGCACCGCGGTCACCTTGTACTCGGGACAGTTGGTCGCCCAATCGGAATTATCCGTCGTGACGACGTTGGCGCCCGACTCGGGATGGTGGAAGGTCGTGTAGACGACGCCGGGCGTCACGCGTTCCGTGATCACGGCGCGCAACACGGTCTCGCCGGCGCGGCTTTGCAGGCCCACCCAGTCGCCGGCTTCGATGCCGCGCTGCTCGGCGTCGTGCGGATGGATCTCGAGGACGTCCTCGTCGTGCCACTTGAGATTCTCCGTGCGCCGCGTCTGGGCGCCGACGTTGTACTGGCTCAGGATGCGTCCCGTGGTCAAGAGCAACGGATACTTGCGCGACGTGCGCTCGTCGGTCGGAACATATGGCGTCACGCGGAACAGGCCTTTGCCGCGCACGAACTCCTCGACGTGCATCGTCGGCGTGCCCGCTTGCGCCTTGTCGTTGCACGGCCATTGAATGCTGCCGAGCTCGTCGAGCTTTGCGTAGCTCACGCCCGTGAACGTCGGCGTAAGCCGCGCAATCTCGTCCATGATCTCGCGCGGGTGGCTGTAATTCATCGGGTAGCCGAGCGCGTTCGCAAGACCCTGCGTAGCCTGCCAATCCTCGAGCCCCGCGAGCGGTTCCATGACTTTGCGTACCGGCGAAATTCGGCGCTCGGCGTTCGTGAACGTGCCGTTCTTCTCGAGGAACGAGGACCCGGGGAAGAACACGTGCGCGAACTTGGCCGTCTCGTTCAAGAACAGGTCCTGCACGATCATGCACTCGAGCGACGACAGCGCATGCGTCACGTGCTGCGTGTCGGGGTCCGACTGCGCGACGTCCTCGCCTTGGACGTAAAGCCCTTTGAACTCGCCCGCGACGGCTGCATCGAACATGTTGGGAATGCGCAAGCCGGGATCGGCGCCGATCGTCACGCCCCACTCTTTATCGAACATCTCGCGCACTTTAGGATCCGACACGTGACGATAGCCCGGCAGCTCGTGGGGGAACGAGCCCATGTCGCACGATCCTTGCACGTTGTTCTGGCCGCGCAGCGGATTTACGCCGACGCCTTCGCGACCGATGTTGCCGGTCACCATGGCAAGGTTGGCAATCCCCATGACTGTCGTCGAGCCCTGGCTGTGCTCGGATACGCCGAGGCCGTAGTAGATCGCCCCATTCGGCACCGACGCATAAAGACGCGCCGCGGCACGCATCGTCTCGGCCGGAACGCCGGTTTCCTCCTCGACGGCCTCGGGCGAATTGCGCTCGTCGAGAATGAACTTACGCCAGTCCTCATAGGCATCGAGATCGCAACGCTGCTCGATGAATTCCTTGGCCTCGAGCCCTTCCGCGACCACGACGTGCGAGAGCGCGTTGATGATCGCGACGTTGGTTCCGGGCTTGAGCGGCAAATGATAGTCGGCTTCGACGTGCGCCGAGCGCACGAGATCGATCGCGCGCGGATCGATGACGATGAGCTTTGCGCCCTCACGCAGCCGGCGCTTCATTTGCGACGCGAACACGGGATGCGCGTCCGTCGGATTCGCACCCATAACCACGATGACGTCGGCCTTCATGACGGAATCGAAGTTCTGCGTGCCGGCCGACTCGCCGAGCGTCGCCTTGAGGCCGTAGCCCGTCGGCGAATGACAGACACGTGCGCAGGTATCGACGTTGTTGTTGCCGAACGCCGCGCGCACGAGCTTCTGCACGAGGTAGGTTTCCTCGTTCGTGCAACGCGACGAAGTGATGCCCCCGATGGCGTCGCGGCCGTATTTCTCTTGGATGCCCCTGAGCTTCTGCGCCGCAAAGGTAAAGGCTTCGTCCCACGTGACCTCGCGCCACGGCTCGTGAATCGTCTCGCGAATCATCGGCGTCTTGATGCGGTCCTTGTGCGTCGCATAGCCGAAAGCGAACCGGCCCTTGACGCAGGAGTGGCCGTGATTGGCGTGGCCGTCCTTGTTCGGCATCATCTTGACCACTTCTTGGCCTTTCATCTCGGCGCGGAACGAGCAGCCGACGCCGCAATAGGCGCAAGTCGTGATGACGTAGTGCTCCGGCGTGCCCTTCTCGATAAGCGTGTTCTCAGTCAGCGTCGCCGTGGGGCAGGCCTGCACGCAGGCGCCGCAAGACACGCACTCGGAGTCGAGGAACGGTTGATCTTGGCTCGCGGCGACTTTCGACGCGAACCCGCGCCCGTCGATCGTGAGCGCATAGGTGCCCTGCACCTCTTCGCAGGCGCGCACGCAACGCGAGCACACGATGCACTTCGTCGGATCGAACGTGAAATAAGGATTGCTCTTGTCTTTCTCGGCGTCGAAGTGGTTGGCGCCATCGTAGCCGTAGCGCACTTCGCGCAGGCCCACGGCGCCCGCCATGTCTTGCAATTCGCAGTCGCCGTTCGTGGGACACGTCAGGCAATCCAGCGGATGGTCGGAGATGTAGAGCTCCATGACGTTTCGCCTTATGTCGGCGAGCCTCGGGCTCTGCGTTCTGACCTTCATGCCGTCGCGGACCTCGGTCGTGCACGACGCAGGCAGGCCTTTCGCGCCTTCGATCTCGACCAAGCACAATCGGCACGAGCCGAAAGCCGCGAGACTGTCCGTCGCGCAGAGCTTGGGAATGTTGATGCCGGCCACCGCGGCCGCGCGCAGCACCGAAGTGCCTTCGGCAACGGTCACCTCTTCGCCATCGACCGTCAGCTTGACCTCGCGATTCGAGGCGCTCAGCGGGGTGCCGAAATCGTCGGCGCGCTGATAGGGCTTGAAATCTATGCTCATCGCAACTCTCCAACCGGCGCCATTCTAGCGGACGCGCCGAGGTCCTCGGGAAAATGATTCAGGACGCTCAGAACGGGGAACGGAGCCATCCCGCCGAGCGCGCACAACGAGCCGCTGACCATTGTGTCGCACAAATCGCGCAATAGGTCCAGGTTCTCCCTCTCATTGACACCCGAGCGGATTCTGTCAATGACCTCGACGCCGCGTACGGCGCCGACGCGGCACGGAGTGCACTTGCCGCAAGATTCGACGGCGCAAAACTCCATCGCGAACCGGGCCTGCTCGCCCATGTCGACGGTATCATCGAAAGCGACGAGTCCGCCGTGTCCGATCATTGCGCCGAGGGCGGCGAACGCCTCGTAATCGAGCGGCGTCGCAAACTGCGACGGGTGAACGTACGCGCCGAGCGGACCGCCGGCCTGGACGGCGCGGATCGGGCGCCCCGTCGCGCTGCCGCCGCCGAATTCGTACAACAAATCGTGCAAGGTCCGGCCGAAGGGAATCTCGACGAGGCCGCCGCGCTTGATGTTGCCCGCGAGCTGCACCGTCAAGGTGCCGCGCGAGCGACCGGAGCCGAAGCTTTTGTAGTGGTCGGCGCCTTTGTCGAGGATGATCGGCACCGTCGCGAGCGAAATCACGTTGTTGACGATCGTCGGCCGGCCGAACAAGCCCTTGACGGCCGGCAGCGGCGGACGAAATCGAATCATGCCGCGCTTGCCTTCGAGACTCTCGAGCAGCGACGTTTCCTCGCCGCAGATATAGGCGCCGGCCGCTTCGCGCACGTCCAGGTCGAAAGCGCGGCCGCTGCCCGCGACGTTGTTGCCGAGGTAGCCGCCTGCCCGCGCCGCCTCGATCGCAGCTTGCAGCGTGCGGATCGCCTGCGGGTATTCGCAGCGCACGTAGACGTAGCCTTGTGTCGCACCGACGGCGAGCCCTGCGATCGTCATGCCTTCGATGAGCACGAACGGATCGGATTCCATGATCATGCGATCCGCGAAGGTGCCGGAATCTCCCTCGTCGGCATTGCAAACGACGTATTTTTGGTCGGCGGCCGTCGCGAGCACGGTTTTCCATTTGATGCCCGTGGGGAACGCTGCGCCGCCGCGGCCGCGCAGGCCAGCGTCCGTCACTTGGGCGACGATTGCCTCGCCCGTCATGGCAGCGGCGTTGGCGAGCCCGCGGTAACCGCCGTGCGCGATGTAGTCTTCGAGCGACAGCGGATCGGCGACGCCGACGCGCGCGAACGTGAGCCGCGTCTGCGCCGCGAGGTAGGGTATCGAATCGGTCGGCCCATGGAACGCGCCGTGCCGGCCGCCGCTCAAGAATCCCGCGTCGAAGAGCCCCGGCACGTCGCGCGCTTCGATCGGGCCGTAAGCGAGCCGGCGGCCGCCGACCTCGACCTCTACGAGCGGCTCGAGCCAATACAAACCGCGCGAGCCGTTGCGTACGATCTCGATGCGCTCGCCGCGGCGCTCCGCCTCGAGCAGCATCGCGTCGGCAACGGCGTCGGCGCCGAGCGACCTCGCCGTGGTGTCGCTCGGCACAAATACCCTCTTGGCGGCCCCTTTGCTCTTGGCCGCGCTCGTGGGAGCGGCCTCCGGCCGCGATTCCTTACCATGGGTTCTCAGCAACTCGTCGAACCGCTCCGCCGTAACGCGGCCATAAACCGTCTCGTCGATCATGATCGCCGGCGAGCAGGCGCAATTGCCGAGGCAGTAGACCGGCTCCAGGGTGTAGCGGCCGTCCGTCGTAGTCTCGTGAAAATCGACGGCGAGCTTCGCGCGGGCGTGCTGCTCGAGCAGACGCGCACCCATGGCCTGGCAGGATTCGGCGCGGCATAAATACAAGGTGTGGCGGCCCCGCGGCGAGGTGCGGAAAAAATGGTAGAACGTGACGACGCCGTGCACCTCGGCACGCGACAGATTCAGCACGCGCGCGACGACGGGCAAGGCCTGAGCCGGGACATAACCGAATGTGTCCTGGATCGCGTGCAGGACCGGCAGCAGCGCGCCGGGCATCTTGGCCAGGTCTTCCGCGAGTTTCTCGACGGTCGCAAGCTCGCCGGCCGTTAACGTGTCCTTCGACGGCTGAGAAGTCATTCCATGGTCTTCCACAGAGAGCCGAGTTTGTAGTATACCCGGGGGTATCCGCCGGCGGGACCGCCGAATTACCTTAAGGTGCCCCCTTGGAGACGCACAGTCGCAAGGTATTGTCGCGAATTCTGAGCTTCATGACGACCGACGATTCACCGCTGACACGAGCATTTTAGCGGCCGCGAGGCACGCAGCGCGCAGCCGTTCTAAAGTGAGAGTCTAACTAGGTGATTCATAAGCCTTTGTCATATAATGCCGCCGCACTGCGGGGTCTCATGCGCACCGGACCCTCGGCAACGCACTTGGGGTAAGTGGGATCGTTGGGGATTCTTTATGAGCGAGCCAATCGGCATCAGTGGATTCGCGGTCTATGTGCCGCCCTACCGCATTGATCTCAAAGCCTGGTGCGATTGGACGAGCTCTCCCTGGGACAAGACTCAAGCCGTCGTCGGCCGTAGCTTCCGGATGCGCGGGCCGGCGCAAAGCGTATACACGATCGCGGCGACGGCGGTCCTGAAGCTCATGGAGCGTTATGACGTCGATCCCACGCGCGTCGGCTTCCTCGGTTTGGGAACCGAGTCGAGCACGGACAACTCCGCCGGCGCCGTCATCATCAAAGGCATGCTCGACGACGCGCTCAAAGCCAAGGGCCGGCCGCCACTCTCCCGCAACTGCGAAGTGCCCGAGGTCAAGCATGCCTGCTTGGGCGGGGTGTATGCGATGAAGCATGCGTTACGCTACCTCGCGCTCGAGGATGCCGACCGTTGCGCGATCGTCGTCAGCGCCGACATCGCGGAATACGCGCGCGGCAGCTCCGGGGAGCCGACGCAGGGAGCCGGCGCCGTGGCGATGTTGCTCGAGCGCAACCCCAAGATGCTCGAAGTCGACCTCAAGAACATCGGCAGCGCCTCGTCATACCGTGCCGTCGACTTCCGCAAACCGGTGCTCCGCAACATCATCCGCGGCAAGCTCAACTGTCACTTCCAAGACCTGCCCGTTTTCAACGGCAAGTACTCAACGACCTGCTATCTCGACGAGACGCTGCACGCGCTCGGCGACATGATGCGGCGCATGGGCAAAGAGCCGGCCGCCTATTACCGTGAGCTCGCGGCGACGTTCATGCATCGTCCCTACCACCGCATGCCGGAAACGTCGTTCGCCATGAGCTACTTGTTTGCGTTGGGCCGCGACGGCAGCCAGGGCCGAGCGATCCTCGACGGACACTGTAAGCGCATCGGCATGAACGTATCCGAGGTCATCGAAGAGATGAAGTCGACGCCCGACATCCTCGATCTCGTCAAGAACGGCAGAATCGACGAAGACGCCTATCCCTTGAGCGTCGAATTGCTGCGCGAGTTCCGCTCGAGCGCCGAGTTCGCGACGTTGGTCGCCGCAAAAATGTCGCTCGGCTCGGAAATCATGAAAGAGATCGGCAACGTCTATTGCGCGGCGCTTCCCGCGTGGATCGCAGCCGGCATGGAGGACGCGTGCGCTCGCGGCGTCCCCCTCGCGGGCGGCAAAGTGCTCGCCGTCGGCTACGGCAGCGGCGACGCCGCGGAAGCGATTCCGATGTCGGTCGTCTCGGGCTGGGAACGCGCCGCGGCTAAAATCGGCTTCGCAGCGGCGCTGGAAACGTACCAGGACCTGACGCGCGCCCAGTACGAATCGCTGCACGATACCGGCGATGCGCCGGGGCTGCGCCACCCCGAGGAAGGCTTCGTCATCGAGTCGATCGGCACGAGCACGAATCCCAACTTGAGCGACGAAGGGATCGAGTACTACCGCTTACTGAGCTGAAGGTCTCACTGCAAGCGGCTCGTCGATGGAACGGACCACGCTTCAGCGAACGCTCCGCCGTAGATCGGAATAGTCGAGTTTCAGGATGGCGAGCACGAACGTGTCCTCGCGGCGCTCGATCGCCCGCGTGTACTCGAGCACGTCCCAGAAGCCTTCCGGCGACTCGAGCTCACAGCGAATGAGACCCGCGCGTCGCTGCTCGAGCGTGCTCATCGAGCACGCGCTGTCGGTCCCCGGTGCCACGGAGTAGGAGTAGGGATAACCAACCGCCGCTCTCTGCCGCCGAATCTCGATTCGAGCCTCCACGACCATTTCGTCCGCGGCGAACGCAGCGTCGAGCTCCGATCGGAGCCGCGTCTTCTCGGTTTCGCCGGCAGCCGAGTGGTACGCGGAGAGCTGCGTGAACTGCTCCGCGTAGAGCATCTCGATCGCTTCCGCGGTGATCTGCGTGTCGATGTGGTCGTCTCTCGGGAAGCCGTACCTCGGCGAGCCGAGCCCCCAGCCCACGGCGGCGGAAAGCACGATAAGGAGGTGCGGCCAGGTGCGATTAACGAAGGCCGGCAAGCGCATCAGTCGGTCCCCGCCGTGCGGTCGGTAAGTGTCACGCGACCGGGCCACGCCGTTTCGAGCTTCCGCTCCAAGGCATCCGCCGTTTCGCGCCAATCCGCGGCAACGTCACGGGCGTACACGGCCACGGCGACATCGTTGTCGACCGACCAGTCCCATTCGGGGCCGATGCGATAGTGCTGCTCGTTCGTCATGAGTTGCGTACCGGCGTCGTTGCAGAGGCTCAAGTACAGGATGTTGCTCGTATCGCCGTTAGTCTGTCGGCCGTCGTAGAGCAGGAGACCCTGCTCGCGGGCGAAGTCCTGCATGGTCGCGGCGAACGAGGGCCATTCGGCCTCGTCGAGGTTGACGTGGATGCTCAGCCCCATGTTCCCACCCGGCCCCTCCATGCACGGGTCGCGCGCGTCAGCCCTCGCTTCCAGGCGGTCCCGGTTAGCGAAAAAAAGACCGACCGGTATCGCGATCACGAGTAGCGCGATACTTAAGTCGCGCGTGGTGCTTGCCGTGGTGAGCGGCGAAGAGGGCGCCATCGCGATATGAACGAAGTGCAGCGTGATGACAAGCGACAGGAGCACCACCAAGACAGGCACGACGCCGAGCCACGAGGCCGCCGCAGCTAGGGCGGCGACGCCACAGCACGCGAGGAGCAGCGCGAGCCGAGCCCGCCGCAACCCCGCGCCCGGCCGGAGCGCGCGATGCGTAAGCATGACGGCGCCCGGGATGCCGAGGACGCCGCCGACGTACAGCAGCACGACTCCGACGCCGAAATCGCCGTCGCCGGCAAGGCGCAGTGACGAGAACGACAGAGTGAGCAACGGCAGGCCGGCCAGCAGCAATAGCGCGGGCGGACCGAAGGCGATGACGGCCTCGCAGATCAGCAGGAACGTGCGCAGTCCACGAAGCACGCGCTCGACCTCCGTTGCACCTCTTTATTCTATATTCTATGTATCCTCGCTTCCTTGCCGCTTCGATGTTCGTTAGCACCTCGGCGCCGCCCGGCAGGTTCTCGAGCGGCTCCCAGCCCGGGCGCAGGTGCACGACTTGCGTCGCGGACCAGGGCGCGGTGTACGCGCCCGAACCGCCCATTTCTGCATCGGCATCCCGATGGGGCTCGAGGCGTTTCGCAAGCGCTCAGCCTTGCGCGTCGAGGCGCTGAACCATGCGCTGCGCAATATCCCCGAGGAGCGGATCCGCTATCACCTCTGCTGGGGGAGCTGGCACGGCCCGCATGCGTTCGACTTGGAGCTCAAGTACTTGGTCGACATCCTGCTTTCGGTCAAAGCGCACGCGTATCTCATCGAAGCGGCAAACGTGCGGCACGAGCACGAGTACGTCGTCTGGGACGACGTGAAGCTCCCTGAAGGCAAGATCCTGATCCCAGGCTGCGTCACGCACTCGACGGACGTCGTCGAGCACCCGGAGCTCGTCGCGCAGCGCATCCGACGCTTCGCGAAACGCGTCGGCCGCGAGAACGTGATCGCGGGCACGGACTGCGGCTTCGGCGGGCGCTCGCATCCGCAGATCGCGTGGGCGAAGCTGAAGGCGCTCGTAGATGGGGCGCGGATCGCGAGTCGCGCGCTCTGGGCGTGAGCCGCCCGAGCTGCCTACCGCCATCCATTCCTGTGCTTCCATCGGTTGACGGCTTGCCCACGCCGCAGTATCGTCTAGCATGTGGTAGCGTCAGATAGCTCAGATCGGGTAATCATCGACGCGAGCCCGCTCATCTACCTGGCAAAGCTCGATGCGCTTGATGTCTTCAGCGTCGACGAGCCGGCCGCTATCAGCGATGGGGTTCGCGGTGAGGTGCTTCTCCCCCAAGCCGCGTACCGATTCCCGGAGATCGGCCGGATCGATGAATCGATTCGCGATGGGCGGATCGAAGTCGTTTCCCTGGACAAGGAGGAACGAATGAGCGTCGAAGCCCTTTCCAAGCGGGTTCCGGGTCTCGGCCGGGGCGAGGTGGAGACGATCGCTGTCGCCCGAGCCCGACGTTGGTCGGCTGTGATCGCCGACCGGAGGGCGAGTCGCGTTGCACAGACGCACGGAGTATCTGTCGTCGGGATGTTCGAGTTGCTCTTCGTACGAACGACCGATCGTGATCGACTCGTGAGTCGAATCCGCGCATTGGCGAGGCTCGTGAACATGCGACTCGAGACGTTGGAGCAGCTTCTCGACAGCGTGGATGAGTGGAGGAGCGATGACTATTAGCGATAGGACGCAGGTGAATATTAGGCTCGAACGAGAGCTGCTCGACGAGCTCGATGAGATGGCGAGCGTGGAGTCCGTCGATCGCACAGAGCTCGCGCGCAGATTGTTGCGCGACGGTTTGAAGCGCGAACGCGTTGCGCTCGCCATGCGGCGCCATCGCGCGGGCGAAGTATCGGTCGGGAGGGCCGCGGAGGAAGCTGGAATCTCGCTGTACGAGATGCTCGACCGCATCCACGACGAGGGCACTCCCTATGAGCTCGACTCGGACGAGCTCGACCGGGTCGATGCTTTGATCGGAGAACGACCGCCGGCGTCCGTCAGGGAGCACGCGGGCTCATACTGGGTACCGCGCCCCGACGCAGCCAGCGGCATTGACGAGCTGCGCGCCCAGTTCCGGCCACCGCAGGTAACGTGGCTCTTCGTCGGAGAGTCGTCACCCGCAGGCGGCACGCATTTCTATCGTGCGAACTCGATCCTCTTTCGTGCCATGCGGGAGGCCTTTGCCCGCGCATTCGGCAAAGAAGTGCCGTCAGGTCCCGCCTTCCTCCACTTCTTCTGCAATGGTGGAGCCTGGTTGGTCGATCTCGCGGACCGGCCAGTCAACCGGCTGAGCGATCGCGAGCGGACCTCCGCGGTCGCCTCCGGGATCGAGAGCCTGGCAGCGCTCGTAAAGGCCACGCGACCCGAGCGGATCTTCGTCGTGAAGGCATCGATCGCGCTTGCAGTCCATCAAGCGGCGGAGGCTGTCGGTTTCGACGGCGATGTCATCGAGTTGCCGTTCCCTGCGCGTCAATGGCGGGCCGTGTTCGTACGCAAGCTCGCCACCGCGCTCGTATCGGATCGGCATTCGCCTACGAACCGGCCGCGCCCGGTTCGCGACGGCTCATCACGCAGTCGTGGTCAAACACAGCGTATTACGCAGGCCGATATCGCTGCGGGACAGATCCGCATGCCGAAGCGGACGAAGGCTTTGTTGCCGGAGCAGCGGACATCGGTTCGGATCGATCTTCGTGGCCACAAGCAGACGAGTCGATACGATCCGCACTACGACGCTGATCGGGAGCGGTCTGGCGTACTTTCGGTAGACCGCGCCGCGCTCTCGCGCTTGGTCGAGCCGAATGAAAGACTGGACGTCTCGGTGTTGCCGGACGGCACGATCCATCTGGAGTAGTCGGAGCCCTTTGCCGCTGAGCTAAACGAACTTAAAGTCGTTTCGAGGAGCCCTCCGTGGAGGGATTTCGGCGGGCGCGCCCAAAATCGGCTCAAGTTCGCTGGAATGGCCGTTTGACGGCATGGGCCGAACGCCGTAACTTCAAGACCACTCTCTTGGACCTTCCGCTGTGGGAATCAGTCGCCCCGATATCCCGTACACCTACGAGGACTACAAGGCGCTCTCGGCGTCGACGGACGACCGCCACGAGCTCATCGATGGCGAGCTCTACATGGTCCCGGCGCCCACGGTCCCGCATCAGATCGTTGCGAAGATTCTCCTATTCCTCCTCGAGTGAGATCGTCGGCGCGCCGGACCTCATCATCGAGATCCTTTCGCCGGGCACCGTCAAGCGAGACCGCGGCCAGAAGAAGAGGCTCTACGCTCGCAACGGCGTGCGCGAGTACTGGATCGTCGATGTCTCGTGTGAGTCGATCGACGTGTTCGCTCTCGGCTCGCGCGGCTACTGGCGGCCGACGAGATACGGGGCCGGCCGACCGCGTGGCATCGGCGGTCGTGCCCGGTTTTGAGGCGGCTGTCGCCGAGGTGTTCGCGGGGCAGCCGACGAAGCGCGTGGGCGAAGCTGAAAAAACCTAGAGTAACTTCGAGGATCCCCCTCGGCGAGATCTCACCGGGCCGGCGCTCAATCCTGCGGCGCCGCTCAAGGGCAGTGAAAGTCGGCACGTGCCCATAGAGACCGTGGATCGCGTGCGCTTCTATCACTACGATCCTTACGCGCAGCTCTTGTCGAAGGTCGTGCGGGGGTTCGCGCCGACCTTTCGATGCCAAGGCGTTCGTCAAGAGCGGAATGGTGGATCCGCGCCGATTCAAGACTCTCGTGCAAGGCATCCCGGACTTCACATATTCGAAGTACCCGAGGCTCTCCCCGGGAGCCGTTCGGGCGGCCGTCGACGACTTCCTCTCGAGCCTCCCCTAGCGGGAGCGCGAAAAACGCTTGG
>Ga0209320_10001490_pt1 | contig 12020 bp, 10 predicted proteins | sample Rifsed13ft4_FD_184008 | JGI IMG/M metagenome (GOLD analysis project Ga0209320, IMG submission 184008) | Soil microbial communities from Rifle, Colorado, USA - sediment 13ft 4 (version 2) | ecosystem: Environmental > Terrestrial > Deep subsurface > Rock core/Sediment | place: Rifle, Colorado... | reverse complement strand
ATGTCGCCCTCTTGGGCATCTTGGTTGAGTTCGGTCCCTACCTCGAACCCTTCACTTGGGCGTCTGTCCTCTACCTTCACTGGGTTGTTCATTGCGTCTCCTCGCGCTACGTCTCGCTACGTCGCGCTACGTTGGGGGCCTCCCGGCGTGGCAAAGGAGGTGCAAATCCACTCGGCGCAGGGCTGCGCGTTTGGGAGGCCCTTTTTAGCTGTCTAAGTTGCCAATATGCACGCGCATATCGGCCCACTTCTTGCTTAGAGTATCGCACCCCTCGATGGCGGTGTAAAGCCCTGTAGCGGAGGAAGCGTAGCGCTACCTTCGCTTCTTCGCGCTTTGTGACGAGGTTGGGGTAGAGCGCCTCTAAAACCCTTTGGCCCGCTTCGAGGCTTTGGACGGTCCAGATCCACGCCGCTTTGTTCGTTGGTTGGGTGAGGTTGCGTTTGACCCCGACTGACCCCCCGAGGAGGCGTTGGAACTTTGTGAGGGTTGCGTGGTGGGTGAGGGAGATCCCGAGGTAGATTTGCCACTTGCCGTACTTGATGAAGATGCAGCCCTCACCATCGAAGAGTCCCGCCGCCCAAGCGAGAGACTCCGCACGCTTTTGACGAGGATTCTTGGGATGCGGCTTACGGTGCGGTAGGGGGAGCTGGCGTGGGGGAAGCACTCTTGGGCGAGAATTAGGTTTTCTTTCCCCAGTTTGATGAAGAACCCCAGGGTTTGGGCGTCTTGGTTGGCGCTGTCGTGGTCGAGGGGGTCGCTGGTGGAGTCGGCGGTGTCCACGCTCGCGTCGAGCCATTCCACGAGGATTAAGGTGCCTTGCTTCATGCATACCCCTAGGGAGTGTACAGGAATTTTTTGGGGGCGCAATGGAGGGTTGGGTGGGTCCCCTGCCCCTCGCTCTCCCTGGGGGGCTCCCCCGGGGGTCCAATTGGCATGGTTCTTGCGTACCCTTGGCACGCTTCTTGCACCCCAATACCGTCCTAAATAGAGGACACCCAATCCCCACCTACGCAAGTTCCATGCCAACCATGGGTCCATTCGCATATGCGCATAGGTGCTAAACAGCCGTGGTCCCCCACTTGGTCCCCCACTTGGGGCAAGATTCATGCCAATTTGGCAGTGATTGCATCCCCACGTAGCAACATTCATGCCAATATGGCATAGATGTCTCCTAGAAGAGACATATGGACCTATCCGGATGACAAGAGGCAATTCCCGTGCCAGCATGCATAATCCGCGCAACCCAAACCCACACAATACGTTACGTATGATGCATTTCTAGGCGCGCTACATGCAAGGGGAATCCTCAACCGCGCACCAAGCGCGATGCCACCAAACCACAAGGGAAGGTGAAGATGCGCAAAGCCACTCTGCGCAGCAGGCGCTTCGCTAGGCTACGTGCGCTCCACGCCAAACGTGGTACGCTCACAACGCTTACGAATCGCGCCCGCCCGCGCGCGGTCGTTTCCTACCAGCAGCACACACAGTGACATGTCGTTAACCTCTGACGCCGCTTCTCAAAAGCAATCGCCGTGCCAGAGATGCATTTTTTCTGAAATCAACGGCTTAGGTAGATTGTTCGGCACAAGACCGCTTCTCCATGCACCATTCTTGTGAGTTGGATGCTGTTCATGATCCGAAGTGGTGCAAAAACCGCGACGGCAGCGTGGATTATGAGAAAGTAGAAAAATCACTGCTTCAGGTGAATAAATAATGATTTTTCCGGACTGCGCCCACCACTGATATGTCAGCCCAAGCAGGCGATATCATTTCCGGCGGTACTGAATACAAGTCTTGCTGATCCGGCCTGGTCCTGCCACATTGCCACCCATGAGGCTGCGTTTTCGCTTATCCGCCTTGATTTTCGGCATCGTGCTGACATTCAGTCCGGCAAATGCGCAGGAACCGATACAGATCAAGGTGGCGGAACGGTATACACTGGCGGCAGATCAGGTTTATCGCCACGATCCGGCACGGCACAACGCGACGCATCAGTTGACGCTGACGCTGGTTTATTTCACCGGCAGCGACTGGCCGCGCAATGCCATGGTGGAAGCAGCCCGCAAAGTCGCAGAAATACTGGAACGGTGCGGCATGCTGCTGCGGCAGGTCGAGCTCGTGCGAGTCGATGCACCACGTCGTTATCATTACCTCAACACGCCGATATCACGCGAACTGGCGCGAACGCTGCAGCTTGCCAAACCCACCGTGTATTTCGTGACCGATACCCGCCACCAGCCGGCCTTTGACGCCGAGGCCATTGGCCGGGGCAACAGCCAAACACGCCCGGAGCTCGCCGACAGCGTGTGGGTGACGCGCGCCACGCGTGACGTGGGTGTCGCCCTCGCCCACGAATTAGTCCACGTCCTCTCGGACAGTGGTCAACACGTTGATCTGCCGGGAAACCTGATGCGTGAGCAAACGGCACCGGAAAATACGCAACTCACGGGCGCGCAATGCGCTCAGTTACGCGAAGTGGGTGCAAAAAACGGTTTGCTGCATGTCATGAAATAATACCGGGTAATCTCTTCTGGAATTTCCGGGTGAAACGAAACTACCTGCAAGACGGGCGTGCCTTGGCAATAAAATAATCGCACCGAATGTCCGCGCCGCGAATACCGCCTGCGTGACTAATTGACGACCGCACCGGGCACCGGGGCAAAGAATATCGAATGTCCCCAGTTCCTGTTACCTCCCCGTGACGGGAAGGAAGTCTGTCAACGAAGAAGAAGCTGCCAGGCAAGTGTGGCCTGCGCGAAAAATCCGACCGCGAAGGCAAGCGTGCGTACCCACGGCACGGCAAAGGTGAACGCCAGCAGATGCACCGCGCGCGCCCAGAAATACACCACGCAGGCGCCGGCGGTAACGCTGTTCGAGACACCGGCAAGATGCGCCACCAACACCAAGGCCGCGAAAATCACCAGGTTTTCCACGGCATTCGCATGCGCCTTCATAAGCCGTATTGCCCAGGGGGACTGCCGCTTGGGATTTTCGGGATAACCGACCGCGGCGACAAGGCCCCACACTGCGATCCTGTCCAGGATGTAAGGAATCCATATCAAACCGGTTAACGCGGTTACCAACGTCAGGTACAGAAGTTCGGTCTTCATTGTTACCTCCATTTTTGACTGCACGAGATACGGAGAAACACGTCAACCAGCGGTGATGTCTCCGGCCGACTCAAAACGCGATTTTAATAATGAGCGTGGCGAAGAGAAAATTACAGTGGTCCCGCCGCGTCATCAACTTAACTTGTTGAATTTCAATGTATACGGGCCACGCTACAGAATGAGAAAAACCGGGAATATCGTATTCACAACCCGTCAAATAACGCGTTCATTCCCGCCGTCGACCGGCACCTGGGCGGCGGTGGTTTTGGCAAACAGCGGGCCGCACATTTCGGCCGCGAGTTCGGCGACGTCACGGCTGGTGACTTCGGTCTTGAGCACGTTGGTCTTTTTGTATTGCTCGACCGTGAGACCGTAATGCTTGGCACGTGCTTGTAAAACTTCCTCGTTCCAGATGCCGGTATCGAACACGGCATTCGGGTGCAACGAGTTGATACGGATGTTATCCGTACCCCATTCCAAGGCGGCCACGCGCGCGAGCTGGTTGAGCGCCGCCTTTGAGGCCGAATAGGCGGCGGCGCCGGGACCGGGCGCAGCGACGTTCTTTGAACCGATCACCAGCACGCGTCCGCCCTGGGGCGAGAGCTTGAGCAGCGGATGCGCCTCGCGCATCAGCGTCAAATTGGAATCAAGATTGATGCGCAGTACTTTCTGCCACTCGACGGTGGCCAAGGACTCGATGCGGCATCCCGGTGGAAAAAGGCCGGCATTGAGAATCAGCATGTCGAGCCCACCAAACTGACGCACGGTTTTTTCCAAGGCATTCTCCAGTTGTTTTTCGTCGGTCACATCGCTGACGATGCCAAGGTAATCCGGGCGCTGGTGTAAGCGTTCGATCTCCGGTTTGATATCAAGACCCGCCACCGCGGCCCCGCGCGCGAGCAGCGCCTCCACGCACGCCGCGCCGATGCCCGAGGCCGCGCCGGTCACGAAGGCTACTTCGCCTGCGAACATCGCCGGCTCGTCGCGGCTTTTCAGTTTGGCCTGTTCCAGGTCCCAATACTCCACGTCGAAAATGGCCTTTGCCGGCAACGCCTGATAGCCGCCGAGTTCAGTAGCGCGCCGGACAATTTCAATCGTGTGTGCATAAATGTCGAAAACGATCGCGGCATCTCCGGCGCTGCGTCCGACGGTCGCCACGCCGATCTCATGATCGATAATCACACGCGGAGCAGGATCAAGCATGGTCTTGGGTTCGGTGGCCGTGGGTGCCAGCTCATTAAAATATTGGGAGTAGGCTTCGACGTACGCCCGGATATTGCGTCCAAGCATCGGCAGGCGCTTGGTGCGGATGACATGGTCCGGCGTCGCCGGACCCTGCTGTGATATCGTGGCCACATCCGGGCGGCGTGCAAACGCGAGGCTCGCCGGATCATCATGGATCGTCACGATTACCGGAAATCCGGTGGAAGCGGAAAGCGCACGCCGCAAGGATGCCAACTTCATCCGCAACGGCATGGCCACCGGCTTTTCCTCCGCAACCGGAATGGTCCAGGCTTTATGTCTGACAAGATAATTCTCCGCCCAGGTGACCAGGTCAATCATGCGCTCGTAGGATTCCTGCGCGGTTTTCCCGAAGGTAAACAGGCCGTGATGCATCAGCACCATGCCGATGGTGTTTTTTCGGGCCTCGGTAAAAAAGTGAGCAACGACAGCGCGTGCCAGCTCGAACCCGGGCATCACATAGGGAATAACGACGACATTGTCACCGTATATCTCGCGGATCCGGGCAAGACCGTCAACCGAATTGGTAATGGTCAGGACGGCATCCGCGTGGGTGTGATCGACGTATTTGTGCGGCAGGATGGCGTGCAGAATGGCCTCGACCGAGGGCGTCGGCGCCGAGGCACGGGTCAAGTGCGTGCGCAATTCGTTGATCATCTGCGGGTCCGACAGCGCCTTGAGTTTCGCAAGTTTCAGCAGATGATCCAAACGCACGGGCGAAAAACCGGCCGGCTCGATATGCTCAAGGTCCCAACCGCTGCCCTTCACATACAGGAGGGTCTCCTCTTCCCCGAGCAGATTGGTCTCGTTGATCTTGACCGAAGTGTTGCCGCCGCCGTGCAGCACCAGTGTCTTCTCGCGCCCGAGCAGGCGCGTGGTGTACACGCGTAATCCCAGCTCACCCGGGAATTGCGCGGCTTCGCTGTCGTTCCAGAGGCTTTTCATTTCGCTGGCGCAGACAATATCACGGGTTGCACCGCGCCAGCACCGAGGAAGGATAAGCGAGGCTAGAAACTGATTCTTACGCCCAGATGAATGCCGGAGTCCACGGTAACCCGCGTGTTGTTATCCAGGTCAGCCCGGACCTTGCGGTAACCAAGATAGGCGTTCGCCGTTCGCTTGATGACTTCCAGTTCGATGCGCGCGCCCCATTCCCAGAATTTCTCTCCGTCGAGAGCCGTCACGATGTCCGGGGCATAATACAGAAAGCCCCCGAAACCGACCGGGCCGCTGGTGGGAAAAACGCGGAATTGGCCGCCAAGACCGAGTGCCAGCACGTCCTTGTTACCGACGTCAGCAAGGTATATTTTTCCGCCAAGGCCCGCCTCGGTGCGGCCATCGCCGGTCTGTTTCTCGCCCAATGCCAACAGACCCACGCTGGCCACCCAGTCGTTTTGATCGGTATTGGATAACAATCCGAGACTGAATTGAGCGTTACGCCAGTTGGTGGCGTAACTCGCCTGGATGGTTTCATCGTTGAGATTGATATCGAGCGCATCGGCCATAACGGGGGCACAAAAACTTGCCGTGATCAATGCAAGAAAAATCCGCAAATGCATGAATTCTTTTCCTCCATAAAAAGATCGACGCGGTAATAGTAACCGATCATCTTTATGCGGACCAGAACTCGTGCCAACGCTGCGGGAACCGCGGCTAGTTCGTCGGAAGCGCCACCACCATGCGATTGAATCCTCCCAGCTTGGCCTGATTGAGCGTTTCATCCGCGCGTTGCAGCAGCGTGCTAACCGGCTCCCCCGGGGAATATTGCGTCAATACACTCGAGAAACTGGGCAGCGGAATATTTCTTCCATCCTGGTGCACAAAGGTGGCGCCGGCGGATTTGCGTGCCTTCTCCAGCGCGTGCATGGCGCCGTTCTTTTGTGTGTTCGGAAACAGCACGGCGAATTCATCGCCGCCGTAGCGTGCCACCAGATCATAGGTGCGGAACTTGGCGAGAATTTCGCCGGCGTAACAGCGTAATACGGCATCCCCAGCCGCCCGTCCGTGGCGCCGGTTAACCGACTCAAGATTGTCTATGTCGATCACCGCCAATGCGAGGGCGAACCCGTAGCGTTTCACGCGGCCGATCTCGGACTCAAGCTGCCTGACAAACACCTCACGCTTCGGCAGGCCGGTCAATTCATCCGTCATGCTGTGCTTGCGTGCCTGACTCAGTTCCTGGCGCAGCCGCTCCCGGTCCGACTCCACGGACTTCATGTATTCGCTGGCACTGGAAAGTTTTTCTATGAGCGCCTGTCGTTCCTCTATCAGTTCGTTCAATCCGTTGACCAGGATTTTCTTGAGGTCATTGAAGTCGCCCAGCGGGTTTTCCGGGCTTTCCAATACTTGACGTTCCGTTTCCAGCAACTCGCCAAACTTTTTGTCGATGGTGATGCTTTCCGTAACCTTTTCCGCAAGCGTATCCTCCAGTTTTTCGATTTTATCCTGTCGCGTCGGCACCGGCTCTTTGGGCGGAGCAATCTTGGCTGCAGTTGGCGGCAGCGTGCTTTTGATCTCAGGAGTCGCTGCTACCTTGGGGGAAATCCTTTCGGCGTCTGCGGCCGGCGGTGGCTGGCGCACCGATACAACGGGCGGAGGTGTCTTGACGACCGGCGTCGCGCGCTCTGCCGGGGAAACCGGTTTCGTGGGCAAGTACAGGGTCAACCGCTGCTGAATGAGCCGCGCCTTGACGCGAGTGGCCGCATCACAGGTCGTACTCTTGGCATACTTGCCGAGCAACGCGTGCAGGAAGGTGACGAAGACGAGCTCGATACGCCCGGTTTCGTCTCCATACCGTTGCAGGCCACGCTGGATTTGGTTGTAAAGGATCAGGCCGTGCTCGGTCCGCTTTAATCCTTCCAGGTGGTGCTTGAGGCTTTGCAGTAAGGACGGATCTGCAGAAGTGTGGGAATCCGTCACGTCGGTCTCCTGATTGCAGCTGCAGATTAATCTGCACTTACCTAAGGAGATTAGACTCCGGACCCTCGGACCACAACCTGCAAACCACCGGAAAGGGGATTTTTATGCCCCGTTATCCTGTGAAAGACCTTCCGGCGGGCCGGGTGGGGGGGAGATGGTCAGTTCCAGTTCGATCCGGTTGCGGCCGAGACGCTTGGCGCGGTACAAGGCACGGTCGGTACGGTCGATCAGGTCGGTGCCGCTTTCGCCGGGTACGTACAAGGCGATGCCGGTGGAAAAAGTAGGCAGCGGAAGGATATTTCCCTGATACTCGCAATTCGTCGCCCGGGCGCGATTCTTGACCTTGTTTATCGCGGCAATTGCGCCCTCCTCCTTGGTATTGGGCAGCAACACCGCAAACTCCTCGCCGCCGTAGCGAGCGACCATGTCATGATGACGCAGCACGGTCAGGACTTCGGTGGCATAACACTGGAGGATCAGGTCGCCCGCCGCATGGCCATGGATATCATTGATCGCCTTGAATTCATCCAGATCAATCATCGCGAGCGCGAGTGACAAGCCGTAACGCTGGGCGCGGCTGATCTCATCCAGGAGCCGCCGCATGAACGCGCGCCGGTTCGGCAGTCCGGTGAAATCATCGGTGAGCGAAAGCAATCGAACCTTGTTCAGCTCGTTGTGCAGTTGTTCGCTGTCGTCCTTGATGAGCTTCAAATAGCTTTCCGTGCGATGGAGCTTGGTCTCGAGCGAACTCTGCCCGTTGATCAGTTCCTCCAGGCCTCCGATCAGAATCTCGCGCATATGCGCGATCTCGTTGTCGCTCTCGGCCTGCTGCAATGCCCGCAGCTCGATTTGCAACAAAGCTCCGAATTCGCGGTTCTGGGTGATGGCCTCGGTTACACTTTTTGCCAGGGTTTTCTGGAGCTTGTCTATCTCATTTCGCTGGCGGTCAAGGTGCAAACGATAAGCCGTGTTCACGCGCCGATCCGCTTGCACTTCAGCGTTCTTTACAGTCTTGGCCGTTGTCCCGGCATTTTCCACCGGCGCCGTGGTTGTGCGTTTTCCGGCAGAATTCGGAACGGGCTTTTCCGGTACCGCGCCCCCCGCGGAGGAGGTAACCACCGAGGCCGCCTTGTGAATTCGGTCATCGACAGTTCCGGGCGAAACCCCCGCCGGGACAGCGGAAGACCGTCGCAACTGGATCAGGCGCGCGTTGATCCGGGTGATGTGATCAGCGGTGGGATCCCGGGCGTAGGCATCCAGCAACAGATGGAGCAATGAGGCGTAGGTGTTGTCGAGTTTGGCCTGCACGCTCTCCTGTTCTTCCACGAGGCGCGCAATCTGATCGTAAATGACGGTACCGACGGATGTCCGTTTCAGCCCTTCGAGGAGGGCGAGCATTTTTTTCGATGCCGACGCTCGATCCGCTTCCGATTCGTTCTGCACCACAGTCCCCACCTCCTGTCCCGGCGACAGCATATGGTAAAATACGCTGTCGACTCATGCGCGACACAGACAACGAATCCCTGTGGAATGGCCGCAGAAACTGAAATTATTTTAAAGTCTGAAGTCCGTTTTCAGCAGCTGAGATGAGAATCTACTCGGGCATATTCCAAATAACAACGCATCTGTTTTCCATGTCGGATCAATCCACGCGCTTCAAGGACTTATCGCCGATATTAAAGAACCTGTCTTAAGCGTAGTGCCGGTCAAATGCCGGTGATCGCGGCATGCGTAAGTCTGAACGTAGCGACTTAAACTCAGCTTTTCCTGCGAAACAGGTTTCCACGTCCGTCCATTACGCCGAGTGATAGCCACGGCTCAGCTCGTGAACCGCCTCGACGAGGACCGTGACCTGATCCGGATCCACGTGTTGATGGATGCCATGCCCCAGGTTGAAAACGTGACCCAAGCCATGGCCAAAACTCGCGAGAATGGTTGCCACTTCGCGGCGAATGCGTTCCGGTGATGCGTACAACAACGACGGATCCATGTTTCCCTGCAGCGCCACCCGCGAGCCCACGCGCGCGCGGGCATCGTGCAACGATGTGGTCCAATCGATCCCCAGCGCCTCGGCGCCGGACTCCGCCATGACCTCCAGCCACTGACCGCCGTTTTTCGTGAACAGTATCACTGGCACGCGGCGGCCCTCCCGCTCACGCGTGAGATGACGGATGATTTGTTCCATGTAGCGCAGCGAAAATTCGCGATAATCCCGGGGTGAAAGCACGCCGCCCCAGGTATCGAACAACATCAACACCTGCGCCCCGGCCGCGACTTGCGCATTGAGATATGCCGTCACCGCGCGCGCCAAGGTATCGAGCATTCGGTGCATGAGCGGAGGCTGGTCGAACATCATGCGCTTGACCCGGCTGAATTCCTTGCTGCCCCCGCCTTCGACCATGTATGTCGCGAGCGTCCACGGGCTGCCGGCAAATCCTATCAGCGGCACCTCGCCGTTCAATTCGCGCCGGATCAACCGTACCGCCTCCATCACGTAACGCAACTCCCTTTCAGGATCCGGAACGAACAGCTGCTCCACGTCCTGGGCCGTCCGCACGGGATACTTGAATTGCGGGCCTTCACCTTCGGTGAAATAGAGTCCGAGCCCCATGGCATCGGGGATGGTGAGAATGTCGGAGAACAGGATTGCGGCGTCCAATCGGAAACGCCGCAACGGTTGCAGTGTCACCTCGCACGCCAGTTCCGGTGTGGTGCAGAGTGTTTTGAATTCGCCGGCCTGCTCCCGTACCGCGCGATACTCCGGGAGATAGCGTCCGGCCTGGCGCATGATCCATACCGGCGTGACGTCCACGGGCTGCCGGAGCAATGCCCGGAGCAATCTGTCGTTCTTTATCTCAACCATGCTATGCCCGGCGTGAAATTCTGATTACGGAACTTGATGCGAATGCAGGGTGCCTGCAAGCTCGTTGCCATGGACCGTTTTCGGCTTTAAAGCGGCGCCGGTAAATCAGAGGTGCCCGTCAGAAACTTGTCAATCCCGCGCGCCGCCGAGCGCGCCTCGGCAATGGCCCAGACAATCAGCGATTGACCGCGCTGCATGTCCCCGGCGGTAAATACCCCGGGCACGTTCGTCATCCAGTTCGCGTCGCGCCACACGTTGCCGCGTTCGGTGATTTTCACACCGAGTTGCTGCAGCATCCCGGGTTGTTCCGGACCGACAAAACCCATGGCCAACAGGGCCAGCTCGCAGGGGAGCGTGAACTGACTGCCCGGGATTTCCTTGAAGGACAGGCGACCGCCTGCGCGAACCGGCTCCAGCTTCACCAGTTCAAGCCCTTGCAGTCGGCCTTGGTCATCGCCCGTAAACCGTTTTGTCGAGACGGAGTAGACCCGAACGCCGCCTTCCTCGTGCGCCGCCGAGACCCGGTAAATATGCGGATATTCGGGCCAGGGATTATTCGGTGCGCGGTGTGCCGGCGGCAGCGGCATGATTTCCAGCTGATGCACCGAAACCGCGCCCTGACGGTGCACCGTCCCCAGACAATCAGCGCCGGTGTCGCCGCCGCCGATTATCACCACATGCTTGCCCTTGGCGGTGATTTCGTGATCGGCGGGTATCGTATCGCCCTCGCATCGGCGGTTCTGCTGGGTCAGATACTCCATGGCAAAGTGCACGCCGGACAACTCGCGCCCTGGAACCGGCAAATCACGTGGGGCGCAGGCGCCGCCAGCGAGCAAAATCGCATCGAAATCCTTTTTTAGTTCTTCCGTGGACACATTTACGCCGACATGGGCATGGGTACGGAACGTCACCCCCTCGGCCCGGAGCTGATCCAGCCGGCGGTCAAGCACGTGCTTCTCCATCTTGAATTCCGGGATGCCGTAACGCAGCAAGCCACCGATCCGGTCATCGCGTTCCAGCACGACAACCTCGTGACCCGCGCGGCGCAGCTGCTGTGCGGCCGCGAGACCCGCGGGACCGGAACCCACGATCGCGATTTTTTTCCCGGTGAGCACTTTCGGCGGGAGCGGCTTGACCCAGTCTTGTTCGAAGGCATGATCGATGATGGCCAACTCGATGGCCTTGATCGTGACCGGATCATCGATGATATCGAGCACGCACGATCCCTCGCACGGTGCCGGGCAAAGCGTGCCGGTGAAATCCGGGAAATTGTTGGTCGCATGCAGACGATTGATGGCCTCCTGCCATTGGCCGCGGTAAACCAGATCGTTCCAATCGGGAATAATGTTTCCGAGCGGGCAACCTTGTTGACAGAAAGGTATGCCGCAATCCATGCAACGCGCCCCTTGGGTCTTGAGTTCCGCCTCGGGGTAAGGAAGCATGACCTGACGCCAATCCCGTATGCGTTCGGCAACGGGTCGGTAAGGCTGTTTGAAACGGTGGAATTCGATAAAACCGGTAATCTTACCCATGCGCCGCTTCCATCACTGCCTGCTCTTCCGGGATGCCGGTTTGGCGAGCCTTGGAAATGGCGGCGAGTACCCGCTTGTAGTCCTTGGGCGTCACTTTCACAAATTTCGGTTGCATGGCCTTCCACTGGGCCAGAATGTTTTGTGCCACCGCGCTGCCGGTGAAGTGCGCGTGGCGCTTGAGCAGGTCCTTGACCTGGTCCACGTCTTCGCCGGACGTCAGGGGATCAATCTCCACCATCGACAGATTGCAGTGGCGTCTGAAATCTCCGGTAGTATCGAGCACGTAAGCCACGCCGCCGGACATTCCCGCAGCAAAGTTGCGGCCCGTCGAGCCGATCACCACCACCCGGCCGC
>Ga0209320_10001489_pt1 | contig 12026 bp, 10 predicted proteins | sample Rifsed13ft4_FD_184008 | JGI IMG/M metagenome (GOLD analysis project Ga0209320, IMG submission 184008) | Soil microbial communities from Rifle, Colorado, USA - sediment 13ft 4 (version 2) | ecosystem: Environmental > Terrestrial > Deep subsurface > Rock core/Sediment | place: Rifle, Colorado... | reverse complement strand
AATTGGTGGGCGTCCTGCCTGGCATCGGACCCGCCTCGACCATTGCCATCCTGCTGCCCGTGACTCTCAGTCTCAACGCCACGGCCGCCATGATCATGTTCATCGGGATCTATTATGGGGCGATGTACGGCGGGACGATCACGTCGGTCCTGTTCCGCATCCCGGGCGAATCCGCCTCGGTGATGACCACGATCGACGGATACGCGATGGCCCGCCGAGGCCGGGCCGGGCCGGCGTTGGGCATCGCGGCCTTCGGCTCCTTCATCGCGGGCACGCTGGGTGTCATCGCCCTCATGCTGCTCGCCCCATCCCTGGCGCGCGTGGCCCTGGCCTTCGGTCCGCCCGAATATGCCACGCTGCTGCTGCTCTCACTCAGCCTGATCGTCTACCTGACTGGACGCAACCCGGCCAAAGGCGCGGCGGCGGCGTTGCTCGGCCTGTGGCTCTCGGTCGTGGGTGTCGACCTGATCACCGCCAAACCGCGTTTCACCTTCGGCCAGCTCAAACTGCTAAGCGGCGTGGAGTTCGTTCCGGTGGCCATCGGCCTGTTCGGACTCGCCGAAGTGTTGCTTTCGGTGCAGCGCGGCGCGGCCGGCGCGGGGGTAACGGCCGATCTTCGCCTGCGCGCGGTGCTGCCGACGGTCGCGGACTGGCTGGCCAGCCGGTGGGCGATCCTTCGGGGGACGCTCATCGGCTTCTTCGTTGGCATGTTGCCCGGCGCCGGGGCCACGGCGGCCTCGATGATTTCCTATGCGACCGAGAAGCGATTCTCACGGCATCCCGAGCGGTTCGGCACCGGCGCCATTGAGGGGGTGGCGGCTCCGGAGAGCGCCAACAATGCGGCGGCGGTCGGGGCGATGGTCCCGCTGCTCACCCTCGGCATTCCGGGGTCGGCCACCACGGCCGTCATGCTCGGCGGATTGCTGATCTTCGGTCTGCGGCCGGGGCCGCTGCTCTTTCAGGAGCACGCACCGTTCGTCTGGGGGATCATCGCCAGCATGTACGTCAGCAACGTGCTCCTGGTGCTGCTGAATGTGTTTGCCATCCCTGCGTTCGTCGCCGTGCTCCGGCTGCCCCGCGCCGTGCTCCTGCCGTCGATTGCCGCCCTGGCCATCATCGGCGTCTACAGCCTGGAGAACAGCGTCTTCGAGGTGTGGATGGCCCTGCTGTTCGGGGGCCTCGGGTACCTCATGCACCGGCTCGAGTATCCTCCGGCGCCGCTGGTGCTGGCGTTGGTCCTCGGGAACACCTTCGAGGAGACGGTGCGGCAATCGCTGCAAATCTCGCACGGGAGCCTGGCGATCTTCGTCACCCGACCGCTGGCGGCGGCATTTCTCGTCTTGACGGTCGTGCTGATCGCGCTACCGGTGGTGGCGCAGCGCCGCCAGGTGCGCCGGCTCCGGGCCGTCAGGAAAGCAACCTAGTTCGGAAACCACGTCGCGACGCACTGGAGGGCCTGCGGCTTATGCGGATCACCAACGTGACGGCAAGCGTCCATAACGTCCCGGCGCCCGTGCCGCTGCTGGACCGTCCGATCCACCGGCCCGTGGTATTCGTGCGGGTGGAGACCGACGAGGGCATTACGGGGATGGGCATGACCGGCGGCATCCTGCGCTTCTCGACCCGCGAGTTCGTCAACCGGGAATTGCGGCCGTTCCTCGTGGGGAAGGATCCGCTGGCGACCGAGCGGCTGTGGACGGAGATGTACTGGACGTTCAATCAGCGGGGGATGTCCGGAGTCGTGCAGTACGGCATCAGCGCCGTGGACATCGCGCTGTGGGATATTAAAGGAAAGCACCTGGGAATGCCGGTCTGGCGGCTGCTGGGCGGATACGCCCAGACCGTCCCCGCCTACATCACCTTCGGCCTGCTGGAATACACGCGCGAGCAGCTGGTCGAGGCGGCGCGGGAGTTCGTCAAGCAGGGCCAGGACAAGCTGAAAATGGTTGTGGCCTTCGAGCGCGACGGCCGCAAGGACGTCGCCGAAGATGCCGCGCGCGTGCGGGCGGTGCGCGAGGCCGTTGGGCCAAACGTCGAACTGATGGTCGACGCCAACCACCTGTTCACGTTCCTGGAAGCGAAGGAACTGGCCGCGCTCATCGAGCCCTACCGCATTACGTGGTTCGAAGAACCGGTCTACGCCAACGATGCGCGGCACCTGGCGAATTTGCGACAGATCACGACCATCCCCATCTCGGCGGGGCAGAACGAGGGGCACCGCTGGCGCCATCGGGAGTTGATCACGACCGGAGCAGTGGACATCGTCCAACCGAATGTCGTCTACGTCGGCGGCTACACCGAGGCGCTGAAGGTGGCGCACATGGCCCAGGCCTTCAACCTGCCCGTCGCGAACGGCGGCGGATGGCCTCACATGAACATGCACCTGATAGCCGGCGTGGCCAACGGCTGGCGGGTAGAGTTCCACGTGCCCATGTGGCGCACCGGAGAGGCCATCTTCAAGAATCCGCCGCGCCCGGAAAAGGGATGGGTCACGCTGCCCGACCGGCCGGGTCTGGGGTTGGAGCCGAACGAGGATGCTTTGAAGAAATTCGCGGAGACCTAACCGGTCGCTCAGCGCACCCCCAGCACCTTCGCCGCCCGCTTCACATCGCGAGGCTTCGCATCGTCACGAATACAATCAGATGGCAGACTCCTGGCTGCGAACACGGTGCGCATTAGGATGAGGCTCTACTCTGTTCCCCGCCCGCTGGCAATCGGGATGGCGTCCGGCGCGCTTGCGCTGGCGATGTTCACCCAGCTCGCGCCCGTGCCCGCCGCAGAGTCGGTGCCGACATCGCCCCGTCCCGTTTCGGACACCGCCCTTGAACGGTGCGGCCCGGATCTTTCTGCACTTCGCCGGCGCAGCGACCAGCCGGGACCGGCCGGGGCACGCGCCGGCTATCTGCTCGCCCATTGCCTGGAACGGGCCGGCAGGACCGGTGAAGCGTGGGCGATGTTCGATGCGGTGGCGGGACGGTATCCGCCCCTTGCGTCTTACGCCAGGTTCCGCGCCGCTCTGATAACCCTCAAGTCTGGGGCTGCCGGGGAAGCCGCTGCCCGGCTCGCCGGCCTTCTGACTCAGGGCCTCTCGGTGCCACTGGCCCGGCGCGCCAGGATGGCGTATGCGGAGGCGCTCATCAAGGCCGGGCAGCCGGCTCAGGCGGCAAAGGTGCTGCGAGGGATCCTCCAGAGTGCCTCCGACGAGGAGACGCTGGCGCGCACGTGGTGGCTGCTGGGAACGGCGGCCGAGTCGCTGGCGGACCGGGCGCAGGCGCGCCAAGCGTACGCCATGGCCTGGTGGGCGTTCCCGGACAGCGCGCTTGCGCCGGACGCCGCGAGGCGTCTCCGCGAACTCTCCGGGGGGCCCTTGCCCGAGCCGCCCCCCGAGGCGAGGATGGAGCGAGCTGCGCGCCTTCTAAACCTTGGGGAGCAGGCCGCCGCCGAACGCGATCTGGTCCTGGCGATCCGTGCAGGCCTCCCACCCGCCATCGCGGCAGAAGCGTGGTATCGCCTGGGCTTGCTGCGGCTGCGATCCGGGGCAGCGATGTACGCGTTTGAGCAGGCGGCACGCGATCCCGGGCAGGCCGCCCGCGCTCTGTACTGGTTGGGGCGAGTCCTGGCCAGCACCGGCCGCTCCGGGCAAGCCCGGTCGGTCTGGCACCGTGTGGAGCAGCAGTATCCAGGAAGCGTCTGGGCGGCGCGGTCGCTACTTGCGCTGGCGTCTCGGGCAGAGGGTGCGGGGGCGCGGCGGACGGCGGACGCGATCCTCACGGAGGTAGTCCGGCGCTTCCCGGGGTCGCATTTTGCCGAGGAAGCGCACTGGCGCCGGGGCTGGTTGAAGTACCGGCTCGGGAGGTTTGCGCAGGCAGAAGCGATCTGGCTTCGTGCAACCCAGACCCTTCCCGCTTCGTCTCGCGCCGCGGCCAACCTGTACTGGGCGGCGAAGGCCAGGGAGCAGCAGGGGAGAAGCGCTCGCTCCCTCCTCGAACAGATCGCCCGGCGCTACCCGCTCACCTATTACGGTCAGCGCGCCAGGAGCCGGCTGAGGTGGCCGGCCCCTGCGCGGATCTCTCCGCCCGGTGACGGCAGCCTTCCCGATGACCGGTTTTCCTCGACGCATGAGGAACTTGGCGCGCTGGGGTTAGACCGGGAGGCCGCCGATGAGGCGGAGGCATTGCTTCCATCGAGGGCCGGTCCGCAGACGCTGCGATTCATCGCCGTGCACCGGCGTCGCGCGGGGGAGATCCCCGCGTCCGTCGCGGCGGCGGCGGCGGCCGTCTCCCCGGCACTCTACGGAGGATCCACTGCCGACGTGGAGCTGTGGGCGTTGGCATACCCGCGAGCCTATTGGGACCAGGTCCGCGCGGCGGCGGCGGCCGCGGGAGTTGATCCGTATCTGGTGCTGGCGGTCATACGGGAAGAGAGCAGGTTCGATGCTCGGGTAGTCTCTCCGGCTGGCGCCATCGGTCTGATGCAGCTGCTACCGGGGACGGCGCGGGCGCTCGCAGGCGGCGCCGAGATCACTCCGCGAGCTCTGATGGACCCGGAGTTGAGCCTACGCTACGGGTCCGCTTATCTCGGCCGGGTGCTCCAGCGCTTCGGCGGGGATGTCGTCCTCGCCCTTGCCGCTTACAATGCCGGTCCCGCCGCCGCACGGAGGTTCGCCCGGCAGCGCCGGACCGATCCCGATCTCTTCATCGAGCGCATCCCGTTTCCCGAGACGCGCACCTACATCCAGCGGGTGCTGGAGTCCTACGGCATCTACCGGTGGCTGTATCGCTAGTTCCTGGTACTCGCCAGCATTGGGCAGGGGGTAGCCGACCCCGGAGGGAGCAATGCGCCTCTTCGCGTCCGACAGGATAGCGTACACATGTTCAATCTTGACACTCCGGAATCCAGAGCGGTATGATTCGAAAAACAAGGAGCGTGTAGGTTTTCGTCCCGCGATAAAGGCACCCCGCCCGCGAGGGCGGTTCGCAAAGCCTCGGGACTGACGACAGTCAGTCGGCCGGGTTGCCGAACGGGGAGGTGAGGCGCCTTCCCCCTGCGGGAAGGCGTTGATTTTTCTGCTGCTGCAACCCAGCCCTGACGATGGCTGCGGCCTCATTCCAGGCGGAGTCTCATCCAAGCGAAAAATTCATCTCCGCCATTCACTGATAAGGAAGTTCAAGAAACCGACGAAGCGGGATAGCAACGCCCGCCGGCTTCCACCCCCGCGGCCCTCGAGGCGTGACGGCTCGGGGCAGGGAGTAACCAGGAGGTGTGCCCATGGAAGATCCGCGTTCTGAGGATGAACGACTCCTCGAGTTGCGACAGACCGCCGAGGCCGTCGCGACGCTCGCCGATGATGAAGCGTCCTTCAAGCGAGTCGTCGAGGCGTTTCGCGCCCGCGATGCCGCCCGGTTCGACGCCGAGCTGACCCGACTCCATCTGCGCGATCGGTGCCGGTTGATCTGCCGGTGGCTTTGCACCAAGCATTGCGTCTTGACCTGCTTCAAGCTGTGTGGTCCTCTCCGGAAGCAAGAGGAGGCCTCGATCTCGGAGATCCGCGAGTTCGCCAGGGTCACCGCGCGCATCGCTGCCGACGACAGCCTCCTCCGGAGCTTCGTGGAGGCTGTCGACCACGAGGACGTTGCGGCATTCGGGAGGCTCATCGCCGAGCACAAGCTCGAGCGATTCTGTCACCAGCTCTGCCACTGGCTCTGCGCCGTGCGCTGCCGGCTGATCTGCGAGCTGCTGTGCCCGCCGCTCCCTTTAATCACTCGGGTGGCGTCGATCCCGATCTCTCAAATCGGCCCGCAGGGCTTCGGCGACGGGTCCAGCCTCCCCCCGGGGCAGGTCCCGCCGCCAAGCCCCGCCGCCGGCGTCGGTGACCATCCGTTCGGGGCTTCGGCCGAGCTGCGGGGCGTCTTCAACATGCCGCCGGCGACCCAGTATCTCGTCGAGGTCGCCTCGAATCCCGCCGGCCCGTACACGCCGATGACGGAGCCGGTGCACGGCTACAACTACATCCCGGTCTTCCCCTTCATCCAGCCGGTGACGCGCATTCCGTCGGGTGGGGCCGACCCGGGGTGGTTCAACATCTTCGATTCGACCGCCGCCCGCACCGACCCCGCGGACGGCATCCCCGATTCCAACGGCGGGCCCAACACCATCGCCGAGAAGCGCCTGCTCGACTGGACGACCCCAGTGCTGCCTGATGGTATCTACTACCTGCGGCTGCGCGTGCGGGACGGCGGCGGCAACACGCGGGTGAGCAGCCCGCAGGTCGTTCAGACCGACAACACCCCGCCGCCGATGCCCCTGATCAGTCTCCGGCTGAAGAAACCTGACGGGACCACGGTGCTGCTCAAGTGCGGCAAGGTCAAGAAGGGAGACGGCTTGATCGAGGTGACCGTGCAGGCCTTCGACGCGAGGAGCTTCAGCCGGCTCAACGTCGCCGCTCAGGGGAATTCGGGGCTGTCCGTCCCGATCGTCGACACGTCAAGCGTGCCGCTGTCCAAGACCTACAACGGGAACCTGGCCGATCAGGGTTACCCGGTGCCGACCACATTCCTGTGGGATCCATGGAGCGATCCGCGGATCGTCCCATGCTGCTACGTCGTGCGCATCGACGTCTGGGATCGCGCGGTGCTCAACAACAGCTGGAGCGGCGGGCACGGGAACTCGGGTTGGGAAGCCATCGAGATCGGCCTTTGACGCACCCGGGATCGCCCGCCCCGTTGCGCTGTGGCGCCTCAGGGTTACCCTTCCGTGCGTGGGCTCCGACACCGTGCGCGTGACGGAGGAGAAGGCGGCAGCGGTAGAATGGCTGTGGGCAGTAGCACGCAGCCGCAGGAGAGTCAGCCGCCCGGTGAGGTGGTGCCCGGTGAAGCGAGGACTTCCGCCCGACTGGACTCCTGCGCAGATGGCGGAGGGGGAGCGGAGGCGCCAGGCGTGGGAGGAGTTCTTCTCCCAATCTGAGGCCGCCGAGAAGGGGGCGCGGGACGCACCAATGTCGCGGATCGACGACGCCAGGATTGCTGCACTCCGCATGAAGTACGAGGCCGAGTTGATGCGCTATCCCAACGTCATCGGCGTATCCGAGGGGATCCGGATGAAGCGCGGGAAGCCGACCGGTGAACCGTGCCTCGTCGTCTACGTGAAGCGGAAAGTTCCGCGAGCCAGATTGGGCAAGGGCGAGGTCTTGCCGAGGAAGATCGAGGGCGTGCCTGTGGACGTGGTGGAGGTCGGTGCCGTAGAGGCACTCTCCGGCTAACCGGGCGCCGGGCCGCTTCCTTGGCGCGTCGTCGCAGCCTGCAACAGAGTCCATTACGGGAGGAGCGCGCATCGTGAGCGATCTCAGGGAGTGGAGCGATTCCGAACACGCGGCAGGGGAGAAGTTCGCGGACGTCTGGCACACGTACTTTGGGGCCCAACGCGAGGAGATTATCGAACGGTCTGAGGAAATCAACGAGACCGCCCGCATCGCCGAGGTTCAAGACAAGCATGAGGCCGAGCTGCTGGCGCTGGAGAACGTCGTCGGTGTTGCGGCCAGCCTCAAGATGACGAAAGGGAAGCCGACCAAGAAGTGGTCCCTCACCGTGTTCGTCGAACGGAAACTCCCGCTGGCCAAAGTGGCCCGGGCCTCGCGGATCCCCGAAGACATCGCCGGCGTGCCCACAGACGTTGTCGAAGTGGGGAAGATCGAGGCCCTCGTGTTCAATGCGCCGGTCAGACCGGCCCTTCCCGGCTACAGTATCGGCCATCACAATATCACCGCGGGGACGCTTGGGTGTCTGGTCCGCGATATCCGCCGCTGCTGCTGCAGACTGGAAAAGGACGGTTGCTGTGCCCCCACACGAGAGGAATGCCCCGGTGACTACCTGATCCTCAGCAACAACCACGTTCTGGCCGCCACGAACCGAGGGCAGCCCGGTGACCTGATTCTGCAGCCCGGGCCCTTCGATGGAGGGGTCTACCCCGCCGATGGGATTGCCACACTCGACCGATTCGAGCCCATCATATTCGGCCGCTCGGGGTACAATCTCGTGGACGCGGCCGTGGCGCGGCCGACGTTCAGTCGGAATGTCACCGCGTCCATCCTCGGGTTGCTGGTCCCGAGGGGGATCGACCAGGCGTTTGTCGGTGGGCAGGTGATCAAAGCCGGCCGAACCACACAGGTTACCGTCGGGCGTGTCCTGGCCGTCAACGCTACGGTCAACGTCGGCTACGGCGCGTCCGGGGTGGCGCAGTTCCGGCACCAGATCGTTACTACGGCCATGGCGGCGGGCGGGGACTCCGGCAGCCTGTTGATGAACGCTGCCCTCAGTGCGGTCGGCCTGCTGTATGCTGGCTCTGCGCAGATCACGATTCACAATCACGTCGCCGACGTCGAGACGGCCCTGGGAGTTCGGCCCGTCACGGCGCCGCGGCTGGGGTAAGGAACGAAAAGGGGCCGCCCTGGCGCCGGCGACGGCCCTGCGCACGGCTCTCTGGGGCCTTTGACAGCCCCTCGGACGCCCGTATAATGTAGGTTGTCGACGCGGGGTGGAGCAGTCCGGTAGCTCGTCGGGCTCATAACCCGAAGGTCGCAGGTTCAAATCCTGCCCCCGCTACCAGTTAGAAGGCGAGCAGGACGCGGGTTTCCGCCTGCGTCCTGCTTGTCATTTATGAACGGGAGCTTCTGCCCTGCCGAACACCGGGGCGCGGTGTGGGCGCCCCGACTATCGGAGTAACCGCCCGAGTCCATCTTCCACTTGGGCGACTGGCTAGTGGTAACGCGCCGGTCATCACCCGACTTGACGGGCAATCGAGGCGGTTGCAGGAGTTTCCGATGTCGTAGAAAATCCAGTGCGTGGTACGCTAATGCTGTTAGGATTTGGAGTGATCTGGCACCGAAGGGAGGATGAGCGTGGCCGCAAAGCGGAAGGCGAAAGCCGCGAGGCGCTCCGCCCGGAGTGTCCGAGCGGGGGCCCGGAGGACGGCAGCTCGGCGGAAAGTGGCCAAGGCAAAGAAGAGGGTGGTCAGGAAGAGGGCAGCCCCCAAGAAGAGGGTCGTCAGGAAAGCTGCGGTCAAGCCCCGTCGGAAGGCGCCAACCCGGAAGCGGGTCGTGAAGAAGGCCGTTCCGGCTAAGGCTCCGGCTATGCCTCCGGCCGCCCCCATGATGCCCGAACCGATGCGCCCCGAACCCGGGATGGGCATGGGCCGACCCGGTGGCGTGGGCGGCATGGGAAGAGCGGACGACTACTCCGCGGGGCCGCTCTGGCCCAGCTCGGAGGACGAAGAAGGCTAGACCGCCCCAGGATTTCCGGAGGGCCGCCGGGGAAACTGGCTCTGGCGGCCCTTCTCCATTTCAGGGGGCGGCGGGGATCCTGCCCCCCAGGCTGAAGGATCGCCCGGCCCGCTTGACCTCCTTTCCACCTTCCGGGAACCCCCCTTCTATGGCCAGCCGCCCGGGCCCGGAGCACACTGAGGTCAGACAGACCTCAGCTCCGGAGGTGAGTCCATGAAGCGTCTTCTCCTTGCCCTGATTCCGGTCGCGCTCCTCGCCAGTGTGTCCTTCGCCTACCCCGTCCTGAACCCCGAGCCGTCCTCGGAGCCCGCCCCAGCACTTGTGGCCGGACCGGGCGGCACCGCCACAAACTCTTCTCCGACCGCTCCGGCGGTTGTCGCCCAGGCTCCGGCCACGCAGACGGTGGCCCAGCAGCCGGCCACGCCGCCCGCGCAGCCGGCGCCCGCCCCGGCAGTCACTGACGAATCCGTCCCGCCGCTGGTCGTGGATAAGAGCCAGCTGGTCGAAGCGGCGGCCCTCCTTGAGCGGGCGATCCAGCAGGCCAAAGTGGCCGTGGACGCGGCGGACGTCCAGGCGCAGCAGGCGGCCATCCAGCAGACGATCAGCCTGCTGGCCGGGTCGGCCAGCGTCAATTCGCAGACGGGACAGGCGATGACGACCTCCGCCGGCGTGGTTCCCCTGCTCAGCCAGGCCCTGACGGCCCGCGAGGCGGCCGAGCAGCAGTGGCTCGTCGCCCTGGAGCAGCGTGACTCTCAACTGTATGTGGCGGGCCCGGGCGGCACTCTGCCGCCGGCGCCGACCGCCAGCATCAAGCTGGGCACGCAGGGCCTCCGGCCGGAGGAGCAGGCGAGTCTGCTCGTCAACCGGGCGATCCTGCAGGCCACCAACGCCCTGCGCGTGGCGGTGGCGCCCGCGGAGGCCGAGAGCGCTGAGGACCGCGGCACGGCCATGACCGGCGTGTCCGGCGAGGCGTCCGACGTGATGCTGTGGGTCGTCCGGCAGCTGGAGGCGGCCCTGAAGATCGTCCAGATCGCGATCAACCGCTAGTTCTACCTGCACTACCCCACCCCGGGGGAGGCGCGCCCCGCCCCGGCGCGCCTCCTTCCGTGTCTGGGGCCCGGCCACCCGCCTTCCTTATGGCCGCATGGAGTAGGCGCGCCTCCGCGGGAAGGTCGTCGCCGAGGAGTTCGCGCGCGAGGCCAACCGCTTCATCGTCACCCCTGGAACGATGATCTACATCAAGACGCGAGCTACGGCGCAGTCCCGAGTATGTTAATCGAAAAGTTGAATTATAGAGACACAAAAGATATACTAAAAAGTACCATGAAGTACGTGACACTGAAGGAACTTCGGTTGCACACGCGGCAGATTCTCGAGCAGGCCGGCGGTGGTGAGCAAATCGCCGTGACGTTTCGCGGGAAGCCGGTTGCACTACTGGGGCCTTTTGACGAGGAAGGTGAACTGAAGGTACGGCCTTACGGGGAGGCCTGGGGCGAAATCGAAGCTGTACTGGCCACGAGCCGGCCTGCTTACGCGAATGTGGAGGAAGCCTTGAAGGCCAGCAGGCGCCGGCCGTGATCTGCCTCGACTCCGACATCTTCCTCATCGACCTGCGGTACCCGCGTGACCGCCGCGCCCGCCGGAACCGGGCGTTCCTGGATTGGGTGGGACAATCCGAGAGCGGCGCCACCACCGTGTTCAGTCTGCTCGAAATCGCCGGGGTGCTTTCCTTCAACTTGAACGAGCAGCAGCTCGTCGACTTCTACATGCACTTCCCACGGCGGTATAAGGTCCGGATTCTCCCCTATCACGACCACCGCCAGCGGCTGCCGGGCCTGCGCTTGGGGGAAGTTCTCCGTGTGATGCAGAAGCGGGCGGCGGTCGGGGATGCGCTGATCGCCGCACAGGTGAACCGCCTGCACGGCGGGCTGGAAGCGTTCGTCACGTGGAGCGACGGGCATTTCCGCGGGCGGCTGGTCGTGCCGGTCTTCACGCCGGCGACGTTCTCTCCGGTTTAGCCTGTCCAGAACATTCTCCCCGCCACCCCGGACTATACTGGTGCCGTGCTGCGGCTTGGCCTGAAGACGAAGTTCATCTTGGCGTTCGTCGGGCTGACCATGCTATTTGCCGGGACGTTCGGGATCCTGGCCACCTCCCGCCTCCGGTACACCCTGATCGAACAGGTGCGCCTCCGCGGGAAGGTCGTCGCGGAGGAGTTCGCGCGCGAAGCCAACCGCTTCATCGTCACCCCGGAAGGGCAGACCGACCGGCCGGCCAGCAGTCGCCTGACGCGCCGGCTCGTCGCCGGGACGGTGCTGTACGCCCAGATCGTGAAGGACGGCACCGTGCGGTTTGTGGACTCCCGTGTCTCCAGCTCCCCGCCACCCGTCGTGCTGACCCGGCCGCTGGAGGTCTACGAGCGCCGGGCGGAGGACGGGACCCCCTTCCTGGAAATCCTGCGGGCGATGCCGGAGTTCCCGCTGGCGCGGCAGGCCTACGTGCGCATCGGCTTCCCGCTGGCTGACGTCTACGCGCGCCTCCGGCACGAGACGACGCAGATCATGCTGGCGAGTGTGGTGCTGGCGCTGGCTGGGACGGTGGCGGCGTTCGTGCTGCACCGGGCGATCCTGGGGCCGGTGGATCGGATGCTGGCGGCGATCCGGCACCTCCGGGGCGGCGACTACTCCGCGCGCGTACGGCCCGGGGCGCGCGACGAGCTGCGGCGGCTGGCCGACGAGTTCAACGCCATGGC
>Ga0209320_10001488_pt1 | contig 12034 bp, 10 predicted proteins | sample Rifsed13ft4_FD_184008 | JGI IMG/M metagenome (GOLD analysis project Ga0209320, IMG submission 184008) | Soil microbial communities from Rifle, Colorado, USA - sediment 13ft 4 (version 2) | ecosystem: Environmental > Terrestrial > Deep subsurface > Rock core/Sediment | place: Rifle, Colorado... | reverse complement strand
AAGCCGGCCGGCTCCAGCCCCCGCCTGGCGGGGAGGTCGGCGTACTTGGTGGTGCGGGCGAAGCGGCCGCGCGCCGTGGCGCCGGCAAGATCCGGATCCGGCTGGGTCGCCGCGAAGGTCGAGACGAGTCCGTCGAGCTGGGTATCCGGCAGGGCGATCCCCATGATGGCGCTGTCGGGACAGGCGCTGACGCAGGTCATGCAGCCGACGCAGCGCGCGGCATCCAGCTCGGGTATCTGGGGCGCCAGGTGGCTGAAGTCGCGAACGGCGGCGGTCCCCGGCGGGATGATGCTGCGCGCAACCCCTGCATCGGCCGGCAGCTCCGCGTCCGCGATGCCGCGCTTGTACGCCGGCACGATGGCGCGGTTGAAGTCGTCCACGTAGCCATGGACGTCGAAGAGGGGCAGCGTGGCGCTCAGCCGCGACTCGTGCGCCTCCTTTGACTCGCCGGCCTCCTTGCGCAGCTCAGTGGTCATCGAGCTCCTCCAGGATCTCGACCAGCGCGCGCACCAGGTCGGTCGTGGAGATCACCCCGATCGGATGCGCGCCGTCGGGAGCGACCACCACCAGCCGATGCACGTGGTGCTGTTCCATCATCCGGGCGGCGGTGAGCAGGGTCTCGTCGAGCCGGATGGTCAGCGCCGGGGCGGTCATCAGGTGACGGACCGCCAGGCCGGGCCAGTTGGCAAGCGACTGGCCCGATGCGTGGGCGCGGACGAGATCGGTCTGGCTCAGCACGCCGACAAGGCGCCCGACTCGGTCCACCACCGGCAGGCCGGTGATATTCCGATCGGTCATCAGTCGCTCGGCTGCGCCGACGGTCTCGGTGTCCGCGACCGTAACGGGCTCGATGCTCATCAGCTCGCCGACAGTGGGGCCGGTCACCCGGGTCTTCATGGGAGCACCTCCTCAAGGAGCAGCGGCGCGTCGGCGCCGGTCAGCCTGGGGAGCTGCCCGTCCCCTTCGGGGTGACGCTCCGAGCCGAGCGCCGCGGTCACGTCGATCACAGAGTCGTAGGCGGCCGCGATGACGGCCAGGTTCGCCGCGACCACCGCGCTGCCGCGCTTGCCGAACAGGCGCTCCAGTCGGGGCTCGACCGCTGCGAGCAGCGCCGCCCGGTCGAGTCCGGCCCGAGCGGCGAACGGCGCGATTCGCAGGAAAACACCGACCAGCGCGACGCCCTGCATGCGGACCTCGAGGTCCGGGCGAGGGGCGTGCTCGCGGGCCAGCGCAGCGGTATCGAGCGCAAAGACGCGGATCTGGCGCGCGACGATCTCGGCGCGAGCGGCAGCCGGGATGGCGGCCCAGGTCTCCTCGGGGTCGGTGAGAGCCGACTGCAGGAAGAGGGCGCCGCCGTCGACCAGTCCGGCCAGCGGAGCGCCGTAGCGGAACGCAGCCGCATCGTTGACCGGCACGAAGTCGACCCGCTGCAGCTCGGCGTGCTGGCGGATCGGCTCCTCGGCGATGGTCAGGTAGTAGGTGGTGGGCAGCCCCTTCTTCTCCGAGCCGTAGCGGGGATAGGCCTGCACGTACCGATCGAACAGGTCGGCCACCACGGTAGCGATCAGTCGGTTGGTGGTCACCGATCCGAATCCACCCACCGAGTGGCCGCGCAGGCTGTACGCGCCGGCCGGCGAGAGATCCAGCGCGACGGGGGTCAGTGCATCGGGGTGGACCACGCCGAGCACCGCCCGCGGCGTTCCGCGCATCGCGTCGGTATCGGCCAGCCAGTCGAAGACTGCGGCCAGATCGCCGACCGAGACGTCGCGCGACCCGAGCCCGGCGGAAGCCGAGACGACCCGTGGCAGCGGGGCCCCGTCGGCGGCAGCATCGGCCAGTGCGGCCTTCAGCTCGCGGGCGAGCGGGTTATCCGCCGCGGTCGGCTCGTCGGTGCGCTCCACGACCGCCACCGCGCGAACGTCACGCAGGGCCGCGGCCAGCTGTGCCGCGGGGAACGGCCGGAACGAGGTGACGGTGAGGCAGCCGACCCGGCGTCCCTGCCCGCGAAGGTGATCGACGACGGAGATCGCCGTATCGGCGATGGTTCCCATCGAGACGAGGACCGCCTCGGCGTCGTCACAGCGGTACGGCACGATGGGCGCATGCCGCCGCCCCGTCAGCTCGCCCCAATCGGCGAACGCACGGTCGAGCGAATCGGCCAGGCGTCGCGCGAAGTCGCGCTGCGCGATGCGGCCCTTCATGTAGCTGTCCTGGTTGGCGACCACGCCGGTCATCAGCGCCTGGTCCGGATCGAACAAGTCGCGCAGCCGCGCGCGCGGATCCCCGACGAAGTCCCGGAGCAGCTCGTCCTCGGGGAGGAGCGTGTTCTCCAGGGTATGGGTGGTCAGGAAGCCGTCCTGGCAGACCAGGATCGGGGTCTCGCTCTCTTCGGCCGCGCGCCGAGCGATGGCGGTCAGGTCGGCCGCCTCCTGGGCGTTGCGGGCGAAGAGGATCCCCCAGCCGCAGTCGGCCACGCCCATCACGTCGTCGTGCCCGGCATGGATGTTCAGCGCCTGGCTTGTCAGAGCCCGGGCTCCCACGTGGAAGACGGCGGGCAGCCGCTTGCCGGCGATGACGTACAGGACCTCCTTCATCAGGATCAGTCCCTGCCCGGCGGTGAAGTTGGTGACCCGCCCGCCCGCCAGCGCGAAGCCCTCGGCAGCGGAGGCGGAGGAGTGCTCCGATTCCGGCTCCAGGAAGCGCAGCGGCGTGCCCCACAGGTTCGTCTGGCCATCGGCCACCGCCGCCTGGTAGAGCGCGGCCATGGTGGTCGATGGCGTGATCGGGTAGGCGCAGGCGCCCTCGCTGATCCGCGTCTCCACGTGGGCGATCGCCTCCGACCCATCCACGATGGCGGGGATCCCGGGGAACGGCGGAACGGCCTCCAGCTTGCTCATGGCTGAACCATGATGCCGCGCACGGGGACGGATCGATGAGTGCCGCGCGGACCGATAATCACGTGACCTCCGGCCCCCGCGCTTGGGACCCGGCGACCTCCTCACGTGCTGCCCCGCGACCGTGGCTGCGGGGAGCCCGGTCGGCGCGGAGTAGACTCCGCAGAGGATGAAACGCAGGGCTTCCCAGGAGCGCGACGAGGCCGATGCTCGTGCGCAGGCCGATGCCCGGCGAGAGCAGCTGCTCGCCCAGCTGCGGGACCGCGAGACGAGCAACCGCCAGACGTCGGTGCCCCCGGCGCCCGATGTCGCTCCCCCCGAGCCAGGATCCGAGGCCGAGCCCGCGGCCGAGGCGGATCCGGGCGATTCGGCGGAAGAAGTCGCCGACTAGCGGGACCCGACGCCGTGCTCCTGCTCGGCCCCCCGGTCCCGCTCCTGCCCCGCAGCCACCGGGTGCCTACAACGGCCAAGTTGGGGCGGGTTCTTGGCCGTCATGGTCAACAGGCGACAATTCAGCCACCTGCACGTGTGCACAAAGCCGATCCTGGCCGTTGTGGTTACCCCGCGGTCATCGCAGCGTCAGGGGCGGCGGCGCCTGGCGTTGAGTGGCGGCACAAGCACGGCGGGCCGTCGCGCACCACGCGCAACGGCCCGCAACCGGACCACCCAACTGGCTACTTGGTCTGGATCGTGATCTTGTGGGGCTTGGCCTCCTCGACCTTCGGGATGGTGAGGGTCAGCACGCCGTCGCGGAAGACCGCCTCGACAGCGTCCAGCTTCAGGCCGCTCGGCAGGACCAGCGCGCGGCGGAACTCACCGCGTGACAGCTCCTTGAGCAGGTAGCCGGCCTCTTCCTTCTCCTCGTGCTGCTCGTACGTCCCCGTGATCGTCAGGGTGTCGCCCTCGATGGTCGTCTCCACCGCCTCGGACTTGACACCCGGGAGCGCGGCCTTGACGACGAAGGTGTCCTTCGTCGCGTACGCATCCACCGCCGGAGCGATCCGGCCCTCGACGCCAAACGTCAGCCACTCGCTCGGGCGGACGAAGGACTCGTCGAAGAGCCGATCAATCGCGGAGCGCAGGGTCGGCAGCATGGGCGTGCCGTATCGGGGTCTCATGATGGTCATCGGTGCACCTCCTCAGTTCGTGCACCGGCCGGGAGCCACGCGGAAGAGGCGGCCGGCAGCCCGGCCGGGCGGCTGCAAGCGTCGCGCGTCGGGCGCATGGTTGGCAAGTGCCGGACGGACCAAACGACCGGGTCACCGGTCCCGGTCATTCCCCCGCGAGGAGAAGGTCGAGGTAACCGTCCACCTGGGCCCGATTGAGCGGCCCGAAGTAACGGGCAACGACGATCCCGTCGGCGTTGAGCAGGTAGTGCGTCGGATACCCGTAGATGCCGTAGCGCTGCGCCACCGCGCCGGTCCGGTCGAGCGCCTGCGGGTAGGGAAGGCGAGCCTCCTGGGCATAGGCGCGCACCGTCTCGGCGGTCTCCTGGATGCTGACCGCCAGCAGCGTCACCCCGCCCGGAGTCGCGTTCAGGGCGTCGCGCAGGATCGGCGCCTCCTCCCGGCAGGGCGGGCACCAGGTGGTGCCGAAGACGATCCAGACCGGCCCGCCGCGCAGTTCGGCAAGTGTGGCGGGGCCGCCGTCCAGGCGCTGCAGCCGCACCACGGCGCCACCCACCGTGGCCTCCAGCTCAGGGGCTCGCTCGCCGATCCCGATCCCCTCGGTGATTGCTCCCACCGGGTAGAAGCCCGCGCTGCGGTCGCGCTCGTCCGAGCCGAGTGGTTGCGTCACCAGGACCGCCCCGACCACCAGGGCCGCCGCGAGGAGCAGCCAGCGGGCACGTCGCACGGCGATCTCAGGTGTCCCGGGTGGCGAGCAGACGGCCGGCAAGCAGGAGCGGCACCGCGATCCACGCCACGAGAGCCGTCGCCAGCAGCGCCATCGTCGGCGCCAGTCCGAACTGGGTCACCACGAAGCCACCCGCCGGCCCGAGCGAAGCGGCACCCCCGTCGATCGCCAGCAGCGCCAGGACGCGTCCGGTCTCGAGCGGATTGGCCAGGACCGCCCCGACCAGGGCGACCTCACCGACGCGGGCGAAGGCACCCATCCCCAGCAAAAGCAGGTCGAGGCCGATGGCGACCGCGAACCACGCGGCCACCGCGGCCAACCCGGCCTGCAGGCGCGTCTCGGCCAGCGTGCCGATCAGCGTGCCGAGCGCGGCCGCTGCGGCGGCGACGCCAAGAGCCACCGCAAACAGGCCGGCGAAGCCGATCAGGTCGGAGAGCGGGACGGCGGAAGCCAGGATGGCCGACGACAGGCCGAAGCCGAGCATGAGCGAGAGGACGGCCGAGAGCGTGACCGACAGCCAGGTTGCCGTGACCAGGCCGAGCGGCGCGACGCCCTGCGCGCGGAGCATGGTGAGGAACGCGCCCTCTCGCTCACCGGCGAGCGTCATCGCGCCGACCACCATCCCCTGGGCGGTCGGCAGCAGGAGCGCGAGGTTGAGCAGCGCCACGGCAGCCGGCCCGACCGACCCGAAGCCGAGCTGGCGGAACGAGGTCAGCCCGAGCAGGGTGACGATCACGCTCGCCGCGGCATAGCCGATCATCCCGACCAGGGCGCCGCGGCCACGCAGGATGACGCGCGCCTCGAAGACGGTGAGGGCCAGCAGCGGGTCGGATCTGCGTGCGCGCTCGGCGATCACGACTTGCGCCCCGGCGACCGCGCACCGCTCTGCATGCCGATCCGGATCTCATCCGCCCCAATCCCGGCCGCGCGGAGGGCCTCGAGCAGAGGCAGAGACGACGCCTCGATGGTGTCCACCTCGATCCACTGCCCGCGCTCAGCGGTTCGACGCACGCCCGGCAGGGCGCCGAGCGTCTCCGCCGACCTGCCTGGGATCAGCCGAACCCAGATCGTCATCTCCAGGCTGGCCAGGTACTCCGGCGCTGCCCGATCCTCGACCAGGCGGCCCGCCTCGAGGACCAGCACACGATCCACCCCAGTCAGCACGTCGACCGCAACCGGGGAGGCGATCAGCACCGCGGCCCCGTTGGCGCGGTGCGCCTCCACCGCGGTGAAGAAGGTTTCGCGGCTCGGCGGGTCGAGGTTGGCGGTCGGTTCGTCGAGGAGGATCAGGTCCGGCGCACCGCCGAGGACGGCTGCCAGGGCCACGCGCTGTCGCTGGCCGCCGGACAGCTGCGATACGCGGCGGTCGGCGGCGGGCAGGAAGTCCGCGGGCAGCTCGGCCACGTCGGCGCCCTGCGGGCGCAGCGCCGAGAACAGGGAGAGCACCTCCGCAACGGTCGCCGGGCCGGGCAGCTGGGCGCGCTGCGGCAGGAAGCCCACACGCCCGTGAGCCGTGGCGGTGCCATCGTGGCGGGCCGTGCCGGCCAGGCAGGCCAGCAGGGTCGACTTGCCCGCTGCGTTCGGACCAACCACCCCCACCACCTCGCCGGCGGCGAGCTCGAAGTTGACACCGTCGAGCGCGACGTGGCGACCGTAGCGTTTGCCCAGGGCGCGCACCGTGGCGCGCACGGCATCATCCGGGGCCGGGATGGTCGCGGACGCGTCGGGGCCGAGGCCCTCAGCGCGCACGAGTGGTCGTGCCCCGCATGCGCCGCGCTGCGGCAACGCTCGGCAGCAACAGAAGGCCGCCGAAGGCGAGCCAGGCGGCCTGTGCGTCCGCCGGGTGCGCCGGCGCGACCGGAGGGGCCACATCGGTGGTCATCGGGCGCAGGTCGATCACCGTCGGCTCGAAATTCGCCGACCACCAGACCTGGGAGGCGGCCAGCAGATGGAAGGCTGGGCTGGTGGTCAGCAGCTCAAGGGCCGGAGACTGCGTCAGGAGCACCGCCTCGGCTCCGCCGGAGACGTGTGCCACGTCACCGATCCCATCTCCGTTGACGTCGTATCCGGCGTAGTCGCTCCAGGCGTTGCCGGCACCCTGGTAGGCCCACACGTTCTGGCGCCGCACGCCGCCCTCGAGCGCCAGCACCTGGGTCAGGTTGCCGTCGAACGAGTTGGCGCCGAACGCCAGGTCGGCGGTCGCCATCAGCGCCACGCCCACGCGGTTCGCGGTGAACCGGTTGGCGTACACGACCGCCTCCGCGCCCGGCTGCGGCCACGTTCCCTCGGCCTGCAGGCCGATCCGGTTGCGCGCGAACACGTTCTCGCGCAGGTGCGGGCCGCGAACGTCCTTGAGCAGGATCCCGTAGCCCGTCCCCGACGAGCGGCTGTCGGTGATCACGTTACGGCCAACGGTGACCGCATCGGTGTTCATCATCACCATCCCCGACAGGTTATCGGTGGCCATGTTGCCGAAGAGCGTGATGTCACGGCCGAACATGGTGTGCACGGCGTAGCGGCTGTGAAGCAGGCGGTTCGTGTCGATCAGGACGTCGGTGGCATACGCGAGATAGATCGCATCGCGGACTTCGCGGACGTCGTTGTCGCGGATGAGCACCCGCCCCGCGTTCCACAGGCTGATCCCGTCACCCTGCGCGCCCGGGCCGGAGCCGCTTCCGTGGCCTGCGTGCGGGTCGCTCGGATCCAGGGTGGCGGCCGCGGAGGGGATCGGGACGGCCGCATTGGCGTGCTCGGCGCCGGCGGTCACCTGCCCGAGTCCGACGATCACGTTGCCGATGATGTCGGCGTCGGACGCACCCTGCACGCTGACGGCCACGTACACCTGCTCGAATCGGTTCCCCTCCACGGTCGCCCGGTCGGCCAGCACCTTCACGCCGGCTCCCTCCTCGACCTGGCCGCCGCTCCCCTGAACGCGAAAGCCCCGGACGGTCACGTCCGGGGCGGTGATGGTGATCACCGTTCCCCGTCCTCCGCCGTCGAGGACCACCTCACCGACAGCCACCAGGGTGAGCGGCCTGTCGATCTCCAGGTTGACCCGGTAGGTCCCCTCCGGGACGCGCACGGTCGCGCCGGGGTCTGCGCTGGCCACCGCGGCTGCCAGATCAAAGGAGCTCGCCACGGCCGGTCCTTTGTTGCCAGCCGCCGCCCCGTCTGCCGGGCGAAGCGCCGGGACTGCCACCAACACGACCAGCAGGGTCACCACGCCGAGCCCGGCCACGGTGGAGGCCAGCTGGACGGTCCGCGACGGGAGCGGAAGCCTTCGCGCGAGGGTCGCCAGCAGCGCCACGAGCAGGAGCAGGATCAGCGCGGGGCCGGGGAAGGCCAGAACTTCGAAGTTCCAGACCTCGGTCGGGCCGATTGCCCACGGTATGAACGGATCGAGCCGCAGCGCCGCCTGCGGGTCGAGATTCAGCCCAAAAGTCGCCAGCCAGCGCTGGATATCGGCCAGGATGCCCACCGGTGCCGCCCAGAGCCCGATGAGCGCCAACCGCCCGAACCATCCGCGCTGGAAGACGGCCAGGCTGAGCGCCAGCGACAGCCCGATGATCATCGGTGCCCACAGGATCAACTCCGGCACATTTGCCGGATCGATGGTCCGCATCCCGATGTAGTGATTCAGGCCGTTGATCTCGCGAAGGTCGCCGTCAACGCGGCCGCCATAGACCCATAGCCACAGGCCCTTGGGATACTGCGGCGCCCGGAGCTGCGAGATCCAGACGGGAACGACCGCGGCGACCAGCAGGATCGTCGAACCGAGGAGCGTGGCGAGCGGCGGTCCGAGCCCGCCGCCCAGCCACGTACGCCACCCGGATCGGGTGATCGGACCAACACCCGGGGTGGCTGCGCCCATCTACTCGACCGTCAGGGTGGTGGTCATGCCGGCTTCCTTGTGACCGACGACCGCGCAGTGGACCTCGTAGGTGCCCGGCTCCAGCGGACCGATCTGGCCGGTCTTTGTCTCGCCGATGGCGACCGTCAACGCGAAGCCGAGGGATTCGATGGTCAGGTCGTGCTCCACGACCCCATCGTTGGTCAGCACGATCTCGACGACCTGGTTGGCCGGGACCACGATCGGATCAGGTTCGAACATGAATTCCTTGGCCGAGACCTCGACCCTTGTCGCGGACTGGGAGGGACTGCTGCTGCCGCACGCGGCGAGCACGGTCGCGATGACCAGGACGCCGGCCAGGGCCAGCGCTCGAACGGGGAACTTCATCCATGACCTCCAAGCATGTGACGGTAGGTATCCGGGCCGCCGTCGGCGGTCAACGGCAGCCCGGATCAGTTATCGGCCTTACGGCTCGATCAGGAGCCAGCCCTGCATCTCCAGGTGCAGCGCCGAGCAGAACTCGGTGCAGTAGAAGGCGAAGGAGCCGGTCTTGGTCGCATGGAACTCGACCGTGACCACCTCGCCCGGATCGAGGCTGGCCTGGATGTTATAGCCCGGGATCGCGAACCCGTGCGTGGCATCCGCCAGTGTCTCGATGTTCGTGAGGTGGATGACCACGTGATCGCCGGCCCTGGCCCGGATGATGTCCGGGGTGAAGTGGCTGCGCACGGTGGTCATGTACACGTGCAGGGTATCGCCCTCGCGCTCGACCCGTTCCTCTCCCGCGGCCGTGGCCACGCTCGAGCGCGCGAAGGTGAGTGGATCGGTCCCTGGCTCGTACGTGTCGATCGCGTTGACCAGCCGCTCGGCCTTGATGATCTGAACGTAGTGCGGCTCGCCGAAGCCGACCGGCATGTCGGCCAGCACGCTCATCTTCTCGTCGGTCAGGTCGATCAGCTGGAAGTTCTGCGGTTTCAGCGTTCCGATCACCGGGAACCGATCGACCGACCACTTGTTGAGCGCCACCAGGTATTGGCCGTCGGCGGCCACGGTGTCGCCCTCGGTCGTCGCCAGGTGCCCGACGTTGTAGTTGACCTGGACCTTGTCGACCAGCTGGAAGGCCTCGCTCTCGGGGATGCCCGCCTTCGGACCAAGGCTGAACTCGGCGATGGCGCTGTCGAGGAAGAGGCTGACGTAGCCGTGGCCGCGGCCGTCGTACTGGGTGTGCAGCGGGCCGAGGCCCACCTCCACCGAGCCGGCGACCACCGCGTCGAACTTCAGGATCGGCACACCGTACTCATCGGTCCCGTCGAAGTTCTCCTCGGCGATGGCCTTTTCGATCAGCTCGATGTCGTAGATGGTGACGTGCGGATCGAGCTTGCCGCCGACGGTGATGTAGTTGCCGGTCGGGTCCACGTCGACGCCGTGCGGGCTGCGCGGCTCGGGGGCAAAGTAGAGGAGCCCCTCCTCGATCGCCGTGTCGAGCGAGATGACGCGCACGCCGTTGCGCATCTCGGTCTTGCCCGCCTGTGCGGCCACTTCGGCCGCCTTCTTCCAGTTGATGATGTGCATGTAGTCGAAGTCGCGCTGCGAGGCGCCGACCTCGATCGGCTGGCCGCCCTCCATGTTCCCGCCGACCGCCATCTCGCTGTTGTAGCTGTTGATGAAGGCCCAGCCATCGCTCGCCAGCTTGCCGGCGTCGGCGAGATCCTGGGTATACGGCGGCAGCTCGATCTGGAAGGAGTCGTCAAGGTCGGCGCGCCCGGTCTCCGGGTCGATCGCCACCCAGGTCGAGATGCCGCGGTAGTCCTCGGCATAGTCCTCGAGCGGGGCGTAGCCGTCATCGGTCTGGGGCATGGGGGTCATGCTCGAGATGTGCACGTACTCGGTGTTCGGCGTTGCGAAGACACCGCCGTGGCTGGTCTGCATGTTGGGCAGGTCGAGGATCTGCTTTACCTTGAAGTCGCGCAGGTCGACCATCCCCAGGCGTCCGTTGGCGCGGTCGTTGATGTACACGAAGCGCCCGTCATAGGCACCAGCTGTCTCCGACAGCGCGGGGTGGTGGGTATCGCCCCACGCGAGTTCGGCGGCCTGCTTGTCGGTGGATCCCTCGGCGAGGATCCCCTCGCTCCAGTCAGCGCCCTGGCCGTAGCCGGACCACGATTCGGGCGTGAAGACCGGGATCGTCTTGAGCAGCCGCATCGACGGCACACCGACCAGGTGGAGCTGGCCCGAGTGTCCGCCGGATGAGACGAGGATGTAGGGGTCCCACTCGCCGGGGGCCGTGAACGCCTTCAGCGCCCCGGTCGCCTGCTCGACGGTGAGACCACGGTCCGCGGCGATCTCGGCCAGCGCGCCGCCACCGCCCAGGCCGCCACTGAAGCGGCCGATCAGGATTCCCCCGACAAGGCTGACGACGATTGCACCGATCGCGATCAGCCGGAAGTTGCTCCGCATGTCACCCTCCCAAGAAAGACGGTGGGATAAACTCGCACCAAGTCAGTGTCGAGTTTCGTGGGTGCGGCGGCGCGGGCCACGGGCCGAATGTCCCGTGTCTTCAGGGATGTTTGGCCCGATCCAATCGCTGTCGCGCCGGGAACCATCTCCACAGAGGTGACGACGACGAACCGATGAAGGTGATCCGATGCGGTTACAGCTGACCCGGCGGGGCGACTACGCGGTGCGCGCCATGTTCGCGCTGTCCGATCTTCCGCCGGGCGAGGTGCGCAGTGCGCGCGCCCTGGCTGAGGAGGTCACCATTCCTCCCCGGTTCGTGACCGAGGTGCTCGGCGACCTGGCGCGCGCCGACCTCGTCCAGGCTCGCCCGGGACGGACCGGCGGCTACCGACTCGCGCGGCCAGCCGAGGCGATCGCGCTGCTGGAGATCATCGAGGCGGTCGAGGGGGACAGCCGGACCACGAACTGCGTCCTGCGCGACGGGGCTTGCCGCTCCGCGGACGGCGACCAGTGCGCGGTGCATGACATCTTCGTCGCGGCGCAGGAGGCGCTCCTGTCCGAGCTGCGCGCGGCGCGCCTATCGGAGTTTGGGCCGAAGCAGACCGGGCGGCAGGCGCCGCCGTCCGGAGCGGGATTGGCTGGGGCGGAAGGATTCGAACCTTCGATCCCCTGATCCAGAGTCAAATGCCGCCCGGAGGCCCGCAGCGGCCGTCCTCAGCCAAGATTCGTGCTCAGACTCGGCCCACGCCTCGTCCTCGCATGTTCGGTTTTCCGGGGAGTCAGGTGCCCACCCCGGGAGGGAGTCAGGTGCCCACGCGGAAAACCGAAAGAATCAGGTGCCCTCGCGCTGGGCGACGCCACTCCAGGAGATTGTACCCGGAAGCTCGCTGACGCAAGGCATCGGGCTATCTTTGCGGGGGCATGAGGATCGACGCGGAGGCGCGATGCAACTCGGTGATAGCGCCCTCGGCGCCGGGGG
>Ga0209320_10001484_pt1 | contig 12054 bp, 10 predicted proteins | sample Rifsed13ft4_FD_184008 | JGI IMG/M metagenome (GOLD analysis project Ga0209320, IMG submission 184008) | Soil microbial communities from Rifle, Colorado, USA - sediment 13ft 4 (version 2) | ecosystem: Environmental > Terrestrial > Deep subsurface > Rock core/Sediment | place: Rifle, Colorado... | reverse complement strand
TATAGCAGTTCCTCCGTTTGATCCCTCCGACGAAAACTTTTCAGACAAGATTTAAAGAAAAGAAACAATCCATATAAGAAAGAACAAAAAGAGCTACTGTAAATTACTTCTGTCCGCGATTTCATAACCCGCGATAGGTATAGGAGAAGCATGATGTAGAATCATGCGCCAGCCGGAGTCATGACGTTCAAAAATATTTGTTGACTGAGACATGTTTATCCCTATCGGGTCTCTATTTATGTAAATTAGTTGCTGTATACAAGCAACCCATGCAACGTCCCCTTTTATTTCCACAGTAATATTAGAAAGCCTAATATCTACTTGATCGTTAGGATCGAATACATTTTCCCAACTCTGTCTGATTGCCTGCCATCCACTAAGCATTATCCAGCCTGGGTGTACACACCCCGCCCTTGAGTCTTTGACCCAGACCTGATCCATTAGTTCCAGGTTCCTTGTACCAAGCGCCTTATAAAACATCTCGTTTATCTTCAGCACCTCTTCGTAGTCCGAATTTTTAGTCATTAGTACTCCCTATTTTTATAAGATTTGTTTGTTTAAGATTTATCAAGTGAAATTGATTTCAAAAACTTCAAACCTTCTTAACTCTATTTTATCTATAGATTGACAGATAAACAAGCGCTATGATTCAGGAAACAATATGTATATTTACTTTTTTCATATTAAGATTTCTCAAAAGTAGAACAAAATGTAAATCAAAAAAGAGGTGGAGATGACATTAACTAAAAGGATTTCATGTTTATGCCTTATGCTATTTGTATCTACCGCATTAGCCGTTGAATTAAATGTTTCCAACTTAGCCGATCTCCTAATAAAAACCCAAAAGGAAAACCAGCTAATCCCTGTACTTTCTGATCAATACCCTGAGCTTGATGTTGAGACTGCTTACCTAGTGCAGAGAGCCTATGTCAAAAGAAGGCTGTCTGATGATCAGATCGCAGGATTTAAGGCTGGGCTCACTTCAGAAGGAAGTCAAAAAAAGTTTGGCGTGACATTCCCTGTATCAGGTGTTCTCTTTGCCTCCGGAAAGAATCTCAACTCTCCTTTAATTGACAGATCAATGTTTAAGATCCCGATAATTGAAACTGAAATAGGATTCCTAGTTGTAAAACCCATATCACACCCACTTAAGGACGTATCGGAACTACATAAGAGTATTAAAGCAGTTTTGCCCGTCATTGAACTTCCAGATTTGGGCTTTACTGATTTAAAGAACCTCAATGTGGTGGACATAATTGCTGCAAATGTCTCATCATCTCAATTCATCGTTGGAACTGAAAAGGATGCGAAGAGTCTAGATCTCGACAATATTACAGTAACACTTTCACTGAACGGGCAGGTAGTCAATCAAGGTAAGGGTTCAGATGCCCTAGGAGATCAATGGAATGCTGCCCTATGGCTTGTAAATGCCATAACAAAGCAAGGTTGGAAGATTGAACCAGGCTATATCCTCATCACTGGCGTCCTAGGAAAGATGATCCCTGGGAAGGAGGGCAAATATGCAGCGGATTTTGGAATCTTGGGTGGGATTTCTTTTGAAATTAAGTGATCTAATATTACAGAATTTAACAACTACCGCACTATCCATAATTAGTAATATAAACCCGCAAGTAATTGCCTGATTTAGGTTTATCCTAACGCGCCAACCTTAATATCCTGGAGAATCTCTTGCGCTGCTCGAATACCTGATAGGGCAGCACCCTCCATGAAACCCTGCGACTCGTAGAATGAGCTTGTGTGCTCGCCTGCGAAATAGAGGTTTCCTATCGGCTTAGCCTCATTGTCAGCGATCGTCGTGAAATACCCAGGATGGTTACAAGTATAGCTTCCCTTTGTAAGCGGGTTTGATGGCCAATGCTCAAGGTGCACCCTGAACTTACCTTTAGCATCGCGGAAGGCTGCTGCAAATGCTCCTGGATAAACCCTGTCAAGGTCAGTTAGGAATAGCTTCGCCTCAGTTTGGACCTTCTGTGGGTTCAAACTTGCGCCGCGGTTTCCACCCGAGTAGTCCGTAAGTATCGCATGCATGTCCGTAGCCTTTGTAGGGTTTGTCTCCCAAGTATTTTGATGGTTAGGAAGGTCAGAGTAGGACGTCCCCTTGCTTCCTTGTGCTATCCAGGGACGGCTATCGAAGCCGACCATCATCTTTGCGTTTGTCCCGTAACGGAGCATTTGGATCGCATCTAGCTTCCAAGAGGGGAGACCTAGGCTCGCATTAAGCTCTACCTCGCGTAGAATTGAAAAAGGTATAGCAAAAACAACAGCGTCATGGGTTGCGCTAATAGTTCTAGTACCATCTTTGAAGGTTAGTTCGAAACTCCCTGCAGCGGTCTTGCGCGCTTTCACAAGCCGCATCTCAAGCTCGATCTGACTATCAAGCCTATTGCTTAGTCCATTCACAATCTGATCATTACCCCCGATTATGTGATATCTCTCGTCACTAAAAACACCAAAGGGGCGAAATTTTGAACGCTTATCCACATGAATAAAGAGAAGAAAATTAAGGCAACTTTGCTCCTCGATCTCTAGGCCATACTCAGCGATGTATGCAGCTTTGACAGCGGCTTTGATTAAACCTCCCGCCCCCCGCGCATCGAGGTATTCCTGTAGGTTCGTAAAGTCGAGCTTCTCATCATCCGCGGTGTGATTATCGGCGGTCGGGGGAGTTAGCATGCGCAGGTCATCATGCATTGAAGCTACCAGATTACGGTACTCGTCAACAACTTGAGATTCCGGAAAACGTTGACCATCAAAAAAGTAAAAGACCTCGCCAGGCGGCTCTTTCTCTACATCCTCAAGCTCAAGATTGAATTCCTGGGCGTAGCCAAGCATTGTCTTATGCAGGTTGTCAATGAATTCACCTCCTCGCTCTGCAACCTGACCCGGGAAGAAGTTTCGAAGCGAGAAGCAGCGGCCGCCGACACGGCTATTAGCATCGTATAGTGTTGCGTTAATGCCGTTTTTCCTGAGTTCGTCTCCACAAGCAAGACCTGCTAAGCCAGCCCCTACAATTGCAATATTAACATCGGGACCCGACGGAGCTGCCAAGGTTCGGCGAAGCGGCCAGACGACTGATCCGATCGCGCCGACCACGGCCAGCTTTCCCATGTTTGCCAGAAACTCACGCCTGCTGGCACGACGCTTCGCCAAGCGTGCCTCTAAATCAGCAACCCGCTCTAAACCCTCTTTAGTAGAGATATTGTTTTCTTCGCAATAGTGTGCGATCCGTATTGAGCGTGCAAGATTTTTGAAAAGGATTGAACGGCTCATATTGCTTCCTCCTTAAAAAGATCTTATGACATAAATAAGACCCAACAACAGAATACAAATAAATATAATCGCTACCATAAAGAGAATAAAATCCTAGCCTAAGTCTTTTAGTTTTGGCATAACTTCCCTTGTAAGTAGGGTCATCGAACGAACCCACTTATCTCTTGGCCGCCATTCATGCCCCATTACGAGAAGAACACCAAATCCTCCAAGGTATTCATATAACTCTCGGATCTTACGAGCTACATCGTCAGGACTACCTACTATCCACATGTTGTCAATCATGTAATCGAGGGTCACATCTGAATCGGATATACTTGTATCAGTTTTAAAAATGTCTAAAGAACCCCTGATTTTTGGGACGAGGCGGAAGAAATATTCCTTAAAGTCCCTGCCTAAAGTTCCCTCAATCGCCTCACGCCGCGCTTGTTCGGTCGTCTCTGCAACGTAAACATCCCTCGCTACCCTCCATTTCGAGCGATCCGCAATCATTCCCGCCTTTTGAGCACCTTCTTCAACGGCCTTCCAGTGACTTCTAAGGATTTGTTTAGCTACAAGATTAATACTCATTGGAATCCAATTCCGCTCACCAGCAATCATCAATGTTCCAGAGCCCTCAGAAATACCTGCGACGGCTATCGGGGGGTGTGGCTTTTGATAGGGCTTTAAATGCAACTTAAGTCCCACATCATTTTGAGGTTCAGGAACCGAAAATCTCCAATATTTGTTTTCGTAAAGCCCTGGCTGAGGATCCTCCCAGAGTTTTAGTATCAGGTCAATTGCATCATGAGTTAAGACCCGCTGTTCGCCCGTTTTTGGATTAATTCCAAACACCTTAAAATCTCCTGGAAAGCTTCCTGCTCCGACTCCCCAATAAAAGCGACCGTGTGCCAGGTGATCCAACATTGCAATTCTGTGAGCGAGTACAAATGGATTATGGTTTGGCATACAGGAGACACCGATGCCAAGTATAATGTTCTTTATTAATGGAATGGCTTTTGCTATTAGGAGGTCAGGTGCTGGAATGTTTTCCCAGGAAGAGGTGAAGTGCTCTCCGATCCATGCCTCTCTAAACCCGAGATTGTCTAACACCACAATCTGCTCAAGGTCCTCGTCAAGGGTCTCTGTGATGTTTGATCCCGGTGGATGAAGTGGCATGGTAAAGTAACCGTAATCCATATGAACCTCCGTTTTTTATCCCTAGAAATCTTATAGCTCTAAATCTTCCAACCTTCGAGTGGGCACTACCACTCCTCAACTCAGAGCTTTAACTCATTTTTTTTATCGAATCGGGAAATAATTATACTGGAACAATTAATACAAAGAAAAGATTGTTATTTGTTGGTGAATAAGTGAGTTAATAAATTTCTCGTGGTTTATCAGATTGCGAAATCTAAACACGAGAAACAAATTTCGCTCAATTAACTTTTTTGAAGTACCATCAAACCCCTTGACACCTTAATTGTAAGATGATATATGAAATGGGCATTTGAAGTAGCTCAGCAAATCTCAATTTGCTTGGGCTAAATTCAAATCGAAAATTTGTTGTAAGGAGGAAGAAATTATGAAGAAGTATCTTTTACTTGCAATGTTGCTAACATTGGTGGCATATGCTGTGCCTACTTATGCCGCCGACCCAGGTGAGGGTTCGGTTAGTATATTATTTGTTCAAACTTCAAAAGGCGTAGCCTTTGATAAGGGGACAATGACATTGAAAGGTGTAAGTCCTTCAACTGTTTTCTTTTCAGATCGTCCAAACAGAATAGCTGGTCATTTGCCTACCTCGCATTTCCTAAAGGTTTGGGATGAAGGTAAGGATAACTTTAAAAACGACCCTCCAAACGCTAATGTAACGATTCTTGGTAAAACAGAAGGAGCGACCAACGTTGTACTGGAATTAAGCAATCCACGTCTTAAAGGTGAAGATCTTATCTACGATGTTCAGGTTTTAGATGGAACCCCACCTGCAACGGGCGACGCCACTGCAGTATTTATTGATTGGTGGGTCAGCCCTGGTGGTATGGTCTGTCACCGCAACTGGTACACTGGTCAAGCATGGTGTCATTGGCCAGGACCCTACAGGTATCCCCGATACTAATGATTCAGGATTAATCTGGGTAGATCACGAGTCTTGCTCGTGACCGGTAGTCTGACCATTAAAAAGAATGACCAATGTAGGGGCAGGTCTTGCACCTGCCCCCCTCAAGGTGTACAGAATTTAAATTAACCCGTCCGTACTGAGCCCGTCGAAGCATGAACGGTGATGTTGATTTTTTGATTTCTTTATATAACAGATGATTTGTTAATCATAACAACATAAGCGGAACAGAAAACGATGAAGTAATGGAAAAAGTTGATGAAGAAGCAAACATTATCGGTTTTTCCATTCTAAAAGTAAGTGCTTTCAAAGAGCAAAAACCACCTTCAATCAGCCTTAAAACCAATATAGCTTAACCAGTGTTGCACTCAAGTTATACCTTACGTCTTCGATAACCTTGTCATTGCAGAAATTCATCTCGATTCTAGCTCTTATGTCAAATGTTGAGACCTGACCCCATCTCCTTTGATAACGGAGTAGAAGAAAGTTCTATCGCTTTATTTGATAACCTGCTACCTCTCTATCCCACGTATCAGGGGTTATACCTTCGTCACGGAGTTTATTCTTCTGTACTCTTTCCGTTCCTGTCTTAGGGAAGGAACTTACAAATCGAATAAAACGGGGAATCATGAAGTAGGGCAGTTTTGGCTCAAGGAATTTTAAGAGTTCCTCTGGTGAAACATCTATACCGTGATTTTTTACAACGAAAACCATAACTTCATCCTCTGCATATCCACCGGTTTGAGCCTTTACTCCAACCGCTGCTGATTCTGCAACAGCAGGATGAGAGTTTACAATCCTTTCAACCTCAAATGAGCTAATATTTTCGCCTCTTCGGCGAATGTAATCCTTTACTCTATCAACGAAATATATATATCCCTTTTTATCCATTCTTCCGGCATCACCAGTGTGAAACCAAAAGTTTCGAAAGTCCTGGACTGTTTTTTCAGGCATCTTGTGGTAATAGTGAAGCATTATGTTTGGAATTCGGGGACGAACTACTATCTCTCCAACACCTCCTCTTGGGAGCTCTTCATCAGTCTCAGGATCCACTATTTTAATTTCATAACCCGGCGATTCTTTTCCGCATGAACCAACTCGGAATGGCTCACCGGGACGCATAAATGTAACCTGACCTATCTCTGTGAGTCCGTACCCTTCCATGAACTTGATATTAAACCTTTCCATAAATGGCTCGATAATGTCATGTGGAGCTGGAGAACCTAGAACTAATTTAACTCTATGCTCCTTTTCCTCCGGCACTGGGGGAGTATTCCACATAAAATAAGACATCGTACCGACCATGTTAAACTTTGTAACCCCATAATCCTTCATCCATTTCCAGAACTGGGTAGCACTGTATTTTTCCTGAACGATTGCCCTTGCACCCATTATTAGAGCAGGATATACACTCATCACCATCGCATTTGAATGGAAAAGAGGAAGGCACGTAAAGCAAACATCATCCTCCCAAACATCCATAACCTCGGCGTAGTTTCTCGCGCTTTGGTAATCCGCCTGACAGGGTCTGACAACACCCTTTGACCTTCCTGTTGTTCCTGATGTGTACATAAGCCTTGCATGATCGAGATGGGTAATTTTCACATCTGGCTCATCTTCCCCGTGATCATTTAGAAACTCACTAAACGGAATCATGGGTTTTGAATCAAAACCCTGAGAGTCGAATTTAGCAGCGCCTGTTCGTGTCCATACAATAACCTTTTCAAGCTGAGGAATTCTATCGGCAATCGGAGGCATTCTATCCATATACTCCTCTGCAATGAAAAGCACTTTAGAATCTGAACTATCTATGATGTACTGAAGGAAATCCATCTTGTATGCTGTATTTATGGGAACCATAATTCCGCCCATTTTTAGAATCCCGAACCACGTAAGAACATAGTCAGAAGAGTTAGGCATGTAGACGGCTACTTTTTCACCTTTTTTAACGCCAAGGTGCATAAGTCCATTCGCAATTCTATTGGCTAGAAGATTGATTTTGGAAAAACTAAACGGGGGATTGTTCCCAAATTGTAAAAAAGGTTTGTCACTGAGCTTTTCTGCTCTTTCCCTTAAAATAAGAGGCAGTACCCACTTAGTTCTATCTTCCCTCTCATACCACCTGACATCGAAAGGGCGACTCCTTTGCATGTTTACAGCGTATTTCAGGTCCTTGGGTCTTTTGGTTTTAATAGCCATTGGCATTTACCTTCTCAAAAGATGATTCTATTTTCTACCGTAAGGATTTGATTGTCAACCTTTTTGCCACAGAGCACACCGAGACCACAGATTTTGTAAATTCTTTTTAAAAATTTCCTCTCTGTGTCCTCCGTGGCCAATAATTTTCCTTATTTAAACGCCTTTCTTGTAGGAACAGCTAACACCTGTTCAAGTGTAAGGACTTTTAGGAATCTATTTCCACCCTCTACATATATCTGATCAATTCCTCCGAACTTTGCAGCTTCTAGCGCCTTCATCCCGCCATCAGTTACGTATTTCTCTCCTGTAAGCTTTATCGTTATAATACCGATGTCGTCTCTTCCATCAATCTTATTGGTATCCAATACCTCGATTCTTGCCCTTATCTTCTCATGTGGACCTTCTTTTCCACTTGCAAACAGCAACTGAACAATATCTCCTGGATAAGTCGGAGCATCGTGCGAGCCGCTATTCATTCCAAGATGATAAGCTAGCGGCAAATGTCCACTAACCTCCCCTTCCGCCCTTCCTTTCACTCCACCACCGTAGCCTATGAAATTTGATGATGGATTATGATGCACAGCGGCATCATTAAGCGTCGCAATCTGAAGCCAGCTAAATGTTACAAGGTCAATTGCATCTTCAAATAAGCCATGATAAACATCCCCCACCTTAAAACCCTCAAATGTTTTTCCATTTTTTCCAAGGAAGTCTTTTGATAAATCATGATAAACTTTAGGCAAAACTGTTTTTTTAATATCAATCTTACTCGGCTGCGATATTATAGTGCTTGCTTTGGGGTAGCTTTTCCCACTTTCTGCTCTTACGAGCACCTGCCTCACGTATTCGAGTACGGATTCTCCTCTCTGGTTATAAATCGTAGTCCTTACCTGTACCGAGCCGTTTGTTGCTCCATCTTTTCTGAACACCTTTCCCAGAACCTCAGATTTTCCGTATATTACATCACCTTCAAATACAGGAACGCCGAATCTTAAATCACTATAAGACAGATTAGCAATAGCATTAAATGAAATATCATGGACACTAAGACCGAATCCTGCGTTAAAAATAAAACCCTGACTCACAAGAACCGACTTTTCTATTCCATATTTTTCTTTTTTCAATTTGTAATCAGGATCTTCGTAGCCTAGTTGTAAGCTCAGCCCAGGATTTGCACCAAGGATCAAACCGTCTCTATATTTGTTTATATATTCTCTATTTCTCATCGGGGTGATTTGAATCGCGCCGTGATGATAAATTTCACCTTCATGAAAATCACCGACATATCTTGAAGAAATGAGATTTGGCCTCAGCAACGGAATTTCCTCCTAGTTTAAATTTCGTTAATTGGATTTATGGGATTTCTAAATATTACCCAATAAGAAAAGGGTAGCAACACGATTTCGGGTCTCGTGGTTCGTGACTCGAGTCTCGTGAATCTTTATCGAACCACTAACCACGATTTACGAGCTCCGCATACCGAATTCTGCAATCTACAATCAGCAATCCGAAATCAATTTACGGATTCGTTTCCTCTTTGTTCCTTAGCCTTATTATCTCCTTTAGTGCAGGAACCTTTTCAATTACCTTGTTGACAAGCTCGTCTCCATCTATTTTTGAAAACTTCATTGCCTCATTAACAAGTGGCAAAATAGCGCTGGCGGCTGGAGGATTAGCTGGCAGTGCCTTTGTGGCAACCAATACGGCAACTGCTGCTGCGGTCCTCGTCTGGGTATTTGCCGAGTGGGTGACTAGACGTAAGCCCACGGTTCTAGGTGCTGCAATTGGTGCCGTAGCCGGGCTTGTGGCAATCACACCTGCCACAGGCTTTGTTGGACCCATGTCATCAATAATTATTGGCATTGGCGCGGGAATTTTCTGTTATGCCGCTTGTAACCTAAGGGCAAAATTGAGGTATGACGACTCTCTTGATGTGGTTGGAGTGCATGGGATTGGTGGAACGCAGGGGACTCTTGCAACGGGGCTCTTCACCTCAAAACTTATCAACCCAGCAGGAGCCGACGGGCTCTTTTTTGGAAATCCTGGTCAACTCAAGGTGCAGGCCTTAGCTGTTTTGCGACCTGGGTCTTTGCCTTCTTTGGCACCCTGATTATTCTTTCTATCCTCAAGGTTATCATGGGTCTTAGGGTATCAGGAAAAAAAGAACTAGAAGGTATAAACATAAGTCAACACGGTGAAGTGGCTTATTCAGGTTTTCAAATGATCTCCAGTCTTGGAAGCTCTGAGATGAAGGCATTAGAAGAAGAGATAGAAGAACTCGAAAAACGTAAGGAAAGAATTCTTACAAGAATGAGTCCAACAGGAATTGGAAGAAGGATTTATCACGAGTCCTCTCCACCTCCTAAACAGAGAGAGAAAAGCGAGGTTGTGGAAGAGGAAGCTGATTATAGGGCTAATTCCCCATTCAGAATTGTTGTAGAAAATGTAAATAGAGAAGAACTCAGAAAATGGTGGGAAGATATGTGTTACGAAAGGGTGAGCGATAGACCAAATGAGTTTAATGATATTTTTAAGCAGTTAAAGAAATTTCACGATGGCTCCTTCCTCTTCCGTAAAGGAGACCCTGATGAGATAAGAAGAAAGCTACAGATCGTTCTTAGAAGATTTAATCCTAAATTCGGGATTGAAGTAGAGGAAGAGTAAACAATCCTTTTCGTGTTTCCTTCTTTAGTAATTGAGAGTATCACTATCCTCTCATAATTACACTTTGTTTTAAGATCCGATTAATTCTGTCCAATTATCTAGAAAGGTAAAAGAGTTTTTATGTTTGATTAAATCTTAAGCACGGTATGCCCAATTTATGGGCATAAAAGTTAAAATTTACTAACTTTTCCTAATAAAATAACTGGCACACTTTTTGTATATTACTAGCATAACTTTTCCCGTACTTCTGGTCTAAGGGAGGTTTACAGATGGTGAAGTTAAAAAAGTCTACAGACATTACAGTTTTGGGTCTAACTCCGGTTATTACGCTCCTAACGCTCGTCTTACTTACAAGTTTATCTTTCGCTCAAGAGGCCGCCCCGCCCACGGTCGACACGGGTGACACCGCTTGGATGCTTACATCCTCTGCTTTGGTATTGATGATGACCATCCCAGGTCTCTTCCTATTCTACGGTGGCCTGGTCAGAGCAAAAAACACCCTTGGCACCGTTATGCAAAGCTTTATCATTGTTGGCCTGATTAGCATTCAATGGGCGCTGTGGGGCTATAGCCTCGCCTTCGGACCAGACAAAGGAGGTATAATTGGAAGCCTCGCTTGGGTTGGATTAAAAGGAGTGGGACTTGATCCCAACCCAGACTATGCCGCTACGATACCACACCAGGCTTTTATGATCTATCAATTGATGTTTGCGATTATCACCCCTGCACTAATCACTGGTGCATTTGCTGAGCGTGCAAAGTTTAGCACATTTATTATTTTCATCTTACTCTGGGCAACATTTATATATGACCCTCTTGCTCATTGGGTGTGGGGTGTAGGTGGATGGTTAAGAAAGTTAGGTGCCTTGGATTTTGCTGGTGGAACAGTGGTACATATTAGTTCTGGTATATCGGCTCTTGCTGCTGCCATGATGTTTGGGAGGCGGATTGGGTATGGACATGAAGCTATGCCACCGCATAACCTCCCTTTTAGCATTATCGGGGCTTCACTTCTATGGGTAGGGTGGTTTGGATTTAACGCAGGGAGTGCACTTGCAGCTGGCGGACTGGCTACCAGTGCCTTTGTGGCCACCCATATGGCAACAGCGGCAGCAGCGCTTTCATGGATGTTTATGGATTGGATATTTAGGGGTAAACCTACAGTTTTGGGGGCTGCCAGTGGAGCTGTAGCTGGACTTGTTGCGATCACGCCAGCATCGGGCTTTGTCGGGCCGATTTCGTCAATCATCATCGGAATCGGTGCAGGTGTCTTCTGTTCTATCGCATGCAACGTGAAGCCGAAATTGGGTTATGACGATTCTCTTGATGTGGTAGGAGTGCACGGGATTGGAGGAACCTGGGGAGCGCTGGCAACAGGTCTATTTGCTTCAAAGGCAATAAATGCAGCCGGAAACGACGGTCTCTTCTTCGGTAACCCGGGGCAACTCTGGGTGCAGTTCGTCGCTGTAGTGGTAACCTGGGTCTTTGCCTTTGTTGGGACACTGATAATTCTTTATATTCTCAAGGTTATAATGGGGCTAAGGGTATCGGAGGAAGAGGAGCAGATGGGACTGGACTTGAGTCAGCACGAGGAAAAGAGTTATACCATGTAACTACTTCATAGACTCAAGTTAGATTGATTGCAGATTTGGAATTTCGGATTAACTAAAAACCGAAGATTTCGAAAGAGAGAAGTGAAAGGATAGCACCATTCATTATCTTTTATCTATCGGAACGTAGGTTAAATCATTAGGTCCAACGTACTCAGCGATGGGTCTTATTAAAGTATTATTGCTATATTG
>Ga0209320_10001476_pt1 | contig 12092 bp, 9 predicted proteins | sample Rifsed13ft4_FD_184008 | JGI IMG/M metagenome (GOLD analysis project Ga0209320, IMG submission 184008) | Soil microbial communities from Rifle, Colorado, USA - sediment 13ft 4 (version 2) | ecosystem: Environmental > Terrestrial > Deep subsurface > Rock core/Sediment | place: Rifle, Colorado... | reverse complement strand
CCGGGCGCCACCGAATTGGATCTCGTCCGGCTTACCGGCTACGGAATCTTTTTCTTCCTTGCCGCCAATCTTCTCGCGACGCCTCGCCAGCTCCGGCGTTACGCCCAGGCAGCCGCTATCTTCGGATTCTTGCTGGCGCTTTTTGCCATCGTGCAGTTGCTGACCTTCAACGGCAAAATCTACTGGATATTTGAGACGCGATTTGGCGGCTATATTGTCGGCCCTTACGTCAATCACAACCACTTCGCCGGCCTGATGGAAATGCTGGTGGCGCTGACTGTCGGCCTGCTGCTCGACCGTGGCGTCGCAAGAGAGCGCAAACCGCTCGTTGCTTTCTGCGGCGTCGTGATGGCGGTATCGCTGATTCTGAGCGGCTCGCGCGGCGGCCTGGTTTCCTTTCTCTTTCAGGTGATCTTCTTTTTCTGCCTGATGCTGCGTGGGAGCCGTCTTGCGACAGGCGCCCGCATCGGGCGCGCGTGGTTTGCCGTGCCGCTTCTCGCCGTCATTTTGATCGGTTTTCTTTGGCTCGATCCGGGCAACATCTCCCGGCGTTACGCCCACTTCATGAACCAGTCGCTTGCCGGCGAGGTGGGGTTGGAGCTGCGTCCCCAGGCCACCCTGGATACGCTCGCCATCTTCCTTGATCACCTCCCGCTCGGGGTCGGCCTGGGCGCCTTCCCCGCCGTCTTCCCGCAATATTGTCGCTTCCCGATGTTTCGCCTCTGGAACTACGCCCACAACGACATCGCGCAGGTGATGGCGGAGATGGGTGTGCCGGGGACGCTCTTGTTGATCTGGTTCTTTGCCGCGCTCTTCCGTAAGGGCATGCTTCGCGCAGCCGATTGGCCGCGCCAGGCCGGCGCCGGTGTGAGGCTCGGAGCCTTGCTGGGTTGCGCCGGGATTTTCGTCCACAGCTTTGTGGACTTCAACCTCCACATCCCGGCGAACGCGTTTTGGTTCTTTAGCCTCGCCGGGCTGGCCACGGCAACCGGCCAAGGCGGGCTCGAGGCCGGTTCGGACGTACAGCGGATGCGGCCCAAATAGGGACGCAAAATGCTGTTAATAAAGGGGTTAGGTCACATATCCCCCTGTGAGTGACAGGGCGGAGCCGTGAACAGACCATGGCCGAACGGGCGCAATCGGAAATCGTGACCGGGGCGGGAATCGGGCTCACCCCGCAATTGTCATCGGCCGCCGTTCTGCCCGTCGTGCTGGCCGGCGAGTCCCAACGCCGCTGGTACGCGCTCGAAACACGCTCGCGCCACGAGAAAGTCGTCCACTCGCAACTCGAGCAGAAAGCCATCGAATCCTTCTTGCCGCTTTATCACTCGGTGCGCCGCTGGAAAGATCGCCGGAAAGAATTGGCCCTGCCGCTCTTCCCCGGGTACCTCTTTGTGAGGATAGGGCTCAATGAGCGGCGGGAGGCGCTGGAGACCCGTGGGGTGGCTCGCATCGTCAGTTTTGGCGGTGTTCCGGCCAGCTTGCCGGAAACGGAGATTGAAGCCATCCGGCACTTCCTCAAGCGGAAAGTGCAGCTCGACCCCTATCCTTATCTCCGAGTAGGCCGGCGCGCCCGCATCCGCAGCGGGCCGTTTCAGGGACTCGAAGGCATCTTGCTACGAAAGAAAAATAGCCTGCGCTTTGTCATTTCTTTGCACTTGATCCTCCGCTCGGTTGCCGTCGAGATCGATGCTGAAGACCTCATGCAGATCTAACGCTCTCTAACAATGAGTAGAGAGTGGTCCGGCACCTGGATGCAGCAGCGCAGCAACTTGACAAGCGCTCAAGCCGTTGTACAATTGAATTGGTCAATACAAAAGGACGGCTAGAAGGCGCGAGAATGGTCAAAGTTGTTACCGCCTATACAGTGAAGACGCACTTGGGGCGCATTTTGCGAGAGCTGCGAGAGAATGACCGCTTTGTGATTTTCCGCCGGAATCTTCCGGTAGGCATTCTCTTGAGTATCCACGACTACGTCAAGGAGCACCCTGATCAATTCCAGGACGTGGAGGATTTTATCGATACCTTGCTCGAGGAGAGCGACCCGCAATTCCAGCGGAGCTTGAAGAAAGCTGCCCGAGAGACTAAGCGGGGTCGCTACCTCAGCCACACTCAGGTGAAACTCGCGCTGGCCAACAAGAAGCTCCGATAATGTCCTCGCCCTTCGCCGCAAGATACAGTCACTGCTTCCTCGACGATCTCAGAAAACTCGACCCACCCGTTCAACGGAGAATTCTCAAGGCAATCGAAGCTAAACTTCTCGCGGATCCCTTCAAGTACTCGAGGAAGCTCGCGGGCAAAACGGGGCCAGGCCGTTGGCGTTTCCGAGTAGGAGACTATCGCATTCGCTTCGACATCCAAGGACGCATCCTGCTTTTCTATCGCGTTCGTCATCGGCGCGAAATCTACGAGTAAAAGGTTTGGTCGAGTTGCCTCGCACCCGCAGCGGGCCGTTTTCAAGGACTCGTCCGTGGACGGAACCTCTGAGATGCTGCGTAAACCATTTGCGGCAGTGAGGCTGAGGGAGGTGATGAACCGAGAGCACAAGAGCGCCTTGCGCCGGAGCGACCGAGCGACGAGCCCGCCCGGCCGGGGGCGGCATTGCCGGGAATTTCTCCCGGATTGCAAACAAAAAGCGGTTAGCGAAGCTCTTGCGCTTTCCCGTGCGGCGCTTTTTTTCGAAGATCAGGATCGCCTTGACGATTTTGCCGGCTGGTCAGGAGAGGGGTCCGCGTAGTCCACAATCCGCATGGCAACGGCTGTCACCCGGCCAACGATTTCTGCCTCTCCGGGATAGACGAATTCACGGGTGGGGCACGGTGAAGCGGGATGAGGCAGTAGAGTCAGGTGCTCCCCTCGTAGTTCGCACCATGAGCAGGCGTAGCCATCTCGGAGCTGGACAAAGTAGATGGGCCGGTCAAATTCAGTCCGCCATCGAAATGCGCAGATCGTGTTCTGCTGGTCGTCGATTTGAACAAACGAGCCTGGCCGTAGCAACGGATATAACGTGTAGTCTTCCAGGCCGATGAAACCGTACTTGCTGTGCTTGATGTCCAGGTGCCGGATAAGGGAGATCGGCACCTCTCCCCAGATTTCTACCATGCGCGACAGGAGGTTCGTCTTCTCCGGCCTGAATCCCTGCTCGAAGCGAACTGGGAAACTGACAACCCGTTCTTGGTCATAGACGGCAAGGGTTGTCAAATGGGTTTTTTGTAGAGGCATTGCGAGCTGATACTTGCTGATCTTCTCCGGGTCCACGCCGTAGAGCAGGAGCAGATCGGTGAACTTCGCGCGGTAGATGATACTCAAGGTGCACAGCTTGTAGATGCTCGGGGTGGAGCGCTTGTTTTCTGCTTGAGTGAGCCGGGCATTTGAGATGTAAAACTCTTTGTTGCCCTCAGCCTCGGCAATCCTCCGGCTCTTTTCCTCCACTTCCCGCGTGGTGATCCCGAGGCGGGTCCGTATTTCTTTGAGGTGCTCGCCGGCGCGCAATTCTTGCTCCCCAGGCACAGCCAGGAAAAGAAAGCCGAATTCTAGCACAGAATTACAGCCTTGCTTACAATTGAAAGCAGAATCAAGCTTTTCAGCCCGGCTACTACCCTTGGGGGGTATTAAACTACCAGAACGCAACTATTGGTGGCCGGACGGGTTAGACGGTGAGGAACTTTGTTTGTTCGCAGCACCTTCACTGGTGAGGGAGGCTGCCCGGCAAGTTGCTTGTGCTTCACAAACTCGTAATACGTCACTCTTGCAGGAGGAGATAATTTTGCCCATCCCCCCGACGAAACCTCCGCGCAGGTGTTGCTGCGCCAGGATTCGTGTTGGGCATGGAAATGGATGACCAACAGCTCGAAAGACTGAAGCCAACCGGCACGTTCATGTAAAGCTTGCGGCGTAACTGAGGGTCAGGAAGTGAGCCGGATCCGCGTTTACCTCGTCAATGACAATCGCCTTCTCCGCGAGTCGGTGAAGCGGCTTTTTGATCTGACCTCCGATATCGGATGGGTCGGGGCCGCGGCAACGGCTGCGATCGCTCTCGAAGACCTCCCCAGGGTCTCACCGGACATCCTCCTTTTGCAGTGCAGCCTTTCCGAGGGCGGGCGTCCGTCGGCACTGCAACAAGTTAAAGCACGCTTTCCTCGGCTCAAGGTTCTCATGCTCGGCATGTCGGAAGATGAAGACGAATTCATCACCGCCATACGCTGCGGTGCGAGAGGATACGTTCTGAGAGATTCTTCCACCGACGATATCCTGGAGGCCGTTCGCGCCCTCTATCGCAATGAAGCAGTGATTCCTAAAAGCCTTACCTTGGCCCTCGTCGAGTTTGCGGCCGGTGTTCGAACCTATCCGACCCGCTCGGCTTACGAGACAGCAGCCGGTCTTACCGTCCGTGAGCACCAGCTTGTGCCTTTGATTGCGGCGAGATTCACCAACAAACAGATTGCGGATCGCTTGGGCATATCCGAACAAACGGTCAAGAACCACCTCCGGAACATCTTGCGCAAATTGAAGGTAAAGCACCGTTTTGAAATCGCCGGGCAGCTTGCCAAGCAAATCTTGATTCCAATTCCCCGCCCGGCGTTGACGAACCCCCATCGCGACCGAACGACCGCTCGCATCCCGAGTTCGAGTCGAATATAGTACCGCCATAGCTCTCCGCGTAGTGCCCGTTAGGTAGTATTTTTCAGTACCGCTGATAGCTCCTTTTTGTGCCTACCGGTTGGTACTCTTCGCCGAGGATACTCCGCCCCATCGAGAGTGCTCAGTGCGTAAAAGGGTTCTAGTGGCGAATCGCCCGCGGCTGGTGCGCGATCTCTTGGCTGCCTTGCTTGCCGGGCAACCCGACCTGGAAGTCGTCGGGGAGCTTTACGACGAGAAAGACCTCGTTCCGGCGGTCGAGGCGCTTGCGCCGGATGTGCTTGTGGTCGGGTTGGACGAATCGGACCAGGTTCCGGCAATTTGCGCGACGCTCCTGGTCAAGCGGCCTGATTTGAAAATCCTGGGCGTGGCCGTCGACAGGAACATCAGCGTCTTCTTTTGGGCGGATGTCGAGGTTCGCTCTCGATCCATCGAGAATTCCGAGCGCGGGTTGCTGGAAGCTATCAGAGGCGGGAGGAACAGCTCGTTATTCTTCGCGACGCCGGACTCGACGAAACCAAACTAGTGCCGTTCCAACTTGATGAGCCTGTACATCTCGATCCTCTATGATCAATAAAGCATGCCGTCTGATTTGCCGAAAATGGCCCCGAATAGTTGGAACGGCGCTGGTCGCTCGTTTATTTCGCGCAGGGAGCTTGTGGCGCCTTGTCCGGCAGCGTGCTGGCCAATCTGGTAGGAGAAGGATTATGCGCGAGGACCAGAAAGCATCAGAGCGATGGGCTGCGGACGCAAGAGTCCGTGAAAAATTCAACCACAAGACAACGGTCGTCTTGGTGACCGCTGTTTTTCTGCTGAGTCTGTTTTGCTGGCCGGCTTTTGCCTTCGGGCAGGATCTCGCTCGGTACCACCGAGACATCGAAACCGAAGCGGAGACCATCGGCCAAACTTCCCTTTCTGCCGATCGCATCATCGAGATCCTGCGCAAGGAGCCTGCCTTGCTGCTCGAGGTCAAGAAGCTCCTGGTCAGGAAGGCTTACGAACAAGGTCGGCTGCTCGACGAGACGGAACTAACCGACGAAGCCTTGTTCAGGCTTTTGAACCGGGACGCCAGGATCAGGGCTCTTGCCACCCAAGAGCTCGAAAGGCGCGGCTACATCCGCGATGCAACCCGTGAGCAGGTCTCCGGTCAGCCGGAAACGCTCGAGCCGGAATCTCCGCCGGAAGGTTTTGATCGTGAGACTTCCCCGCTTCCTCGCATTCGCCCCGAGCAGCTACCGGAGGTGCTTCGAACCGCGGAAGACGGTCGCCCTCTCTCGAACGAGGCTGCAGAGCGGGGCGCGTTCCGCCGTGAACCGGGAATCAACCGCGATACTCGGCCTCGTCCACCAACCGAGCCGCGCGGGGAACAGCCCGTCATTGTCCGCCGGCCCAATCCTTATGCCGACGTACCCTCGCTTTACGATCTTTACGCCCAGGTTTCTCGCCGCTCCCCGGTCATCGAGCGCTTTGGCGCCGATATCTTCCGCAACGGGACCGGCGATAACGACAATCTGCCCATGGATCTTCCGGTCGGGCCCGATTATGTGATCGGCCCGGGCGATGGCCTGATGATTGACCTGTGGGGCAGTGTTTCGCAACGACTTCAAAGAATTGTTGACCGCCAAGGCCGTGTGGCTCTGCCGGAAGTTGGTCCCGTCTTGGTCACCGGCCGGACTCTCGGCCAGGTTCAACAAGCCTTGCAGGCAGTTCTTCGTACGCAGTTTCGCCAAGTCCAGGCTGACGTCTCGCTTTCCCGGCTGCGCACCGTGCGCGTCTATGTGGTGGGAGATGTCGAACGCCCGGGCGCATATGACATCAGTTCGCTTTCCACGCCTCTTAATGCCCTCTACGCCGCCGGTGGTCCGACCGACCGCGGCTCCCTCCGCACGCTTCGCCACTACCAAGGAAAACAATTAGTTCAAGAGGTTGATGTTTACGATTTGATCTTGCGCGGAATCCGATCTGACGTTCAGCGCCTGCAGGCTGGCGATACCGTCCTCGTCCCTCCCATCGGGCCACAGGTCACCCTGGAAGGCATGGTGCGCCGGCCCGCCAATTACGAAATCAAAGGCGAGAAGACCCTGTCCGATGTCCTTATTCTGGCCGGCGGAATCATGCCCACCGGCACCCTCCGCCATATCGATGTTGAGCGCGTCGAGGCACACGAGAAACGGATCATGCTCAGCCTCGACCTTCCGGAGACGGAGAATGATGGCGCAGTGTCGAAGAGTCTGGAGCAATTCAACATTCAAGATGGTGACCGGATCAAAATCTCCCCCATTCTCCCTTATAGCTACCAGACGGTTTATCTCGACGGCCATGTGTTCCGACCGGGCAAATATCCCTACCGCGACGGGATGAAGGTAGGTGATCTGGTCAAATCTTATTCTGACTTGCTGCCCGAGCCTTCGCCCCGGCACGCGGAAATCATTCGGCTGGACCAGCCGGACTTTCGACCGGTCGTGATGGCCTTCAATCTGTCCGATGCCCTGGCCGGGGGAAACGAGAACCTTGCCCTGCAACCCTTTGATACGGTCCGCGTTTTCAGCCGCTACGACTTTGAGGACCCGCCCTTCGTAACCGTCGCCGGCGAAGTCCGAGAACCCGGTCAACATCGCACGAGCGGTGAGATTCACCTGCGCGATGCCGTCTATCTCGCCGGGGGGCTTACTCCCGATGCCATGACCGAGGACTCCCAAGTCTTCCGCAAGACTACCGGCAGCAAACTCAAGGTCTTGAGCGCCAACCTGGCGAAAGCGCTCGCCGGCGACCCGGCCGAGAACATCCTCCTTGAACCAAAGGACCAAATCCTTGTTCATCGCAACCTGGCAAAGGTTGACCCGCCGGCCGTTTTCATTCAGGGCGAAGTCGCCAATCCCGGAAAGTATCCTCTTGGCGAGGGAATGACTGCTTCCGAATTGGTGCGGTTGGCAGGCGGTTTCAGACGCAGCGCGTTTGCCGAGTCGGCCGACCTGACGCGCAGCCTCGTGCGCAACGGCCAGAAGGTGACGGGAGAGCATCGGGAGGTCGAGATTGCCAAGGCCCTCGCCGGGGACGGCGAAGCCGATGTTCTCCTTAAGCACGGCGACACGTTGACTATCCGACAGTTGGCCGGTTGGAACGACATTGGCGCATCCGTTGTTCTGCGGGGTGAAGTGCAGCACCCCGGGACTTATGGCATCCGGCCAGGCGAACGGCTCAGCTCAGTCTTGAAACGGAGCGGGGGATTTCTCCCTGCGGCTTATCCGCAGGGAGCGTTGCTCGAGCGCGTTGAAGTCCGCCAGCTTCAAGAAAAGAGCAGGCGGGAGTTAATCGAGCGCATTCAGCAGGAAGCAGCCACCTTCAAGGTTTCCCTCCAACAGAGCGCCCAGGAGCAGGTTGCTTTGCAACAAACCGCCCTCCAGCAGCGCCAGCGCGCTATCGAAGCCCTGCAGCGGGCGCCGGCCACCGGACGCCTGGTGATCAGGCTCCGAAGCAATCTGGCCGAGTTTGAAAACTCTCCCGATGACATCGAATTGAGAGCTGGTGACACGCTCTATGTCCCCAAGCGCCCGGACTTCGTGGTGGTTAACGGTCAGGTTTACAACTCCAACGCCATCACCTTTACGCCGCGGAAGAATGCAGCCTGGTACCTGAAGCAGGCCGGCGGGCCGACCGACCAGGCGGACAAGAGTGCAATCTTCATCGTCCGCGCGAATGGATCTGTGCTCACCGGAAAAGGCGAAGGCTGGTGGGGCGGGAACGTCTTGTCCGCCCGCGTTGAACCCGGCGACACCATTGTCGTGCCCGAGAAACCCATCGGCGGCTCGACTCTCTGGAAGAACTTGTTGAGTGTGGCCCAGGTGGCGTCCTCTGCGGCGGTTACCGCGGCCGTGCTGGTCCGTTGAGGTGGCTGGATTGAGAGCAGCAGCCCTATACGGCTTCCTGCAGGTTTTGCTGGTGGCACTGGCCTTGGCAGCGCCGGCGGAGGCGCGTGACTATCCGCGCTATCCAGCCGCGGGATCGACATACGTGCCGCTGGATAGTTGGATCTATCCGGCGCTGGAGCGCCTGGCCGCCCTGGGCTACATCCACACTCAGTTTGCCGGGATCAGGCCATGGACAAGGCTCGAGTGTGCCCGTCTGATTGACGAAGCGGGCGAACGCGTCCAGCAGGAGGACATGGGGCCAGCCGAAGCGATCCGATTGTACCGAGCACTCGAAAAGGAATTTGCCGAGCAGCTCGAAGCGTTGGGGGGAGGACGCAATCGAGGACTTCGCCTCGAGTCGCTCTACACGCGCTTCACGGGCATTGGCGGCACGCCGCTGACCGACGGCTTCCACTTCGGCCAAACCATCGTGAACGACTATGGCCGGCCCTACCGCGAGGGCGCCAACGTTGTCGCCGGGTTCTCCGCCCGGGGCGTTGCCGGTCGCTTCGCCGTCTATGTGCGCGGCGAATACCAGCACGCCCCCTCTTCCCCGGCACTCTCCGAGCAAGCGCGAAATGTGATCGCGGCAGCCGACTCGATCCCGGTGCAGCCGGCAACGCCTTTTCCGGCGGTCAATCAGTTTCGCCTGTTGGATACCTATGTCGCGGTCAACCTGGAGAATTGGCAGGTTGCCTTTGGGAAACAAAGCCTGTGGTGGGGTCCGGGCTCCGGCGGGCCGCTCTTGTTCAGCAACAATGCCCAGCCGATCTATATGCTGCGTATCAGCCGGGCCATGCCCTTCAAGCTGCCCAGTGTTTTCGCTTGGTTGGGCCCTGTCCGTACCGAGTTCTTTGTTGGCAAACTCTCCGGCCACCGCTTCCCGCCGAGGCCATTCGTTCATGGCCAAAAGTTTAGTTTCAAGCCCACGCAAAACTTGGAATTCGGCTTCTCTCGCACCGTGATCTTCGGTGGAGTAGGTCACCCGCTCACATTCCGCAGCCTCGGGAGAAGCCTTTTCAACATACAGGGACGGACGCCGGGTGACGATCCAGGAGATCGGCGAGAAGCTTTCGACATCAGCTACCAGTTTGGCGGTTGGCTAAGCCTTTACAGCAACTTCATGTGGGATGACGCCATCCGCCGCACCACGATGAACCCGGGATTCTACCTCCCACGACTTCCACGGCTAACCAAGTTGGATTTTCGGGCGGAAATGGTCAGCACCGATGTCCCAGCAGGTCCGGATAGCGCAGGTCGCCTGATCTACTCGAATAATCAATATCATGACGCCTACACGAACAAAGGCAATCTGCTCGGAAGTTGGGTAGGTAGACAAGGTGTCGGGTTCCAACTACGAAGTACATATTGGCTGTCTCCTCGGAGCAGCGTCCAATTGAACTACCGCCATGCCAAGGTGAACGGGGATTTTATCAGGGGGGGCGGAACGCTGAACGACATCGGTACGAGCGCGCATCTGGTGCTCCGTCCTGATTTAATCCTCTCAAGTTATGTTCAATACGAAAGATGGTCGTTCCCCGTGCTGTCAACCAACCGCAGGTCAAACGTCACCGCCTCCTTTCAGTTGACGTTCTGGCCGCAACCAAGGAGCCAATAGTGGAGAGCTCGGCCAGTGGCGCTGCACCGGCGACTGCGCGACCCAGCGAGGTTGAGGCCCCTTCCGAGAACGGAATCGGCGAAGAGCTGCTCGACATGAACGGGCGGCAACGCAGCGTCGCCCGAGCCCGGCTGCTCTGGGATCGGCGCTGGTCTCTCTTGAGAGTTGTTGCCGTGGGTCTGGCGGCCGCTACCCTCATCGCCTTCTTGATCCCCAAACGTTATGAGTCTTCCACGCAATTGATGCCTCCGGACAATCAATCCGGTTCGGGCATGGCCATGCTCGCGGGACTGACGGCCAGGACTGGGAATGGCCTTGGGATGTTGGCGGGGGATTTTCTCGGTGCCAAGAGTTCGGGCGCGCTTTTTGTCGGCATCTTGCGCAGCCGCACGGTTCAAGACCGATTGATCGCCCGTTTCGATTTGAAAAAGGTTTACGGCGTTCGACTCGCCCAGGGTGCCCGGACAAAGCTGGCCGAAAACACCTCCATCTCCGAGGACCGCAAAAGCGGGATCATCGCCATCACCGTGACTGACCGAGCTCCGCAGCGAGCCGCCGCCATCGGTGGCGCGTACGTCGAGGAGCTCAATCGCCTGGCGGCTGAGCTGACCACCTCAGCGGCCCATCGCGAGCGGGTGTTCATCGAAGAACGGCTGAAGGCTGTCAAGCAAGACCTGGACGCGGCCGCAAGAGAATTTAGCCAATTCGCCAGCAAGAACATCGCGATTGATATCAAAGAACAAGGCCGGGCCATGGTGGGGGCGGCGGCCACGTTGCAGGGACAGCTCATCGCCGCTCAATCCGAGCTCAAAGGGTTGGAACAGATTTATACCGGCAACAACGTGCGGGTCCGCGCAGCCAAAGCCAGGCTTGCTGAACTCCAACGCCAGCTAGACAAACTCGGCGGCAAAGAGACAAGCGCCGCCAGCGGCGCGACTCAAGAAGGGGAATCGCTATATCCCTCGATTCGCAAGCTGCCGCTGCTCGGAGTTACCTATGCCGACCTCTACCGGCGGACCAAGATCCAAGAGACCGTCTATGAAATCCTGACGCAGCAGTACGAGCTGGCCAAGGTGCAAGAGGCGAAAGAGATTCCGAGCGTGCGGGTGCTCGATGCCGCCAACGTACCCGAGAAAAAGTCTTTCCCGCCGCGGCTGCTGATCATGTTCCTCGGTGCGTTTCTTTCGTTTGCGTTTGGCGTGGTGTGGGTGTTCGGAAGCGCTCGCTGGGCCGAGACTGATCCGCAAGACCCGCAAAAAGTTTTTGCTCAAGAAATTTTCACGACGCTGAAGGCGTGGAAACCCTGGGAATCGGAAAATGGTTTCCGGCTCCGGACGCTGGCCGGCAAATTTTCCAGCAGTTTCCGGCGGCACCCTGGCCAGCCCGAGGAAAACAAATAGGGCTGGCTCGTTTTTTGCTTGTAGCGAGTTGATTATTCAAGGGTTAGGTCGCAAACGCCCCCCTAAGTGACGGGGCGAAGCTGTGAAGAGCACAGCCTGCCATCCAGCGAGTCCGAATGCGGGCTGGGCGGGCGAGCGAGGCGGTGAGTTACCCCAAATGGCCGCAAAGACGATGATCCAACTGAATCCAACCGGGTCGCCGGCTTTGCCGGCCGAATATGTCGAGCCGCGGTGGTATGCGGCTTACACTTGTGCGCGCCACGAAAAGCGTGTCGCCGAACAGCTTGAGCGCAGCTCGGTCGAGTTGTTTCTCCCACTCTATGAAACGGTGCATCGCTGGAAGAACCGGCGCGCGCGGGTCGAGTTGCCGCTTTTCCCGGGTTACATCTTCGTGCGCATCGCCCTTAAACACCGCTTGCAAGTTTTGCAGATTCCAAGCGTAGTGCGCCTGGTCGGGTTCAACGGACGCCCGTGCGCGCTGGCGGACGAGGAGGTGGAAGCCCTGCGCAACGGACTGTCACGGCAGTT
>Ga0209320_10001472_pt1 | contig 12124 bp, 10 predicted proteins | sample Rifsed13ft4_FD_184008 | JGI IMG/M metagenome (GOLD analysis project Ga0209320, IMG submission 184008) | Soil microbial communities from Rifle, Colorado, USA - sediment 13ft 4 (version 2) | ecosystem: Environmental > Terrestrial > Deep subsurface > Rock core/Sediment | place: Rifle, Colorado... | reverse complement strand
CTTCCTTCGGCACCCAGAAGATGCTCGCGGCGCGGTACTCGTCTTTATCCTCGGCGTCGGCGCCCTCGGTTTTTTGCTTGGCTAGCTCGGCGTGCTTGGCCTCGAAGGCGTCGGAGATGTACTTCAAGAAGATGAGGCCCAAGACGACGTGCTTGTACTCGGCCGCGTCCATGTTGTTGCGGAGCGCGTCGGCCATTTGCCAGAGGTGGCCTTCGTGGCCTAGGGGGGCGGATTCGGGTTTGCCGCTGCTTCTTTTCTTCTTGGCGCGGGCCACTGCGGATTCACCAAAGATTTGAGGCGCTAAGGATCCGGGGATCATCGCAGAAGCGGCGCGGGGGCGGAAGCTGGTCGATTTCTGCTTGCCGAAGCGCCAAGCGCCGACGTTCTTGGAGGTGCGGGTGGGGCCGTAGCGACAAGATCGCGGGAATCCTTGCCGATTGTGTTGAATAGGCTGTTGCTGAGGACTGGGGTGGCGCCGATAATGACCTGCGACAGCTCCCGAGCCGTCGCCCCGATCGGTGCGCATGAGTGCAAGCCATGGCGAAAATCTGGCCGGCCTACGATGGCAAGAATCCCACGTCCGGGGAATGTTGGGCCGAACTCTCGTTGTCCGACGCGGTTGAGCTGTTTGAGCTAACACCGGATCAATTTGTATCCGATTTAACCGTGACTCCGCGCTTTGGGGGCATCAAGCGTGACCTGACCTGGGCCGGATTCAAGCAAGTCCTCGTTGAGGTCGAACGGGGCGAAGCGACGAAATCGAAGTGGAAACCCGGCTTTTACGCGTCGCGGATCAAGCCGAAGGAAGGCTTTCGTAGGCTCATCCAACACGCTGTGGCGACGGAACTGGGAGCCAGGAACGTCGTACGCGTCGAGTGCGAGCCCACAGTGGACTCGCTCGGCCAAGACGCACTGACGGTGACGGTCGTTCTCACGCCTGGTGCTCCGGGGCGAATTGCGGACGAAGCAGTGGTCAATGCTTCCGTGAAACTCCGGGATCGGCTTCTCGAGATGAGCGACTACAGCACACCGATCATCGAGTACGCGACGGAAGCCGAGCTCGCCCAGGATGCCGGCCCCTAACCCTGATCATCTGCTCGACCAGGCGAGCCGGTTGATAGCGCGTGCCGGTGGCGGCGCTCCTAGACAGACCGATCTTAGACGCGCGATATCGAATGCGTATTACGCGCTCTTCCACGCCATCGCGATCGCGGCAAGCGATGATCTCGCCGGCAGCACACACCGCAACACGCCGCGCTATTCGCTGGTGTATCGCAGCATCGACCATCGATCGTTGCGGGACGTATGCGACCAGGCGCTTAAAGCCAAACTATCCGCGAAGTATTCCGCATACGCACCGAAGGGCGGCTTTGACGCCAATTTGAGGGCGATGGCAAGCGTGTTAGTTGAGCTACAAGAAAGGCGACACCTCGCCGACTACCATCCTGGCTTTCGAGCGAAAATGTCGGACGCAATCTTCGCCGTCGCCACGGCCCGGAATGCTCTGAGTCGGCAGGTCGCGAAACCGCGCGGGGTTCACCGGCTGACAAGTGCTTGTACTCGGCCGCGTCCATGTTGTTGCGGAGCGCGTCGGCGGCGGCCCAGAGTCCTTACTTCGGCTGCGTTCATGACACGTCCTTCGCGAAGAGCCGCCCCGGCTCAGCCAGCGCCGCCAGCGGCACCGCCTCCACCCGGTCGGCCAGCGCGAAGCGCCGGGTTCCGGGGTACACGATGGCCACGCGCTCCAGCCCCAGATCGTCGAGCGCGATGCGGATCGAGGGCGTGACCCGCGGCGCGTCCACACGCTTGCACTCGACACCGTAGAGTTTGCCCCGGCGCCGGAGCAGAAGGTCGATCTCGGCGCCCTGATGGGTCGCCCAGAACGAAGCTTCGGAATGCGGTTCGGTGGCGAGGACCTGTTCGATGGCGAATCCTTCCCAGGAGGCACCGAGCTTCGGATGGTGCAGTAGCGCGGAGTGATCCTCGATGCCGAGGAGCTCGTGGAGAAGCCCGGTGTCGCGCGCGTAGACCTTGGGCGATTTGACTTGCCGCTTGCGCAGGTTGGCGTGCCACGGCTGCAACTGGCGAAGGACCAGCGCATCGGTCAAGAGGTCGAGATAGCTACGCACCGTGGGTTCGCTCACGCCAAGGGCACGCGCCGGATCGGCATTGTTCCATACCTGGCCGTGGTAGTGCGCCACCATGGTCCAGAAGCGCCGCATTGCCGTGGTGGACGCCCGAACTCCCCACTGCGGCAGGTCGCGTTCGACGAGGGTGTCGATGAAGTCGCGGCGCCAGCGGACCGAGGTCTCTTCGTCGGGCGCCAGGAAAGACTCGGGGAAGCCGCCCCGACGCCAGAGCTGGTTCGCGACGTCCGAATCGAGCTCGTCGAGCGTGAAGCCCCCCATCCGAACGTGCTCGACCCGACCGGCCAGGCTCTCGGAGCTCTGGCGCAGCAACGACCCCGATGCGCTTCCAAGGATGAAGAAGCGAGCTGGCAGGGGACGCCGATCCGCGAGCACACGCAGCAGCGGGAAGAGGTCCGGAGTCCGCTGGACTTCGTCGATGACTACAAGACCGGTCAGCGGCTCGAGGGCTGTCATCGGCTCCTCGAAGAGGGCACGGGTACGCGGATCCTCCAGATCGAAGTAGGTCGGCGCCGTCGGCTCGAGGATCTGTCGGGCGAGCGTCGTCTTGCCGCATTGGCGCGGTCCCGTCAGGACCACGATCGGGCGACGCCGGAGTGCGGCGTGAAGTTTGTCCAGGAGGCGACGGCGGGCGACTATCATGGCTGAACGATATCATGAAATTCTAAAGTCTTGCCTGTCTTTTTCATGGTTTACACGACGGACGCGTCGGCGGCGGCCCAAGAGCTTGGCTTCGAAGCCGAGGTTGGCGCTCGAAGTCCACCTCCTCACGTAGAATGATAGTCATTCACGACATGAATCGTTGATCCGAGCCGTTGCCGCGAGAATCGCGGCTAAAGCCGCTCCCACTGGGATGCTCACCGCGAAACGGAGATTTCGAATGATTCGATGACGGAGACGTCGTCGGTCTCCGCGCAGAAACCACGCACCGTGAAGCCGATCGCGGCCGTGCGCCGCTCGATGAGCAGATAGTTGAACGGCCGCTGGACCTGCCCGAGCTCGTCATGCGAGCACTCGGGGCCCCGATAAGCGTCATTCGGTCGCTCGGCCGCGAGCAGAGTGCGCGGGCCGCCGCCGCCGGCCGTGATCACGTAGTGAATGCCGTCGACGACGAGATGCTCGTAGCCGTGAATGTGGCCCGTGATGACGACCGGTAGCGGCGCCCGCCCTTTGAGCCGCGAGACGATGTGCTCCTGGACGGCTAAGTCGGGCCCCTCACTCCGCCCCACGGTATCGGTGAACGGCGCTCGATGCAGAAAGATGAGCACGGCGCGGTAAGTCGGCGTCCATCCGGCCATCCGCTGCTCGAGCCATGCGCCCTGCGCCTCGAGCTCCGTTTCGCTGTCGAGAAACGCGAGCATGACGTCGCCGTACGCGACGGCGTACGGCTGCCCCGGCGCGAACCACGGAAAGCGCAAGCGGAATTCCTTCGGCACGACGTGGTGCATGCACTTTTGCATGAACACGCAGTAGTAATCGTGGTTGCCGATCGCGGGGAGCACCGCGACATTTCGTGCAACGGGCGCGATGAGCCCGTCGAAATGCCGCCAATCGCTGCGCGAGCCGCCCGTGTACACGAGATCGCCGACGATGACGAGCCCGGCGATCTCGTCGACGCGCGCGTGCAAGTCCGCGATGAGCACGGGCTGCTCCTCCGCGGTCGACTCGCGCTCCCTTGCCCAACGGACGAACGCCCGTGTCTGCTGCAAGTCGCCGATCACGGCGAGCGGCCGCGAGGCATCGAGGCTCTCGGGGAGCTCGACGGGAAACGCGTCGGCCGGCGGGTGCAGCGCGCAGCCTCCCGCCGCGCCGAATGACGAGACAAATAGGAGTGCCCGAGCCGCGCGGATCGTTGGGGCGCACGCTCGCATCACGCTACTTCCTCGGAAGGCGCTTCTTGGGGCCAGAGTGGATTTCCTCGCCCCGGATCATCTCCTTCGCGGCTCGACGCTCACCCTTCCAAAACCAACGTCGCAGCAGGGGGCGCAAATGCCGAGCCCATTCGCCAGATGTTGTCAGCTGACCTTGTTTCTTGTGCGCCATCTAGAGGTCACAGCACCACTCTTGGAAGGAAACATCGGCGCATCGCTGCGAGCGATTGGGAATCTTGAGCAGCTTCTCGCCGTGGCATAGATAGCAACGCGCATTGCCGCATCCCCCGACGCGCTGTCCTTTGCGAAAACGCCCCGGCTGATGGTCACAGGAGCACAGTGCCGCGTCCACGCCGTGCGATGCGAGGTGGCGGCGCCAAACGCTCATAGTTCGCGGACGCTCGCGTGCAGCACGCTTCATTCCGAGCTCACTTTGCCGAACGTTCCCGGCACACACTCCGCGTTTTCAGGCGCTTCGTCGTACAACCCGAGATATGCAAGCGCCGCGGACACCGAACCCGCGACGCGGCCGCTGCGGTCTCGCTACGGCTTGCTAGGTTGCCGTCCGCCTGCGCTGCTTCACATAGCTTCGAAGCGCTCTGTTCACAGAGGCCGAATCTGGAAATAGCTCGCGCAAGTCTGGGTCGATGAGTACGAGGTTTGTATCTTCCTCGCGAATGCGCTTCGCGTACTTGCCCCGTACCCCAGACTTGATCAAGTCCGCGGGATACTCAGGGCGCAATTCGTCCTTCTTACTGCTCATAGGCTCTGCGCTCGCTGCGTCATGAGTCTCGCATTGATGACCCGAATCTTACCACTGCCCTCCGTGAACGCCACGACCAAGAACCTGTGTCGCCGAGATCTTCCAAATATGACGAATCGCTCCTCATCGATCGAGTGATCCGGGTCAGCAACTGTTGACGAATGCTGATCCGAGAACACTTCGACAGCCTCCTCGAAGGTGATGCCATGCTTTCGTTCGTTCGCGGCTGCCTTGTTCGGATTCCATTCGAAGTCCATCACGGCAAGCTACGATGTTTGGTCGGCCAAACTTAGCGCCGAAACTGCCGCGAATCGCCGTATATCATAGCGCGCTCACATCCCTATCGATCGCGCGTTCGCTCCGACACCTTGTCGGGCGACTCCATGTACTTCTCGGCGTAGGAGTCCAGGAGCCTTCGGATCATGCGCTGGTATTGAGTATTGTGCTTGCGTGCCTCGGCTTTAAAGAAGTCGACGCTCCTGCGACTAAGTGAAATCGTCACCTTCACGCCGTCGTCTCGAGAGGCGAGCTCCGATGGCGGCGGCAAAAAATCCGGTACTACTCGAAGTCTTCCCAGCCGCTCATTCGTATGCTTGATTCTGCTCATAGATGCGTTTACCTCTACGCCAATAGCGCCAGCCGAGGGTCGGACCGCACTAGAGCCACCGGCGAACGCGGGACATGTACTGCGCAAACTCGGAGCCGAACTTTGCGAGCAAGGCGCGCTCCTCGGGCTTGATTTGGTACTGCGTCATGTATGCGATGAAGGCGGGCAAAAGCAAGGCTGCGCCGGCGTTCGACAAATAGACGGCCCAGCCTGCAAGTGCCAGAAGAAAGCCGAGGTACATGGGGTTGCGTGAGACGCGATAGACGCCGCCAGACACGACAGATGAGGACGCACTTGGGGTGAGCGGGTTGACCGTGGTGCGCTTGTCACGAAAGGCGATCACTCCGGCGAACGCGAGTCCCGCACCCAGCGCGACGAGTGCGAGCGCAATGGCGGAGCTTCCGGCGAGCGTGTAGGAAAGCCTCGGTGCAAAGTGAGCCAGGCCAAACATGGCACCGGCCGTTACAAGCCACACGAGCAGCGGTGGGATCTTCAGCTCGAGCCACTGCATGCCGAGTATCTATGACTTGAACTAGGCGGCAGCACGAACACGTTTGGTCTTGAGCAACCATGCCAAGTACGCTGCCGCCGTAACGTCATACGCGAGACAGAACTCCGGCCACCAACTTGGCACGCCTGGATTGGAGATGGCGGCGGCATGAGTCAGATCGAAAACTCCATGTGCCGCGAGTGCAACCACTACGAACCAGAGCGACCGCTTGAAACCTGTCACTGCGACCGCGACGAAAACTGCGCCGACCAGCGACTCGACAACGAGTGCATGGGTAGAAGCGCCCATGACGGCAAATAGCGCGTAAAGGGACGCGATCACGATCGTCACGACTGGATAGAAGGCTCGATCGCGATCTAGACCGCTCCCAGTCCCCAACAGCCCCACCGAGAACGCAAGTAATGTTCCGACGAGCAGTGCCACGATATGTCTCTCGCTATTTCTTCGGGATGTAGAGGTCCGTGACCGTGCCTTCGGCGACCTCGGCCGCGAACGCGAGCGTCTCCGAGAGCGTCGGATGCGGGTGCACGGTGAGGCCGATGTCGGCGGCGTCGCAGCCGAGCTCGATCGCGAGCGTCGCCTCGGCGATCAAGTCGCCCGCGTTCGGGCCGACGATGCCGGCGCCGAGCAGCACGCCGCTCGCGGGGTCGAACAAGAGCTTCGTGAGACCTTCGGACCGGCCGAGCGAGAGCGACCGTCCGCTCGCGGCCCAGGGGAAGGCGCCCTTGTGCACGGCGACGCCTTTCGCCTTGGCTTCCTCCTCCGTCAAGCCGACCCAGGCGATCTCGGGGTCCGTGTACGCGACCGACGGCACGGCGCGCGCATCGAAAAAGCTTTTCTGCCCCGCCGCCGCCTCGGCTGAGACTTTGCCTTCGTGGCTCGCCTTGTGCGCGAGCATCGGCATACCCACGACGTCGCCGATCGCATAGATGTGCCGCACGTTCGTGCGCATCTGCTTGTCGACGCCGATGAAGCCGCGCGCATCGACGTTCACTCCCGCGGCCTCGGCGCCGATCGAAGCACCATTAGGCCGCCGGCCGACCGCGACGAGCACGCGGCCGTAGGTTTGCGGCGCGGATGGCGCGGTGTCGCCCTCGAAATGCACCGTGATCCCCGCGCTTGCGGCTTCGAGCTTCGCGACGCGCGTGCCGAGCATGATCGCTTCGTAGCGTTTCTCGAGACGTTTGTGAAGCGGCCGCACGAGATCGCGATCGCACCCCGGCATCAGCGTCTTCGTGAGCTCGACGACCGAGACTTTGACGCCGAGCGCCTCGTACACGGTTGCCATCTCGAGCCCGATGATGCCGCCGCCGATGACGAGCATGCGCTCGGGCATTTCGGCGAGCTCGAGCGCGCCCGTCGAATCGACGATGCGCGGATCGTCGGGTGTGTTGGGCAACCACACGGCCTCGGAGCCCACGGCGATGATGCATTGGTCGAACTCGATCTCTTGCGACCGGCCGTCGTGCTCGACCGTGACCGCGCGCGCCGACTTGAAGCGCGCGGAGCCCTGCACGACCTTGACCTTGCGCTGCTTCGCCATGCCGGCGAGGCCCTTCGTGAGCGTGCCGACGACACTTCGTTTCGTCCAGTCGCGAAGCTTCGCAAGATCGACCTTCGGCTCGCCGAAGTCGAGGCCGAACGCGCGCGCTTCGTGCGTCTCCTCGATGACGCGCGCCGCGTGGAGCAATGCCTTCGACGGGATGCAGCCGACGTTCAAGCAGACGCCGCCGAGCGTTGCGTAGCGCTCCACAAGCGTCACTTCGAGCCCGAGATCCGCGGCGCGAAACGCGGCCGTGTAGCCGCCGGGCCCCGAGCCGATAACGAGGAGCCTTGGGCCGAAGCGCGGCTCCGGCGTTTCCTCTGCGCCGGCTGCGGCGCGTGCGGGCGTCGGCGGCGCTGCGCGCGGCGCGGCGCCGCCTCTCGCTTGCGGCTCGGAAGCGGCCCGCGCCGTCGGTGCTGCCGACCGCGACGCCGACGCACTCGCCGGCGCAGGCGCCGCGGCGGCGGTTGCCGCGCGCGGTTCCGCGGCGCTCTCCGCGACGGCGCTGAGCGTCAGGATCAGGTCGCCCGGTGAAACCTTGTCGCCGACCTTGACGGCGACGGACTCGACCGTACCCGCGCGGGGCGCCGGCACGTCCATCGCGGCCTTGTCGGTTTCGAGTGTGATCAGAGGATCCTCGGGCGCGACCGCGGCGCCCGCCTTCACGTGGATCTCGATGACGTCGACGTCCGTGAAGTCGCCAAGCTCCGGGACGCGAACCTCGAATCCGCTCACTGCGGCGCCTCGAGCAAGCGCTCCGTTTGCCCGAGGATCGCCGAGAGGCGCGTGATGAAGCGCGCGGCTTGCGCGCCGTCGATGACGCGATGGTCGTACGACAACGACAACGGCAGCATCAATCGCGGCACGAACTTCTTACCTTCGAGAACGGCCTTCCACTGACTGCGGGAAACGCCGAGGATTGCGACCTCGGGGGCGTTGATGATCGGCGTGAAAAAGCTGCCGCCGATGCCGCCCAAGCTCGAGATCGTGAATACGCCGCCTTGGATGTCATCGGTCTTGAGCTTGCCTGCGCGCGCGCGCTCACTGAGCTCGCCCAACGCTTTGGCAAGCGCGTAAACGTCCTTGCGGTCGGCATCCCGGATCACGGGGACGACGAGCCCCTGCGGCGTATCGGCCGCAAATCCGACGTGCACGTACCTTTTCATGACGAGGCTCGCGCCGTCGGCGCTCAACGACGCTTTGAACGCCGGAAACTCGGCGAGCGTAAGCACCACCGCGCGCATGACGAACGCGAGCGGCGTCAGCCGAATGCCGCGTTCGGCGGCTTGGTCCTTGAGCGCGATACGCGTTTCTTCGAGACTCGTGATATCGGCCTCGTCGTGCTGCGTGACATGGGGTACGTTGACCCAGCTCGCGTGCAACCGCGGACCCGATATCTTTTGAACGCGCGACAAGGGTTTGACCTCGATGGCGCCGAATTTCGCAAAATCGACCTGCGGTACTTGGGGCAGCGCCGCTGCCGGAGCTTGCGCGCCTTGCAAGACGGCCTTGACGAACGCCTTGACGTTCTCGGCCGTGACGCGCTCCTTACGGCCGCTGCCGCGCACACGACCGAGATCGACGCCGAGCTCGCGCGCGAGCTTGCGCACCGAAGGGCTCGCGTGGGCGCGCGAGAAGCTCGCTTCGTCGATGGGCGGAAGGACCGGCGGCCGTGCGGCCGGCCGGGGTGCGGGCTCGCTGGCCGGTTCCTTGCGCGCCGGGGGCGGTGCGGCAGCCGTCGTATCCTGCGGCGTCGCACCGGCCGCAGCGGGGCGCGGCTGGCGCACCGTGCGATCGTCCTCGGGCCGCGTGTCCTCCTCGCGTGCGTCGAGCACGGCAATCACGTCGCCGCTCGAAACCGTGCCGCCCACCTCGATCTTGAGCTCGCGCACGGTGCCGCTCGCGGGCGACGGCACCTCCATGGTCGCCTTCTCGGTCTCGAGCATGATGAGCGGATCGTCTTTCGCCACGGTGGCGCCGGGCTTGACGAGGACTTCTATGACCGGGACGTCGGCAAAATCACCGAGATCAGGTACGCGTACTTCCACTTAAGTCTTACGCTTCCAGAATCTTAGAGAGTGACAGGGTCGCGTTTGTCCGGATCGATGCCGAACTTGCGGATAGCTTTGCCGACGGTGTCCATGTCGAGCGCGCCCTCGTCCGCAAGCGCCTTGAGCGCCGACAGCACCACGGCCTTGCGGTCGACCTCGAAGAAATCGCGCAGAGCCGCGCGGCTGTCGCTTCTACCGAACCCGTCGGTGCCGAGCGTGGTGTATCTGCCGGGAACCCACTGCCGAATCTGGTCGGCGACCGTCTTGATATAGTCCGTCGCCGCGACGAACGGGCCTTCGCACTTATCCAAGCACGAAGCGACGTAGCTCACGCGCGGCGTCTCGTCGGGGTGGCGCTCGTTCCACCGCTCGACCGAGAGGGCCTCGCGCCTGAGCTCGCTGAAGCTCGTCACGCTCCACACGTCGGCGGGCACATTGAACTCTTCCTCGAGAATCTTCGCAGCCGCTTCGACTTCACGAAGGATCGTGCCGGAGCCCAAGAGCTGGACGCGAATCTTGCCGCGTCTGCCCGTCTTCAGACGATACATTCCCTTGAGAATGCCTTCGCGCGCGCCCTCCGGGATAGGCGGGTGCACGTAATTCTCGTTCATGCAAGCAATGTAGTAGAAAACGTTCTCCTGCTCGCGGCACATGCGGCGTAAACCGTCTTGAATGATCACGGCGAGCTCGTAGCCGTAGCAAGGATCGTAGGCGCGGCAATTCGGAATCGTCGTCGCGACGAGCTGGCTGTGCCCGTCTTGATGTTGCAAGCCTTCGCCGGCGAGCGTCGTGCGGCCCGACGTCCCGCCCATCAAGAAACCGCGCGCTTGCATGTCGCCGGCCGCCCACACGAAGTCGCCGACGCGTTGAAAGCCGAACATCGAATAGAAGATATAGAATGGGATCATCTGCACGCCGTGATTGGCGTAGGAAGTCCCGGCGGCCATCCATGAGCAGAGCGCGCCGGCCTCGTTGATCCCCTCCTCGAGCATCTGGCCCTTCTTGTCCTCGCGGTAGTAAGTCAACTGATCGGCATCCTGCGGCGTATAGAGCTGCCCCGCCGACGAATAGATGGCGATCTGGCGGAACATGCCCTCCATGCCGAACGTGCGCGCCTCATCGGGCACGATCGGCACGACGCGCCGGCCGACGTTCTTGTCGCGCACGAGAGCGCTCAAGATGCGCACGAACACCATGGTCGTCGATACCTCGCGGTTCGCGCTGCCATCCAATTGGCTGCGGAAAAACTCGAGATCGGGAACCTCGAGCGGCGTTGCCTGCGTTCGGCGCACCGGTAAGAAGCCGCCGAGCCGTTCGCGCGCGCCGATGAGGTAGCGATGCTCTTCGCTGTCTTCCGGCGGTTTGTAGTACGCGAGCTCGGCGAGCGCCTCGTCCTTGAGCGGGATGCTGAAACGCTCGCGGAATGCCTTGAGGTCGTCCTCGTCGAGCTTCTTCTTCTGATGCGTGATGTTCTGGCCTTCTCCGGCCGCTCCCATGCCGAAGCCTTTGACGGTCTTCGCGAGAATCACCGTAGGGCGGCCACGGTGATTCACGGCTTGATGGTAGGCCGCATAGACCTTCTGCGCATCGTGGCCGCCGCGATTCAAATGCCAAATGTCGTCGTCCGACATGTCCGCGACCATCGCTTTGAGCTCAGGGTAGCGGCCGAAGAAATGCTCGCGCGTGTAGGCGCCGCCTTTTGCTTTGAAATTCTGATATTCGCCGTCGACACATTCTTCCATTCGGCGGCGCAAGACGCCGAGATGATCCCTCGCAAGCAGAGGATCCCAACGCTTGCCCCAGATGACTTTGATGACGTTCCAGCCGGCGCCCTGATAGGCGGCCTCGAGCTCCTGGATGATCTTGCCGTTGCCGCGCACGGGACCGTCGAGACGCTGCAGGTTGCAGTTGATCACGAAAATGAGGTTGTCGAGCTTCTCGCGGACGGGCATCGTGATGGCGCCCATCGCTTCGGGCTCGTCGGTCTCGCCGTCGCCCAAGAAACACCAGATCTTGCGGTCTTGCGCCGGAAGAATGTCGCGATCCTCGAGATAACGCATGAACCGCGCTTGATAAATCGCCATCATCGGCCCCAAGCCCATCGATACGGTCGGGAATTGCCAGAAGTCCGGCATCAGCCACGGATGCGGATAGGACGACAGGCCCGGACCGACGACTTCCTGCCGAAAATGATCGAGGTTCTCCTCGGTCAGCCGGCCCTCGAGAAACGCGCGCGCGTAGATCCCGGGCGAGGAGTGGCCTTGGAAGAATATGAGGTCGCCGCCGTGCTTCTCGGTCGGCGCGCGCCAGAAATGATTGAAGCCGACCTCATAAAGCGTCGCCGATGACGCGTAGCTCGCAATGTGACCGCCGTACTCGGAGCTCTTGCGGTTCGCGTGCACCACCATGGCCATCGCATTCCAACGAATATAAGCCTCGATACGTCGCTCGATCGCGCGGTCGCCGGGATAGTCGGGCTCGAGCTCGGCGGGAATCGTATTCAAGTACGCCGTATTGGGGCTGTAAGGCAGGTAGGCGCCCGATCGGCGCGCGTGATCGATCATGCATTCGAGCAAATAGTGAGCGCGTTCCGCCCCGTGGACACGGAGCACCGAATCGATCGACTCGAGC
>Ga0209320_10001471_pt1 | contig 12134 bp, 10 predicted proteins | sample Rifsed13ft4_FD_184008 | JGI IMG/M metagenome (GOLD analysis project Ga0209320, IMG submission 184008) | Soil microbial communities from Rifle, Colorado, USA - sediment 13ft 4 (version 2) | ecosystem: Environmental > Terrestrial > Deep subsurface > Rock core/Sediment | place: Rifle, Colorado... | reverse complement strand
CCTTTCCGGGAACGGGTCAGAATCCGATCTGTCGACGCGGCGGCTTGGGCGGTTCCATCAAGGCGCGGATCGCGTCGAAGACCACGCGGAACTGGCCGTCATACTTCTTTTCAATCTCGTCCAGGCGCTGTGCAAGGTCTCGGTGCTCTGCCAATGCTTCGCGCATGCGGACAAACGCCCGGACGACGTAAACGCTTATTTCGACAGCTCTATTGGAGTTGAGTACGGAAGCTGCCATGATCGCGCCGTGTTCCGTGAATGCAAAGGGAAGAACCGGAGAGAATTTCAGTCGGGGGAGGTTATCGCATTTTGCGACAACCTCCGCTTTCTCGACGGGGTTCAGCCTGAACATGAAATCGTCGGGAAATCGATGACGATTTCTTTTTACCTGTTCGTTCAGGCGTGCCGTGGTTACTCCATATAATTCCGCCAGGTCCGCATCCAGCATGACCCGGTGGCGCCGAATGATGTGAATTCGCGGAGAAATATCCTCCGCACGCAGGGGCGGTTTTGGAATCGCAATTTTTGATTTCAAATCGTCGCTCATGCCGGATGGCTCGTCAATTCCTGTGCCGAATGCACACCAGGAGTAGAAATAACCTGTTTAAGGTCCCAAATTGCGACCTTAAGTCCTCGGCTTCCTTCTCCTCGACCGGGTCGATCGCACCATTGATGAGCGGTGTGAATATTGGGGGGGGTAAAAAGGGCAATTGATGGCGATTCGACATCGGTTGCGTTGAAAGACCCCCTGGATACTCTGCCGACTCGCTTTTTTTCCCGCTCACACGCGACAGCGACTGTCGCACTCATCCGGTATTGTGACTCAGAGACGGTAAGCGGAAGGCGGACGAGAAGGGGGCCTTCGGCATGCGGGCGGCGTCGGCCCCCTGAGGCAGTCGCGGTGGAGCTCGTTAGTTTGAAAGGAATTCAGTTACCTTCCCGACGGTCTGGAATAGAATGAGTTCCAGCCGGTCCGGAGGTCGTTCGTGAGCGAGCTCCTCTACTTCTTTCTTGTGCCCGACAAGGCCGCGGCGCGCAGGGTGCGGCGGGCCATCGCGTCCAGGGACGCTTGCGCCGGGACCGTCGTCGGAACGTGGGGAGAGCTGGTCGATCAGGCAAGGAGAGCGTACCTGCTTCCCCCCGTCGACCCGGACTGGGACTCCCGGCTGGCCGATGCGGCGGAAAAGAGAAAAAATGCTTTCTGGTCGATGAGTTACGAGTACGACCCGGAAGGAACGCTTGAAGTCTTGAGCCGGGAGCTCAAGCGGCTGCTCTCACCCCTGGGGCCCGGCAGGCAGATCGAACCGGCCAGGAAAACGTCCCTTTCGGACAGGGGAAAACGGCCTCTTCGAACCCCTTAAGAAATTTCGCTCCGTCCCGACGCATCCGGTTCCGGATGAATTTTCGGTAGTGGCGGTAGAGCATCTCGGTAGAGGTATGTCCCAGCATCCGCGCCACCCATAAGGGGTCCTCCCCGTAGGAAAGCATTAGGCTCGCGAAGGTGTGCCGGGTCTGGTACATCGTCCGTTTCCGAAGGCCCGCTTTTTCCAGCGCGGGATACCAGACGCGGTTTCTAAGGTTGCGGGGTGGCGTAGGGAAAGCAAGACAATGTATGCCGCCCACACCATCGCCCCCCACAGGGCAAATACGGAAGGATAAGGGGCATCCCAAGCGGCTCAATGCTTATTTGCAGGACGAATCGGGGAAAGAGGACGGGGCATCAGCGTGCGCTTCCGATTCCACCAGTGCCTGCAAACGGGCCGCATCCCGCTTCACGAAAAGGAAAATGCCGGCCAGTAACAGGATTCCGGCTGCAACGTATACCAGCGAAGCGAGCGCGATTGCCAGGCCGAGACTTTCGCGCTGGGCGATGATGCCGATCACAAGAGGCGCGCTGCCCCCGCCTGCCAGCCAGCCAACCGTGTTCATGAACCCTGCAGCGGTGCCGCGAGCCTCCGGGCGGATGACGTCGTACACGGAAGCGAAGATGTTCGCATCGTAGAGCCCCTTGAACAGCCCCCAGGCCGAAAGGGACACGATGAGCCAGGCTACCGACTGGGTCATCCCGCAGACCACGACAAAGGGTGCGCCACCGAACACGCCGATGGCCTGCACGATGAGGCGGCCGCCCGGAGTCTTTCTTCGCAATGTATCGGCGATCCACCCCCCGATCGGAGATCCGATCATGCTGGCGAGCTGGATGAAGATCGTTGCCGTCAACCCGGCCATGGCCAGCCCCATGTGGAACTTGCTGTATAAAAACTTCGGCATCCACGAAAGCAGGACCACGGCAACGAAGTTGGCGCACATGAAGGCGCCCATCAGGATGAGCACGGTCGGGGTCGCCCACACTACCTTCAGAAATTCCCGCATCGGCAGGCGCGCAGCGACTTGCGCCTGTTCTCCCGCGCCGATGTCCGCGAAATCGGCGGCGCCGCGCTTCGGTTCGATGAGCAGTTTGCGGAGCACGATGCCGAGCAGGATGCCCAGTCCGCCAAAGACGATGAACGACCAGCGCCAGCCGTAATACTGTCCGATGGCGCCGGCGAAAAAGCCGCCTCCGATCGTGCCAATGTAGACGCTGGTCTGATGCAGGCCCATAGCCCGCGAACGCGTGGCCTTTCCGTGGTAATCGCTGATCATCGACATCGAGGCCGGGAAGTAGAACGTCTCGCCCAACCCTTCCGCCGCGCGGAAGAAGAAGAGGTGACGGAAATTGCGGGACAGCGCCGTGGCCATGCAGATCAGGCTCCAGATATGAAGGCCGGCGAGAATGGCGGTTTTCCTCCGCACGCGGTCGACAACCGCTCCGGCGAACGGTGCGCCCAGACCGTAGACCCAGGCAAACGAGGACCCGAGCAACCCCAGTTCCACGGGGGTAAGCCCCATTTCCTGCTCAAGCAGAGGGAAGACCGAGAAGATGGCCTGGCGGTCGGCGTAGTTAAAGAAGGAGATTCCCCACAGCAATGCGACGAGGTGCCACTTGTAATGGTCTTTCTGCCCGGGGCTCACTCTCGTCGAATGTTCCCGCTCCACCCGCTTTGCGGGTTTCTCCATAGGGTATTCCCGACAGGAATTTCCTTGCTTCCAAACGACAACAAAACCCGATCTGCCGTCGCTTCCCGTGGCCAAACGCCGTCAGTATATCCATCAGATAGACCGATGACCACCGAATCTACCGCACGCGTCTGAAAAGCATTACCACAATTTGGACCGATTTGAGGGGGTCAGGTCATGTCACTCGGTTGTTTGCCGATCGGAAGATACGGAGGGTAGAGAGGTGGGGGCCGTGAGGTCCCCCACCTGCTCGATGTGGTTTCAGCTGCTACTGCAGCACTCCTCCGACGACCGCAGGTGCTCCCGACACCACGGGTTCCGCGCCGATGCCGGGGGCCGTCCAATCGCTAAGCGTGGGTAGTTGCGATGCATAGGATGTGGTGGTGAGCCCCGCACTCGTGCACACGGACCCCGCAACCGCCTTCATCCGCTGCTCCAACTCCAGCGCCTTCACGTAATAGCTGGTCGCACCGGAAGTCGCCACGCTCCCGTCGGGAATCGTGAACTCGGGAACCCATCGGATGAAGGAACCCGGGCCTCCCTGGGAGCAGTCGGCGTCCAGGCCGGTGTCCATGTCGACGCACTTCCCGGGAATCCCGTGAAGGTCGCCGAACCCGTTATATTCCAGGTAGAATTTGGCATTCGTATACCCGTTCCCCGTGTGGACATATTCCGCGGAGAGCGGGGGGTCGAAGGAGACGAACGTGCCGGCCGGCACGCTCTGAAGGGCGGTGAACTTGTTCCAGGAGTTGGGTCCCGTCTCCCATGTGTAGAACACGGGGAGATTGCTTCTGGCCTGCCAGCCGCACGTGGCGTTGGTGTCGAACTCGCACTGGAGCATGTTGAGATTGGAAGCGGAGGGTTCGAAGAGCGGCCCGCTCATCAGCCCCCAGTTGTAGATGTTGTCCGTGGCGATGAGATCGTTTCCCCCGTCCTTGAGGATCATGCCGCTGAAGGTGTACGCCTTGTAGACCAGGCTGGGGTCCGTGGGGGGGACCGGCTGATAGCCGGACAGGTTGTCCACGAACGGGTATGGGTTGGAGGCGACGACCTTTGCGGAATCGGGACAGTTCTCGAAGCAGGCGAGCGTTACCGGGATCGTATCCGAGGGGCTGACGGTCACTTCTGCGTACGAGACCACCGGAGTGCCGTTCCCGGCCGAGCAGGCAAACGTGTCATCCGACGGGTCGGGAGTTCCCTTGTTGTCCGGCGTGCAGACCTGCAGTTTGACCTGTACGCTGCCTCCCTGGGACTGGGACCAGAAGAAGAGCTCGGAGTACTTCAGGTTGTTGAGGTCGAAGAGCACGGGGCTGATGTTCGTCCAGGTCCAGTTGCTCTTGTCCATGACGGCGGTTTTTTTGAAGTTTGCCCCGTCCCAGATAACCCGGAACTGGTTGTCGATGCCTGTGGCCTGGTCGAACTCGTGATAATCCAGCGGCACGTTCACGACGTCGCCGAGAGTCAGTATCCTTCGGGTATGCTTCTTCAGTTTCCCGCCGCGGACCATCGCGGTGAACTGCTCGGGGGTCCCCCCTCCGTTGCCGTACGTCTGTTTCGTGACGGTCTCCCCGTCGAGCAGGGCGAGGTTGTTTGGGAACCAGGGCCCCCAATATCCGATCCAGCCATGGTAGTCCGTTCCGCTCCGGGTGAGCAGCACCGGGAACCCCGAGTTCCGGTTGACCCTTGCGCCGCTTTCGTCGTACAGGCCGTATCTCCACGCGGAGGAGTCAAAGTTCTTCCGGTCGAGGCAGACGCTGCTCGTCCCGTCATCCCTCAGGAAATTGTTGCCGTTGAAGGCGATGTCGAATGCGGTGGTCTTCGAGCCGCCGGGGGAGGATTCCTGGTTGAAGAGCGTTCCCGTGCCGCCCGACCCGTCCGCATTCCTATCCAGCAGGACCTTTTCCGTGAAGGAGACGTTACCCTCGCCGGGAATGGAGAACCCGCCGTCGTTGAAAAACTTGAGGAGGACCTTGCCGGTGATGGCGTCACGTTCGGCCTTGAGTACCCCGCGGAACATCACCTGGGGGCCCGGAACGCCGCCGGGAGAAGGATGCCCTTCGAAGTTCAGCGTGAAGATCCCTAAGGGGTTGGAGGCGCTCACTCCCTCAGTGATGCTTACGTTCACGTAGATCAGTTTCTCGGGTTCCATATCCTGCGCGGCTTCATGCAACCAGACCTTGACGATGTGGGGGGAGGAACCGTCCACCCTCGAGGAGTCGACGGTCCACATCTCGTACTCGGGCATGTTGGCCCCCGACGACTGGTTCGCCGACTGCTGGCCACCCGCAGAGACGCTGTCCTTCCCCTTGCATGCTTTCATGTCCACCTGGGCTTTGTAGGGGCCCATGTTCAGCATGGCACCGTAACGGGTCTGGGACATCATGCAGAGGATCTCGTTGACGAGGTTGAACGATTCGACCGACCGCTCCTCGACGTAGACATTGGCCTTGTCCGTCAAGTAATCCGAGTTCGGATCGGTGGGCAGGGCGAGCGGCCTGGGGCCTGCACGGCGAGCGGGAGCCGCGCTGGCCGGCTGCGCCCCTCCCCCGGCCTGCGCATCCACGACGCTTACTTTTTCGACAACCGTCAACGCGGTAGCCTGTCCAGTAACCGAAGAGGTGGATCCTCCCCCGCCGCATGAAAACAGCAGCAGGGCGAGGGGCAAAAGGATTGTCAACACACGCCCGGTCTTTCGGGTTGCCATGAACGAATCTCCTTTCGGGAATGGCGGTGGTTTCGGGTAGCTGAGAAATGCAAAATCCTCTTGGTCTTGTATGCCGGCAGCTTCGCCTCACCACCGTCGGAATTGGTTTTCAGCAGGATATTTCGGATGAGGAAGGAAAAACTTTAGTCGGAGAGAGGTGCTTTAACCACATCGGTTGGGAACCTTTTTTTTATTGTCTGCTGTTTTTTCAGCTCGGGTTTGCATGGTGGCAATATTGACTTGTACCGCGCGCGGACTCTGAAGGACGCCGGAGAGCATCGCTACGCCTTGCTCAGTATAGGTGTAGGGAAGGTATTTCCGATGTTTTCCGCATCCGGTCTTTAAGGTCACAATTTGTGACCGTATCTTTACAAGCGCGTTCGAATGTAAACACATGATTTTATTGGGTTATTACTATTTCTGTCTGAACTGAGTATCCGCAAGACTTGTGGAATACATGTGGATTACCTTGTGGAATATTTAGCTTGAATAATATGAACACCTACCGTGCTTGTTCCAGTATTGACTTTTCATCTGCACCGAACAGGATGCCGTTTTTTTCAGCAACACATCCGAACCTTGCTGCGGTTTTTTTTCTACCCGTTGAACCAAGCGGTTACTTTGCCGCCGAAGAGATCTTGCTTCTGGGCGCTTGGGGTGAATAAGAAATACTGCACGGCCTCTTTCACTTCCTCGAGGAAGAGGCTGACCTTCCCCCCTCAAATCGGTCCGGTTTGCAGTTATGCTCTTAGACCAAGTTCGAGGGGGGGGAAGCCGTGTCGAAAAAACGATACCGACCTGAAGAGATCATAGTCAAACTGCGGGAAGCCGACGTCCTGATCGGGACGGACTGCAAACCCCGTGCAAACAACCGGCTATTTCGGGGTGAAAAGGGGGTAGCGGGTGGAGGGAAACCCCTTCTGCAATTGGAGAGGTTTCAGGGAGCAAGGTCAGCTGTTACTGGAACGGGGGGGCAGGAATGGCATCAAAACAACTAAATACAGCATCCGCCTAATATAAGGAGCTATACAGCAGCTGTATTTGCAAGATTATACCGGACGCTGTCTAATCAGCTGTTAGGCGGCGTTCTCCAAGACGCGCCTGTCACCGTTCGGTTCACGGGGCACGGCGTGCCGCCCAACAACGGCATGCAACGGACGGCGCTGTCGCGCCGCCGCTGATGCCGCGCGTTAGGGTGCGGTTTGAGAAGGTCAGTAACCTCGAACAATTTATTAACTTGGTTACAAGAAGAATTTATTGATGACGGAAAAAAACAAAAATAATATTACTTCGATTAGGCCCTTAGCTCGGTTCTCTGAGATTTCATTCCGCGACCTCGCGGTAACGGTTGGTCCGCTGGTTCTGATCACCGCAGTTGTCATCGTGACGGCCTATTGGTATGTGCGACCCGCACCACCCAACACGATCACAATCATCAGCGGCCCGACGGGTAGCGTCTTCCTGCGAACAGCCGAGAAGTACCAAAAAATTCTGGCCCGAAACGGCGTGAAACTCCAGATCTTGTCATCGGAAGGGTCGGTGGATAACCTCAAGAAGTTGAACGATCCTACGGTTAGAGTTGACGTAGGATTTGTGCAGGGTGGGGTATCTGCCGGGATTTCGGTGGAAAAGTTGGTTTCGCTCGGAAGCGTTTTCCATGAGCCGCTCGCGGTTTATTACCGCAGTGCTGTGCCCATGGATAGGTTTTCCGGGTTGAACGGGAAACGGCTTGCCATCGGACGGGAAGGTAGCGGTACACATGCCTTGGCCTTGATTCTATTAAAAGCCAATGGTATCGAACCCGGCGGCGCCACGACGTTGATGGATCTGGGCGGAGAAGATGCGGCGCAGGCTTTGATCGAGGGGAAAGTCGACGCCGCTTTTCTCATGGGAGATTCTGCTGCCCCCCCGATTATGCGAAAACTTATGCGGACGGCTGGTATTCGGCTGCTCAATATTGCGCAGGCGGATGCCTATACACGCCGCTTTCCCTATCTGAACAAGCTTGTTTTTCCCATGGGGGTGTTCGATTTCGACGAGAACATCCCATCTCAGGATATCCATGTGATCGGCCCTATTGTCGATCTTGTTGCTCGTGATAATTTGCATCCGGCGCTGTCCGATTTGTTGATCGAAACGGCGCGAGAAGTGCACGGCCGCGCCAGCCTCTTACAGCGGGCAGGTGAGTTTCCCGCTCCCCTTGAGCATGAATACCGCATCAGTGAGGAAGCGAGACGTTTCTACAGTTCGGGCAAGGGTTTCTTCTATCGTAACCTGCCATTTTGGCTTGCAAGCTTGGTGGACCGTACGCTGGTATTTTTAGTGCCGATCGTTGTCCTGCTCATTCCAGGATTGAAGATGGTGCCAAAGTTATATGGCTGGCGAGTCAGGTCACGAATCTACCGGTGCTACGGTAAATTGATAGCGCTCGAACGTAGCATGCTTTCTAACGCCGCACCCGAGGAGCGGGAAGAGATGCTCAAGCAGCTTGAGGACATCGAGACCGAGGTCAACAAAATGAAAATGCCGCTGGCCTTTGCTGATCAATTCTACGTGCTCCGCGATCACATCAGTTTTGTGCGCGGCAGATATTCTAGTGGTGGCACCGTCTGAAATAGACTGTCCCACCCCGAAGGTCATTAGCCGAAAGACCCGCCCTCCAGTATTTTTTACGGTGGTCTGGTTTGGAATTCTCTTCTTCATCCAGAGATATATTCCTTAGGGGCATGATCTGGCATTCCCCCCGGGAAATTTGTCCCATCTAAGCGAAGTTCGCCCATCACAGATCTTTCGGGACGAAAGATGATGACAGCCTCCTTTGATCTGCTGGAACGGCTTTGCAACCTCCCGGGCGCCGCGGGATTGTACTCGATAGACGTTCCGGGTAGGGAAACATGATCCGGCATCCTCTGTGCAGGGATATTTCGGAAGGGATGGGATTACCGGAGGGGAACATCAGAGTGCAGGATTGACGAAATATCGAGCTTGTGCTACATGTATCTCATAATGTGCCACATGGTAACATGAGAAGAAGGCGCAGACTCTACAGGGAGGAGTCGGGATGAAAAAGATGACAATCCGGGAGGCGAGGCAGGCGCTCTCCCGCCTCGACCGGATCCTGGAGGAGGAAGGGGAGGTGACGATCACACGCCGTGGCCGGGCGGTCGCGCGCGTGGTTCCGGTGAGCGGAAAGAGGGCGATCCCGTCACACAAGGCGCTGCGGGAGAGCATGCCCCGGATGCGCCGGGGAAGCGGGCGGCTCGTCCGGGAGGACCGGGATGCCCGGTAAGGAGATCGTCTATTTCGACACGAGCGCCCTGGCGAAGTGGTACCTGAACGAGAACCTCTCCGACAAGGTCGAACGGTGCATCCAGGAGCACGGGCCTGTCGAGATCAGCGATCTGACCGCCGTGGAGATCCGCTCGCTCCTTTCGCGGCGCCGCCGGGAACGCGAGATCGATATCAAGACCGAGACCCGTGCCTTCGCCGCCTTCGAGGAGGACGTGCGGCGCGGTTTTCTCATCCGGAATCCGCTCCCGGCCACACTGGCTGCCGGGGCGGTCAATCTCATCGCTTCCTTCCCCGATATTCCCTTGCGTACCCTCGACGCGATGCACCTGGTCGTGGCCCAGGAGATTGGCGCTGCCGTCCTTGCCACATCGGACCGTGTCATGGCGGCGGGGGGGGAGGCGCTGGGGCTTACGGTCGTCCGGTTTCTCGAACGGCGATCCTGAAGCGGCCAGGAGTGGACATCATCGATCTCTCTCCCCGACACCAGCCGGGGGTGTGAAGGATCCAACGGGAAGTTGGGACCGATTGGTGATCGTCGGTTCCCTGGTCCTTTTCACCCTGTTCCGAGGTAGGACCGCTGAACGTACTCGCTTTCCCGGAGTTCCTTTCCTGTGCCGGAGAGCACCGTCCGCCCGGTCTCGAGAATGTACCCGCGATCGGCGATCTCGAGCGCGTGGGCCACCTTCTGTTCCACCAGCAGGATCGTCACGTTCTGCTTCGCGATGTCGGCGATCTTCGCGAACAACTCGTCCACCAGCAGGGGGGCCAAGACGACGATGCAGACGATCGCCGGCCGCGCCGCAGACCGGCGTGAACCTCGATGCACCCCGATTCCCGTGTTTTTCATGTGGATCCCCCCCTTGGTATTGATTCAAAACGTCGTTTTTCAAATTGCGATGATATAGTATCCGCATAGTCGAGAATAGGGAAAAATCGAAGGCATGAACCTGGCCCGACTTCTTTCCGAATCGGCATCCAGACACCCCGACAAACCCGCCGTCGTCTTCGAGGGGACGTCCCATTCCTACCGCGCCTTCGACCGGCAGGTGGAGCGCTACGCGGCCATGCTCCAGGCGGAGGGCGTCGGGAAAGGCGAGCGCGTCGCCGTCCAGCTCACGAAGCGGATGGAGTTCCTCTACCTCCACTTCGCGGTCCTCTCGGTCGGCGCGATCACCCTACCCCTCAACCCGGAGTACCGGGAAGGGGAGGTCGGGTATTTCCTGTCGGACTCGGGCAGCTCCCTCTACGTTGCGGACGCGGAGAGGTTCCGGCGGGTGGCCGGCGCGATCCGGGGCCTGAAAAGGGTTAGGACGCTGCTCGTCGACGATGCCGTCGCGGAAGGGGCGGGCAGCCTGCCGGACCGGCTCGCCCGCGCGCCCTCGGGATTCCGGCGCGCCTACCCGACAGGCGGCGACGACGTGGCGATGATCTGCTACACCTCCGGCACGACCGGCCGTTCCAAGGGAGCGATGATCACGCACCGGAACCTCGTGTCGAACATGCGGGCCCTTTCGGAAGCGTGGGAGTGGACGAAAGAAGACGTGCTCCTCCACGTGCTTCCCCTTTTCCACGTGCACGGGCTGAACGTCGCGACGCACGGAAGCCTCTGCGCCGGCTCGACCATCGTCATGCACGAGAAGTTCGAGCCGCGACGCGTATGGGAGGCGCTGGAGAAGGAACGGTGCACCTTGCTCATGGCGGTCCCCACGATCTACCAGCGTCTCATGGGCGAATGGGAGAAACGGGAGAGGAAGCCCGATCTGCACGGGATGAGGGTGTTCATCTCCGGCTCCGCGCCCCTTTCCCACAACCTCTTTCACCGGTTCGAGAGGGCGACCGGATTCCGGATCCTGGAGCGCTACGGCATGACCGAGACGGGGATGAACACGTCCAACCGCATCGATCCGGCCCACCGGAAGGCGGGGAGCGTGGGCTATCCGCTGCCGGGCGTGAAAATTCGGGTCGTCGGAACCGACGGCAAAGACGTCCGGCCGGGGGACGTGGGGGAGGTGTGGATCCAGGGGGACAACGTGTTCCGGGGGTACTGGGGGATGCCCGATAAGACGCGGGAGTCCTTCGTGGAAGGCTGGTTCCGGTCAGGGGATCTCGGGTACCAGGATCCGAAAGACGGCGGGAGGCTGTACCTGGTCGGCAGGGCGAAAGAGCTGATCATCTCCGGCGGCTACAACGTGTACCCGAAGGAGGTCGAAAACGTCCTCGAAAGCCACGAGGCCGTCAAGGAGTCCGCGGTGGTCGGCCTGTCGGACGAGGAGTTCGGCGAAAAGGTCGCCGCCGTGGTCGTCCTCAAAGAAGGTCGGGGGTCCGTCGCGCCGGAGGTCCTCTCCGCGCACTGCAGGGAGCGGCTGGCCCCGTACAAGTGTCCCAGGGAGATCGCCGTCGTCCCGGAGCTACCGCGCAACGCGATGGGGAAGATCCTGAAGAACCGGATCGTGGAGGATTTCCATGGGAAAGCTTTCCGGAACCCTTGACCGCCCGCTGAAGTTCCCCCACCCCGGAGGTCCTCATTTCTTCCTTATCCCCTTTCCACAGGGAAATCAGAAACGATTGCTCGGCCGGGATGAACCTGTGCTTTCCCTGTACCCGGGGTGTGCCCATCTTTGAAAAACGACCCAAATGGACGGATGCCGCAACGGCTCACCGCAAATGCTGCAATCGTCGCCGTGGATATCCCGATCGGACTGTAAACCCCTTGCAAACAACCGTCATTTTCGGGGTAAAAAGGGGGTAGCGGGTGGAGGGAGTGCTCGATTCGGCGGGCCCACCTCAACGCATATGACTCGATGGAGAAGCACAAGACTTGATGGCCCGCCTGACGACGGCATGCAGCGGACGGCTACCCTTCGCTTCGCCAGAGGACCCGCCGCTTTACCGGAACGTTCGACCGCATGGGATGAAAAGTCATGATCAAAACACCCGCATTACGAGAACGTACGCAATCCCTCGGGGAGGAAATCGCAAACAGCGTCAGCCATGGTGTCGGCTTACTGGCGGCGGTAGCTGCCGCCCCAGTTCTTGTTCTTTCTGCAGTCCGGCAGGGCGGCGCAGCGCAAATTGCAGGCGC
>Ga0209320_10001463_pt1 | contig 12154 bp, 11 predicted proteins | sample Rifsed13ft4_FD_184008 | JGI IMG/M metagenome (GOLD analysis project Ga0209320, IMG submission 184008) | Soil microbial communities from Rifle, Colorado, USA - sediment 13ft 4 (version 2) | ecosystem: Environmental > Terrestrial > Deep subsurface > Rock core/Sediment | place: Rifle, Colorado... | reverse complement strand
CCCGCCAGTACGACCTCGTCCTCAACGGCGCCGAGGTCGGGGGCGGCTCCATCCGCATCAACAACCGCGCCGCGCAGGAAAAAGTCCTCGGCCTCATGAACTACACCCGCGAGGAAATGCAGGACCGCTTCGGCGTCATCCTCGATGCCCTCGAATACGGCGCGCCGCCCTCGGGTGGGGTCGGGATGGGCATCGACCGCCTCCTCATGTCCCTCGCCGGCACCGAAAACATCCGCGACGTCATCGCCTTCCCCAAGGCCTCCTCCGGCGCCGATCCGCTCATGTCGGCGCCCTCCCCGGTCGATGCCGAGCAACTGCGCGAACTCGGCCTCGCGGTCGTAGTCGACGAACAGGGCGCGGGGCGTTAAGGGGTCTTTTCGGCACGCCGGCCGCTAACTCATTTCCGAGCCACGTGGAGCCGTGTACGCTGTTCCGGAATTCGCCCGGTTTCCTTGTTATGGATCGCCCACGCCCTCGTGGGCGTATCCTCTGGGTAACCCCTCGCCGTTGGATGTGACATGTCGAACCGGACCTTGACTCTGCTGATGGGCCTCGTCGCCTTCCTGATCCTCGCGGTAGGCGTCATCGCCATCGCGATCCTCGCCGGCGGCGGCGGTGACGATAATGGCACTCCCTCCTCCGGCGATAACCCCACCGAGACGCCACGCAACACCACCTCGGGCGGCATCTGCTCCGGAGACCGCCTCATCACCTTCGGCTCCGACCCCGCAACCACCCTGGACCCGATCCAGGTCCGCGACGAAGGCACCGCCGAATACGTCCTCGAGATCTTCGGTGGCCTCGTCACCCTCGACCTCGAACTCGGGGTCGTTCCCGATATTGCTCAGGAATGGACTGTTTCGCCCGACGGCCTCACCTACACATTCAAGCTCCGCGACGATGTTGTCTTCCACAACTCGAACCGCCGCGTCACTGCCGAGGACTTCAAGTTCAGCTTCGAACGCGCCGCCAACCCCGCCAATAACTCGCCGACCGTCATGCTCTACCTCAGCGAGATCGTCGGGCTTCGCGACCGCTACGAGAACAAGGCCGACAACATCAGCGGCATCCGCGTCATCGACGAAACAACTCTCGAGATCAAGATCAACCACCCGGCCGACTACTTCCTCGCCGAACTGACCTACCCGGTCGCCTTCGTTGTCGACAGCCAGCAGGTGGACAGCGACCCCCGCAACTGGACCCGCCGGCCCAACGGCACAGGCCCCTTCAAACTCGCCGAATTCAAGCCGGCCGAACTTATTCGCATCGTCCGGAACGACCGCTACCATCTCGGCCCCGCCAAGCTGTCCGAAGTCGTCTTCGAACTCGGCGGCGGCTCGCTCGTGACCCGCTACCAGAACGACGAGATCCACATCGGCGCAGTGCCCGCCATCGACCTCGATGCCGTCAAGAACGGCAGCAGCCCCCTCAGCCCCGACTACCGCCCCCAGAACCGCATGGCCGTTTCCTACTACGCGTTCAACCTGAGCAAGGCCCCCTTCGATGACATCAAGGTCCGCCAGGCCATGGCGATGGCCGTCGATCGCGAGGGCATCAACAATGTCCTCCTCTACGACACCCAGCGGGTCGCCGATGGCATCCTTCCCCCTGAAATGCCGGGCTACCGCGAAGACATCAAGACACTCCCCTATGACCCCGAGCGTGCCAAGCAACTCCTGGCCGAATCCAAGTACGCCAACAGCATGCCGCGCATCATCCTCACCTACCCCGGCCAGGGCGGTGATCCGCCCACGATCCTCGCGGCCGTCCAGGCAGGCTGGAAGGAAGTCCTCGGCCTCGATGTCGAACTCCAGGCAAGCGAATACTCCGCCTACCTGCGCGAACTCCGTCGCGGAACCTTCCAGATGTTCTCTGCCGGCTGGATCGCCGATTACCCCGACCCCGAAGACTTCCTCGACAAGCTCTTCTACAGCACCAGCCAGCAAAACGAACATCGCTACAGCAATCCCGAAGTCGATGACCTCCTCGAACAGGCCCGCGTCGAATCAGACAGGGACAAGCGATTCCAGCTCTACGCCGAAGCCGAGCAAATGATCCTCGACGACGTCGCCATCATCCCCAGCTTCTGGCCTGTCGACCACCTGCTCGTCAAACCATGCGTCAAGAACTGGCCCGAAATCTCTATGTCGGTGCCGAAGTACCGCTACATCGAAATCGACGCCAAAGCGGAATAGGAGACTATGGGCCCGGGGCTGCTCGGCTACGTCATTCGTCGGCTGCTCTGGGCTATCCCTGTCCTGATTGCCGTCTCCTTCATCGTCTTCTCCATCCTTCGCCTCGCCCCGGGCGACCCCGTCGATAGCCTCCTCGGCCAGCGCTACGACGAAGAAGCCGCTGCCCGCCTGCGCGCCAAGTACGGCTACGACCAGCCCCTCCTCCAGCAATACACCACCTACATGAGCAATCTCGTCCGAGGCGACCTCGGCGTCTCCACCCGCCACCAGGACTTTCGCGTCGGCGAAGTCATCTGGCCCAAGATCAAGGTGTCCTCCAAACTCGGCGCCATTGCCCTGTTCCTCACGTTCTTCCTGGGCATCCCCATCGGCGTCTATGCGGCCCTGGCCCGCGGCACCTTCCTCGATCCCCTCACCATCTCCTTCTGGCTCCTGCTCGATGCCATCCCCTCGTTCGTGATCATCCCCGTGGCTCAGTTCGTCCTCGCACTGAAGCTCGGCCTCGTCGGTCTCGCCTGGGAGGGCGTCACCAGCCCGAACGCCATCCTTCCCGTCCTCATCATGTCCCTGCCGGGCGTCGCCGGGGTCGCCCGCTTCATGCGTGCCTCCGTCATCTCCGTTATGCACGAAGACTACATCCGCACCGCCCGGGCCAAGGGCCTCAAAGAACGCACCGTCGTCATCACCCACATCACCCGCAACGCCATGCTCCCCATGGTCACCGTGGTTGGCCTTTCGCTCCCCGGCATTACCGCCGGCGCGCTCTTTGTCGAACAGTTCTTCGGCATCCCGGGGATCGCCCGGGAAGCGCTGGCGTCCGTCCTTGCCCCCGACTTCGATGTCCTTCTGGCGCTCGTCTTGTTCGGCTCCACCCTCTTCGTCATCGCGAACATCCTCGTCGATGTCTCCTACGCCATCATCGACCCACGCGTCCGCGTCGGGGCCGCGAGGGGATGACATGACGCAGGCCGCCACGACCACCATGGATGCCAGCGGCGCCCAACTCCTCCCCCCGCAGTCGCTCAAGCGCCGCATCGTGCGCCGGATCCTCCGCAAGAAGCTCGCGATGGCTGCCATCATCTACCTGGCGATCTTCTACAGCGTCGGCATCCTCGCCCCCCTCGTCGCGCCGCACGACCCCTACGAGCAGAACCGCACCATCGACTCCGTCCGGCAGCCGCCTTCCGCCGATCACTGGCTCGGCACTGACCCCCTTGGCCGCGACATCCTTTCGCGAGTCTTCTACGCGGCCCGCACCACCATCATCTTCACCGTGGCCGTCGTCATTACCGGCGGTATCTTCCTCGGCCTTGGCCTGGGGCTCCTCGCCGGCTACCGGGGCGGCTGGATCGATACGCTCATCATGCGCGTCGGCGAAGTTCTTGCCGGCATGCCCACGCTCTTCCTCATCCTCGCCATCACGGCCGCCTTCCGAACGCGCATCGCCGACCTCTCCTTCTGGCTCCAGGACAACTCCTTTCTCGGCTCCGATGCCCGCACCTTTGTCGCTTTCCTCATCATCGTCGGCGCCACGGTGCCCTTCGCCTGGGTCGGATCCAGCCGCATCGTCCGCAGCCAGGCCCTTGCCATCCGCGAACAGGACTTCGTCACCGCCGCCGAACTCATGGGCGCCTCCACGTGGCGGATCGTCTCCCGTCACATCTTGCCGGGCGTCATGCCGCTCTTCATCGTCGGCCTCTCGGGAGGCATGGCCGCCATCGCCGGCACTGAAGTCGCACTCAGCTTCCTTGGCCTCGGCGTGAACCCGCCCACCGCCAGCTTCGGCTCGATGATCGCCGATGGCGCCGGTGTCAGGACCTTCAACGACACGCCCCATCTCCTGGTTGGTCCGGCCGTTCCGGTCATCCTCTTCTTCTTCGCCTGGAATCTCCTCGGAGACGCCCTCGTCGACCTCGTCGACCCTCGCATCACGGGCCGCTAACCCTTCACACAACCCCTCCCCCCCGGCCGTTTCTGAAAAGGCGCGAATGCTATACTCGACTCCGGAGGATCATGACCAGCCAGTGAAGGTAACCCTCGAACGGCTCCCTGAGAGCCGCGTTCAGCTTGATATTGAAGTCGATGCCGACCGCCTCGAACGCTCACTCGATGCGGCCTACAAACGCCTCGCCGGCAAGGCGAAGATTCCCGGTTTCCGCCCCGGCAAGGCCCCCCGCCCCGTGGTCGAACGCCTCGTCGGCCGCGAAGGCCTCATCCGCGAAGCCATCGAAAAGCTCGTCCCGGATGCCTACAACGAAGCCATCGAGTCCGAAGACGTCGACGCTATCGACCAGCCCGAACTCGAAATCCTCGAACTGGAACCCGTCCGCTTCAAGGCGACCGTCCCCGTCCGCCCCAGCGTCGACCTTGGCGACTACACGTCCATCCGCGTCGAGCCCGAGACCGTCGAAGTGACCGACGACATGGTCAACGAACAGTTCATGCTCCTCCGCCGGCGCTACGCCACCCAGGCCCCGGTCGACCGCGGCGCCCAGTGGGACGACGTCCTCACGGGCGACGTCGTTGCCGAGATCGAAGGCGAACCGTTTGTCAGCGATACCGATGCTGAGTTCCCGCTCCGCGAAGGCCGCACCCTCTTCATCGAAGGCCTCGCCGAAGCCTTCCTCGGGATGAAGAAGGGCGACGAAAAGACCCTCGACATCCAGGTACCCGAAGACTTCCAGGTCGAACGGGCACGCGGCAAGACCGCCAGCTTCAAGCTCGCCGTTAAGGAAGTGAAGGAAGAAATCCTCCCCGACGAGGACGACGAGTTCGCCAACCAGGTGAACGCCGACGAGTTCCCCACCTTCGCTGCCCTGCGCGAACGCATCACCACCGACTTGACCAACGCCCTCAAGGACCAGGCCGAGAATGTCCTTCGCCAGAAGGCGGTCGACCAACTGGTCGAAGTCGCGACCCTCGAATACCCCCGGGTCGTCGTCGAGCGCGAGATCGACAATCTCGTGCGAGAAAGCCTCGGCAACGACCAGCAGGCCTATGCCGCCTACCTCCAGCAGGTCGGCCGCGGGGCTGCCGAGTACCGCGAGAGCCTCCGCGAAACCGCGGAGACTCGCGTCCGCCGCTCACTCGTCCTTAGCAAGCTCGCCGACGTCGAAGGCATCGAAGTTACCGATGCCGATGTCGACGAAGAACTGGATCGCCTGACTGCCCCAATGGGCGATGACGCCGCCCGGTTCCGCGAAATGTTCGCCACCCCCGAAGGCATCGCGACCATTCGACGCAACCGGCTTACACAGGCCACACTTGATCGTCTGTCGGCCATCGCCCGCGGCGAGGTACAGGAGGAACAGGCATGAACGACGCCCCCAAAATCCACCCGCTTGTCCGGGCTATCATCCCCACCGTCATCGAATCGGGCCCTCGCTCCGAACGTGCCTTCGACATCTTCTCCCTCCTCCTCAAGGAGCGGATCGTCTTCCTCGGCACGCCCATCGATGACCAGATAGCCAATCTCATCGTCGCCCAACTCCTCTTCCTCCAGCGCGAAGACCCCGAGCGCGACATCAGCATGTACATCCACTCCCCGGGTGGCGTCATCACCTCCGGCCTCGCCATCTACGACACCATGCAGCTCATCGAGCCGGCTGTTTCCACCATCGCCGTCGGCCAAACTGCCTCCATGGCCACTGTCCTCCTCTGCGCCGGCGCCAAGGGCAAACGCTATGCCCTCCCCAACGCAACCATCCATATGCACCAGGCTTTGGGTGGTGCGCGCGGCCAGGCGACCGATATTGAAATTGCAGCCAAAGAAATTCTCCGGAACAACGAGATCATCCGGAACATCATCTCGAGCCACACCGGCCAGCCGGTGGAACGGATTACCAAAGATTTCGACCGTGACTTCTATCTGGATGCTCAGGGTGCCAAGGAGTACGGTATGGTGGATGAATTGCTGGCGCGTCCGGAAGACGCCCGAAGCTAGATTGAGGGGAGAAGGCTTTGGCCGGTAACCGCACGAATCGCGTCCAGTACCACTGCTCCTTTTGTGGCAAGAACCAGGACCAGGTTCGTCGCCTCATCGCCGGCCCCGGCGCCGTTTACATCTGCGACGAGTGCGTCGATCTCTGCCGCGAAATCATCGACGAAGAAACCGGGACGGCGGCCAGCCCCGCATCCGCCAAGGGTGGCCCTTCCTCGTCCCAGCGCGTGCCCCCGCCCAGGTTCATCTACGAACACCTGGAGGAGTACGTCATCGGCCAGGAGCAGGCCAAGAAGGTCCTCTCCGTCGCCGTCTACAACCACTACAAGCGCATCGGCACCGCCGGCGACGACGGCGTGGAACTGGAAAAGTCCAACATCCTCCTCGTCGGCCCGACCGGCGTCGGCAAGACCCTTCTCGCCAAGACCCTCGCCCGCCTGCTCGATGTCCCCTTCTCAGTCGCCGATGCCACCGCCCTCACGGAAGCGGGCTATGTCGGCGAAGACGTCGAGAACATCCTCCTCCACCTGATCCAGTCCGCCGATTTCGATATCCAGAAGGCCGAACGCGGCATCATCTACATCGACGAAATCGACAAGATCGCTCGCAAGGGCGATAACCCCAGCATCACCCGCGACGTCTCAGGTGAAGGTGTCCAGCAGGCGCTCCTCAAGATCATCGAAGGCTGCGTCGCCAACGTCCCGCCCCAGGGTGGCCGAAAGCACCCCCACCAGGACTTCCTCCAGATCAACACCTCGAACATCCTCTTCATCTGCGGCGGCGCCTTCGAAGGGCTCGAGAACCACATCGAAAAGCGCCTCACCCGCGACCACGTCCGCATCGGCTTCCGCGCCGAGCGCGGCTTCCGCGGCAGCGAGCGCCAGGACCAACTGCTCGCCCACGTCACCCACGACGACCTGCTCGAATTCGGCCTCATTCCCGAGTTCGTCGGCCGTCTGCCGATGGTTGTCGGCCTCCAGTCACTCGACCGCGAGTCCCTCGTCAAGATCCTCACGGAACCGAAGAACGCGCTCGTCAAGCAGTACCAGCGCTACTTCTCCATGGACAACGTCGAACTCGCCTTCACCGACGACGCACTCCGCGCCATCGCAGACGCCGCCATCAAGCACAAGACCGGCGCGCGCGGCCTTCGCACCGTCCTCGAAGATGCGTTGATGGAAGTCATGTACGAAATCCCCGGTCGCACCGATGTGAAGAAGTGCGTGGTCAACGCCGAAACTATCATCAAGCGGCAGCGCCCCCTCCTCCTCACTCGCGGCGGCCAGCCCATCGATACCACCGCGGAGCCGCCCGAAGAACAAAAGGAACTCGACGAGTCAGCGTAGCCCCCTTTCCTTGCTGTCGAGAGGGGCCGGGTAACCGGCCCCTCCTTCGTTTCTCCGCACTCCCTCGGGCGGAAGTTTGGTAGAGTGCAAAATGCTGCCGAATCAGGAGTCAACATGCTTTCCTACGTCGACAGGATCCAACTCGTCGTGCCCGACCGCGATGCCGCTGTCGGCACCTGGCAGGACCTCTTTGGCGCCGAAAAGACCGCCGAGGATTCCTCCGGCTGTCTCGGTGCACGTCGCACGACAGTGCGCGCCGGCGCCACCGATTTCGAATTCCTCGAACCTTCCGGGCCGGGCCCCGTCGCCGAATTCGCTGCGACCCGCGGCCAGGGTCTGTATGGCGTAGGGTTCTCCACGCCCGACCTCGCGCAAATGGTCCGCCACTTCGATTCCCACGTCGTGCCCTTCGTGGAGGAGGACGAGCGCGTCTACCTGCTTCCCCCTGCCACCCACGGCATGCCCGCGGTCATCTCACAGGACGGCTCCCGCGATAGGGTAGGGATCATCCGCCACGTCTACGAGGTCACCAACGTCGTGGACGACTGGCAGGACACCGCCGCCCACTACACCCGCATCTTCGGCCTCGACCCCACCCGCTACTCCCGCATCAAGAGCCACAACTACGGCTACGACGGCACGCTCACCCTCTTCAACCCGCCCGACCGCCTGGACCGCATCGAGATCACCCAGACCAACGCCGAGGGAGCCATGGCCCGCTTCTACGCAAAGCACGGCCCGTCGCTCTACATGTGCTACATCGAAACTGATGATGTCCCCGCCCTCGCCGAGCGCCTTGATGCGCACGCCGCCCGCTACGAGCACTCCGACCGCTCGCCTGAAGTCGGCCTCTTCATCCACCCGTCGGCCCTGCACGGCATGCTCATGGGCGTCAGCCGCACCAACTTCGCCTGGGTTTGGAGCGGACGCCCCGAACTCGCGGGCGAAGGTGCCCAGGAGATCCACCCCGTCGACTGACGCTCTCACCGGCTAACCGCCGGCTTCCCGCCGTTTCCGAAGGCCACCCGGTTCTTCCCTTACGCGGTCAACTATGGTGCACGATCATCACCGTCATCGCCGTCGCGATGAATCCCACCGCCGCGATCACGATCTGCGGGTCCGTGAAGAGGATCTGGTCCGGCGCATCGTTCCGCCGCGGCCCGTTTAGCAGCAGCAAATACCGGAACAGCGCAAACCCAACGAATGGCAACGTCAGCGCCATCGCGCCGTTCTGGGGCACGTTCCCCGACTCGATGGTGTAGAGCGCGTACGCGATCAACGCCGCCCCCGCGCTGATGACCAGCATCTGATTCAGGATCTCACCGCTGTAGCTGGCCAGTGCCGGCCGATGGTTCGCGGCATCCGCGCCCAATTGCCGGAATTCCGCCCACCGCTTGCTGCTCGCGAAGAAGAACGCCCCGAAGCTCGCGCAGATGTACAGCCATGGGCTGATTTCTACGTCGATCGCCACCGCCCCGCCGACCGCCCGTCCAATCACCCCCGTGCAGAGGATCAGCACGTCCAGGATGGCTACGCCCTTCAGGCCATACGAATACCCGGTCATCAGCACCACATAGCCGGCGATGATCGCCGCCGCCAGCGGGTCCACCAGCACCGCCCCGGGGATGGCGACCGCCAGCAGGACGGCTGCCGTGACCATCGCCGTCCCCGTCGACACGTCCCCCCGCGCGATCGGCCGGTTTCGCTTCCGCGGGTGTTCCCGGTCCAGTTCCCGGTCCTGCAGGTCGTTGAACAGGTACGTCGCGCTCGATGCCAGGCACCAGCAGGCGAAAATCGCCACCGACCGCCACAGCAACGGCCACCACGAATCCACATCGCCCGGCCGCCACGCGTCACCCGCGCTGAACGCGAGCGCCGCGAACACAAGCCCGTTCTTTGGCCACTGGTAGGGCCGCATGGCCGCAAGGATCGGCGGCAACGACGATGCCCGCTCGATGGTTCCAGCTTCTGTGGTCATGCGTTTCCCTTCGTAATCGTGGCCCACTGCCCCCCGATAGCCAGCACCAGTTCCTCCGGTCGTGCCGGGAACACCGTGTTGCCCGTCCCCGCCGCCGCCCAGACGCAGTCGAATCGCTTCAGTGAGTCGTCCACCACCACGTCGCTTGGCTGCAGGTGCCCCACTGGCGCCACCCCTCCAATCTCGTAGCCTGTGTGCTCTCGGACTTCGTCCGGCGTCCCCATTTTCAACCGCTTCCGCCCGACACCAACCAGGGCCGCCAGGGCCCCCGTATCCACCTGCCGGTCCCCGGCGGCGAGCACCACCGTCGGCCGCCCCTCGGCCACGAAGAACAGCGTCTTCACGATCTGCCCGGTCTCGCACCCCACCGCGTCCGCAGCCTCTCGGGCCGTGCTCGTGCTGGCCGCGAACTCGCGGATCTCGGAGTTTAGCCCTAATTCGCCCAGTGCCGCCCGTACCCGTTCCGTCGGAGTCATGCGCTTAAGGGTACCGGCAGCGGCCCGTTTGGGCATTCCGCTTGCACGCGCCACGCCACCATGGCTAGCCTTACGCATGTCTCGTGTCCGCGCCGATGTCCTGCTCGTCGAACGTGGCCTCGCCGAAACACGGGAGCGTGCCCGCCGCCTCATCATGGCCGGCCGCGCCCGCGTGGGTACCGAGACGCTCGTAAAGCCCGCTACCCTCCTCGACGCCTCCGCCGAGATCGAACTGATCGAACCCCAGCGCTACGTCAGCCGCGGCGGCGAAAAACTCGAAGGCGCGCTCTCCGCATTCGAAATCGACGTCACCGGCCTCCGCTGCCTCGACCTTGGAGCCTCCACCGGTGGCTTCACGGACTGCCTCCTTCAGCACGGCGCTACCTCCGTCCTCGCCGTCGATGTCGGTCGCGCCCAACTCCACCAGCGTCTCCGCGACGACCCGCGTGTCACACTCATGGAGGGCACCAACGCCCGCGACCTTCCCGAACTCCCGCCGCTCGACTTCTTTGTCGCCGACCTCTCGTTCATCTCCTTGCGCAAAGTCCTGCCCTCGGCCGCTCGCCGCCTCTCACCCGCCACTCCCGGCGTCGTCCTCCTCAAGCCCCAGTTCGAAGCCGGCCCTGCCGATGTCCCCCGCGGCGGCGTCATCCGTGACCCCGCCGTCCACGCCCGCGTCCTGCAGGAGTTCCTCGAATGGGCTGCCGCGTCTGGTTGGCAGGTCCTCGCGTCCATCGAATCGCCGCTCCGGGGCGGAGACGGTAACCTCGAATTCCTGATCCATCTCCGGACACCTGGCGGGAACGGCCCATGAAGCGAGTCGCTATCTTCCACCACCCGAAAAGCGAAGGCGCCGCAGTTTTCGCCGGTCAGCTCGCGCGCGAACTCAAGGTGCACAAAATCGACTCGACCGTCGCCGATGCCTGGGACCCCCATGCCGCCGAGATGATCCCCGGCGCGGACCTCGTGGCCTGCATCAGCGGCGACGGCACTGTCCTTCGCGTCGCCCGGCTCACCATGACCTATGAGATCCCCATCCTTGGGGTCAATATGGGCCGCCTCGGCTTCCTCACCGACCTCAGCCCGCGCGACCTCTTTAACAACTTCGAACGCCTTCTCGCGCAGGACTGGCGAGTGGAAGAGCGGCTCATGGTTCGCGCCGACGTCCAGGATGGCCCCGAGGCCACCGCACTCGAATTCCACGGCCTCAACGACATCGTCCTCAGCCGGAAACTCCCCGGACGCCCGATCTACGTTGATGTCGCCATCGACGGCGCCCGCGTCGCCGAATACCGCTGCGACGGCATGATCATCGCCACCCCCACGGGCAGCACAGGCTACTCCCTCAGCGCCGGCGGCCCGATCCTTGCCCCCACCGAACACCACCTCGTCCTCACCCCTGTCTCGGCCCACCTCGCCCTCGGCCGCTCACTCGTCCTCCAGCCCGACTCCGTCGTCGACTTGCGCGTCACCTCCGATACCGGCGCCGTCCTCAGCGTCGACGGCCAGGAAGACCTGCCCGTCACGAGCGGAGTCCATGTCTCCGTCCGCGTCAGCGAACACTTGACCCGGTTCGTTCGTTTCTCCGAACCGTCCTCCTTCTACGCCGACCTCGCCGAACGGCTCGAGTTCCAGCTTTCCAGCACCATCAACCGGCGTGCTTGAACGGATTGCCATCACCGGGTTTGCCGTCGCTCGTTCGGTCTCACTCGAACCCGGCCCGGCCCTCAATGTCTTCACCGGCGAGACTGGCGCCGGCAAGTCGCTCGTCGTCGATGCCCTCGCTTTCGTCTTCGGCGCTCGCCGCGGCCGCGAGATCATCGCGACCGGCTCCAGCCGTGCCACGGTCGAGGCCACCCTCACGCTCGATGGCCGTCGGGTGAACATCGAGCGCAGCGTCGGCCTCTCCGGCCGCTCCTCCATCCGCATAGAAGGCGAGACCGCCACGCTCGAGCAGGTCAACCGGCTCGCTGAACGCCTCGTCGACCTCCACGGCCAGTCCGAGCAACTGGCCATCCTTCGTCCCGCCATCCAGTTGGCCGTCCTCGACCAGTTCGCCGGGCTCGCCTCGCATCGCGATCGGGTTGCCGCCCTTGTCCGGGAACTGCGCGATGTCCGCCGGACCGCTCTCGTCCTCGCGACCGACGTCCGCGAACGCGAACGCCTCATCGAACAACTTCGCTTCGAAGTCGACGAGATCGTCGCCGCCGGGCTCACTC
>Ga0209320_10001453_pt1 | contig 12201 bp, 8 predicted proteins | sample Rifsed13ft4_FD_184008 | JGI IMG/M metagenome (GOLD analysis project Ga0209320, IMG submission 184008) | Soil microbial communities from Rifle, Colorado, USA - sediment 13ft 4 (version 2) | ecosystem: Environmental > Terrestrial > Deep subsurface > Rock core/Sediment | place: Rifle, Colorado... | reverse complement strand
TCGGCTACTGTTGAGCGCGCGCCGGTGGCATTGCGTGGCCTGGGAATAGGGTTTAAAGTCGCCAGGGCACGTGTGCACGTACTCTCCCGAGAGGTGGTCGCGATGAGAAGTGCTTGTTATCCAGCAGACGATTTGTCCGACGCCGTCGAGAGCTGCACCCGCGCGATGACCAGGCTGATGATGATGCCCGTGCGTTTGTGCGCCAAGGGCGCGACGACTTTCGAGCGGACCTATTGGCGAGGCTCCGGGTATGGTCGTTGCCATAGCCAGTGCGACCCGTGCGCTGACGACTGCGGTCCTCGTTGCGATCCTTGTGATCCGTGCGGCGACTCATGCGGATGCACGAGCAAGTGTTCTGATTCTCGTGACTCGTGTTGTCACGAGCCTCGGTGTGGACGCCGGGGCGGTCGCCTCAAGCAAGGAGACGAAGTAGTCACCAACAGCGGGCTGGTCGGAACGGTTGCAGCGATCGATGACTGCTATGTCACTATCGACGTCGGATTGGGTAGACCAATCAAAATGACGAGAAGCAGCATCTGTAAGGTCCGGGAAGCACTAGTACCAGACCGGAGCAGAGTGCTGACTCACTCGGGCATCATCGGTACGGTCACACACGTCGCTGGCAACGTCGTGACGATAGACTCCGGCGGCACCATGCTCCAGATCGATCGAAAAGCGATATGCAAGGTGCTGGAGGAAAGCGAGCACCCCATCGAATAGCTAGAGAACTTGAGTCCCGTGTGCTTGCCCGAGCGCGCTAAATCCCCGGCAAACCCGTGCCTTTCGCAAAGACGCGCAAATAGTCTTTGATCATCTGCTGCGGCCCGTCCTCGTCGGCGAAACCTTTCAGCCACTGACGCTCTAGCCAGCGTAGAGGCTCGAAACTACACCGGGTCTCCGTTTCCTTGTGCACTGCAATGTCCCGTGACCATGGCGCCCCGGCTACTTTCGTACTGACGTTGCAGCCCAGACTTTCTTCGAGGTGCACACGAATCATGAACGGGTTTTCCGGGCGGAATTCCTGTATCGGCGCCGAACCAGGACGTGAGACGATGTTTGGGTCCCCGAGTCCGAGCTTGCCTGCGATATCAATCATGTCGTGATAGCGTATGTCGATGCGTATGTTGTCGTTCAAGCTCTCGGCAAACCGCTGGTATTTCCAGTCGTTTTTCTCGACCCACGCGTCGCCGTCGAATAGTCTTTCCATGGTTTTCTCGACGAGAACAATCGCTTGATAACTCATCTCGCGCTCAACGGGCTTGCCGGCCTCTTTGCTGGTTGACTTTACTTCTTTCAGTGCAACGTAGTTGAACGGCAATTTAGCGAGATAGGTGAGAAACCGCGGTCGCAGCACTATGCCGAATACGCCGAGGATCAACCCGTAAAGCCGCTCGATCCAATAATGCAAACGGAAAACCCAGTAATTGAGCCACTTGACTGTCGCTGCCACGACGTTGCCCGTGCTCTTGAGCTCGCTCTCCAGCACATCGAGCACACGATCCGGAACTTCGACGATCTCGATGAGCGTTTCTTCCCTGGCCGGTTGGCCGGCGTCGAGCGGCGTAACGACCAGGGTCTGCAAATGCGCGAGAACGCTGCGTTCCTGTCCTCTGTAGGTGTTGAGCCACGCATCCGGCCCACCGAGGACTTGTCCATAGAGAGACGGTATGCCGTTCACTTCGCGTTCCGACACGACCTGGCGACCGTCGCCGAAAACGTACGGAGTCAGTACACCGAGCTTAAATAGCTTTTCCTCCTTGTTCACCTCGGTAAACGCTTCGCTGTCGTTCGGCCATTTTCTGTACCATTTCACGGGCACGTAGAAAACAATCTGGTCGCCCGCGATCGGCCCAACATTATTTCCCTCAGAATATGCGACACTGTCCTCGGTACCGTGCGTGACGACGACCATGTATACGAAGTCGCCCCAAGGCTCGAAACGATCGCCGTTGATTGTTCTTAGCTCGCCGACGGTCGGCTCGTCCCCATGGCGGTTGAGGTACTCCTCGCAATAGTCCAGGAGATGCTCTCTGTCGGCCTTGAGCGGAAAAACGCGCGCCGTAACGTCCGGATAAACGAACGGACCGTGGAGCGCTTGAATAGCGGCACCGCGTGTCGCGTTGAATCGGTTGGCACGCCCGCTTTTGGGCACGCGATCCACGCACGGATCACAATGCCAATCCGATGTCTTGGTTCGCCAGCAGAGCGTGTCGCCGTTGTCGTAGCGCAAGTCGTACGTTGCCCAAAACGGCAAGCACGGCGTAAGCACTGCGAGCCGCTCCTTATCTTCGCCACGGCGCCACTCGGTTACTTCGAGGCCTAGCGTGCTTTGGATCTGTTGCTCGGGATAATCGTGGAGCAACAGGCGAATGCCGCCGGTTGGGTCACCGAGCGCAACACTGGAAGCCCCGAGCAAACCCTGGCGATAAATATGATCGATCGTCACTCGCGAGTGAACGAGCGCTTGATAACACGCGTACTTTGGTTCGGCCGCATCGCGGAATTGCTTGAGCGTAATCTGATTCAAGTAGAAATTGGGTCCGCGTGCATGCGCGCGGGCGTAGGCTTCCGACATCGTATCCCTGTCGAGCTGCCACCACGGTAGCAGTCGGCCGAGATTCAGCCACGATTGCGTGAGCATCTTGGCCGCCGACGGCACGCTGCGCGCATCGTAACCTTTGAAGGGTAGGCCCCCGACAAACCCCAAAGTGTCCTCCAAGAACCTGATCGACGTTCGCAATGCGTCCGACATGCCCCACAGCGGGCTGAGGAGCCCCTCCGCGCTGAACGGGTTTGCGAGTACGTTGGGAGCGGGTTCTTGCGTAATCTGTAACAGGCTCCGCGGTTCCAAGGGCTCCCCAGCGTAGACTCGGGGAAACAATTTCGTTCGCATGTCCATGAGCACGCGCGGGTTCCTGGGCTCGTCAGCCCAGTCGGGATCGAGCCGGTCCAACCACGCCCTCACTTTTACCCAGCCATAGTGCTCCCGGCCCGTCATCAGCGAAAAGTCGTTATCGACGAATATGAACGGACAGACCATGGCCCAGTCTTTGAATACGAGCTCGCCGTTCTTGATCTCGTACCAAGCGAGCGGAACAAGGAAGAAGACTTCGTGTTGCGCGATCCACCCGACGCTCTGCGTCGCGGCCGCAATCTGGCTGTAATTGAGCACTCCGCAGTAGACCCACGGCACGACTGATTTGAAGTAGTAGGACGGGCGATTGCGCTTTCCTTCGTCCATGAAGTTGAGGTAATTGTCACAAAAGTCCTGCAGTTGGTTCATGCTCGCTTTGAGCGGAAATACGCGCGCAGTGACGCCATTGAACATGAGCCTGCGGTTCAACTGCGTTTTGACGAGATCACGATGATATGAAGGGTCTGCGTAAAGCATCGGAAGTTGGGTTAAGTTCTTTCAAATACCCAGGTGACGAGACCATGAATGAATTGTTTGTCTCGCGAGTCGGGGAGGTCGCCGTAAATGAGCTGGAACTCGTGAAGGGCAGCACCAGCCAGTGCATGAGCGAAATGGCGCGCGTACGCAATACAGTCATACTTGTCCATGAGTTTCCGAACCCAATGGACTTCTGCATCCGTGCGCTCGGTTCGGGGAGGCTTGAATATGTCCGTCAGTCGTCGGTGCTCGCGCGATGTGGTTGCCTGAAATAGACGAATCAACATCAACGTCCGCTTACCCTCCCAAATGTCACCGTTGCACTCTTTTCCATAGCGCTCATCGGCAACGAGATTCAACAGGTCATCCTGAATTTGGAATGCCGCGCCTAGGAAGAATCCGAAGCGAACAAACGGATCCAAATCGATGTTGTCGCGAGTTCCGATGATCGCTCCAACGCGGCTCGGATAAATAGCTCCGAGCCAACAAGTCTTCTTGAGCGACATCTCGAGATAATCCTTGCCGCTCAAATAGGTCGCATTATCCCGTCGCCAGCCCAGCTCCATGGCTTGACCTTCGGCCGACTCGCGCGCCATGCGCTCGGTCTCTTCGAGTATTCGAATCGATAGCCGCGGGCCGATGGTGTCTCTGTTTTCCATCAAGGGACGTAGGCTCATCAGCGTCAACGTATCTCCGGCGTTGATCGCCAGCGGTATTCCGTGAAGCAGGTGCAGCGTGGGACGGCCACGGCGTTCCTCACTGTCATCTTCGATGTCGTCGTGGATCAGCAGCGCGTTGTGCAGAATCTCGATCGCCGCCGCCGTATTGAGGGCATCATCGAGCGTGCCTCCGAACGCCCGCGCTGTAGCGATACACAGGCTCGGCCGCATCATCTTGCCGCCGCGCAACGGGTAGTCGGCGAGAAGGTCGTAAAGATGGCGGCGGGGTGAACGCGAAGGGAGATACGCCTTGAGCGCTTGCCTCGTAACGGCCCCATATTCTTGGAGCATCTTCGGGATGAGCTCCGATGTGACCGCGGCGGCACTCATCTTCCAACCTAAGAGGGAGCGTCCTCGTTACGGATCGTGATACACAACGTTCCTTGCGGCTCGCTTGTTCGAGTATCGATAATGGCACCCGCGTAAGTGTCCGCCGGCTGCTCGGGAGGGATCCTGATTCGAAGCACAGGCCGGTTTGCACCGTGCTCGAATCTAATTTCAGTCAGTGGCGGCTTGCTCTGGTCCAGCGCTCGCAGCGCCGGCACGGCGAGCGAGGGACTCGCCGGCGCTTTGAGGTCGAGAGCGACGCTCGCCGGTGAGCGAGACGACACTTCGATCTCCACATCCTGCTTGAAAGTCGGGTGTGCACCGTTCCCGTTAAATGAGTTCTCATGGCCATTGGGCTTGGGTGTATCGGGAATCCGATGGCGGTCGTTGGATGCCAAGGCAGGATTACGGACCAAGGATTCTATGAGCTCGAACCACAGAGACCCGACGTCCGCATAGAAGCGCATTGATCGCTCGACGAGGCGCGACACGTCGTTGTTGACCTTTCCGATATCTTGAGAGTATCCGCGAAACTGTTCCGCAACCCGCTGGCCTTGACGGATCTGCTCTTCGATGACTTGATAACCCTGCTCGATGGCGCGGTTCGCAATGTCTTCCCAGGATCCTTGGTCCTTGGCGGTTGCATCTGTTGCCGACGAGGAATTGTCCGCCGCGTCACCATTGGGTTCGGTTGGGCGGAATAGAGTTTCCCAACTCCGAATCGGTCCTAGTCGGTCAGGGTCTTCTCTTTTAAGGCGTCTTTTCATTTTTGCCTGTTCCTCAAATTCACGTCCCGACAGGGAACGAAATCTGTGAAACTCAGCAGCGCTCTTTAAGGATGATCATACCCGATAATGTCTTCCAGAGCGGGGGATTTGCACAGCGCGTGCGCGGCTAGCCTGCCCGAGATGACGGCGGCCTCGACGCATCCCTCGGTAAACCCGCAGTCCGTCCAGTCCCCCGCGATCGTCAAATTGTCATAGGTATTGTCGAGCGGCGAAATTCGATACTTCAACGACCCCGGCAGGGCCAGGACATAGCGGTCGCTCGGATTCACGTTTGCCGTCCAGAATTGGGAATCGAACGCGCCTTCATTTACGGGGGTCCCTCCGGGCGGAGCAGCATGGCCTACGAGCAACTGCCAACGGAAGCGATCGGCACCTTCGGCCGCCTTTGGCCAAAGATGAGCGATGTGGCGGTTCAAGAAACGTATTGCGTTTTCGCGAACGTCTGCGCTGCGCCGCCGAGGGTAATCTTTGTCATCGCGACCCGGCGGTATCGAAGCATCCTCCAACACGCTGCAAAAGTATGCGATGGAGCGCGTTTCTCCATTCCATTTCTCCTCGCCGAGCAAATGGCTCATGTCGGCCCAGGTATCAAATGGCTTTACGAACGCCGACAAGCTCACGGGAGGATGGTTCCAGCCGAGCTCACTCATTGGCTCGCGCAACCAAATTTGAAATGCTTGCGTAGGCACCGACCGAACGTGCTCGACCATCTCGCGCCAACGAGGATCGCTTTCAATGAGCTCCCCGCAAAGATAAGGTATCGCCCCGACGCCGACACCCATCACGACGAAATCGAAATCGTCCCCTACGTGCAGCGTTTTGGACTCGGCTTTGCGTCGGTCCCAGAACGACTCGAATTCCCATCGCTCCGACCGCAAGCGTGCGCCGTCGACGAGTTGCGAATAATCCGGGGCCGCGGGCCAGCAAGGAAGGCCATCCACGTCGAGTAGTGGTCGGTACTCAGTTTGGGCGGCCTGGGCCGGCTCTTCGCTATCCGGCGGATGCGCGACATGTGCCTGAACGTCGAATTCGAGCGCCTCTACATATGGACGTTCGCCGGGCTCGAGTTTTGTGCGGTCCGCCAAACGGATATTTTCTAGCCTGTGAAAGAATTCGAAAGTGACGCCGCGCCTCTTCAGGACCTCATACAAAGGCGCGAAAACCACATCTCCCATACCTGCACGCATCTTCCAGAACAGCGCGCCGCGATAGGTAAAGAACATCCGCAACGCTCCGCGTATCGCCTGTCCGGCAGCGAGGGCCGGCCTTTCGACGTCTCCTCCCGGGTACGCCATCGCGAGGTCGAAGAGTCCGCGCACGAACGCTGAGTCGAGAGATGCGTCGGAAGCGCCGTTGAGCTTGAGCCACTCTCGGCATTCGTAGTCGTTAATGGCATCGAAACCGCGCGGATCCGTAACAATGCCAAAGCGAATTATTCCCGTCAGAATTGCGAGCACGAGATCGACAATTTCCCATATGTAGCGTGTGTCGTCGTCACGGTGAATGACCTCCTCCAAGCGCTTGCGAACTGCATGCGTCAGTTCATGCAGTAAGTCGAGCGCTACGTTTTGCGAATGATTCGGAAGCGCGTCGAGTATGACCTCAAGGCGTGCTGCTGCTTCCACGAGTCCCGCGGCAGTGCCTAGTATTCCATACTTGAGTAGGCGCTTGACGCCGCGGACGATCGAATCTCCCGAACCATCGCCTTTTCTCGCGGCCGTTGCCGAGTTCTCGGACATACCCTGATCAACGGGTGTGGCTTGCGCGCTTCGGTGCGTTTGCACGCCGGTCAGCAGCATGCGCAACAAGGCGGCCGTGCGCTTTACGTATCCTTTGATCGTAAACGGGTTTTCCGGCCCGAGAGAGTCACCCGGAAGTCCGTCCGCCGGAGGGAAAAAAGCAGTCCACTGCAACCATTCGCCGGCCTGGCTAGGGTGTGCCACGCCCACGAAAGGATCCGGAAAGAAGGCGTCTCGCCAGTCCGCGATCCGGCACTTCTCGGGTTCACGCCTCAGTTCGGCGTAACAGTCCCTTATCAGACGGAAGGCGTTTTCGTAGAACCCGAGCCAGATGTGCAAACCGTGCTCTTCGATACGATTCGCCGGTCCTCGACCCGAAGCGCCCTTGCCTCCGAGCCGCCACCCGAGTTGGTAGACCGTCACATGGTATTTGCCGTTTAGTTCGGGGCGAGTAAGCTCGAAAGCGGCAGCAATCGAAGCGCACCCGCCGCCAATGACAGCAACTTCTATTGGGCCTTCTCGCCCCCCGCGTCGTTGCTCGGAGCGGCTCTTCGTCTTCCTGTCGACCACGGCGACCTTCTGTATCGCGAGGCCTAAGTAAAGCTGTCGTCCCAAGACTCGCTTAGCACGCGAGTTCGGACTCGGTGGTGGAATTGTTTCCTGATGATGTATTTCCGGCCGCCCGATGCCGTCAACACCAGGACCAGGAAAAGGACAAACGGTAAGACAAAAACCAAAACAGCCTGAAGCCATGACCACTCAAGAGCATGCACGGCGCTGTATAGCGCGAATGTCGTTCCGACGACCGGGACATAGCCGAGAGTGACAGCGATTGGGATTGTCACCACCAAGGACCAGTCATACGAGAGGCTCAAGTACGCATGGATAGCTGCGGCTTGCAAAAGACCCATGAGCACGTTTCCATAAACAGCGACGATTCGCAGTCGCTTTTGGGGCGACAGCAGTAGCAACCACAGAACGAGGAGCACGGTAAAGGCAGAGAAAGCTTGCCACCAACGCCAATCCCATGCGTCCACCGCACCGTAGATCGCGCCAGCCGTTCCGAGCACGGGGATAGAGCCCAGAACGGCAGCGGCTGACAACACGCCTACCCAGTGCCAGACTCCTTGAGGATTCATGCACGCGACAATCGCCACTGTTTGCATGAAACCCAAAACGCAATATCCGTAGATGGCCCGGTTGCTGTCACGTGTCGCCTTTCCCCACCAGACGCTGCCCAGCAGAAAAAGCAGCCCGATAAACACCGGCACGGCCTGCCACCAATCCCAGCCCCAAACGCGCGTGGCGCCAAGGATCGAGCCCACCGCTCCAGGGACCAGAAGAATTACGATCGGCCAATGGCTGATCCACCGCCAACCGCGCACAGTGGCGTACGCGCCTAGCATTCCGAGTGGTAGGAGGGCCAAGAGCGCTGCGAGCGACCAACTTACGATCCGTGGCCGACCCTGCGCGACGCGAATATATGCTTCGATCGCCGGCGCCTGTACGACGCTGACGAGTAGAACGGCAATGATTCGTGTCGCGTTGCCGAATAGAAAGGCAATGATTCGTTTCAGCACTTGGCAATCCGTAACGTATTTGTACCGACCCCAATGTACGATTTCGGAAAGTAGTTGCGCGAAGAGGAGACGCCTTTCATTGTTGTTGGCCGCGAGGACGCCTCCGCAACATTCTACGCCAAGATCGCGTCGGCGCACCTGTTTAGTGTTGCCTACTGGACTAGCTAGGGGCCGCCGCTCGGGGCCGTGTGGCCTTGAAGAAGTCTGCCGGAAATCCGCAGAAATCCGAAGAAAACCATTCTGATTAGATTCTGTTTCGCTCAGGTCCTCCCCACCCGGCTTGGCAATACTGTGCACCAAGGCGAACGAACGCCGAAGCTCTGGGAAACCAGTAACAAGTGCAACAGAAGGTGGAGGAAACGATCATGAACAAGCAAGCCAACGGCAACCAAGAACAGCGTAAGCCCAGCAAGTTCGGCTGGATATTCGAGGAGTGGGTTGCTCATATCGTGCTTGTCGGCGCCATAGTGACCGTGCTTTTTTCAGGGGTCGCGTCGCTCAACAACCTGCCAGGCGTTTGAAGCCACTCGGCCGGTAGCCAAGGGAGGGGGCGTACGCCCCCTCCGATTCATTCGTCCTTGGAGCGGCGCCGGGCGCCGATAGTGCGCAGCCCGCCGAGCCGGTGCTCGACGAGGGTCTTGTCCCTCGACATTCTTTTGACGAGCGATTCGTAGTGCTTGGGCGTCATCGCCGGATTGATTTTCTTGCATTGCTCGAGCGCTTGAGCTGCCCGGTCCTTGAGTTTCTTGTGACCGAGCACGTTGGCGTAGTGAATCCAGGCGAGCGCCAAGCTCGGCCTGAGGTCGAGCGCGGCCTCGGCGGCCTCGAGGGCGGTGTCGTAGTCGCCTGCGCACGCGGCTGCCACGGACTTGTGATAGAGCCAAAACGCGGCGCCCGGATGATGGGGCTCCATGGCAAGCAGCCGGTCGAGCACGCCGCGCAGGTCCTGCAAGTCCTTGGGCTCGCCCGACGCGGTCATCGGCCACCCCATATATCCCCACGCGCCGAAATCGAACGGCGCATAAGACACGGCCTTGCGCAGGCAACTGACGGCTTTGCGGTGATCGCCGGCATACGTCAAGACCAAGCTCACCATCTTGAGGATGAACGGATCCTGCGGCGCGAGCGCAAGCGCCTTCTCGGCGGCCGCGACCGCGGCGGCTTCGTCCTTCGCCGGATCTTCGCTCAAGCCGTTGACGAGCCGTTCGACGAGCAGCGAGCCGAGCGTCGCGTGCGCGGCCGCGTAGTTGCCATCGAGCTCGATGGCGCGTTCGAGCGGCTCGATCGCCTCGGCAAGCGATTCCGTCGTGTAGTCCAGCACGAAGCTCCGGGACTTTTGCACGAGACCCCATGCGTCGAGGCTGCTCGTCGATTTTTGCCGCGCGCTTTTCGTCTCGGCACGCAGTTGCTGCGTCGTGAAGGAGCCGACGATTGCTTCGGCGATCTCCTTTTCGACCGCGAGCAAGTCCTCACACTTGCGATCGTAGCTTTGCGCCCAGACTTGAGTGCCGTCGTGTGCATCGTTGAGCTCGGCGACGAGGTGCAGATTCGGGCCGCTGCAGCGCAAGCTTCCCGAGATCACGTAGCCGACGTTCAAGCGCTTGCCGATCTCGCGAATGTCGACCTGGGTATCCCTGAACACGAACGACGATCGCCGCGACGCGACGCGCAGCCGGTCGACGCGCGCGAGCGTCGAGTGGAGCTCTGCGGCGAACGCATCGCCCATGAACTGATGCGCGGGATCGGGGGAATGGTTGTCGAACGGCAGCACCGCGACGGCGGCCATGGCGCTCGCCGGCGCCGGCGGGCTGTCGGCCGGAGCGTCGGTGCTCGCTGCGACAGTCGGGCTCGCCGCGGCCGGCGCAGCGACGGGCGCGACCTGATCCCGGACCACGACCGGCTCCACGAGCCGATAGCCGCGCTTCGGGACGGTCTGGATATAGGCGGGGCTGCCGCGGTCGTCGCCCAGGGCGCGCCGCAGCTCGCTGATGCAGCGCGTCAGTACTTCCTCGGACGTCACGCGGCGCCACACCTGGTCGAGCAAGGTGTCGCGCTCCACGAGCTCGCCCGGGCGTGCGGCGAGAAAGACGAGCACGTCCATGACCTTCGGTTGCACGTGCTGAGTGCCGCCGGGGCCGGAGATACGCCCGGACAGGGGTTCGACCTCGAACGGGCCGATGCGAAAGCCGCGTTGTAGCTTTTGATCCATCGTGAGTGCAGATCCCGTGAGGCGTCCGGCCGGTGAGGCAAGACGCGGGCAGCTCAAGCAGCGTCGATGTTAGCAAGAATCGCGAGCGAAGCTCGCTCCTACAGGGGCATCGAGCCGGGCGTCGAGCCCGCGGCAAGGAGCCCGCGAACGCACGAATCCGTAGGAATCCGAAGGATAACGAGGGAATTAATACCCTATAGATCAGTCATTTAGGAGCTCCGACCGGCAGACTGCTCATCAACAAGAACTGGAGGGTCCGTGATGAGCAAGTCGACGACGTTAGGCCACGAGCTACCCGCCGTGCCCGTGAGCCGCGCCGCGAGCGTGAGTGCGGTGATCCACCCGCGACTTTCCCCGATCGAACGCTGCCTCGGGCTCTTTGCGACGGTTCGCGCCGGAGAGGGCACGAGCGCCGTGCTCTTTTTCGCCTACGCCTTCGTGCTGCTCTTCAGCTACTACGTTTTGAAGACCCTTCGCGAAGGGCTGTTGCTCGAAGGCGGCTCGGCGGAGCTCAAGAGCTACGCGTACGCGGTCATCGCTCTCGTGTTGGTGCCCGTCGTGCCGCTCTACGGCGTCCTGTTCCGCCGCACCGCAAAGCTGCAACTGATCCAGTGGGTCACCATCTTCTTCATCGCCAACCTTGCCGTGTTCTTCGTGTTGGGACGCGCCGGCGTCGACATCGGTTTCGCGTACTACGTCTGGGTCGGCGTGTTCAGCGTCATGATGATGGCGCAGTTCTGGGCGCACGCCACGCACGCCTTCAAGGTCGAGAGCGGCCAGCGCTTGTTCCCACTGATCATGGCGGGTGCGGCGCTCGGAGGCCTCATGGGTCCGTGGCTGACCGGCGTCCTTTCCTCGGTGCTCGACACCTGGGATCTCATGCTCGTCGCGATCGCGTTGCTCATCGCCACGTTGCTCTTCATAGAGCGAACCTGGAACGCCGTGCCCGAGGGCTCGCGGAACGGCGATCACGAGGTCGAGCGCAAGGGACACGTGCTCGGTGGTTTCGCGCTCGTGCTGAAGGATCGCTACTTGCTGCTCTTGGCCGTGCTGGCCGTGCTCTTGAACTGCGTCAACTCGACCGGCGAGTACATCCTGGCGAAGCTCGCCCTCGAGATCGTCGATGCCGAGATGGCGGCACAGCCCGGACTCGACGAGAGAGCCCTCATTACCGCGCTCTACGGCAACTACTACTTCGCCGCGAACGCGCTCGGCCTGGTCTTCCAGATCCTCCTGGTTACGCGGATCTTCCGTTGGGTCGGCGTTCGGGGCGCGCTTCTCGTGCTGCCGATCGTCGCGCTCATCGGCTATGGGCTCGTCGTCTTCCTGCCGGTCTTCGGGATCATTCGCGCGGTGAAGATCCTCGAGAACAGCGCCAACTACTCGGTCATGAACACCGTGCGCCACGTTCTTTACCTGCCATTGCCGGCGGCGCACCAATACGAAGG
>Ga0209320_10001452_pt1 | contig 12212 bp, 10 predicted proteins | sample Rifsed13ft4_FD_184008 | JGI IMG/M metagenome (GOLD analysis project Ga0209320, IMG submission 184008) | Soil microbial communities from Rifle, Colorado, USA - sediment 13ft 4 (version 2) | ecosystem: Environmental > Terrestrial > Deep subsurface > Rock core/Sediment | place: Rifle, Colorado... | reverse complement strand
TCTTCTGCGCGTCGTTGCCGTCGACGACGATGGTGGGCCCGACGATGCCGAGGCCCAGACTGTTGGTCGGCGCCGGCGCGTTGGCCCGCGCCATCTCGTCGGCCACGATCGCCTGCTCCATGGGCCGCGCGCCCCCGCCGCCGTACTCCTTGGGCCAGCCCATGCCGAGATAGCCCGCCTCGTAGAGCTTGCGGTGCCAGGCGCGGCGGTCCTCGAGGGTGCGAATCTCCGTCTTCGGCAGGTTCTGCTCGAGCCAGGTCCGCACCTGCTTGCGGAAGGCGACGTCCTCGGGCGTGTAGTTCAGATCCATGGGTGGGGCCTCCCGTCTTGGGCCTCGCGCTGCGGTTGAAGTGCCTCCGGTTCTAGCACGGGCCGGACGCACGGTCAACCTGAGGTAGCCCGGGCTGTTTCAAGCGGACAGAATGTGCATGCGGTTACCTGCGGCGGTCACGCTCTCTAGTCGAACCGGGCCGGTGCGGTCGGCGCCGATCCCTGTCGGGCGGAGCCAGTTTTTTGGCTCTCGAGGCTGGGTATGTGTTATGCCTTCTGTTGTCCGGCAGCTGCCATGCGGAACGGCGTGGTCAAGCAATGGTCGCCGCAGGCGTACGGCGCTATGAGATGAGTGCACAGGAGGCAAGGGGCGCGCAATGAGATGGACATTGACCGTCAAGGATCAGACGCACGGCGTTCACACAGAAATCAATAAGTATGAGTGTCGAGTAGCCCGATCAGGGGGCGATATCAGGTTGAGCTTTCAGAATTTGAGCTCCGGGAGCGTGAAGGGGGGTCGCTTCTTGATGCCCGCTGGAGTTGCGCAAAGCCTGGGGAATGCGCTTCTCCTCGCTTGCAGTGCGGAAGACGGGCACGTCGATATCGTGTTCCTCATCGACGAAGGCAAAGCCAAGGGATGAGTCGAGGCGCCGGCGGGTTTTTGATCGAAGCTTGACGCGCGCCACGAGGTGGGCTGAATCACGTTCGGGCGGTGGTGGTCATCGCGACTCGACGCCGGTGGTCCTCATTTGAGCTGACGGCCTGAGCGGCGCCACTCCGATCGAGCGAACCGAACCGGACCCGCTCCCCCGGGTTGACAGTTCATATATATTACTATATAAGCTAAACCGTATGAAGCAGCCGGCGCGCGGCGCGCAGCTCCAGGCATTCAAGGCGGAATTCTTCAAGGCCCTTGCGCACCCGATCCGCATCCGGATCCTCGAGATCCTCGTCTCGGGCGAGCGGAGCGTGCACGAGCTCCAGAAGGCCCTCGGCGTCGACCAGCCCACCGTCTCCCAGCAGCTCGCCGTGCTGAGGGCCAAGAACATTGTCGACGCCCGCAAGACGGGCACGGCGGTGCGCTACACCGTTCGCGACGCCGCCCTCCGGGGGCTGCTGGAGGTCGCCCGTCGGATCTTCGACAACCACCTGATCGGCAGTCAGACGATGCTCCGCGACCTGCGACGGGAGGCGCGTCACCGGTAGATGCGTCTCTTCTCCAAGATCTTCCAGATCGGCCTGGCCACCGAGCCTCTGCTTCCGGGCGGGGACGATGTCGTCCGCCTCCTGCACGAGGTCGATGGGCAGGCCCGGCGGCTGTTCGGCCGCGCCCTCGCGATACGGGAGGTGGACGCCGGCTCGTGCAACGGCTGCGAGCTTGAGATCACCGGACTCATGAGCCCCGTGTACGACAGCGAGCGCTTCGGCGTCCACTTCGTCGCGTCGCCCCGTCACGCGGACATGCTCCTGGTGACGGGCCCGGTGACGCGCAACATGGTGGTGCCGCTGGTGAAGACTTACGAAGCGACGCCCGCGCCGAAGCTGGTGGTGGCGGTGGGCGACTGCGCACGGACCTGCGGAGTCTTCAAGGGCAGCTACGCCGTGGCCGGCAGTGTGGACCAGATCATTCCCGTGGACGCCTTCGTCGACGGATGTCCCCCGGAGCCGGCCGATATCCTGAGGGGCATCCTCGCCGCGATCGGCCGCCGATGATCATCCTGTTGTTCTTCCTCATGCTCGCCGGCTACGCATTCGGGGCGGCCGGCGCGCTTCTAGCGCCGGACGGCGCCGCCGCGCGCCGCTGGGCCGCGACGGGCGCGGTGGCAGGCGGGGGAGCGGGACTCGCTCTCGCTCTCACAGTGTTCGCCAGCGGGACGCCCTTCCTTCTCGAGGCGCCTGGGCTCCTTTCGGTCGCGGACGGTCTCGCCTTCCGCCTCGATGCGCTGGGCGCGTTCTTCCTGGCTCTCGTCGGACTCGTCGCTATTCCGTGCGGCATCTATGGCGCCGGCTACTCCGCGGCCTATGAGGGTCGCTACTCGCTTCGGTTCCTGGGCGCCATGCTCAATCTCTTCCTCCTCGCCATGAGCCTGGTCCCCTGCGCCGGCAACGTGCTGACCTTCCTCCTGATGTGGGAAGGCATGTCTCTCACGTCCTACTTCCTCGTGATGACGGAGACGGACGAGCCGGATACGGTGCTCGCCGGCGGCTGGTACCTGGCCATGACGCACGGCGGGCTGGCGCTCGTGCTCGCGGCCTTCCTGCTCTTAGCAGCGGGCGCGAGCACGACCGCCTTCGGCGACCTGCGCACGGCGGCGGCCGCGCTCTCGCCGGCGACGCGCAACGCCGTGTTCTGCCTGGCGCTCCTCGGGTTCGGCTCCAAGGCGGGGATCATCCCGCTCCACGTCTGGCTGCCGCGCGCTCACCCCGCCGCGCCGAGCCACGTCTCCGCGCTGATGTCGGGCGTGATGATCAAGCTGGGCGTGTACGGGCTCCTCCGGGTCGGCCTGGATCTACTGGGCGGCGGGCCGGCCTGGTGGGGGGCGCTGCTGATCGGCCTCGGCGCGCTGTCTGCCGTGCTCGGGGTTCTCTACGCCCTCATGGAAAACGATCTCAAGCGGCTGCTCGCCTACTCGAGCGTCGAGAACATGGGCCTCATCTTCATCGGCGTCGGCGCCGGCTTCCTCTTCCTGAGCCTGGGGGCCGCCTCGGCGGCGGTGCTCGCCCTGGGCGCCGGGCTCTACCACGCGCTGAACCACGCCGCGTTCAAGGGGCTGCTGTTCCTCGGCGCCGGGTCCGTTCTCCACGCCACCCATACGCGCGATATGAACCGGCTGGGCGGCTTGATCCGCAGGCTGCCTTGGACCGCCTTCTGCTTCTTGACGGGCTCCCTGGCCATCGCAGGGCTGCCCCCGCTGAACGGCTTCGTCAGCGAGTGGCTGCTCTTCCAGTCGCTCCTGCCCGGGATCGGCAGCTCGGCCCCACTGGTGGCGCCGCTCATGACGCTGGCGGTCGGGATCCTCGCCCTTACCGGAGGTCTTGCCGCCGCGGGTTTCGTGAAGGCCTTCGGGATCACCTTCCTCGCCATGCCGCGGTCGGACGCCGCCGAGGCCGCCCACGAGGCGCCACGGTCGATGCGGGTCGGGATGGGAATCCTCGCGGTCGCGTGCGCGGGCCTCGGCCTGGCGGCCGTGCCCATCCTGGCGGCGCTGGGCGCCGTCCTCGCGGGCCACGCGGGGCTCCCTGCTGCAGCCCCGCAGCTGGGTGGCGGCCTTCTGCTCTCCACACCCGGGGGGTTCGCGCGGATGTCGCCGACGCTCGTGGCCCTGGGGCTCGTCGTTGTCATCGCCGGCGTGTGGCTGGGGGTCCGGATCCTCGGGGCGGGCCGGTGGCTCCGCGTGGGTGAGACGTGGGGATGCGGCCGCGGGGTCCAGACGGCGCGGATGGAGTACACGTCGACCGCGTTCGCCGAGCCCTTGCGCCGCGTGTTCGCCGAGCTGTACCGGCCGACCCAAGACCTCTCCATCGACTTCCACCCGGAATCCAGGTACTTCGTCCAGTCCATCGAGTATCGGAGCGAGGTCGTGCCCTGGTTCGAGCGCTACCTCTACGCTCCGGTGATCGCATGGGTGAATCTGTGGGCGATCCGCGTCCGCGCGATCCAGTCGGGCTCCGCGCACGTGTACCTGACATACCTCGTCATCGCGCTGCTGGGGCTCCTGGCAATCCTTCTCGTGCGGGGGGCGTGAGATGGGCTCCGAGCATCTCCTGCTCGCGGTGATCCTCGCCGCGTACCTGATCGGGGCGCTCTCGGCGCTCGGTATCCGTGGAGCGCCGGGACGTGGCCTCGTCGCCGGGTGCGCGCTCGTGGGCGCCCTGGCCGGGCTGGGGCTGGGCGCCGTCTCTCTCGGCGGCGGGCAGGGGTCGACCTTCGCCGCTCCCTTCCTTCCACTGACCGGCCTCGCGCTTCGCATCGACGGCCTGAGCGCGTTCTTCCTCATCGTCATCGGCGTGGTCGGTGCGGCCGTCGCGGTGTACGGCTTCGGCTACTCGGCGGCGTACGAGGGGCGCCACTCCCTTGGGCTGCTCGGCGCGATGCTGAACGTCCTGCTGCTGTCCATGAGCGTGCAGGTGATGGCCGACAACGCCCTGACCTTCCTCATGGCGTGGGAGGCCATGTCGCTGTCGGTCTACGTCATGGTCCTCACGGAGCACGATCAGCCGGGGACGATACGCGCCGCGCACTGGTACATCGCCTTCACGCACGCCGGCTTCGCGGCCCTCGTGGCGATGTTTCTCCTCCTGTCCGCGGGCGACCTGACGACGTCATTCGCGGCGATGCGATCGGCGCCTCTGGCGCACGGGGTCCGGAACGCGGCCTTCCTGCTGGCGCTTTTCGGATTCGGCGCCAAGGCGGGCGTTGTCCCGCTGCACGTGTGGCTGCCGATGGCGCATCCCGTGGCCCCGAGCCACGTGTCGGCGCTGATGTCCGGCGTCGTGATCAAGATGGGTGTCTATGGGCTGCTCCGCGTCACGATCGACCTGCTTGCCGGCGGGCCCGCGTGGTGGGGCGGCCTCGTGCTCGGCCTGGGCACCGTCTCGGCGCTCCTCGGGGTGCTCTATGCCCTGATGGAGCACGATCTCAAGCGGTTGCTCGCCTTCCACTCCGTCGAGAACATCGGCATCATCTTCATCGGGATCGGGGCGGGCCTGATGTTCCAGAGCTACGGGCTGACGACGCTCGCCACGCTGGGCATCGTCGGCGGCCTGTATCACACGATCAACCACGCGTGCTTCAAAGGGCTGCTGTTCCTGGGCGCGGGGTCGGTGTTGCACGCGACGGGCACGCGCAACATGGAGGAGATGGGAGGGCTGATCAAACGGATGCCGCGCACCGCCCTCTTCTTCCTCGTCGGAGCCTGCGCGATCTCGGCGCTGCCGCCGCTCAACGGGTTCGTCTCCGAATGGCTGGTGTTCCAGGCCCTTCTCGGCGGGTCGGCGATCCCTCAGCCCGAGGTCGCGGTGATCATGCCGATCGCCGTGGCGATGCTCGCGCTCACGAGCGGGCTTGCCGCGGCCTGCTTCGTCAAGGCGTTCGGGATCACGTTCCTTGCCATCCCGCGATCGCCGGAGGCCGAGCACGCGCAGGAGGCCCCGCTGTCCATGCAGGCCGGCATGGTCTCGTTGGCGCTCATGTGCGCGGCGCTCGGGCTGGCGCCCTCAGCCGTCGTGCGGGTGATCGGGGCGGCGCTGTCCGGCCTCGAGCGCTTCGCGCCGGCCGAAGTGGGGTTCACCCTGGGGCTGCCGCTCCGCGTCCCCGGCGCCGTCGGGGAAATGTCCCCGCCCCTCCTGGCGCTCGGGCTCGTGCTCCTGCTCGGGCTTGTCCCCCTGGGATTCTGGCTCGCGGGTGCCGACCGCAGGCTGCGCTTCGGTGACACGTGGGGGTGCGGCCGGATCGGCCAGACGCCCCGCATGGAGTACACCGCGACCGCCTTCGCGGAGCCCTTGAGGCGCGTCTTCGCCGAGCTGTATCGCCCGTCGCGGGATCTCTCCATCGACTTCCACCCGGAGTCGAAGTACTTCGTGCAGTCGATCGAGTACCGGAGCGAGATCCACCCGTGGTTCGAGCGGGTCCTCTACGATCCGCTGGTGCACGTCCTGCGCACGGCGGCCACGTGGGTCCGCCGGCTCCAGGGGGGTTCGGTGCACCTGTACCTCGTGTACATGACGGTCGCGCTGATGGTGCTGCTCACGATGGCGAGGTGGGGGAGATGATCGGGTACGTGCTCGAGGTGGCGCAGGCGGCGCTGGCGCTCGTGCTGGCGCCGGGTCTGGTCGGATTGATCCGCTGGATGAAGGCACGGCTGCAGAACCGGCGCGGTGCTCCCGTCTTGCAGCCGTACTGGGAGCTGGGCAAGCTGTTCCGGAAGGAGGTTGTCGTCTCGAACAACGCGTCCTGGCTGTTCCGGGCCACGCCGTTCATCGTCTTCGCCAGCGTGGTCGCGGTGACGTTCCTCGTGCCGATTCTTGCCGTGCCGCTCCCGTTCGACGGGGTCGGCGACCTGCTGGTCGTCGTCTACCTCCTCCTGCTCGGCACCTTCTTCCTCTCGCTCGCCGGGCTCGACCCGGGCTCGCCATTCGGGGGGATGGGGGCCAGCCGCGAGATGACCGTGGCTGCCCTTGCCGAGCCCACCGTCGCCCTCGCCATCTTCGCCCTCGCCCTCAGCGCGGGCTCCACCAACCTCGGCCAGATCGTGGCGCGCACCATGGCGGATCCGGGGGCGGCCCTGAGCCCCGGCCACCTGCTCGCGTTCGGCGCCCTCTTCATCGTGACGCTCGCCGAGACCGGACGTCTCCCGATCGACAACCCGGCGACGCACCTCGAGCTGACGATGATCCACGAGGCGATGGTCCTCGAGTACTCCGGGCGCTACCTCGCCCTCATCGAGTGGGCGGCGGCTGTCAAGCTGCTGATCTTCTTCTCGCTGCTCGGCAACCTCTTCGTTCCGTGGGGCGTATCCGTGACCATGACGCCGTCGACGCTCGCCATCGCCGTGGCCAGCCTCCTGGCCAAGCTCGTGGTCCTGGCGGGGGTGGTGGCCGTGTTCGAGACGCGCATCGCGAAGCTCCGGCTCTTCCGGGTCCCCGAGCTGCTGAGCGCCTCTTTCGTCCTGGCGCTGCTCGCGGTCACTTCGTCGTTCCTCCTCAGGTAGCGTATGGACAGCGTCTTTTCCCAACTCTCCGTGATGGGCTCGAGCCTGGTGCTGATCTTCGGGCTCATCCTGCTGTGGCGTCGGGGTGTGACCGCCTACATCAGCGCCTTCACGTGGCAGTCCGCGGTCCTCTCGGGGGTGACGGCACTCGTGGCCTACTTCGGTCACGACCACGAGCTCTACTGGGTCGCGGTCGCCCTCTTCCTGCTCAAGGCGGTGGTGATCCCGCGGCTCTTGAGGCGAATGGAGCGCCGGTTCGCGGCCGAGCGGGAGCTGGAGCCGTACGTGAACACGGCGACGTCGCTGGTGATCTCCGGTCTCCTCGTGCTGTTCGGCTACGCCATCACGCGGCCACTCGTCGCGGTCAGCCAGCTGCCGACCCGGGCGGCCATGCCGCTCGCGATGGGACTGGTGCTCGTGAGCCTCTTCGTCATCGTCAGCCGCAAGAAGGCGCTCACCCAGGTCATCGGCTTTCTGATGCTCGAGAACGGGCTCGCCCTCTTGGCGGTGCTGGGGACCTACGGGATCCCCTTGATCGTCGAGCTCGGCGTGTTCCTGGACGTCCTCATGGGCTTCCTCGTCATGCAGATCTTCATCTACCAGATCCACGAGACGTTCGAGAGCATCGACGTGGAACAGCTCAATCGCCTGAGGCACTGAGAGAGCGTGAATACTTTCGCGATGCTGCTTGGGCCGCCTCTCCTCGGGGCGCTGCTGGCCGCGGCGGTGAAGCCCTATCGGCGCTTCGTCGGATGGACGAATGCCCTGCTGTCCCTTTTCTCCCTGGGGGCGGCGGTGGTGCTGTGGCGCCACGTCCTGGCGGGCGACGTGCTGACTTCGGGCCCGGGGGAGTTCCTGCGGGCCGACGCGCTTTCGACCCTGCTCGCGCTGTGCGTCAGCCTGGTGGGCGCGCTGGCCGCGTGGCTCGGACCGGGGATGGGCGGGGACGACGGTTACGACGGTGCCCAGGCCCGGCGCTTCCGCATCTTCGCCAACCTGTTCACGCTCATGATGCTGTTCGCGGTGGTCTCGAACAACGTCGGCTTCATGTGGATCGCGATCGAGGCGACCACGATCACGTCGGCCATGCTCATTCCGCTGCACGTGACGAAGGAGTCCGTCGAGGCGTCGTGGAAGTACATTCTGATCGGCTCCGTCGGCATCGCCCTGGCCTTCGGCGGAACGGTGCTCGGCTATTTCGACTTCGTCAACCTGGCCGGCCACCGGGAGGCGGCGCTGAACTGGACGGTGCTGATGGCCTCGGCGCCACGCCTTCACCCGCAGGTGATCCAGCTCGCGTTCGTCTTCATCCTCGTCGGATACGGCACGAAGGCCGGCCTCGCTCCGATGCACACGTGGCTGCCGGACGCCCATTCGGAAGCCCCGGCGCCCTTGTCCGCCATGATGTCGGGCGTGCTGCTCGCGGTGGCGTTGTACGCGGTGATCCGATGGGAGGCCGTGGTGAACGCGGCCGTCGGGACGAAGTTCACCGATGATCTGTTCATCGCGATGGGACTCCTCTCGCTGGCGATCGGCGCGTTCAGCCTGGTGATCCAGCGCAACTACAAACGCATGCTGGCGTACTCGAGCATCGAGCACACCGGGTTGATCTGTGTCGGGCTGGCGCTGGGACCCCTCGGGACGTTCGCCGCGATGCTTCACCTGCTCAACCACGCGCTCGCGAAGTCGACGATGTTCTTTCTCGCCGGACGGGTGCTCCACCGGTACCGTACCACCGAGATACGCGGCGTATCGGGCCTCCTCACGGCAATGCCGTGGACAGGCGGGCTCTTCGCGGCGGGCATGCTGGCCGTCATCGGACTGCCGCCCTTCGGCCTCTTCATCTCCGAGTTTGCGCTCTTCCGAGCGGGCTTCGCCGTGGGTCGCCCGTGGCTGATGGGACTCGTCCTCGCGCTGCTCGCGGTGGCCTTTGTCTCGATGATCGGCCACCTGAACCGGATGCTCTACGGCGCGCCCGCTGCGGGCGTGGCGGTCGGCGAGGGGAACGCGTGGCCGCTGGTGCCGCTCGGCCTCTGCGTGGCGGCCCTCGTCGTTCTCGGGCTCACGCTGCCGGCGCCGCTCCGGGCGCTGCTGACGCGGATCGTGGAGATCGCCGGGTCATGACGCGCCTGCCGCGGCTGAGGACGGCGCTCGCCGAGAGGCTTACCGATCGTGTGACCGACGTGCGCGTGGTGCGGGACAACGAGCTCCACTGTTCGGTCCGCGCTCCCGCCGTCCCCGCGTTGGCGGAGCTCCTCCGCGCCGGGTTTGGCGCCGAGCTGGTTTTCATGGCCGCTGCCGACCGGCGCGCGGACCGTGGGATCTTCGAGGTCCACTACCTCTTCGGGCCCGAGCGGGCGGACTGGTTCCTCCACGCCACCGCCGCCGTGCCCGCGGAAGCCCCCGCTATTACGTCGCTGGCCACGCTCCACTACCCCGCCTCGCGCTTCGAGCGGGAAGTCTACGACCTCTTCGGGATCGTTGCCGAGGGCCATCCCGACCCGCGGCCGCTCGTGCGCCATGCCTTCTGGCCGGCCGACTTCTTCCCGCTGCGGAAGGACGCGGCGCCGCGCGAGTTCACCGACGACGGGCGCGCTTTCCCGTTCACCGAGGTGGGCGGCGAGGGCGTGTACGAGATCCCGGTGGGCCCGGTGCATGCCGGCGTGATCGAACCGGGGCACTTCCGCTTCAGCGTGGTGGGCGAGACCATCATCGACATGAAGTCGCGCCTGTACTTCACCCACAAGGGCACCGAGAAGCTCTTCGAGGGCCGGCAGCCCGCGGCGGGCGTCGAGCTGGCCGAGCGCGTCTCCGGCGACACCACCCTGGGCCACGCGCTGGCGTATTGCCAGGCGCTTGAGGCCGCCGCCGGGACGGCCGTGCCGGACCGAGCGCGCTTTCTCCGCGTCGTGCTCCTCGAGATGGAGCGGCTCTACAATCACGTGGCCGACTTCGGCATGATCGCCAACGACACGGGCTACGCGGTCGCCCACTCCCACTGCTTCCGGATCCGCGAGCGCCTGCTGCGGCTCAACAAGCGTCTCACGGGCAACCGGCTGTTGCGCGGCGGTGTCGTCCCAGGCGGCGTGGGCCGGGACCTGCCCGCCGATCTCGATCTGGCGGGCGAGGTCGGGGCGGCCCTCGAGGACTTCGAGGAGATCGTGGCGCTGAGCCTGGCGAACACGCTTGTCCTGGACCGCTTGGACGGGACGGGTCGACTCACGACGCGCACGGCGCGGGACCATGGGGTCCTGGGGTATGTCGCCCGCGCTTCGGGCATCGACGCCGACGTGAGGCGTGACCACCCCTTCGCCGCGTACGGTGACCTCACCTTCCGCGTCCCCGTGTTCGCCGCGGGGGACGTCAAGGCGCGCACCCTCGTGCGGGTGGAAGAGGCCCGCGAATCGGTGCGCCTGATCCGCGAGGCCATCGCGAGAATGCCGACGGGGCGGTTGGCGGCCCCGCTCGGCCCCCTCCCGGCATTCGAGCCCGCGTGGAGCTTCGTCGAGGGCTGGCGGGGCGCCATCGTGCACTGGGTGATGGCGGACGCCTCGGGGGCGCTCTCGCGGGTCAAGATCATGGACCCGTCCTTCCTCAACTGGCGGCCGCTGTCGTACGCGCTGCTCAAGAACATCGTCCCCGACTTCCCGCTCTGCAACAAATCCTTCAACCAGTCCTACTCCGGTAACGATCTGTAGCGGCAGCGGGCGAGGTATACTCAGGGCATGAAAACCGTACTGATCGTCCTGGGCGTCATCGTCCTGATCCTGGTGATCGGGCTCGGGTCGCTCTTCGGCGTCTACAACAGGTTCGTCACCGCCGAGCAGGGCGTCAACGAGAAGTGGGCGCAGGTGCAGAACGTCTACCAGCGCCGCGCCGACTTGATCCCCAACCTCGTCGAGACGGTCAAGGGCTTCGCCGCTCAGGAGAAGACCGTGCTCGAGGCAGTCACACAGGCGCGGGCCAGCGCCGGCAGCATCAAGGCGACGCCGGAACTCCTCAACGACCCGGCGAACTTCAAGAGGTTCCAGGACGCCCAGAACCAGCTGGGCGGGGCGCTCTCGCGCCTGCTGGTCACGGTCGAGCGCTACCCCGAGCTCAAGAGCAACCAGAACTTTCTGGCGCTCCAGAGCCAGCTCGAGGGGACGGAGAACCGCATCACCGTCGAGCGCATGCGCTTCAACGAGGCGGTCCGCGACTACAACACGAGGATCAAGCTGATGCCGGGGGCGCTCGTCGCGCGCGTGATGGGCTTCAACGAGAAAGCGTTTTTCGAGGGGGCGCCGGGCACCGAGACAGTCCCGAAGGTGAAGTTCTAGGCGGGCCCGGGGGCGTCCCGAGGCCGGCTGTATGCGCCTGGGCCGACCGCTTCTCGTGGTGCTGCTGCTCGCCGCGCTTGCCGGCGCGGCCTCGGCAGCCCTGCCCATCCCGCCGCCGCCCGACCGCCGGATCAACGACTACGCGGGCGTCCTGTCCGCCGGCGACCGGGCGCGGCTCGAGGACACGCTCCGCGCGCGCGAGCGGGAGAGCAGCAACCAGATCGTGGTCGCCATTTTCCGCTCGCTCCAGGGCGAGAGCCTGGAAGACTATTCGATTCGTCTCGCGCAGGCCTGGCGGGTGGGCCAGAAGGGCCTCAGCAACGGCGTCGTCTTCCTGATCTTCGTCGACGACCGGAAGACGCGCCTCGAGGTGGGCTACGGCCTCGAGGCCAAGCTGACCGACGCGCTCTCGAGCCAGATCCTGCGCCAGGTCGTCGCGCCGCGCTTCCGCGAGGGCAAGATCGCCGACGGCATCGCGGCCGGGCTCGACGCGATCGAGCAGGCCATCGCCGGCACGTACAAGGCGGCGCCGCGGGGACAGCCCGACGGGGCGCAGGGCTGGAACCCCTTCCAGCTCATTCTCCTCTTGATCGTCGTGGGCGGCATCTTCTCCATCGTGATTCCCGCGCTCTACGGCTCGCACATCAGGCGCCAGGGTTGGACCGGCGGCTCGCGCGGCTGGGGCGGCCCCAACATCTTCACCGGCGGGAGCTGGGGCAGCGGCGGAAGCGGCGGAGGTGGAGGCGGGGGCGGAGACTTCGGGGGCGGCGGCGGCGACTTCGGCGGCGGCGGGGCGAGCGGAGACTGGTGATGGCTCGACATCCCAAGTGGGTGCGCGCGATTCTCTCGGACGACGACCTCGAGGCCGTGGCGCGCGCGGTCGCGGAGGCCGAAGGGCACACCTCAGCCGAGG
>Ga0209320_10001442_pt1 | contig 12259 bp, 12 predicted proteins | sample Rifsed13ft4_FD_184008 | JGI IMG/M metagenome (GOLD analysis project Ga0209320, IMG submission 184008) | Soil microbial communities from Rifle, Colorado, USA - sediment 13ft 4 (version 2) | ecosystem: Environmental > Terrestrial > Deep subsurface > Rock core/Sediment | place: Rifle, Colorado... | reverse complement strand
GCGGGCCTCGCGAAGCGCATCTCGGACCTGGCAACGCGAGCACATGCGCGGAAGCTACGAGTCGAGGACATCGAGGGCGGGACGTTCACGGTGAACAACACCGGGTCATTCGGGTCGATCGCGTCGAAGCCGATCGTGAACCACCCCGAGGTGGGAATCGTCTCGATGGAACGCGTGGTCAGGCGGCCTGTGGTACTGGACGGTGACAGCATCGCCATCCGCTCGATGGTGAACGTCTGCCTGAGCTTCGATCACCGGGCCCTCGACGGGTACGAGGCCGGCGGCTTCCTCTCGGCGTTGAAGAAGGCGCTCGAAGCGTACGGGTAGTACTACTTCCAAACAAAGGGTAGTACCGCTTCCCACGTGGTAGTACGATAGGGTTTGTGCAGCGCTCACGGTACTTGACGAGGATGACACGCAAGGGGCAGATCACGGTCCCTGCCGAGGTTCGAGAGGCGCTCGGGCTGAAGGTCGGCGACCGAGTAGCCGTCCGCGTAGACCAGCAAGGCACGACGGCGACGATCGAACCGGCAGATTCCGTGGTAGAGCGCCTCTACGGGGTTCTCTCGCCAAAGAACGCCGGCGGGAAGAATACGGCCGCTCAGGGCGCAGCTGCCCAGGCAGCCCGGGAGCGGGACGAGCGCACGAAGCGTGGTTGACGCCCACTTCGTCGACTCCAACGTCCTCCTGCGATACCTGCTTGGCGATCACCCGCAGCAGTCGAGCTCGGCGCGCGTCCTCATCCAGAGCATCGCCGAGGGGAAGCTGGGAGCATGGACCACCGAACTGGTGATCTCCGAGATGGTTTACGTCCTCTCGGGGCCGGTGGTCGGACGTGAGCGGCGGGAAATCGCGGAGGCGCTAGCGGACCTCCTGGAGATCCCGGGCCTGCGGCTGGACGGGCGCGAGGTCGTCCGAGCGGCACTCGAGACCTGGGCGGCAGTGAAGGTCGACTGGGCAGACGCCTACCACGCGGCCCTGGTAGTGGCCCGCGGTGAGTCGCGGCTCTACAGCTTCGACCGCGACTTCGACAAGCTCTCGGGCGTCGAGCGAATGGAACCCGGCCAGGAAGCGTAAGGCGCGGCTCTTCAGGCATCAGCCGCGTTTCGGGAGCGCCTCCAGTGCGCGACCGATGACGAGCCGCTGGATCTGGTTGGTGCCTTCGAAAATCTGGAAGATCTTGGCGTCGCGAACCCACTTTTCGACGGGGTGGTCGCGCATGTAGCCCTGCCCGCCGAGGACCTGGACGGCATCGACGGTGACTTTCATGGCCATATCGCTGGCAAAGCACTTGGCCATCGAGCCTTCGGCCTGGAGGTACTGAGCGTTGGCGCCGGCCATCCAGGCGGCGCGCCAGACCATCAGTCGGGCGGAATCCACCGCCATCGCCATGTCGGCGAGCATGAAGCTAATCGCCTGGTTCTTGATGATGGGCCGGCCGAACTGGACGCGTTCCTTGGCATAGTCCAGTGCGTATTCGTAGGCGGCGCGGCCGATGCCGAGCGCGTAGGCGCCAACAACCGGCCGGGTGCGTTCGAGGGTCATGAGGGCGCCGAGAGCGCCCGGCCCGCCACCGCTGCCGCCAGAGGCGCCGCTGCCATCGGCACCGAGCTTGTAGGCCGCCGGGATGCGGCAGTCACTGAGGACGACGTTCGAGGTGTGCGAGGCGCGAATGCCCATCTTCTTCCAGACGGTGCCTTCTTCCAGCCCGGGCGTGCCGCGGGGAATGACGTATGCGCCGAGACCGCCCCAGCCTTTGGAACGATCCTCTGTGGCGAAGACCACATGGAGGTCGGCGATGCCGCCGTTCGTGATGAACTGCTTCTCGCCGTTGAGGACGTAGTCGTCGCCGTCGCGGACGGCGGTGGTCTGGATGTTCGCGACGTCGGAGCCGGCATCGGGTTCGGTCAGGCACATCGCGCCGAGGTGGACCTCGTTGGCATCGGAGGCGATTTCGGGGAGCCAGCGGGCGCGCTGTTCGGCCGAACCGGTGGAAGCGATGGCGGCGGCCGCGAGCCCCGAGGAATTGATGGCGAGGGCGATGCCGGCGCAACCCCAGGAAAGTTCTTCGGCGATGATCGACGGTAGGAGCGAGGAACCACCGTCGAGAAGGCCGCCTTCGCGGGAAACACCGAGGCCGATGGCGGCGCCTTTCTTGATTATGTCGTACGGCGTTTCCTCGTTTTCGTCATAGTAGGCGGCGACGGGGCGGATCTCTTTTTTGGCGAACTCATGAGCAACCTGCTGGACCATGCGCTCTTCTTCGGACAGTTCGAAGCCGATCAACGGGACACCTCTGGGGTTAGTGCCTGCAATGGTAGCAGCAGGGGGCGGCCACCACCGTGATCCAGCGCAGGTGGGCGCCAAAACGCCGGACTGTAATGCCCCGAGGGCTGGCTTACAAGTGCCGGATAGTAGACCATAACGCGAGCCGTTGGGTGGCGGGGCACCGCCCCCGCAGGAGCGGCCGGACGACGGTTCGGACGCACGCCCACCGGGTTGGGAATGACTTTCCGTCATGTGTGGTCAACAGCGTGATCTTCACAAATTGAGGCGTCAAATTCTGTGGACATGCTGATTGCGGCGTGGCTATGATAGCGCCGCCCCTGAACCTGACGGGATGTTGATGCTTGAGGTGAGCCAAGTAGATGGACAACTGCATCGCGCAATTCTTGAACTTTTTGGCGGTCGAAAAGAACGCCTCCAACAACACGATCGCCGCGTATCGAAATGACCTGACGCAATTCGAGCGTTATGTCCTTGAGAAGGTAGGCAAGGCGGGGTGGGGTAAAGTCACGGGCGAGCACGTCGTGCAGTTCGTGGCCGAGATGCGTGAGCGGGCATACAAGGAAGCGACTGTGGCCCGCAAGATTGCGGCGGTGAAGTCGTTCTTCGGGTTCCTGGCGGCCGAGGCAATGGTCGAACTGGACCCGACCGAGCAGTTGAAGTCTCCGCAGGTTGGAAAGAGCCTGCCGCGGGCCCTGACCACCCGGGAGGTCGACGAACTTCTCGAACAGCCGTCGCGGCGCAACACGCCGGAAGCACGCCGCGACAAGGCGATGCTCGAACTGCTCTACGCGACCGGGTTGCGGGTGACGGAACTGGTTTCGCTGGACATTTCGGACATCGCGCTCGAGAGCGACCCGATCACCGTCCGGTGCGTGGGCAAGGGGGATCGCGAGCGGATCCTGCCGTTGCACCAGCGGCCGGTCGACGAGTTGCGGCAGTACATCTTCCACGTGCGACCGCGGCTGGTACGGAACAGGCGAGAGACGGCGCTGTTCGTCAACCGCCGTGGTGAGCGTCTGACGCGCCAGGGCTTCTGGCTGATCTTGAAGAACTATGCCAGGGAGGCGAAGCTCGACAAGGCGATTACGCCGCACACGATTCGGCACACCTACGCGACCCACATGCTGTCCGGTGGTATGCCGCTGCGTAATGTCCAGGACGCGCTCGGGCACGCGAGCATCTCGACCACGCAGATTTACACCCACCTGACGGACGACCAGAAGCGAGCACAGTACGACAAGGCGCATCCACGCGCCTGATCGAGCTTCGGACTGATTACGGGGCCCGGCGACGGGCCCCTGCTGGTTCCCGCGAGTCTCCCTTCCCGCGCCTTCAAGAACCATGGCGTAGACTGCGGTAATGTCCACGGTGAACGAACTGGTCGACGCGCTGTTGGCGCCGGCCAGTGCCGATGTACTCCGCGCCCTTGACGAGGAGGGGACGCTCACGCGTTTCATCCCGGAACTCGAGGATGGGCGCGGGTTCGTCCAGCCGGAGCGGCACTACTACGACGTGCTGGACCACAACCTCGCCGCCGTGGCTGCCGCCGATGCGGTTCTCGGGAGCGGCGAAGACGCGCGAGAGATCCGCGAGGCGCTCGCGTGGGTGGACATTGACGAGTTGCTGGGACGGCAGATCGAAGGACTGCCGATGCCGGCGCTGGTCCGGCTGGGATGCCTGGTCCATGACGTGGCGAAGCCGGCGACGGCGGTGCGAGACGAGGGCAGACTCCGCTTCCCCCGCCACGGGCCGCGCGGTGCGGAGTTGATGGCGGAGCGGTTACCGCGGCTCGGGTTTGGGCCGGAAACGACGCGGTTCGTGACGAACATGGTCCGCTACCACCTGCGTCCCCGGGAACTGGTCAAGTCGTGGCCGGCGACGGACCGGGCGGTGCGAAAGTTTGTCGCGGACGTGGATGGGCACGTGCTGCCGTTGCTTTTCGTGAACCTTGCCGACGGGATGGCAACTCGTGGGCCGGGGTATACCCGGGAACACTATCGCCGCCATTGCGGCTTCATCAACTATGTCCTGGCCCGTGCATGGGCGGTGAGCAGCGACGAGGCGCCGACGCCGCTCATCAACGGCGACGACCTGGTTGCGGACCTGGAGCTCGAAAGTGGCACGTTGTTGGGGCGAGTCCTAACATCGGTTCGCCGGTCCCAACTGGCGGGCACGATTTCGAGCCGAGAAGAGGCTTTGGGGCTGGCGCGAACGGTCCTGGCAAACCTCCAGGCCGAGAGCGGATAGCCGGAGAGCCGGGACAGGACAGGCAGGAGACTCCCCTATGGCCGTCATGTGGAGCGTCATCTTCTACACCGTTCTTGCGGTGGCAGCGTTCTACTTCATCCTTCTTCAGCCGGTCCTGAAAAATCAGCGCGAGCAAAAGAAGGCCGTGCAGAGCCTCCAGATTGGCGACGAGATCGTCACGACGGGCGGAATCATCGCTGAAGTGAAGGACGTAGTGACACCGCCGGACGGCCCGACGGAACTGATCCTCGAGATCGCCCCCGGCATTCGCGTCCGGGCGCTGACCGACTCGGTTTCGCGCCGGCTGACGACGCTCGAGCCCGAAGAGCCGAGCAGGGCCGCTAGCGGGCAGGAGGCAACGGAGCCGCGTGCGTAGCCCCACAACCATCGCGCTGTTCATCGCCGTCCTGATCCTCACGACATTTTCGGCTGTGGTGGTGTGGCCGAGCGAGCCGGACCGGTATCTCCCGGGCGACTTCTGGCCGCAGGGCCGGGGGCTCCACGTTGGCGGCTTCGACCGGGACACGATGCGGTTGGGCCTCGACCTGCGAGGTGGAGCATACCTGGTGCTGGAGGCAGTCCCGCCCGAGGACTTTGAGGGCAACCTCGACGACGCCATGGAGGTGGCCAAGGAAGTCATCGAGCGCCGCGTGAACGAATTCGGGGTGAGCGAAGCCGAGGTGCAGACGGCCAGCGGAAACCGGATTTCGGTGGGAGTGCCGGGGCTCGCGCTGTCCGAGGCCGAACGGCTTATCGGGCGGACGGCGCAGCTGGAGTTCCGGGTGTACGACGACACCAACCAGCTTGTGCCGGCGACGGGCGTGATCGACGGGCAGCGAGTCGCGATGACCGGTCAGCACCTGAAGAACAACACCTATCCAAGCCGGGCGGGCACGACCTTCGCCGTGAACTTCGAGACGACTGGCACGGGCGCGCGGCTGATGGAACAAATTACATCGCGGGCACTCACGTTCAGCCCGGGAGACCCGCGCCGGCTGCTGCTGATCTATCTCGACAACGAAGAGATTTCGAGCGCAACGGTGCAGGGCGTGATCCGTGACCAGGGGCAGATCACGGGCCAGCCCAGCTTCACCGCCGCTGGTGAGCTTTCGAAGCAGTTAAACGCCGGTGCGCTGCCAATCCCGCTGCGCACGATTCAATCGCGGGAAGTGAGCGCAACACTCGGGGAGGACTCGGTCCTGGACAGCGTGCGGGCGGGCGAGATCGGCCTGATCGCGGTGGCGCTGTTCATGATCCTGTACTACCGGCTCCCGGGGGCGCTGGCGGCGATGGCGCTGATTACCTACACGGCCATAACGCTGATGGTCTTCAAGATCTGGCCGGTGACGATCACGCTCTCGGGCATTGCGGCGTTCGTGCTCTCGGTGGGTATGGCAGTGGACGCGAACATCCTCATCTTCGAGCGGATGAAGGAGGAGTTACGCCGGGGGCGCACGCTCAACAGCGCAATCGACATCGGGTTCCGGCGGGCCTGGAGTTCTATCCGGGACTCGAATGTGGCGACGTTTATCACGACGCTCATCCTCTACTGGTTCGGTGACCAGTTCGGGGCAGCAATCGTGCAGGGCTTCGCGCTCACGCTGGCAGTGGGTGTGGCCATCAGCATGTTCTCGGCGATCACCGTGACGCGGACGTTTCTGAAGATGGTGGTGGGTTCGCCGCTCGCGAAGAAGAGCTGGCTGTTCAATGCAGACGAGTCTCCGCGCTCGGTGGCGGCGAGGGTGGCAGCTTCGCGGACAGAGGGGAACCAGGCGTGATCGACTTCGCCGGAAAACGATGGTGGACGCTGAGCATCTCGCTCGCGTTCTTCCTGCTTTCGGCGGGAGCGCTGGCCCTCTTCGGGCTACGCCCGGGCATCGAGTTTACGTCCGGCTCGAGCTTCACGTTCGAGTTCCAGGAACCGGTGCGGCAGGACGAACTCCGATCAGCGCTACACGACCTGGGGTACGGCGAGGCTCGCGTCCAGGGGGCGGGCACCAACATCTACCTCATCCGGACTCGGGAACTGGAGAACTCCCCGGCGCTCGGGGCGACCGAAGGGCCCGTGCCGCCGGGCGAACTGGACGCCATCCAGGCGTCGCTCGGAGAGCAGTTCGGGCCGATAACACGGAGCGACTTCGCGACCGTCTCGGGGACGGTGTCAACGGAGATCGCGCGGTATGCGACGATAGCCGTGATCGTGGCTGCGCTCGCGATATTGCTCTACATCTCGTTTGCCTTCCGACGGGTGCCAAAGCCATTTCGCTATGGAACGTGCGCGGTCATCGCGCTGGCGCACGACTCGTTCCTCATCCTGGGGTTGTTCGCGATCCTGGGGGAGGTCCGGGGCACCGAGGTGGACACGGCATTCCTGACGGCGCTGCTAACCGTTATCGGCTTTTCGGTGCACGACACGATCGTGGTGTTCGACCGCATCCGGGAGACCGTCTCGCACGACCCGTTTATCCCGTTCGAGGAAGCAGTGAACGCGAGCCTGACCGAGACGCTGGCGCGATCGCTGAACACGTCGTTCACGGTGGTAATCACGATCCTCGCGCTGCTGCTGATGGGCGGGGTGACCATCCGGAACTTCCTGCTGGTCCTGCTCATCGGGATAATTGCCGGCACCTACAGCAGCATCGGGGTGGCGGCGCAAATCCTCGTCGTGTGGGAGAACAACGACATCGGGCGGTTCTTCCGCCGCCGGCGCGGACTGTCGGAAGAGCCGGAACTCGAGCCGGCCTGAACCAAGACCTTTTTCACCCACGGCTTCCGGTTAGCGCAGCACGCGCTCATCGCCGACCCGGCGCGTGATGCGGAGGGCGTCGAGGCGTTCAAGGAACGCCTGGGCGTACTTGCGGCTCGTCCCGAACAAGTCGCGCACCCCGGCCAGCGTGATGGAGCCGTTTGCTTCGATGTGTTCGCGGACGCGCTGCACCATCTCGTCGAAGATCTGGCGGTCGAAGACCACGCCAGCGCCCGTGTCTTCGACCAGTCCCTGCTCGACGAGATAGGTGAGGAGTTCCGGGGGAGGCAGGCCCTCGGTCGGCGGGCTGAAGCGGCCGTCACGGAGGGCGGCCAGAAAGCCGTCGATGGCGTGCTGCTGGGCGCTCGAGACCGTCACACGGTAGCCCGCGGGCGCCAGGTAAGCCGAGCGTTCTTCGATTGTCCCGCGCGCGACGCCATGCGCCACCAGCGTTGTGAAGACGGCCGGGTCGAGCCGGAGGGCGCTGCGGACGTGCTCGCGGGGGACACCCGAGCGGAGGGCGTTCGCTTCCAGGAACGAAGACAGCACGGCCTCCAGGCGCGCCAGCATCGCGTCGAGCCAGGCGGTCGGATAGAGCACGGCGGAGGCCTCGTGGATGCGACCATCACGGGACGCTTCGGCGATGGCGGCTGTTGCATCCGCGGGTTCGACCCCGAGACGCGCGGGAACATCCTGGGAGGGGATTGGTCCCGAGAGAAGCAGGTCGATTAAACGGTCGGCGGGAGTCCCTTCGAGGAGACGGGCGAGGGCATCGAGCGTCGCCGGGTGGTTGCGCCGGTGGCGGCGGGGATTGACCGCGACGATGAGGCCGCCACCAACCGTCTCGTTCGGTGTGCGGACAATGCAATGGTCGGCGGCGACGACAGCCACCGGGTCCTGGAGCACGACCTGGGCCCAGCATTCCTCGCCGGGCCGGAGTTCGTCGCGGTCGAGGAGGCGCAGCTTGCCCTCGGACTCGGACGTTGCGCTAAGAAACGTGATACCGGCGTCGTGGGCGAGCGGGTGCGTGAGGATCCGGGTCGCGCGCAGGCGGACGTCGACAGCGTGGGCGGGCGTGATGGCACCCGGCGTCGCGACGACCATTCCGCGGCGCACGTCTTCGACGTGGATGCCGCTGAGGTTTACCGCGGCGCGCGTGCCGGGGTCGAGGCGGTCGACCTTCGACCTGTGGCGCTGGAGGCCGCGGACGCGTGCCCGGAGGCGCCCGGGCTGAAGTTCGACCTCCTGGCCGACCTGGAGGGCGCCATCGACGAGCGTGCCGGTTACGACCACGCCGAAGCCCTGGATGGTGAAGGCGCGGTCGATCGGGAGGCGCGGCCTGCCGAGGTCTCGCTTGCGGGGTGTCTTTTCGAGTTCACGGTCGAGCGTGGCGAGGAGCTCGTCGAGGCCGGCGCGGGGGGTGGCCGAGGTGCGCACCTTCGGAGCGCCGGCCAGGCGGCTGCCGGCGAGGGCATCATCGACTTCGGCTTCGACGAGGTCGAGATAGTCATCTTCGACCAGGTCGCACTTCGTCAGGACGACGATTCCGCCCTTGGTATCGAGGAGGTCGAGGATTGCGAGGTGCTCGCGCGTCTGCGGCATGGGACCTTCGTCGGCGGCTACGACGAGAAGGGCGAGGTCGACACCGCCGGCGCCGGCGAGCATGTTCTTGATGAACCGCTCGTGGCCGGGGACATCGACGATGCTGACTTCGCGACCGGAAGGAAGCTGAAGCCAGGCAAACCCGAGGTCGATGGTGAGGCCGCGCTCTTTCTCCTCGCGGAGGCGGTCGGGGTCGATGCCGGTGAGGGCCTGGACGAGGGTGCTCTTGCCGTGGTCGACGTGACCAGCGGTACCGATGACGTACATTTGTTCGGCATTTTACATGGCGGAGGGCCGATCATCGACGGCCAACCGGCTGCGGGGGACACCGCCCATGTGAGATGGTGAATGCATGGAGGTGGACCGTGGATGACAAGCAGGTGCTGGAACGCATCAAGGGACTGGTGGACGAAGAGCAGACATTGCTGGACCGGCCCGAGGACGAGCGGCGGCCAGAGGACCACGCGCGACTTGAGGAGCTACAGCTAGGGCTCGACCAGTGCTGGGACTACCTGCGCCAGCGAAGGGCGCTGAGGGGCGCGGGGCGCGACCCCGATACCGCGGGTGTGAGGCCGCCGGATGTCGTGGAGAAGTACGAGCAGTAGGCACTGGCAGGGGGCCATCGCTGCGTCACGCTAGAACTGAAACCGGGCGAACGCATCGCCGATCATCGCCGACCACCAGGGGATGTTGAGGTGGTCGGCGACCTGCCAGACCGGCTCCCAAAACCACTCGTTGAGGGTCGGGATCCGGCGGAAGGCGAAAAAGATGAGGAAGAATCCCGCGAACCCGATCCTCCTCCCCAATTCGACGACGCGAGGGGGGAGCATGGGGGCGAGCGCGTTGAAGCCGTCGAGCGGCGGCATGGGGATGAGGTTGAACATGGCCGCGGCGACCTGTAGCAGTCCCAGGAAGGCCAGTCCGTAGCCGAAGGACGTGTAGGGGTCGACCAGCCCAAGTGTGAAGACGAGGCCAATAACGGCAGCCACCCCGAGGTTCGCGGCGGGCCCGGCGAGGGAGACGGCCATCTCCCATCCACGGCCACGAAGAGCCCGGTGGTCGACGAACGTCCGGCCGCCGATCAGTGGGACGCCGCCCATGAGCACGATGAAGGTGGGGATGGCCAGGCTGAACACGGGGTCCATGTAGCGAAACGGGTTGAGGGTGAGGTAGCCACGGCCCCGGATTTCCCTGTCGCCGCCGAAGAAGGCCACGATGCTATGGGACAGTTCGTGGACGAGGAGTGAAGCGACCCACCCGCCGTAGACGACACTGCGGATGATGAGCCGGTCTCTGTCGCCCTCCATCCATGCCCAGAAGACCATTGCGGGGGCCAGGAGCAGTGCGGAGACGGCGATCAGGAGCCAGACGAGGCGCGGGAGGGGAAACCCGAACAACGAGGTGCCGCCCTCCATCCTGGGGAGACGGCGTGAGACGGTGTCGGGCGATGCGCAGGCGCGACATCGGGTGCCGACCATGGTCGTGACGACGCAGCGGCCGCAGATTGGCGTGCCGCAGCGGCCGCAACTGAGGCCTGTTTCGATGGTGGGATGCGTGGCGCAACTGAGCACGGTGAATCCCATGCCGCGAGGGGAGCGGCTCCTGGTGGTAGAACTCGACCCGACCCTGTGGCCCGAAAACCCGTGCTCTGAGACAGCCAGGTGAAGGTTCGGGAAACGGGTTCCCGGGATCACCGGGGGTGGTCAGTGCGGCGCTTGATTGAGTTCGGCGAGGAGTGATTCGAGGCGGGCTGAGCAGCGCACCGGGAAAGGGTCGGGGGCCGGGTGAAGCGACCGGAACGCCGGCGGCAGGCTCTTGACGGCACGCGAGCACCGTTCTCGAGCGGCGGACAGGGATTCGGGCGGAGTGGTGCGCCTGCCGCCCTCCATCACCTTCTGGAGGAGCGGGACACCGGGCGGCGGGGACTCGTCGTGGAGGGCGAGCGTGTCATGCGTGGCGACGGCGTCCTGGTAGCAGCGGTAGACCTGCTTCCGGCCGGGGATGGTGACCTTGGCCGTGGAGCGCTTCATCTTCGGCCCAGACTTGTCCTCGACGAGTTTGTAGATGCCTCCAAGAGCCGGGGCGTCGGCGCTGACGCCGAGTTGCGTGCCGATGCCGAACGCATCGATGGGCGCATCCTCCTGGAGCAGCGCCGCAATGCGGTACTCGTCGAGGTCGCCGGAAGCAAAGATTTGGATGTCGGAATAGCCCCCTTCGTCGAGCACCTCACGGACGGCGCGGGCGAGTTCGGGAAGGTCACCAGAGTCGAGCCGCACGCCCTGGATTTTCACGCCCTCGGGGGCGAGCAGGTCCGCGGCGCGGACGGCGTTCCGGGCGCCTTCGACCGTGTCGTAGGTGTCGATCAGGAGGGTAGACCGCTCGGGGAACGTGCGGGCGAAGGCAAGGAAGGCGTCGAGCTCACGGTCGAATGACATCACGTAGGCGTGGGCCATGGTCCCGCTCGGAGCGATGCCGTAGGCACGTGCGGCGAGGACGTTGGAGGTGGCGCTGGCACCGCCGATGTAGCTGGCCCGGGCGGCCTTCATAGCGGCGTCGGCGCCGTGGTCGCGCCGGGGTGAGAAGTCGACGAAGCGCCGGCCGTCGCAGGCGATCGCGACCCGGGCGGCTTTGGAGGCGATGAGGCTCTGGAAGTTCAGGCAATTGAGCAGGAAGGTCTCGACGATCTGGGCCTCGATGAGCCGGGCCGTGATGCGGAGCATCGGCTCCCCCGCGAAGAAGACCTCGCCTTCGGGAATGGCCCACACGTCGCCGGTAAACCGGAGGGTGGCGAGATACTCCAGAAAGTCCGGCCGGAAGATGTCCAGGCCGCGGAGGTAGGCGATAGCGTCGCCGTCGAAGTGGAGGTGTTCGAGGTAGTGCAGGGCGTCGTCGAGGCCCGCTGAGACGAGAAAGTTGCGAGACTCCGGGAGGTGGCGGACGAACAGTTCGAAGGTGGCTTCGTCGTGCATGCCCTCGGCGAAGTAACTCGCAGACATCGTGAGTTCGTAGAGGTCGGTGAGGAGAGCGACGTTGTCGTCCGTGACCCACATGGGTGCTACTCGACCTTCGCCCCGGCCGCGGCCATCTCCTCGATGGCCCGGTCGCCATCGCCCGGTTGAAGGTTTACGGCGGCGATCGCGTCGCGGAGGACAGTCGTGTGGAAGCCCTTTGCCGCCGCGTCGATGGCCGTTTCGCGGACGCAGTAGTCGGTGGCGAGGCCGACGACGACAACACGCTCGGTGCCCCGCTCGCGGAGCAGGTCCTCGAGCGGCGTGGGCGACTCGGCCCCGGTCTCGGGGTCGCGCACGGTGAAGCCGGAGTAGCCGTCTTCGCCGCGCGTGCCCTTTTTGACGATATCGCCATCGACGTGGAGGG
>Ga0209320_10001441_pt1 | contig 12260 bp, 9 predicted proteins | sample Rifsed13ft4_FD_184008 | JGI IMG/M metagenome (GOLD analysis project Ga0209320, IMG submission 184008) | Soil microbial communities from Rifle, Colorado, USA - sediment 13ft 4 (version 2) | ecosystem: Environmental > Terrestrial > Deep subsurface > Rock core/Sediment | place: Rifle, Colorado... | reverse complement strand
ATTGCCCGCGCGCTGCTGCTCAATCCGCGCATTCTCATCCTGGATGATTCGACCTCCAGCGTGGACGTGCAAACTGAGTCCCAGATCCAGGCCGCGTTGGACAAATTGATGAAAGGCCGAACATCCTTTGTGATCGCTCAGCGCATCAGCACTGTGGTCAATGCTGACTTGATTCTGGTCATGGACAAAGGCAAAATCGTGGCTCGCGGTAGACACGGCGAATTGCTCGAAGAATCCGAGATCTATGCTGACATCTACAACTCGCAACTAGCTGCATAACTCATCCATGCCCTTACCCTCTGACTAACTACAGGACTAAATAATGTTTGGAAACCCTCGCTTCTTGCTTGATCAAGAATCACTTAAACCCAAACGCACCTCCGAGACGTTGTCGCGCTTGGCTCGCCATTTCACTCCTTGGTGGCCTGCCCTGTTGCTGACGGCGGTCTTCATGGTCATCTCCACCTGGGTGCAGGTGACTACGCCCGAACTTACCGGCCAGGTGGTGGACTGCTATCTTAGCCCCGCAGCCGCCGACACCTTTGCGAGTTCGCCTCTCGCCAGTAATGTTGCCGACGCCTCGCAATCTTCCTGTTGGCTGGCTGCCGATGTTGAGGCGGCCAATCCTACCCAGGCCGTCATCAAGTCCGTGGTCGCCTGGTGGCGAGTCCCAGCCCCGACCGCTGCCGCTGCTCTGACTGACTCGGAGCGAGTTGGCGGTTTGGCGGGTACGGTCTTGATCTGGATCATCCTCTTCGTGGCCAGCGCCGTTCTCACCGGAGCCACCTTTTACACGATGAGCTGGGCAGGCCAGCATGTGCTGCGTGGTATCCGTGTCAAAGTATTCGAGCATCTCCATCGCCTGCCCGTCGGTTACTACGCAGAGCATGAGGTCGGTGACTTGATGAGCCGAATCACCAACGATTCCGACACCATTCAACAAGCGCTAAACTTCGTACTGGTGAACCTGGTCTCTGGCTTCTTACTGTTGGGGTGGATCGCCTACAACATGCTCTCCAGAAACCTGCCCTTTGCTCTGCTAAGCATGGTGGTCGCGCCACTGATGTTTATCGCCACAGCGTGGTTTTCGTCCCAGGCGCGTAAAGCCTTCCGCAAGACCCGTGTGGAGATGGGTTCCGTAAATGCAAATTTGCAAGAGAGCATTTCTGCCGTACGCGAGGCCCAAGCCTTCAACCGCGCCGAAGAAAACATCGAGAACTTCCGCGCCACCTCAGCCAGCTACCGTGATGCCAACGTGCGTGCTGTGGCATTCACCTCGGCGTTAGCGCCTGTACTCGAAGCGCTGGGTTATCTTGGCCTGGCGGTGGTTACCGTGGTGGGCGGCCTGGCCCTGCTCAACGGTTCCGTGCTTTTCGGGACCGTGGTCTCCATCGGTTTGGTGATCACTTTCCTAGGCTACGTCCAGCGTTTCAATCAGCCCATTCAGCAGATCTCCGTGCTTTGGGGCAATATCCAGAGCGCGATCGCTGGCGCCGAGCGGATTTTTGGTTTGCTGGATGTGGAGCCCGCCATCGTGGATCGCGCGGATGCCAAGGAGATTGCCGACATCCAGGGTCGCGTTGAATTCGACCAAGTGAATGCAGAGTACAAGGCCAAAGAGCCTGTGCTCAAAGGTGTGGACTTTGTTGCGGAACCTGGGCAAACGGTCGCCATCGTCGGCCCCACGGGCGCTGGAAAAACAACCATCATCAATCTGATCCCGCGCTTCTATGATGTCACCGGCGGCGCTGTCAAAGTCGATGGTTTTGACGTGCGCGAGCTGCAGGCCAAATCTCTGCGTAAACAGATCGGCATCGTGTTGCAAGATACCTTCCTCTTCAGCACTACCGTGATGGAGAATATTCGCTTTGGGCGGCCGGACGCCAGTGATGAAGAAGTATTTGCTGCGGCGAGTTTGGCGCACGCCGATTCTTTCATCGAACGCCTGCCGGAAAAATACCAGACGATTCTGGGTGAGCGCGGCTCCGGCCTAAGTCAAGGACAGCGGCAGCTGCTGGCTATCGCTCGCGCCGCACTGGCTGACCCGCGCATTCTCATCCTCGACGAAGCCACCTCCAGTGTGGACACACGCACCGAGCGCCTGATCCAGCAGGCCCTGGAAAAATTATTGACTGGACGTACCAGCTTTGTGATAGCCCACCGCCTCAGCACCATCCGCAATGCGGATGTGATTTTGGTCTTGCGCGACGGTCAGATCGTGGAGCGCGGCATACACCAGGAACTGCTCGACAAGAAAGGCTTCTATTACGAACTCTACATGAGCCAGTTCAAGAAACAGGAAGAATCAGAAGCTACACTGGAAAAGATCGGCGTGTAACCTACAAGGAAAAAAAGAGGACACAGAACTCTGCGTCCTCTCCACATTTTTATAGGTGTAATTTACTTGACCTTCGGCGCGGTTCGCTTGCTGGTGATAATAGACCATGCCAGGATGGCAGCCAGTACGAGAGCAGCAACCCATTCGATTGTCCCCAACGGCTGGGGCAGTTGAACCACGATTGGCGCAACGATTACTGAAACCAGATTCACAACCTTGATCATGGGGTTCAACGCCGGACCTGCGGTGTCCTTCAGTGGGTCGCCAACTGTATCGCCAACTACCCCTGCCTTGTGACGCTCAGACCCTTTACCTAGATTCTTGGCTGGGTTCTTAGGCTCATCTTCGATCAGCTTCTTGGCATTATCCCAGGCGCCACCGGCGTTGTTCATAAACACGGCCAGCAGTTGGCCAGAGAGGATGATGCCCGCCAGGAAGCCGCCTAACGCTTGCGCGCCCAGCAACACGCCAACGAGAATCGGCGTGACAACACCCAACAGCGCAAGGGGGATTAGCTCTTTTTGCGCTGCTGTGGTGGAGATGCCTACAGCTTTGGCATAATCCGGTTTTACTTTGCCCGTAAGTACCCCGGCCTTGAATTGGCGACGAGCCTCTTGAACGATCAAAGAAGCTGCCCGGCTGACAGCTTGGATTGCAAACGAGGAGAACAGCCAGGGCAAGGCGCCACCAATCAGCATACCCACGAACACCTGTGGGATGTCGATGCGGATGCCAACTGACTGGATTTGTTCGGCCAGCGGTACACCCAAAGACGCCTGGGCCCGACTCACGTCCACCAGAAACGAGCCGAACAGGGAGACAGCGGCGATCACCGCGGAACCAATAGCTACGCCTTTGGTGATGGCCTTGGTAGTATTGCCTACCGCGTCCAAGTCAGCCATGATCTGCTGCGCTTTGAGCAGCTTCTTGTCGCGGGTGCCGCTCCAGGACATCTCGCCGATGCCATTGGCGTTGTCAGCAATGGGACCAAACGAATCCATGGCCACGTTGTTTCCCGTCAGCGTCAGCATACCGATGCCGGTCATGGCCACGCCGTATAGAATGTAAGTGACTTGTTCAAACCCCGGGGCTCCCACACCATTAAAAATGATGATGGAGGTAAAGATGGTGGCGCCGATGACCAATACCGACCATACGGAAGACTCGTATCCGCTCGCCAGGCCTTGCAAGATCAGCGTTGCGGGACCTGTGTCCGCGGCCTTCTTGATTTCCTTTACGGGCTTCTGCTCAGTGCCAGTGAAATATTCGGTAAGCCGATCAATTAAAATCGCCAGAAGCACGCCGAAGCCCACCGCCAGCGGAGTGCGCCACCAACCGCCTGGCAAAGTCGGGTCGCTTAGATAGAAGAAGCCGGCGATGAAGAAAAGCACCGCCGAAATGCCTGCAGATGACAAGAAACCGCGGAAAATGGCATTGATCGCCTGATGCGAGCCTCCGGTTTTTCCGCCTTTGACCACGTAAGTGCCAATAATGGAAGAAAGCACGCCTATGCCGCGAACGATAAGCGGGAATAAGATCCATTCGATATGGCCTGTGATATTGAACAAGGCCACACCAAGGATCAGGCCGGAGACGATGGTGACTTCGTAGGATTCGAAGATGTCTGCTGCCATGCCGGCACAGTCGCCCACGTTGTCGCCGACCAAATCGGCCACTACTGCGGGGTTGCGCGGGTCATCTTCCGGGATGCCAGCCTCCACCTTACCCACAAGGTCAGCTCCTACATCGGCCGCTTTGGTGTAAATGCCGCCGCCTACGCGCATGAACAGCGCCAACAACGTGCCGCCGAAGCCGAACCCCAGCAGGGCATCTGGGGCGGCGAGCCCAAAGTAAATGAATATGACCGTTCCCCCTAGCAGGCCGAGACCATCGGTTAGCATACCCGTGATGGTGCCAGTGCGGTAGGCAATGCGGAGGGCGCCACCAAAGCTGTTTCGCGCTTCAGCGGCTACACGGACGTTCCCTTGCACGGCCATACGCATGCCGATCTGGCCAACTAGCAGGGAGAACGTCGCACCCATCACGAAGCCGATGGCCCTCCCGATGCCAATCACATTACTTACCTGGTCCGAAGTCATGGTTTCCCCGAAACGCTCAAGAGCCTCCGGACTTGGAGGCACAATCGCAACCGAGAGGTACATTGCGATGGTGAGAATAACGATCAGGGGCAGGATAGAGCGTAACTGACGCCCAAGGTAGGCATCGGCGCCATCCCGAATTGCGCTCCAGACCTGAACCATCTTGTCGGAGCCCATGTCCTCGCGCAAGATTTGGTTGCGCAGGAACATAGCGTAGAGGAGGCCCAAAATGGCCACGCCGAACACGCTCCAAATGGCGATAGTTTCAAATAATGAAAGACCCAATTGCTGCATGGAAACTCCTGTGGTTAGATGAAGGATTTTTGCCTAAAAAGCGCCGGCCGATTGGGCCGGCGCTTCATTAAAAGCACATGGCATTGTAATTGGGGCTCGGGGCTGTGTCAAGTATTAGCAGTCTAGACGACTTATTTCATGGGAACTTGATCCGTTTTGGCAAGCCGGCGCGTCAAGTTGAGTAATTATTCCGCGAAGCGGGAGGGGCGATACAGCTGAGCATGTTGCGACCCGTTTCGCCTCGCCAGGACATGCCTTTAGGGGGCTTAGAAGGGAACCATACTTGCCAGTATTAGCCGTTGTCGCGGGTCTGGGTCGACCTTACTTGACTGGCCATCGAAGACCTGGGAACACATATCTCTGGTCATATAGGAAGGTTCACAGCTAATAATACACAGCTTATGCAAAAAGCAGCAGGATGAGAGCCCTTGTCTAGCTACTTGATAAGCGGAGTTTCTAATCTCAAGAGGACGTAAGAAAGGGTATTCTTTGGCACAAAGCATGCAATTCTGGTACTTTCTAACGTCAAGAAGTTGCTTATTGACTCCGCAATTTGATTTGCTGTATAGTGTCAAACACGACGAGCCAAAAGCCAGCAACGAGCAAGTGGTTGCTGGGCTTTTTGCGCATAAGGCTAAGTGATCTACAGAAATCTATCCAAAAGAGAGCGGTTGTGCTGAACGAAAAACTATTGGACGATATTGCAGGTCGAGATAGCGAGGAACACGACCGGGACCATCCGGCTGTTGCCCGCCTGATCGAGCTGGGGCGTAAACAGGGTTATGTCACGATTGATGACATCCTGAACTTCTTCCCCGATGCGGAACGGGACGTTGATAAACTGGAAGAAACTTTTGCGGCACTATTGAGCGCCGGCATCCCCTATGTGGATGACGCCGAGGTGGTTCAGCCCGATGATGCCGACCTCAGCGGGGAAGATGACCTCGAGGAAGAGGAAAAGGAACCACGCCACCCACAAGTTTCGGATGACAATTATTTGGCCAATATCGATACGGATGACATGATTGGCTTGTATCTTAAGGAGGTGGGGCGGGTACCGTTACTTACGGCCTCCGAAGAAGTTCACTTGGCTAAGCGTATTGAACGCGGTCGGGTTGCCCGGCAGGTGTTGGCCTCAGGGCGCTTTGAGGAGCACGCCAGGCCCAAGCACCGTCGCAATGTCGAGGACGGCTGGGCCGCCCGCGAGCACTTGATTACGGCCAATTCGCGGTTGGTCATCAGTGTGGCGAAAAAGTATATGGGTCGCGGTGTGCCTTTTCAGGATTTGATCCAAGAGGGCAACATCGGATTAATCCGTGCGGCCAAAAAGTTCGATTACCGTCGCGGGCACAAATTCAGCACTTATGCCACTTGGTGGATCCGCCAGGCGGTTACTCGAGCCATTGCCGACCAGGGGCGAACCATTCGGGTTCCTGTTCACATGGGCGATCAGATCAATAAGCTATTGCGTATTCAACATCAGCTAACGCAGCGGCTAGGCCGGGATCCCTCAGTGGAAGAATTGGCCGTTGCTTTAGACGTGCATCCCAAAAAGGTCGAGAACATGATCCAGGTGGCTCGTCGACCCTTGTCACTTGAAACGCCCACCGATGACGAAGAAGATTCGGTGCTGGGAGATTTCATTCAGGACTACGAAGCACCGGCACCGGATGATTCGGCAACATACAATCTGCTCCGCGAACATCTAGGCGAGGTGTTGGATGGCCTGCCGCCACGCGAAGTCCGTATTTTGCAGCTGCGTTATGGGTTGCTCGACGGGCAGGCTTATACGCTCGAAGAGGTGGGGTCCAAGATGGGCGTAACCCGCGAGCGTGTGCGCCAGATCGAGGCTCAGGCTCTCAGCCGTTTGCGTCACCCAGTGGTGGCCAAGAAATTGAAAGAGTACCTCGGGGAAGCATAACGAGTTTACAGGACGCCAGACGGCGTCCTGTTTTTTTTGAGGATAAAATCACAAAGTGAAATCGAAATTGTGGGTATTTCCTTGTCTGGCCCTCCTTTTACTCGCCTGTTCAAATCAGGACTCTCAATCAAGTCCTCCTATCGAGGCCATTGACCGCGTCAGATTATTGGCCGGGCTTACCAGATCTGATTTGACGTTTGTCGAAACAACTACAATGATCAATTCTCCAAGCGGAGATTTGAGAGTGGATCTTTATCGTGATGAAGAAGGGCGACAATTCTATGTTGAACCTATTACCAATATTGTTGTTGAAATGGATGCTCGCAGTCTATTAGGAATAGCTCACCAATCTGATGGCTTTACACAAAGCAAAACCCAGTTGGAGGAGAAGGTTAGGCAATTCGTCCAAGGCGTTATTCCCGGGTTTGCTTCGGTCGAAAACTCACTGCGTTATGAGTCAAGGGAAAAGGAGGGAATTTTCTTCTTTGATTGGCGGGAAGAAAATATCGAGGGCGCCTTTATGCCGCGTTTCATTCAAGTGGGAATGACCAGCTATGGGGATATGTTCGCTTTTTACAATACGGTGTCGATACGTTAGTTTTCGCCTTTTTGCTGGTTAGCCCAGACTGCTTGTCAAGTCGCGCAACGTAGTGGTGGTTCAGGCACCTAGAGGGCGTCCTTGCCACAATTTATGCTAGCATTGCTTTAATGAGTTTCCGCTCCCTTATCTTAGCGATTACGTTTCTAGCGATCTTTGCGATGGGCCTTCGTCCAGCGATCGACGCTGATACCTGGTGGCACTTGCGCACCGGTGAGCTTATCGCAGAGCGGCGTGCAATCCCCACCATGGATTCATTTTCATTCACGAGAACGGGTCAGCCCTGGCACTATCCAAGTACGGCCTGGTTGATGGAGCTGAACCTTTACTTCATCTACGTATGGTTTGGCCCGGGCGGCCTCAATGTTTTGATAGCAGGGATTATTACCCTGGCTTTTGTATTCATTTATATGGCGATGTCGGGCGGGGGATTCCTGCGTGCTTTTGTCCTCGTTTTGGCTGCCTCTGTTTCTGGGGTTTATTGGGCGGCGCGGCCATACATGGCAACTTTCTTGCTCAGTGCAATCTTTCTATGGATACTGGAAGAATTCCGTTGGGAAAGGAAAAATCGCTTGCTCTGGTTGCCAGTCTTGATGGCGCTGTGGGTCAATAGCCACGCTGGCTTCGCCCTGGGTTTCATGCTGGTGGGCGTTTACTTGGTGCATGAGTTATTGCGTTGGCTGACAACTAACTGGCCGCCGCAGCGTTCATTAATAAAGGCCGCGGTTCGCGGCAGGGTTGGAGCATTCTTGCTGGTTATTCTCGGCATGTTGGCGGCTGCCAACCTCAATCCATCGGGGCCGGCAATCTTTGGCTTTCCGTTTGAAACAGTTTCAATTGGCGTATTGCGCGAATACATCGAAGAATGGCAATCACCCAATTTTCACGATTTGGCGGCGCAGCCATTCATTTGGCTTCTGCTGCTAACCATCGCCGCGATCGGAGCTGGACGCAAGCGCATCGCCCTGAGCGATTTTTTGCTACTTGCTGTAAGCGTTTATTTGAGCTTGCTGGCCGGACGCAATTTGCCGCTGTTCGCGTTAGTTGCGCCGATAGTCCTTACACGATATGCGGTTCCTGTAATCGCTGAGGCGCGAAAGTATCTGAATTGGAGAGATAAGTCGTTGGGCAAAACTAACGGATGGAGGGGAGCACTCAATTGGGCGATCCTGGTTGTTTTGACCGCGGTCGTTTTCGCTCGTGCTTGGGTCGTCTTTCCTGAGGAGGTCAACAAGACTGATTACGTAGATGATGCACCCGTAGGTGCTGTGGAATTCATAAAGGAGCAACAACCAATCGGACGAATTTTCAATTCGTATAATTGGGGTGGTTACTTGATCTGGAACCTGCGCAGTTACCCGGTTTACATTGATGGGCGAACCGATCTCTACAATGACGGTTTACTGGATGAGTGGCTGAACATTGTGAGTGGGAACGCTGGCTGGGATAATGCGCTTAGAAAATGGGATATGCGATTGGTTTTGATCGAACCGACGTGGCCTTTGGCTAAAATCCTGCCGAACGAAGGCTGGCAACTTTTATATCAAGACGAGTACTCAGTACTTTATGAGCGCTGAAAGCCAAAGCATAAAAGCCACCCGCGGCAAGGGATTGCTTGAGCCTTTTTTGGCCCGGAAGCGTGCTGCTCGAGCCGATACCCTGATCTCTGCTGAATTGCGGTCGGGACGAATACTGGACATCGGTTGCGGGTCTTATCCGTATTTTCTTGCGCACACGTCGTTCCGAGAGAAATTTGCCATTGATCAGCTTCCCCCTTCGGTAGTGGGGACCGAGATTCACTGGCATGTTCTTAATTTGAATGAACATGCGAAGCTGCCATTCGAGTCAGGGTATTTAGATGTGATAACAATGCTGGCGGTTGCAGAACACCTGGATCCTGCAGGCCTCGAGCACCTATTGAAAGAGGCCCACCGAGTTTTGAGACCTGGCGGCTTGATCATTATCACATCCCCTTCCTCATGGTCAGACGGTTTGCTGCGCCTAATGGCGCGGCTCAACTTGGTGAGCGCCGAAGAAATCAATGAACATGTATTTGCCTATACCCTGCCCTTGTTGGGGTGGTACTTTGGGCGAGCTGGATTCGAAATGCGTCGCGTGCGCTTTGGTTACTTTGAGATGGGACTGAACATGTGGGCAACGGCGCAACGTTGATTTTCCTCAAAATCGTGTTGGAACATAGCAGGTAGGGGACCTGCGCCTATGCTATACTCCGCGTAGCCTGAGGCCATGGTGGCAAAAATCACTGTTGTCGTTGTGGACGATCATCCACTTTTCCGCCAAGGAGTGGTGGATGCATTTTCGGTTGAAAAAGATCTGAAAGTCCTGGGCCAAGCTGCCAGTGGCAACGAGGGCCTGTCCCTGATCAAGGAGCTTAAACCGAACATTGCGGTAGTTGACGTGAATTTACCCAACCTCAATGGTCAACAGCTAACCCGCCACTTGCGCGAAGCCAAGATCCCCACGCGGGTAGTGCTTCTTACAGGTTACGATGATTACTCACAGGTGGTCCATTCCATGGCTGCTGGCGCGGCTGCCTACTGTGTGAAAGATATAGATCCGCAGAAGCTAGTTCAAATTGTTAGAGCCGTATCTCAAGGCAAATACGTTGTCTCCGAAACGGAATTGGATTTATCCGGTTTGCAACGCTGGCTTACTGAGCACACTGTTTCATCTTCGCGCGCTTATAGCGATCCCGGCGAACCGTTCGAACCGCTATCAGGCCGCGAGATGGAAGTCCTGGAGTGCGTGACGCGCGGTATGAGCAACAAGGAAATTGCCAAGTCTCTGGCCATCAGTCACCAGACTGTCAAGAACCACGTAACGGCCATCCTTCGCAAACTCAACGTGGAAGATCGCACCCAGGCGGCCGTTTACGCATTGCGCCGCGGCTGGGTACGGTTATACGAAGACCAGCAAGAAGTGCAGGAGTAACCATTGGCCACCACAAAGCCAAATAGGATCTCGACATCGGATAACAAGTCCGCGGCCATTTTAGAAGAGATTGACAAGGATTTGGCTGGCACTCAGGCGGAAGCAAAAGAAATCGATCTTTTATTCAAGCAGAGTGAGGGGGAAGTCGAAAAGCTCACTCAAAGAAATGCCACCATCAACGCGCATCTGCAGCAAGTCCAGGCGCAAATAGACCGGATTCCTGCCAAAGATATTCGAGTTGCCTATGATGCGGCCCTGGATGCCCAGCAGCGTTTGGCGGTGATGCGCGGCCAAATGGAGAAGTTGCAGAACCAACGCGAACATCTGAGGCGCACGCGTGAGTTGTTGGAAAAGGTGCGCGGAGAAATCCTAAACCGTGAATCCGAAGAACAGGTTAAGCGGGGCCCCAATATCTCGGTTGAGATCATGACCCAGGCTCAGGAAGCCGAACGCCAAAAGCTTTCGCGTCAAATGCACGATGGTCCGGCCCAGGCTCTATCCAACTTCATCCTGCAAACCGAGATCGCATTGCGCCTTTTCCAAATTGATCAAGAACAGGCACGCAATGAGTTGAACAGCTTGAAAGCCGCGGCCCTGTCAACATTCCAAAAAGTACGCGACTTTATATTCGACCTGCGGCCGATGATGCTCGACGATCTGGGATTAGTCCCGACGATTAAGCGCTATGCCTCTTACTTAGCCGAAAAGACCGGAATCGAAGTCAATGTAAACGTCAGCGGTTCAGAACGCCAGTTAGAGCATTACCTTGAGGTAATTGTCTTCCGAGCCCTGCAGGAATTATTGAGTAACACAGCATTACACAATCAAGCCAATCTGATAAAAGTGCAACTTGATCTGGGCGATCGGCAGGTGCGAGCCAGTGTGGAAGATAACGGCCGAGGATTCGACTCGCAGGCTATTCCGGATGAAGCCCAGTTAACCGTCAAAGCCATTCGCGAGCGAATGGAGTGGTTAGGGGGAACGTTCGAAGTGGACAGCGTGGTAGGCCAAGGCTCCCGGATAACGTTCACCATTCCTGCCGAAGGCAAAACTGTAAATACCTAACAGTTTTGTTTGATTAGTACCTAAATTCTATTGCATCAAATGACAGAGTGTTCTTATAATTTGCTTGCATCCGCCAACCGGCGGGTAGATTCGGTGAAAGGAGGAATCTAGCCATGTTGTTTGCGAAAGAGAAAGGGCAAGGGCTTGTTGAATACGCGTTAATCCTCGTTTTAGTAGCTATTGTGGTTATTGTCGTACTTGCCTTGCTCGGAACCTCCATTACAAACGTTTTCCAGCGAATCGTTCAAGCCATCTAGATTAATCTTCTATACCGATCCTTTGCAGCCCCGATGGTTTCGGGGCTGCGTGGTTTAAATGGGAACAGCCGCCTAGAAAATGGCGAAGCGGTCGGTTATCAGGTAGACTAGGCAAATCAGACCAGTACTGCGGTGCGCTTGACATTCAAGGTTGCCAGCGTATGATTTGAGGGCTTTGAATTCTTGCGCCTGAGACCAAAGAAAGGGAAACCATGCGACTGGGAAGACTTTTAATTATTTTTGCCCTAATCCTTATTCTGGCTGTGCTTGTTATTTTCACCTTCCAGAATCTTGGCGGCACACCGCAGGAACAGGCGCTTCCAGCCACCACCGATATTGTGATTGTGGTTCAGCCAATCTCGCGCGGCGCGGTGATCAGCCCTGAAGCTCTTGGCTTTCTGGCCTATCCAACCGAGCAAACGATTTCGAGCATGTTCACCGATATTAATCAGGTCGCGGGCCAAATCGCACGGTTTGATCTAGAACCAGGAATTCCATTAACCAGTGGGATGGTGGTATCCGATGCCGACGGGTTGTCTGAAACCGGTTCGGACGCCGCCCTGCAAATTCCCTCGGGCATGGTGGCTTTTCCTATTCCAATCGATCGGTTCTCGAGTCTGGCTTATGGCCTGCGCGCCGGTGACCACGTCAATTTGATCACCTCACTCATGTTGATTGATTTGGAGCAAGAACTCCAGACCCGGCTGCCCAATGATGCAGCCTTGTTATCGTTTAG
>Ga0209320_10001438_pt1 | contig 12269 bp, 11 predicted proteins | sample Rifsed13ft4_FD_184008 | JGI IMG/M metagenome (GOLD analysis project Ga0209320, IMG submission 184008) | Soil microbial communities from Rifle, Colorado, USA - sediment 13ft 4 (version 2) | ecosystem: Environmental > Terrestrial > Deep subsurface > Rock core/Sediment | place: Rifle, Colorado... | reverse complement strand
GGCAAGAACAACGGCAAGATCGTCATGGCCACGGTCAAGGGCGACGTGCACGACATCGGCAAGAACATCGTCGGCGTGGTGCTGGCGTGCAACAACTTCGAGGTGATCGACCTGGGCGTGATGGTGCCGGCGCAGGTGATCCTGGACCGCGCGCGGGCCGAGAACGCCGACATCATCGGTCTGTCCGGGCTGATCACCCCGTCGCTGGAGGAAATGAGCCACGTCGCGCGCGAGATGCAGCGCCAGGGCTTCACCGTGCCGCTGATGATCGGCGGCGCGACCACCTCGCGCGCGCACACCGCGCTGAAGATCGACCCGCACTACAAGTCACCGACGGTCTGGGTGAAGGACGCCTCGCGCGCGGTCGGGGTGGCCCAGTCGCTGATCAGCATCGAGCTGCGCGACCCGTTCAATGCCGCCAACGCCGCCGACTACGCCGAGATCCGCCTGCGCCACAGGAATCGCGGCGATGGCAAGCGGCTGGTACCACTGGCCAAGGCGCGCGCGCAGAGGTTCGACGGCGACTGGGAGCACTACACCCCGCCGGCACCGCAGCAGCCTGGCCTGCACGTGTTCGACGACTACCCGCTGGCGGAACTGGTCGGGCTGATCGACTGGACCCCGTTCTTCAACACCTGGGAACTGGCGGGTCGCTATCCGGCGATCCTGACCGACGCCGTCGTGGGCAGGCAGGCGACCGAACTATTCGCCGATGCGCAGGCGATGCTTGGGAAGATCGTCGCCGAGAAGTGGCTGACCGCACGCGCGGTGTTCGGCCTGTGGCCTGCCAACAGCGTGGGCGACGATGTCGAGGTCGTTGTGCCCCCCTCATCGCTGGGGGGAGAGGAAAAGATCCGCCTGCATTTCCTGCGCCAGCAGGCCGACAAACCGGTCGAGCGCCCGGACTTCTGCCTGGCCGATTTCGTCGCCCCGCGGGAATCGGGCCAGCAGGACTGGATCGGTGCGTTCGCGGTCACCGCCGGCATCGGCATCGAACCGCATGTCGCGCGGTTCGAGGCCGACCATGACGACTACAACGCGATCCTGCTCAAGGCCCTGGCCGACCGGCTGGCCGAGACGCTCGCCGAGCGGCTGCACCAGCGTGTGCGCAAGGAATTCTGGGGCTATGCGGCGGATGAGTCGCTCGATGCGGACGACCTGATCGCGGAGAAGTACCAGGGGATCCGTCCGGCTCCCGGCTATCCGGCATGCCCGGAGCACAGCGAGAAGGCGACGATCTTCCAGCTGCTGGATGCCGAGGCGAACGCGGGAATGCAATTGACCGAGAACTACGCGATGACCCCGGCCGCGGCCGTGTCGGGTTTCTACTTCAGTCATCCGCGCAGCCAGTACTTCGTGGTCGGGCGGGTGTCCAGGGAACAGGCCGAGGATTACGCGCGACGCAAGGGCGTGAGCCTGGCCCAGGCCGAGCGCTGGCTCGCCTCGAACCTGGATTACGACCCCGAGTAGGACAAACCCCTGCTACCAGACCAGGTCGTCGGGGACCTGGTACTGCGGATCCGCATACGGATCGTCCTGCGCCGGCGCATCCGGGTCGATCCGCAGCGCGATCGACGGCGGAAAAATCGTTTCGGCATCGGCCATGACGGCCGCCTCGACCAGCACATAGCGCCCGTCCATCTGCAGCACGCCCAGCACGCCGGAATTGAGCGCCTTCAACTGGTCGGGGGTGACATAGATGCGCTTGATCTTGCCGCCGTAGGGAAAATGCCGCGCGATATCCGCGTCGGGTGCATTGAGCGTCTTGTCCTTCACCAGTTCAGTGAGCCTGGCGCGCGCCTCGCGGCGCTCGCGCGCCTGTTGCTGCCTGGCCTGCTCGGCGGCGATGCGCTCGTCCTTTTCGCGCTGCGCCCGGATCGCATACGCCTTGGCCAGATCGATGTCCTCGCGCGTGCGCGCCCGATCAGGTGCCGGACGACGCGACGGCTGTTTCGGCGGCGTGGCGCCACGCTCACGCCGCGGAGGCTGCCCCGGCTGCGCCTGCGGCCGAACGGCATCCTGCGGCCGAGCGGCGTTGCGTTGCCGCGCGGGGCGCTCGTTTGGCTGGCCCGGGCCGCGTTCCGGCCTGGCAGCGGGTTTGCGCTCCGGCGCGGGCGCGGGCTTGAATCCCAGTCCGAGGAGTTGGTCGCGAAGGCTGTCGGTCATGATTCTCTTGTCTGCTGTCGCGCGGCCGGATGCGCCCGCGGCATCATTCAGTAGTGGGGGGGTGGCGGTTCGTGCGCCGGATCACCGGTGAGGCCGGATGACAGGTCCCCGCGCAGTTGCCTGAGGTCCTCCAATGCGCGATGCAGCAGCAGCGCATTGCGTGTGCCCTCCTCGCGTGCGCAGGCAAGCGCGTCACTCAGCTCCCCGATCGCATGTTCCTGGAACGCGAGCCTGGTTTCCAGTTCCACCAGGCGCTGTTCCAGCCTGTCTCCGGACCCGTCGTTCATGCCGGAACGTACGCGGTCCTGGCCGGAGCGCAGGCCGGGGGTGTGGCGACCGATCGGCCACGGCCAATCCCGTAATACGCGATCCCCGCCGCCTCGATTTCCTGGGGGTCATAGATGTTGCGCCCGTCGAAGATCACCGCGTCGCTCAAGGATGCGAAACCGGCGATGTCCGGACTGCGGAACTGCTTCCATTCGGTCACCACCGCCAGCGCATCGGCGCCATCCAGCGCAGCGTCGGCCGAGTCGCACAGCACCAGATCACCGCGATCGCCAAGAATGCGCCGGGCCTCGGCCCGGGCTTCGGGATCGTAGGCCCGGACGCGGGCGCCCGCGGCCCACAACAGTTCGATCAGCCGCAGGCTCGAAGCCAGGCGCATGTCGTCGGTGTTGGGTTTGAACGCCAGCCCCCAGATCGCGATCGTCTTGCCGGCGATGTTTCCCTGGTAGTGCCGTTCGATCAGCTGGAAAAGGTGGCCCTTCTGGATTTCGTTGACCGCTTCCACGGCGTTGAGCAGCCGGGTCTCATAGCCATGGCCCTTGGCCGTGTGTGCCAGCGCGCGCACGTCCTTCGGAAAGCAGGAACCACCGTAGCCGGCTCCGGGATAGATGAACTGCCAGCCGATGCGGGGATCCGAACCGATGCCCTTGCGCACCATCTCGACGTCGGCGCCGACCTGCTCGGCGATGTTGGCGATCTCGTTCATGAAACTGATCTTGGTCGCCAGCATGGCGTTGGCCGCATATTTCGTCAGCTCGGCGGAGCGCACGTCCATGACCACGATGCGCTCACGGTTGCGGTTGAACGGCGCGTAGAGCCGGCGCAGCACCTCGACGGATGAGTCGCTGCTGGCACCGATCACGATCCGGTCGGGCCGCATGAAGTCATTGACCGCGTCGCCTTCCTTGAGGAACTCCGGATTGGAGACGACATCGAATGCAACGGTGACCCCGCGCAGCGCCAGCTCGTTCTCGATCACGGCGCGCACCTTGTCGGCCGTGCCCACCGGAACCGTCGACTTGTTGACCACCACGACCGGACCGTCAACCTGGCGACCGATCGTGCGCGCGACTTCCAGCACGTACTTCAGGTCGGCGCTGCCGTCGCCGTCGGGAGGAGTACCCACTGCGATGAAGATCACCTCGGCGCGCGTGACGAACCCCGATGCATCCGTGGTGAATCGCAAGCGCCCGGCCTTGTGGTTGGCCGTGACCAACGCCTCGAGACCGGGCTCGAAGATCGGCACCACGCCGTCGTTCAGCGCTTCGACCTTGGGCGCGTCGACGTCGATGCACACCACATCGTGGCCAACGTCGGCCAGGCAGGTACCCGTGACCAGGCCGACGTAACCGGTGCCGAAAACAGTGAGGTGCATGGTGGTCTACCAGCGGTGGTGGGCGACACGAGACAAAGCAGGATTCCTCGGCATCAAGCCTACTTCGCCGCATCCTTGACGATGTCCTGCAACTCGACCTCGAACACCAGCGTCTCGTTGGGGCCGATCGGGCCACCGGGCGTGCCCTGCTCGCCATAACCCAGCTCGCTGGGGATCCAGAAGCGGTACTTGCTGCCGACCGGCATCAGCGTGATGCCTTCCTGCCAGCCCGGGACCACCTGCTGCAGCGAGAACACGACCGGCTCGTCGCGCTCGTAGGAACTGTCGAAGGTCTTGCCATCAAGCAGCGTCCCGGCGTAGTGCACGCGGACGGTGTCGGTCGGGCTGGGCTTGGGGCCCTTGCCCTGCTCCAGCACCTGGTACTGCAGGCCCGAGGCCGTGGTGGTCACTTCGGGCTTCTTCGCGTTTGCGGCGAGAAAGGCCTTGCCCGCGTCCAGGTTCTTCTTGGCCTTGGCCATCATTTCGGCGATCCGCTTGGCCTGGATCTTCTGCCCGAACGACTCGCGCACCTTCGTGGCCTGCTCCTCGGTCATCAGGCTCTTCTCACCGGCCAGGCCCGACTTCATCGCCTTGGTCATGGTGTCGAGGTCGAGTTCGTCCTTGATCGGCTCCAGCGACTTGGCCAGGTCCAGGCCGATCATGTAGCTGACCTGCTCTTTCTCGTTGGCCAGTCCTTCGATCTTCATGCCGTCAACCGCTGCCTCGGCGGTGGTTGCCGTGGCTTCGGACTCGGCCTTGTCGCCAGGCTTGCAGCCGGCGATCGCGAGCGAAAGCGAGGCCAGCACCAGCAATGCGGCGGTATTGCGGGGGAAACGGGTCATTTCGAACTCCTGGGTTGCGCTGAAAAAGGTCCCGCGCGGGTGATTGCCCGGCCGCGAGCGCTGAAGCGATGCTGGCCGGGTACGCGTCGGAGGTGGGGGTCTACGCGGTGGGTCTACTCGATGATCGCCAGCAGCTCGACATCGAAGGTGAGGGTGGAATTGGGGCCGATCGATCCCGGCGCGCCCTTGGCGCCGTACGCCAGGTCGCTGGGAATCCAGAAGCGGTACTTGGCGCCGATCGGCATCATCGACACGCCTTCGGTCCAGCCGGCAATGACCTGGCCGAGTCCAAACTCGGCCGGCTGGCCACGTGCGTACGAACTATCGAATACGGTGCCATCCAGCAGCTTGCCTTCGTAGTGGACGCGCACGCGGGCGTTCGGCATCGGCCGCTGGCCCGCACCCTGTCGCAGCACCATGTACTGCAGGCCCGAAGGCGTGGAAAACACGCCCTTGACCGTCTTGTTCCCGGCCAGGAAGCGCGTGCCCTCGGCCAGGTTGGTGCCGGCGGCGGCCTGCGCCTTGGCCTGCATGCTGGCCTGCATGCGCTGGGCAAAGGCCTGGCGCACGGCATTGAAGTCGCTTTCGGCCAGCAGCATCGGCGCCTTGGCGAAGGATGTACGCAATGCCTGCAGCAGCACGGCCAACTCGAGCTCATCCTTGATCGGCACCAGCGAGCGTCCGACGTCGGCACCAACCAGGTAGCCGACCTTCTCCTTGCTGACCGGCGGCAGTTGGGCATCGGCCGCGGCCTTGCCCGAGCGCGAGGCGATCCGCGCCATCAGCGCCGTGCCGACCGCCTTGGCGTCCTCGTCCGCCAACAAGGGTTCGCCGCCATCGAAGGCATGGCTGATCGCCCGCTGGAATGCCTCGATGTCGAGATCCGGGGCCACCGGCGCGATGGATTGGGCGATGTCGTGGCCGACCATGTAGCTGGCCTTCTCGCGATCGGTAGTCAGCATGGCCTTGTCCTGTGCGGATGCCGGGGTGCCCAGCAGCGCTGCGGCGGTGGTCAGGAGGACGGCCAGGCCGTGCGTCAAAAGCTTCATCCAGTACTGCTCCTGTAGGTGGATACCGGCGGTGTGAGCGTGTCGGAAATCGCAAGCCGGCTATTGTCACGGCCTCGGGCGACGGCCGCAAATCACAGCTGAACCGTGCCGCCGCGACGCCCACGCCGCCTGGCGCCAGAGCTCACCCTGCCCCCGAGGCCGGTGAGCGCGATCAGTCACCCCGTGGAGCGAGCTGGTTGCCCTGGTGTGCGATCAGAACCCATGGCCACCACCGGGCACCGGTTGCCCAGCGGCGTTGCGAGGGGCGGCCCGTATGTCTTTAGTTGGGTTGACCAGGGTATTGACCCGACGTGTTTCGGTGTTATAGTTGCATACAACACCGGTCAACCAACGAGCAGGAAGTTCGCCATGAACCGCCACCTCCACAATACGCTCTGCGCCCTCGCCACCAGCGGTTCGCTGCTGGTCTTCGGCTTGATTGCCGCCGCACCTCTGATGCCGCACGACGCCAGCGTCGCGCCCCAGACCTTGCTGACCGCGACTTCCGGCGACGCCACGCCAGCCGGCGCGGTCATCGCCAACATCGAGTCAGCCGCCGAAGCGACTGCCGCAGTGGTGGTGGCCAGTGCCCTGGAGCAGGCCGCTGGCCAATCCATCGAATCCGCACCACCGCGCACGACACGGATTTCCCAGCGCCAACGCCGGCAGGCACTTGTCATGCCGTATCTCTCTTTCGTACCGCGGGGTTGAACATGGCCGCTATCCAATGGAGCGATGGCGCTCCCATCTATCGCCAGCTGAAGGAACGCGTCGTCGCAATGATGCTCGACGGCGTGCTCAAGCCCGGCGATGCCCTGCCCTCTGTCAGGCAGGTCGCCGCCGAGTATCAGCTCAATCCAATCACCGTCTCGCGCGCCTATCAGGAGCTCGCTGACGAAGCACTTGTCGAAAAACGCCGAGGACTGGGCATGTACGTCACCGAAGAGGCTGCAAAGAAACTGCTGGTCAACGAACGCCAGCGCTTCCTGACCGAGGAATGGCCGCTGGTGCTGGAGCGCATCCTGCGCCTGGGCCTGAACATGGAAGATCTGGTGGCCGCAGGCCCCGCAAAGGAAGGTGCACGATGAATGCCGATACCTCCGTCGCGATCGGGCGCGCTTCCGCCGGCACCGCCAGCGTGGTCAGCGCCCGCAACCTGCGCAAGGCCTACAAGAACAAGCTTGCGCTCGATGACACCAGCTTCGAGATCCCCGCCGGCCGCATCGTCGGCCTGATCGGCCCCAACGGCGCCGGCAAGACCACCGCGCTCAAGGCGATGCTCGGGCTGATCCCGTTCCAGGGCCAGATGACCGTGCTCGGCCGCGATCCCCGCAGCGACCGCGACGAGCTGATGCGCGATGTCTGCTTCATCGCCGACGTCGCGGTGCTGCCGCGCTGGATGCGGGTCCGCGAGGCGATCGAGTTCGTCGCCGGGGTGCATCCGCGCTTCGACCGCGCCAAATGCGAGCGCTTTCTCGCCGGAACCCAGCTCAAGCCGCAGATGCGGGTACGCGAGTTGTCCAAGGGCATGATCGTGCAACTGCACCTGGCGCTGGTGATGGCGATCGACGCCAGGCTGCTGGTGCTGGACGAGCCGACCCTCGGCCTGGACATCCTCTACCGCAAGCAGTTCTACCAGCGCCTGCTGGAGGACTACTTCGACGAGGAGAAGACCATCCTGATCACCACCCACCAGGTCGAGGAGATCGAGCACATCCTCACCGACGTGATGTTCATCCGCGATGGCAGGATCGTGCTGCACACCGACATGGACACGCTGGGTGATCGCTTCGTCGAGGTGTTCGTCACCACCGACAAGGCCGAGGAGGCCCGTGCGCTCAATCCGCTGGACGAGCGCGCCCTGCCCTTCGGCAAGACCGTGATGCTGTTCGACGGCGCCCCGCCGGAGCGCCTGTCCGCCCTTGGCGAGACCCGCACCCCGGGCCTGGCCGACCTGTTCGTCGCCACCATGAAGGGGACCTACGCATGAACGCCCTCAACCCCTCCGTGACCGTTGCACCGCGCGCGGCCGCAACCGTCCATCCGACCCACCAGTTCAAGCTGCTGCTCAAGCGCGAGTTCTGGGAGCACAAGGGCGGGTTCCTGTGGGCGCCGTTGATCGCCGGCGGCATCTCGCTGCTGCTGAGCCTGATGGCGATCATCGTCGGACTGGTCGCCGCGCGCCGTGCTGCCGCAGCCGGTGAGCTGCAGATCGACGGCGTCAACGTCAATGGCCTGGATCTGGCCCAGCTCACCAGCGCGATGGGACCGGAGGAGATGCTGCAGTTCGCCCAGGGCATCGACGTGACGTTGCTCCTCAGCTCGCTGTGGCCGTTCATCGTGCTGGCGTTCGTGGCGTTCTTCTACTGCCTGGGCACGCTGTACGACGAGCGCAAGGACCGCAGCGTGCTGTTCTGGAAGTCGTTGCCGCTGTCGGACAGCCAGACGGTGCTGTCGAAGGTCGCCAGTGTCGCGATCGTGGCGCCGGTGCTGGCGGTGATCGCCGCCGTGGCCACGCTGATCGGGTTCATGACCATGATCAGCATCGTGGTGATGCTGCACGGCGGCAACCCGATGACCCTGATCTGGGGCCCGGCCAGCCCGCTGACACTGGTGGGAGGCATGCTCGCCTGGATCCCGGTGTACGCGCTGTGGGCACTGCCGACGATCGGCTGGCTCATGTTCTGCTCGGTGTGGGCGCGCAGCAAGCCGTTCCTCTGGGCGATCATGATTCCGCTGTTCGCGGGGATCTTCGTCAGCTGGTTCGACCTGATGCGTGGCTTCAACCTGGAGTCGTCGTGGTTCTGGTCCAACGTGGTCGGCCGCCTGCTGCTGGGCACCATGCCCGGCATGGACCTGATCTACCGTGGCGGCCTGGAGCGGGCGGGTGCGGACCATGACATGGGCAGCGTGCTGGACCACATGTCGGCCAGCAGCCAGCTCGGCAGCCTGACGATGCCGGAACTGTGGATCGGCGTGCTCGTCGGCGCCGCCTTCATCTTCGGCGCGATCCGGCTGCGCCGCTGGCGCGACGAGGGCTGATGTTCCCGCTCCGCTGCCTGTCGGGCAGCGGAGCCGGCGGGCGCCGAACACATTCGGCTCCCGGAATGCCTCACTCGATCAAGGGTCGCATCTTCCACGACCAGGTCCTCGTTGCCCCTCCCCAATCAACTCCCGCCAGCCACTGGAATCCCGATGACCGTGTTTTCCCGCTTCATCGCCCTGATCCTGATCGCCGCCGCACTGGCTGCATGCAATCGGACCCCCAACATCCGGATTGCCGGCGACCAGCCGCTGAAGCACCTCACGATCGAGGACGACCGGGTCGGCGTCCGTTCAACGGAGGGCGACATGGCGTGGATCGGGGCGGACGGGTCGCTGGCGATCGACGGCCAGCCGGTGGCGCTCGATGCGCCGCAACGTGCGCTGACCGTGCGCTTCTATACGGAAGCACATGCGATCCGCGATGACGGTGTCGCCATCGGCAAATCAGGCGCGGCCATGGCCGGCAAGAGTGTGCGCAGCGTGGTCCGTGGCCTCACCCGAGGCAATCCGGATGACATCGGCCCGGAGATCGAGGCTGAAGCCCGTGTACTGGAGGCCCACGCGATGCGGCTGTGCGCACGCGTCGGCACCCTGCAATCAGTGCAGGACGAGCTGGCGCAGGCGGTTCCGGCCTTCACCCCGTTCGCCACGATCAGCAACACGCATACCGAGGCCTGCACGCAGGACGTGGTCGATGACAGCAGCAGCGATGCGTCCACAGGTGACGCCGTCGCGTCCCCGAGCCAGAACTGAGCCGGCCACGCCGCGCCGAAAATCCAGGAGCCGATCCATGAACAAGCACCGTACCTTCGTCCTTGCCCTGCTGCTCGTGGGAATCCCTTCGCTGGGCGCCTGCAACAAGCCCGCGCCCACGGAGCCTGCGGCAAGCCGGATCGAGACCTCGGTGGTCGAGAGCATCAAGGAGGCGCGACGCGACGTGCGCAAACATGTCAACGCGGGCAACATCAAGCTGTCGGCGCACGACAAGACCCTCCCGCGTGCCGAGATCACTCCGGCAGGCGACCTGCTGGTTGGCGGCAACAAGGTCGAGGTGGACGCAAACCAGCGCGCGCTGTTGATGCAGTACCGGGAACAGCTGGCGGGCATCGCCGGTGCCGGTGCGGAGATCGGACTGCAGGGCGCCGAACTTGCCACCAGGGCGATGGGTGAAGCCTTCAGGAGCGCCTTCAGCGGCGATACCGCCGGCATGGAAAAGCGCATCGAGGCCGAAGCCGAAGAGATCGAGTCGCAGGCGCGGCAGCTGTGCGAGCGGATGCCGGCAATGCTCGAGACCCAGCAGGCACTGGCCGAGGCACTGCCCGAATTCAGGCCCTACGCGACCATGGATGCGGATGACATCGGCGACTGCCGCGGCAAGGTCGTGGTCCGGGACTGACGGTCCCGGCGACAGTGGAGGCACTGATCCAGATCAACTCCTGCCGAACCCGCGCGCCCTAGACTCCTGACGACGTCCAGGGCATCTGGACCTTCGAGGGCCCGGGCGTGGGCGATCAGCGCAATCACGATGCCGACCGCGCGGGCCGCAATCGCAGGTGGCACGCGAGCGACGTCGAATCGGTGATGGCGGAACTGGAGACCTCCGTCCGCGGACTGGATGACGCCCAGGTGGCGCAGCGGCTGGCCAGGCACGGCCGCAATGAACTGCCGCCCACGCCTACCCGGAACCCGCTGCAGCGCCTGCTCGCGCAGTTCAACAATGCCCTGATCGTGTTCCTGCTCGCCGCCGCCGTCGTGGCCGCGTTGCTTGCGCACTGGATCGACGCGGGGGTGATCCTCGCGGTGGTCCTGATCAACACCTTGATCGGCTTCATCCAGGAGGGGCGCGCGGAGCAGGCACTGGCGGCGCTGCGCTCGATGATCGCGCCGTCGGCCCGGGTGGTGCGCGATGGCCGGCGGCATCAGGTCGCCGTCGCGGACCTGGTGCCCGGCGACATCGTGCTGCTCGAGGCCGGGGATCGCGTCCCCGCCGACATCCGGCTGGTGCACGCACGCGGCATGCGCGCCGACGAATCGCTGCTGACCGGCGAGTCGGTCGCCGCCAGCAAGCACGAAGCGCTGGTGGACGCCGGGGCGGCGCTGGGCGATCGCAGTTCGATGCTCCATTCCGGAACGCTGGTGGCCGCAGGGCAAGGGTCCGGCGTGGTCGTGGCGACCGGCGCGGACAGCCAGATCGGGCGGATCAGCTCCCTGATCGGTTCGGTCGAGTCGTTGCAGACACCCCTGCTCCGGCAGATCAACCGGTTCGGCCGGCAGATCACCGGCTTCGCGCTCGGGCTGGCCGCGTTGACTTTCGGCTTCGCGGTACTGACGCGGGGCTATGCGTGGATCGATGCGTTCATGCTGGTGGTGGCGCTCGCGGTCAGCATCGTGCCGGAGGGACTGCCGGCGGTGATCACCATCACCCTGGCCATCGGCGTGCGCCGGATGGCGGCGCGCCACGCGATCATCCGGCGCCTGCCCGCGGTGGAGACGCTCGGCGCGACCACGGTGATCTGCTCGGACAAGACCGGCACCCTGACCCGCAACGAGATGACCGCGCGGCGCATGGTCACCGGCGGTTCGGTGGTGAAGGTCGAAGGCACTGGCTACGCGCCACAGGGCGCCCCGGACCTGCCCCTGGGCGCCGGCATCCGCGGCGACGTGCGGCAACTGGCGATGACCGGCCTGCTGTGCAATGACGCCGAACTGCACGAACACGACGGCCAGTGGCGGATCGACGGCGACCCGATGGAGGGCGCGTTGCTGACGCTGGCGGCCAAGGCGGGGCTTGATTTCGCCGCGGTGCATGCCGCGTTTCCGCGCCTGGACGAGATCCCGTTCGACGCCCGGCACCGGTTCATGGCAACCCTGCACCGCACCGCCGACGACGGCGCGGTGCTGATGGTCAAGGGCGCGCCGGACGCACTGCTGCCGCTGTCGAAAGCACAGACCGGCCCCGATGGCGAACCGGCGCCATTGGACCGGCGCCATTGGCAGCTTGCCATCGACGCAGCCGCCAGCGAGGGCGAGCGCGTGCTCGGTTTCGCCCGGCGCCGCTTCCCGGCGCCACCGCGGCACCTGGCGCCCGAACTGGTGGCCGAACTCGAGTTCGTCGGCGTCATCGGCCTGATGGACCCGCTGCGCGAGGAAGCCGTGGCGGCCGTGGCGGACTGCCGCTCGGCCGGGATCAGGGTCAAGATGATCACCGGCGATCACGGCGCCACCGCCCTCGCCATCGGCCGCCAGCTTGCGCTGGCCGATGACCCTGCCGTCATGACCGGTCACGACCTGGACCAGGTCGACGAAGCCGAATTGCCGCAAGTCGTGCACGCGACCAGCGTATTCGCCCGCACGAGTCCCGAGCACAAGCTGAGGATCGTGCGCGCGCTGCAGGCCCAGGGCGAGGTCGTGGCAATGACTGGCGATGGCGTCAACGATGCGCCCGCGCTCAAGCAGGCCGACGTGGGCGTGGCGATGGGTCGCAAGGGTACCGAGGCCTCCAAGGAG
>Ga0209320_10001437_pt1 | contig 12270 bp, 6 predicted proteins | sample Rifsed13ft4_FD_184008 | JGI IMG/M metagenome (GOLD analysis project Ga0209320, IMG submission 184008) | Soil microbial communities from Rifle, Colorado, USA - sediment 13ft 4 (version 2) | ecosystem: Environmental > Terrestrial > Deep subsurface > Rock core/Sediment | place: Rifle, Colorado... | reverse complement strand
GAGCCGGCGTAAGTAGAGAGTCTGAGGTTGCGTGCGGCCGGCACTGCCGGTGACAACCACGCGGTCCCCGAGCTTGAACGTATCGGCCGTGATGCCGATCTCGGCAAGCTCGAAGCGATTGTCCATTTCGAGCCGCCACGTCTGCGGCGCTGCGTTATCGGCCGCGGCATCGATGATCAAGAACGGGTGCGGATTGACGAAACGGAACTCCGTGACCAAGCCTTCTACGGTTACTTGCCGCGAGCTGTCGTAAAAGCTCGCGATGGAATGGTGCGCATGCACCGCGCCGGACATCGCAAGAGTGCATGCGCTTAGAACCATCCGTCGGTTCACGGGAATATCCTCCGCTCCCCGGAATGGTAGCATCGAACCGACGGAGCGAGAGCGAGCCCGCGATCCACTCGCTAAATCGCGTACAACGGATGCGTGGGAGCCGTCCCGAGCCTCACGCGGCCCAAAGCTGCGCCGTGCACGAACGCAAGTGCGCGCGTGAAGTAGTCGAGCGGCAGATACGCGAAACGATCTTCGACGCCATGAATCGCGAGGGCGCTCGCACTGTCCGCTGCGCTTGGTTGTGCTAGAGCGTGCGGACGTTGTCCTCCATTTTCCGGTCGATCATCTTGCCGTAGGGGTCGACGGCGACGCGCGCGGGGAGCGCCGGCACGCGTACGACGATGCGCTGCGTGCCGGACGTGAGCCGATGCTTCTCGAGATAGATCGGTTCCGCCGTCTCGTCGGCGCCTGCCGCGAATACCGCGACGTCGAAAGGCGCCGACAGCCGCACCTCGGTCTCGACCCCCGCCCCGTCGGCATCGAGCTGTCGCGCCGCGATCTCGATCGAGAGCTCGTATTCGTCGCCGGCGGCGCGGCTCTCGGCACCGGTCACGGCCACGTCGTAGAACGTGATTCGCTCGAACAGAGCGCTGATCAACGCCTGATGCTCTTCACCCGCAACCGCGCGCAGCTCCGCGACGAGCTCGCGCGTCGTCGGGTCGGGCGGCGGCCGGTTGCCGTACTTCTCGATGAAGCGCCGCAGCGCGAGGTTCACGCGATCGGCGCCGAGCACGTCGCGTAGCACGTACATCGCGTGCACGCCTTTGGTCGAGACGAGCCCGGTCTCGGCGCGCACGACCGGCAGCTCCTCGATGCGCTCGCGGCTGCGCTCGTCGAGATACCCGCTTCGCAGCGCTGCGAGCAGCGGATAGACCTCCGCTTTCCCCTGCACGTGCTCGATGAGCATGAGCGCCGAATAGCTCGACAACGTCTCGTTCAGCACGAGCCGGCCTTGCAGGATCGCGCTCCGCACCTGCGCGCCCCACCACATGTGCGCGAGCTCGTGCGCGGTGACGAAATCGATTTCGCCGTCGCGGAACTGCGAGATGAAGCCCGCCCCCTCGTTGTACGCAATGACGCCCGCGCGCGCATCGACGAGCGTGCTGTAGCGCGGATACTCGAAGATTCGGAACGAGTCGAACGGATACGGCCCGAACTTCCGCACGTAGTAGTCCAAGCCGCGCTTCACTGTGTCCATCATCGTCGCGACGGCAGGCGCATGCTTCGGGTCGTGAAAGATCTCGATTGCGATGCCGTTCGCCGAATCGCGCGCGACGCCGTAGCGCGCGGACGCGAATGCCAGCCCGACCGCGTACCTACCTCGATACTCGAAATAACGGCGGCCGCCCTCGCGCCACTCACGTTGCAGCGACCCGGCTGCGACCGCGGTTTGCTCTTCCGACGTGCTGAGCACGGCGTGGACGTCCGCGGGGAGAAAACGGAAGCGTGTGTCGCGGCGCGCCTCCGGATCGTCGAGATCCGGCAAGCGCGCGGCGGGCGGCAAACCCTGCCGCCGGCGCGCCGCGGCGTCGTTGAGCTCACGCTCGGCGTCGTAGCCGAGCATCGGCATGACCGTGGGGCCGTCGAGGTACGTGCCGTTTGCAGCCACGGCGCCGTTCGGCATCGAGTTCGCGAAGCCGTCGTTGCGCCACGAGAAATCCCACGTCGCCGTGAGGGTGGCTCCGGCCTTCAGCGGCTCGGCGAATCGGTAGAGGCGCCCGCCCGCGCCTTCCTCGACGAGCTCGGCGGCACCGAGCTCGAGCGTGTTCACGGCGAGCTCGGGATTCAGCGTCACGAGCACCTCGTCGATTGCCCCGCCCGAGAGGTTGACGAGCTGTACCGTGCCGCGCGACTCGACGCGCCGTTCGGCCGGGAAGAAGTCTACGCTCAAGTCGACGCCGGTCGGCCACGGCGCCCGGAGCTCGGCATAGCGGCGGTACTTCTTCTCGTAGTCGGCCGCGTGCGCTTCGAGGTCGCGGCTGGTCACGTACTCGTTCAGCACGTGCGTGTTGTAGAAAATCCAGGCGCCGAGCGCGGCGAACGCGAGCGCCGCGCCGCCGGCGACGACCATCGTGGCGCGCGTTACCCGGGATCGCGCGTCGGCGAGGCGGTGCGCGAGCCGATCGTAGTAACCGCGCGGCGCGAGCAAGTACGCGGCGACGGTCGCGAGCACGAGGAACGCGGCCCAGTACGCCATGAGCGAAGCGTGTCTCACGGCGAAATGGCCGAAGCCGTTCATGTCCGAGTGCAGGAAGAACGGCAGTCGGAACGTATACAGCAGATCCTGGAAACCGAACGCGACGAGCGACATGGTCGCCGCGAACGCCGCGAGAAAGACGAGCGTGCCGAGCCAACGGTTCGGAAGCAGCAAGTGAATGAGCACCGCGGGCACGACGAGCATGTAGTGATTGAAGCCGTAGACGATCATTCCCTTGAGATACAGGCCGAACTCGAAACGCGTGTAGCCGCTCGCGGCTTGCAGGGCGATGAACGTCAGGATCCCGGCGCCGAGCAGCAGCGTGAGCGCGACCCAAAGCGCGCCGATCTTGCTCAAGCTCCCGATCGCGCTCGATACGGGCGACGCCTCCGCGATCTCCGCGACGCGCGCATCGCGCTCGCGATGCACGAGCATGCCCGCGTAGTAGGCGATGAAAAGCAGCAGCTGGAACGCGAGGCCGATATCGAGGAACCCGATCATGAGGCTCGTGAGGGGCTCGCTCGGCGCGCGCAGAAGGACATCGATCCGTTGGCTGTCGAAATGCTGCGCGCAGCCCAACACGACGACCGCGATCACGACGTAGAAAGGAGGGCTCCGCAGAATCGCGCGCAGGTCCATCCGAAGCTGCGATGCGAGCTGCGCGAAGGTGCCAGGCGGCCCGAAGCGCGGCGCGACGTGCGCTCCCGACAAGGCCGGCTCTCGCCCGGCCGAGCGCGCGCGGCCGCGCCAAAGGCGCGATTTCGTGCGCTGCACCACGAATCGATACCGCGCGAGCGTCGCGAGCAGCGCCGCGGCCGCTACGCCAAGCCACAGCGCGCGGTTCGCCCAGAGCACGCCGCCCGGCAGCTCGGTTGCGAGCTCGGCGCCCGTCCAGAAACGCGTGACGTCGACGATCGCGAGCAAGCCGAACGGGTCCGCGAACGCAAGCCAGCCGGGGCCGTCCGGACCGATGCGCGCCTGGGCGATGAGCGGCACGAGCGGCAGCACGATCGCGACGCAGAACGCCGCCGCGATCGACCGCGCGGCCGCGGCGGCGCTGAACGCGAGGGCCGCGACGATCGCAGTGTTCGGCAGGGCCACGGCGCCGAGCGCGAACCACCACGGCGCCGCGGCGAACGGCCCGAGGCTTGCGGGGTCGACGCCCGGAGCGGTGAGCGCGACGAGACCCCCGAGCACGCCCGCGAGCGACGCGATCAGCGCGAACACGAGCCCGCCCGCGAACCGGCCGAGCACGTAGCTCGGTTCGCGGATCGGCCGCACGAAGAGGAGCTCGGCGGTGATGCGCTCGTGGTCGCGCGTGATCGCGGCCGCGACGATTGCGACGGCCGGGAAGATCGCGAACAGGCTCAGCACGAGCTCGTTCTGGATGATCGCGACCGCTGCGTTGAGGTCGAGCCGCGCGGCGTCGGCGGACGCGCCGATGCCGATATTGATGCCGAGCTTCCGCGCGGTGAGGAAATGCACCAGAAAAAACAGCACGGTCACGGCGATATAGAGCGGCGACTTCACCTGCATCCGGCACTCGAATCGGAAGATCTCGAGGAACGCGCGCATGGCGGTCACTCCGCGCTCGTGTCGATCCCGTGCTCGAGCAGCGTCGCAAAATAGACGTCCTCGAGCGTCGGCGCCGCGGTTTGCATGCCTTGAGGCTGCGTGTCCGCGAGCACGCGCACCTCCGTGCGGCCGGCCGCAATGCGCGTCGAGATCACTCTGAACGCCGCGCGCAGCCGCTCCGCTTCGGGCTTGTCGACGGTCTTCGACCAGAGCCTGCCGTCGAGCTCGGACATGAGCTTGCGCGGCTCGCCGACGCGCAAGATCCGAGCCGCTGCCATGATCGCGACGCGCGGGCACAAGGCCGCGACGTCGTCGACGATGTGCGTCGAAAGGATCACGACGATGTCCTCGCCGACCTCGGACAAGAGATTCTGGAAGCGCCGCCGCTCGACGGGGTCGAGCCCGGCCGTCGGCTCGTCGACGATGATAAGGCTCGGGTTGCCGATCAGCGCCTGCGCGACGCCGAAACGCTGCCGCATACCGCCCGAGAACTTGTCGATGCTTCTGTGGCGCACGTCCCAAAGATTCGTGCGGACGAGCAAGTCCGCGACGAGCACCTTGCGCTCCCGCCCATGAATGCCTTTGAGCGCCGCGAAGTGATCCAGCATGACTTGCGGCGAGGTGCGCGGGTAGGCGCCGAACTCTTGGGGGAGATAGCCCAACCGTTGCCGCACGCGCGTCTTGTCGCGCAGCACGTCGATGCCGTCGAACTCGATCGACCCCTCGTCCGGCGCCTGCAACGTCGCAATGGTTCTCATGAGCGTCGACTTGCCGGCGCCGTTCGGCCCGAGCAGGCCGAACATGCCTGCCGGGATCTCGAGGCTCACGGCGTCGAGCGCGCGAACGTTCCCGGCGTAGGTCTTCGACAACCCTGAAATCGTCAACATGTGCGGTCCCCTTAGGTTCTTCTAATTTGCGAGCGTCCAATCCACGAGCTTGAGCCGCGGCACGACGAGCTGCCGCGCGAAATGCGCACGTGCCTCGTACGTCTCGAAGCGCACTTGGGCTTCATCGAGGTCCGCGGCGCCGACCGGGTCCTCGGCTTGCTCGCCGGCCGCGAACGGCACGTCGATGCCGTAGCGCCGGAACAGCTCCGGCCCTTGGCGAAACGGCATGTAATCGGGGCGGCAGACCAGGAACTCGCGATTGCGGTCGCCGCTCGACTCGTGCTCGAGCGCCGCCGTGAAGCACGAAGGCACGCGGTTCACGGTCTGACAACGAAACTCAATCGACGACGCGTTGCGCGGCAGGCGTGTGCCGCATTTCGTGTCGCTCGACGGCACGGCTTCGCCTTGCGCTGCAGGTACGCCGATGGCGTGCTCGGGTCCGAGCAGCGTGAGCTCGTAGTCGATCTCGACACGCAAATCGCGATCGCGATAGAGATCGTAGATGTCGGGCCGAATCAGGACTGTTTGATCGACTTGCGCTCGTCCCGGGGTCGCACGAACTTCGAGCTCGTCGCCGGCGCCCTGAAAAACCACGCGCCCGCTCGCGTCGACTAGACGCACCGCGACGCGGTCGGCCCAAAGAACCATGCCGGTGGGCATGCCCGAGATGCCGAGTGGCAACGAGATCGTCGTGCCCTCGGCCTCTTGGCGCAGTTGATACCTTAGCTGGGAAGAGCTCGAGCTACCCGCCAACGAGCTCCGGGCCGCCAACACGATCGACTGCTCCTGATCCGGCATCGCCGACGGGTCCCGCCCCTCGAGCTCCCCCAGCGCCGCCGTTCGATCGAGCTCGATGGCGACCCGGTCCGCGACATTCGTCTTGGGCGACAACGCCCGTTGAATCTCGAAAGCGAATTCCGCAGCCAGCGCCCCGATCGCAGTCACGCTGACGACGCCGACGGCGATGACGCCTCGCGACCACCACGTGGCATTACGCTTGAAATACTGCAGACCGAGCACGACGCAGGCCGCCGCCGCGGCGAACGAGATGACCGCGAAGCCCACCACCCAGGCGAAGCCCGCACCGCATGTCGGGCCGCACCGTACCATGAAGATCCCTTGGGATGCGGCGATCAGCACCGCCGCGACGATGCCGGCGAGCAGCAACTCGGTCATGTTGCCCGTTGCGGCGGCGAGTGCGAAAACAAGCAGCGTATAGGCGAGAAAGAGCGCCGCGCCGCGGCGCACGGCCGCCGCGAGGGAGTCTTGCAGCGGAAACCCTTGCGCCACTGCATCGATGACGTTCGCGAGAAACAGTGGGCCGTGCAGCATCAGGACGAGGAACAGGAGTTTCGCGAGCAGGAGATCGCGCCGCTTGATGGGTCTGATGAGCCAATCCTGCGTGCTGCCGGGAATGGTGTCCTGGTGCACCACGGCCGTCACAAGCACGACCCAGCCGATGATTGCCACAGTCTCCAGGAGATCGACGGCGCCGCTCTCACCGAAAAGACCCTCGCCGTATCGCGCCCACTCGACCAGCACATGCAGCACGGCGACGAGCGCGACGATCGGCCACAGGAGCTTCCAGTCCTTCCTGAGAATGTTGAGAATCATGGCGTCAACGACCTCGCTTCCTCGTAGGAGCGAGCTCCGCTCGCGATTCTCCGCTTGCCTCTTGTGGGAGCGAGCTTCGCTCGCGACTCTTCGCCCGCGAATCCCGCGCGAGCGCCGTAAAGATCGCCCGCAACGGCAACGGCTCCGCCTCGATCTGCCGCACCCCGGGCAATTGCGCGCGCACTCGAGCCCCGAGCGTCGTCTCCGAGTATTGAGTATCGACGAACGTGAGCACGTTTCCCGAAATGCGCGCCTCTATCCAACCTTGCGGCGGAATCGCCGGCAGCGCCGCCCGCGATTCCAGCGTCACACGGATTTCCTTGATGCGGCCGTAGAGATCGTCGGTCGCCTCCTGGAACAGCAGCTTGCCGTCCTCGAGAAAGGCGACGTGCGTGACGACATTCTCGATCTCCACCAATTCGTGCGATGAGATCAAAATCGTCGTCTCGCCCGCGTGACTCAAAACTCCTTCGATGATCTCGTCGCGCACCAAGGGGTCGAGACCGCTGAGCGGCTCGTCGAGAACCAGCAATTCCGGCCGGAACGGCAGCGCGCAGGCGAGCGTCATCTTCATGCGCATGCCGTGCGACAGATCGCGAATGCGCCGCTCCCCCGGCAGCTCCATGCGGCGGCGAATGTCGTCCTCGAGGTTCTTGTCCCACTGCGAGTAGAAAGGGCGCAGATAGTCGAAGTACTCCGCAACCGTGAGCCGGCCGGGCAGCTCCTGGTTCTCCGCCACGTAGCCGATGCGCGCGAGCTCGCCGTGCGAGATCCGGCGGGAATCGACGCCGAGCACCGACGCGCTCCCCGCGGACGGCTGCAAGATGTTGACGAGCAGCTTGATGAGCGTCGTCTTGCCCGCGCCGTTCGGGCCGATCAGCGCAAACGCGCTGCCTTCCTCTACGCTTACGTTCAAGCCGTTCACGGCATCGACTTTGCGGTAGCGCTTCGCGAGATCGTGGGTTTCGATGATCATGCCTGCTCCGCCTCCGGTTGCTTCTCGAGCTCGCCCCATCGGGCTTCGAGCGCCTCGATGACCTCGTCGAGCCCGGCGCCGACGCGCTTGGCCTCGACGACGAGCTGCTCGACCTCCTCCTGCAAGAGCCGTTTCTTGTCGCCGGGCCGCGCAGGCGGCGCTTTCGCGACGACAGTGCCGATCCCCGGCCGGACTTCGAGCAGACGTTCCTGAATCAAGTGCTGGACGACCTTGTGCGCCGTGTTCGGGTGGATCTTGAGCTCCGCGGCCAAGGCCCGTACCGACGGGAACTCCTGCCCCGCCTGAAATTCCCCGCTGATGAACGCCCGCTTCGCAGCGAACACCAGCTGGTCGAAAATCGATTGCCCGGGTCGCAGCTTGATCCTTAGTGTCACATGTCTAGTGTGACACATATGACGCCTGAATCCAAGAGGACGGGGTCGGCGCGGCTTGGAATACCTAGCGCGGCGTCGAGTAACCGGCCAAGCGCGCGCCCGCGGTCGATCGAACGCGCCGCGCGCCCGCAACGACAGCTTGGAGAACGACTCGGCTCAAGACCGTGACCCGACCGGAAGAAAAAGCCCCTGCCGCGCGTTAGCGCGACAGGGGCTCGGCGCGCGAAGCGCCTAGAAGGTCCAGTTGAACCCGATGCGATACATGCGGCCGCGGAGGTCGTAGACGAAGCTCGTCGTCGTCCTGAGATCACCCTGGTTGATCGGGTCCTCTTCGTCGGTCGCGTTCAGGATCGCGCCCGTGAGCGTACCCCGTCCAGAAGGCAGCGCGTATTCGTAGAGCAGATCCAGCGTCTGGAAGTCCTTCTCTTCCGTGCCGGGATTCAGCGGCAATTGATCGTTCCTGAGCGCCGAGATGTGGTGGACGGTGGCGCGGGCATGGTGGTCGTCGCGCAGCCAATCCAGTTTCACGTTCGCATGCAAGTCCGCGTTCGGATAGCCGAAGTTCTGGAAGTTGTAACTACCCGCTCCCTCGAACACCTCGCCTTCGCTGGTCAACGTGTATTTGTCGACGTAGGTGCCGTTCAGGCCGATATTCCAGGTGTTCGCACCGCTCGTAAAGCGCCAGTCGAAGTTGAAGTCGATACCCGACGTCTTCATGAAGTCCTGATTGACGTAGCTCAAGATCAACAACGCGATGTCGTCGATACTGATGCATTGCGGCCCCGCTCCACCCGTGACCTCACAGACTTCGTTCGGAGCACCAGGCTGCAAGATGATGCGTGGGTCGGTGATGAAGCCGTCCGCGGCGTCGTTGGCCATGATGACGGTGCCGTCCTCGGTCACGATCAGATTCTCGAAATCGATATCGAAGTAATTGAGATCCATCGTGAAGTTGTCGGTGACGTCCCAGGTGAATCCGACCGTGAAGTTCTCCGATTCCTCCGGCAGCAGATTCCGGTTGCCCTGGAGCAAGCCGCGAGCGTTGGTCGCGGCGCCGTTGATCCATGCGCCGCCTCCTTGCGAAGCGGTGCCGAAGCTCTGCACCTCGCCGGGCTGACGGAACGAGGTTCCGGCCGTCGCGCGGAAGAACAGCCGGTCGGTCGGCGTCCAGAGAAAACCGATCTTCGGGTCGGTCGAATCGACGCTGCCGTAGTCCTCGTAGCGTGCCGCGAACTGGATCTCCACGGTATCGCTCGGATACATCACGACCTCGACGAACAGCGCATCGGTCTCGCGCGTGCCGCCATAGTCCTGCTGCGGAGTCGAGTTGAACGCGTAGCCGCCGGCTTCGGTGATCGGGTCGAAGTCGAGGAAGAAGCTTTGCTCGCGACGCTGAACACCAACCGCGAGCCCGGTCGCGCCGCCGGCGAGCTCGCCGAGCTCTCCCGTGACGATGAAGTCGTATGTCACGAGGTCGGCGTCGCCTTCGGTGTTGCTGCGGGCGAAGATCCACTCATCGAGGATCGGGTCGTTATAGTGCGCGTCGCCGGGCTCGGCCAGGAAGCGATTGGCGAACGGGTTGTAATAAAAGCAATCGCCGACACCCGGGGCGCCGCCGGCGCCGCAACTCGGTCCGCCCAATCCTTGAAGAGCCGCGATGAATCGTTCACCGATCGTATCGCCGCCGATGTTGCGCGTGTTGTTGGCCGAGAACGTTGCCGTGGCCGACCAACCCCAATCACTGTCGCCGAAATTGCCGTCGAGCGAGCCTGCGACGCGATAAGTGTCCTGGTCGGCCCGCGTATTGGTCGGGGCGTCGCCGAGCGGGCTTCGAATGCGATAACGCACGAGATAGTCCACGCTCGTGTCGAAACCTGCCGCCGCCACGCCGGGATTCGCGCCTGGCACCACATAGGGGCCGATGATCGGCAGGCCATAGCCGAAGTCGTATTCATATCGCGCGCGCGCGAATCCGACTTCGACCTGGGCGGTCAGCTCGTTGCCGAAATCGTGGGTCGCAACGGCAAGACCGTTGAGCTGCGTGTTCTCGGGCACGATCGCGCGGCCGAGGCTCAACGACATGACGCAGCCAAGGCCCGTGCCGGGCGGTCCGGGCAACGGCGCAACGATCCCGGCGGCCAAGCCGGTCTTGATCGTATCCGTCCCGCACAACGGGTCCGGGACGTTCGGGCCCAGCACGGCGCCGGTCGTCGGGTCGCGCGGACGGAAGGAGCCGGGGTTTGCGAAGGTCGAGGTCAGGCCGAAATCGGCGAGCCGCTGCTCGGAGTACCGGTCCTCGCCGTTCATCCGCTCCTGGCTGTGCCATTCGAATCCCGCCACGATGCTCGTGTTCTCGGACTGCGATCCGAACCGGCCGCCGAACGTGAAGTCTTTCGAGCTGATCTCAGCGATGGACTGCATCTCGGTCTTGAGCTCGATGCCTTCGAAGTTGTTGTTCGTGATCAGATTGACGACCCCGGCGACGGCGTCGCTGCCGTACAGCGCCGAGGCACCGTCGGTCAGCACCTCGATGCGATCGATCATGATCGCCGGCGCGAGGTTGTTGATGTCGACCGAGACGACGCCGTCGAGGCCCGGGCTGCCGTCCACGGTCTGGCGCCGGCCGTTCATGAGGACCAGCGTCGCGCGCGCGCCGAGGCCGCGCAGATTGACGTTCGTCGTCGGCGAGACGAAGTTCTCGTTGCCGTTGACGATCGCCGAGGTCGCTTGGACCTGAGGTACGTCCTTGAACGTCTCCGCGAGCGACTGGCGTTGGCTTAAGTTGATCTCGACGCCCGTGAGCACCGTGACGGGCTGAGGGCGATCGACCGGCCGCCCGATGAACGAGCCCGTGACGATGATTTCTTCGGCGGGCTGGGCCGTCGGCTGCTGGGCCAGGCTCGTGCCTCCGGCCGTGGCGCCCAACAGCACCGTGATGGCCCTGGCGAGCCGTCGATACTCGAGCTCGCGCGGTTGTCGTTTGTGTGCCTTCATGATCCCCTCCTGTTGAAACTCGGCTACTATGAAGCTCTTCTCGATTTGGGCCGATCTTTAAACATTTAGCCGTGCCAACGCAAGCTGATGCGGGAGCGCTCCGAGACGCTTCAAACGGCTGACAGCGGCCGCGCCACCGTCTCGAGCGGCTTGCGCTCGGCATCGACGCCGATCACGGCGGCGATCAGGGCCGCGACGCACATCAACGCCGCGGCTCCCGTGTAACCCCAAAAGAGCGAGTCGCGGCTGCCCGTGTCGATCAACGTGCCGAACAGCGCCGGCCCGATGAAACCGCCGACGCCGGTGCCAATGGCATAGAAGATCGAGATCGCGACGGCGCGCATCTCCAGGGGGAAAATCTCGCTGACCGTGAGATACGCGGAGCTCGCCGCGGCCGAGGCGACGAAGAAAATCGCCGACCAGCACCACGCTTGCGTGCGCGCGTCCAGCCATCCCTCTGCGAAGGCGAACCCGCTCGCGAGCAATCCGACTCCCGCAATGGCGTAAGTACCCGCAATCATGACGCGGCGCCCCGCTCGATCGAAATATCGGCCGAGCAGCAACGGTCCCAAGAAGTTGCCGAGCGCAAACGGAAAGATGTAATAGCCGACGTTATCGACGGCGACGCCATAAAATGTCGTGAGCATGAGCGCGTACGTAAAGAAAATGGCGTTGTAGAAAAACGCCTGCGCCGACATCAGCGTGAAGCTCAAAAGTGCGCGACGGCGGTAACGCGACAGCATGAGACGCACGATCTCACGCCAAGATACGAGCGGCCGCACGCGGATTGCAATCGCATCGGTGCAATCCGCGCACGGGCCGTGCTCGCGCGCGACCTCGGCTTCGATCTTGCCGACGACCGCCTCGGCCTCGGCCGCACGGCCGTGAGTGAGCAGCCAGCGCGGGCTTTCAGGCAAGTAGCGGCGTACGAGCAAAATGGCGACCGTGAGCACTGCGCCGAACGCAAACGCGAGCCGCCAGCCGATATCGATGTCGAAACGGCCGGGCTCGAGCAGCACGATGCTGAGCGCTGCGCCGGCCGCGGCTCCGACCCAGAAGCTGCCGTTAATGGCGAGGTTGACGACGCCGCGCACTCGCGCCGGGATCAGCTCGTCGATCGCCGAGTTGATCGCGGCATACTCGCCGCCGATCCCGAACCCCGTCAAGAAACGGCAAGCCGCGAACGACGCGAAATTGAACGTGAGCGCAGTCAGGAGCGTCGCGACCAGATAGACCGTGAGCGTGACCAGAAACAACGGCTTGCGTCCGAGCCGATCGGCGAGCCGGCCGAAGAACAAC
>Ga0209320_10001431_pt1 | contig 12300 bp, 9 predicted proteins | sample Rifsed13ft4_FD_184008 | JGI IMG/M metagenome (GOLD analysis project Ga0209320, IMG submission 184008) | Soil microbial communities from Rifle, Colorado, USA - sediment 13ft 4 (version 2) | ecosystem: Environmental > Terrestrial > Deep subsurface > Rock core/Sediment | place: Rifle, Colorado... | reverse complement strand
CCGTCGTCGAGACCTACCGGGCGGGGACGCGGGTGCTGCGCCAGCCGCATGCCGGGGTTGCGGCGGCGCTGAACTACGGGATCCGGCAGAGTGCTGGGGAGCTCGTGGCATTTCTGGCCGCGGACGACGTGTGGCTGCCAGGATTTCTCGGCGCCGTGGTAGAGGCCTTCGACGCAAGGGCAGACGTGGGGGCGGGTTACGCGTGGCTACGGTACATGGACCCAGACGGGCAGCCGCTTCCAGGCGGGACGCAAGACCGTCTCTGGCCCGACGTCCTGGCACAGGCCCTCCATCACTGCTTCGCCCTGCCGTCGACGCTGGTCGTCCGGCGGTTGCGGTTGGACCAGGTCGGTCTGTTCGACCCCGAGTTGAGGGGCGGCGAAGACCGCGACCTCCTGATCAGGCTGGCCGCGGCCGGCACGGTGTTCGCGTGCGTGCCTACGGTCCTGGTGCACAAGCGGCTGCACCCGGGCGCCCTCACGTCAGACGCGGAGGAGGTCCTGTACTGGTCGACCCGGGTTTTGGAGAAGGCCTTCTCAACCTTCCCGATCTCCGAGCGCTACCGGTGGCTCAAACCACAACTTCGGGCCGAGCCCCTGTTCCGTCTAGCGTCGGCCCATGTTCGTGGTGGAGCATGGGTGGACGGAATCCGGCGGTTCGTCGACGGCCTGGAGGTCTGGCCTCGCGCGGCCTATCGCCCCGAGTTCACGAAGGGACTGCTGTTCAGGATGCTCCCCGTGGGGCAGCGGAAGGACACAGAGGTCTTGCGCCATCTGGAGGAGCTTGCCGGGCGCACTGAACAGCTCCTGCGCGGCATCGTCGCTGAGTCCAGCAGCCGCGGACGTCCCCGGCTCGCGCTTCCCCTGCTCTGGGCGACCTTCCACGCGACGGTGGCGCTGCTCTACCTCCGGAAGCGCCGCCCGTCCCGCACCGTCGTGCATCTGCTTCTAGGACTTCGGGCGCAGCCCTGGGGTGTGGTGCGGCTGCTTCTCGGTCGAGACGTCCGGGTGAAGCGGACCCGCAGGGCGCTGCAGAGCGTCGCTGCGCGCTTCAGGACGCTGAGACGGCGCCCGCTGGTCGGATGAGGGAAGATCGGTGACGGCTCCACGACGGCTCGTCGTCATTCCGTCGGATCCGATCGCAACGTACGAGCGGGCGGGTTACGACGCTCTTGACCGGTATTTCAACCCGCTGCGGTTCTTCGAGGAAGTGTTCGCGGTCAGCCCCCTCGAGCGCGGCGAACGCCGTGCGCATGGGCTGACCATCATTGGTGTCACCCGGGCCCGCATGGGGAGTCTGCTGCGCGAGCTCCGTCCCGACGTCGTTCGAGCGTACGGAGGTCACTGGCCCGCGTACCTGGCCTGCCGCCACCGTCTCGACGGGGTTCCCGTCCTGGTTAGTGTGCACGACACGCACGAGAGCATGGTGCGCCGCTGGGTGCGTTACGCCGACTTGGTGCTCTGCGTCTCCCGCGCCGTCGAGCGGCGTGTGCTCGCCTTCGGCACAGATTCGCGGCGGATCCGCTTCCTCCCCAACCGGGTGGACACGACCGTCTTCCGCCGGGTGACCGATCCGGTGGCGATCGCCACCGTCGCCTCCCGCTTCCCTCCCGGCCGGCACATCCTGCATGTGGGGCGCAAGACGGCGCAGAAGAATCTGGATACGCTGATCGGGGCGCTGGCGATGCTCCCCGAGGAATACTCTGCCGTCTTCGTGGGCATGGGAGATGACGCCCCCTACCGGGCACTGGCCGTCAAGCTCGGGGTGGCTGACCGCTGCTTCTGGCTGGAGGCTGTGGCCAACGCCGACCTTCCGGTCTGGTACAGCTGGTCTGACTGCTTTTGCGTACCGAGCCGATGGGAGGGCTTCGGCACGGTCTTCATCGAGGCGGCCGCGTGCGGTGCTGCCATCGTCACATCGGACATCGCGCCGATGAATGAGTTCCTGACGCACGAGCAGAGCGCGTGCCTCGTGCGCGCCTACGAGGACCCTGCGGCGCTGGCGGCGGCCATCCGCCGCGCGTCCGAGGACGAGGCCTACCGAAGCCTCATCGCGGCAGGGGCACTGGAGGTGGCGGGCCGGTTCGAGCGTACCCGGGTGGACGCGCTCGAGGTTGACACGTACCGGGAGGCCCTGGCGCTCGCGCCCCCAAGGCCGCGGCGCCGGCTGGAGCTCGCCGTCTGGCGCGCGGAGGAAGCGATCCGCGGAGTTGTGCGGGGTCCATTCAACAGCGTCAGGCGTGCGGTGAGGGCGAGGGTGGGGTGACGCGCATGAACCTGGCGGGGCGTCTGCGCCGCGTGAGAGACTTGCTGGAGGAGCCGCTGCTGGACTTGGCGTGCCGCATCCTCATGGGGGCCGGGGGCAAGCGCACGGGCCGACGCCCGTTCGGCGCGGAGGAGTTGAAGCTCCTGGTCCGGTCGCTGGCCGCGCAGAACCTCTTTGGGATCGGCGGCAAGATGGTGCCCGCCTTCGAGCGTGAGTTTGCCCTGGCCTACGGGGTGCCCTACGCCGTGGGGTCGACCTCTGGGACCGCCGCCATCCACCTGGCCGTCGGGGCGTTGGACCTGAACCCGGGCGACGAGGTCATCACCTCGCCCATCACCGACCTGGGGACGATCATTCCGATCCTGTATCAGGGCGGCATCCCCGTCTTCGCCGACATCGATGGGACCTACACTCTGGATCCGGCGGACGTCGAACGCAAGATCACCTCGGACACGCGGGCCATCATCGCCGTCCACCTGTTCGGGAACGCGTGCGATATGGAGGCGCTCACGGACATCGCCCGCCGCCACCGCGTCGCCCTGATCGAGGACGCGGCGCAGGCCCATATGACCCGCTATCGGGAGCGGCTCCTGGGAACGATCGGCGACTTCGGTTGCTTCAGCTTCCAACAGTCCAAGCCGATGACCACAGGGGACGGCGGCATGACTGTCACCGCGGACGAGGCTGCCTACCAGCGGATGAGCCTGTTCGTCGACAAGGGCTACGCCCGGAAGGGTTGGGGCCCCCGCGCGTACCTTTTCCATGCTCCCAACTACCGCATGACCGAGCTCGTCGGCGCCGTGGGCCGCGCGCAGCTGCGAAAGGTGAGCGGCGTGGTCCGGCAGCGCGCGAGACTGGGGGCGCAGATGACGGCGCTCGTGGAGCGGATCCCCGGGCTGCGCCCCGCCCCGGTCACGCCGGGTGCAGAGCACACCTACTGGATGTATCCCGTGTGGGTGGAGGCAGGGGACGTCGGTCGAATGGGGGAGGCCCTCGCCCGCGAGAGAATCCCTGTCCTGCCGGGGTACATCGGGAAACCCATCTACCTCTGCAGCGAGTCGCTCGCCGCCAAGAAGACCTACGGAGACTCCCACTGGCCGTTCTCGCTGCGGCCGGACAGGGCCTACGAGTACGCGCCTGGGCTTTGCCCGCGAGCCGAGGAGACGCTGGAGCACCTCCTGTGCATCGCCTGGGACGAGAGTTGGACCCCACGCGACGTGGAGCGCGTTGCCCGGGCGCTCGAGGGCGCCGGGCGTACCCTCGCCCCCGTCGCGCTGACGGTTCCGCGCCTCGGACAGTTAGAGGCGGTCCGCCCCGTGCCGGCGTCGGGTGACGGCGGGCTGCGCCATCGCCTGCGGATCGGCGTGGTTGGGTGCGGGCAGGTGGGCCGCTGGCATCTGGATGCCTACCGCGTGCTGCCCACCGTTAAGCTCGTTGCCTGTACCGACGTCGATGCCGCTCGCGCGGCGGAGTGCGCGCAGCGGGCGGGCGCGCGCCCGTACACGTCGCACAGGGCGATGCTCGCCGGGGAGCGCCTGGACGGTGTCAGCCTCTGCACCGTGCCGGCGACGCACCACGAGATCGCCCTGGACCTGCTGGATGCTGGCGTGCCGGTCCTCTGCGAGAAGCCCCTGGCCGTTTCGCTGGAGGAGGCGCGAGCGATGGCGGCGCGGGCGGACGCCCGCGGTGTGTTGCTCGTGCCCGCGTTCAAGTTCCGGTTTCACGAGGAGGTGGGTCGCGCGCGAGAACTGCTCACCCGCGGGGTCCTGGGAGAGATCCTCGCCTTCCGGGTGATGTTCGGCGGTCCCGCCAATGTCCGCGGGACATGGTATGTGCGGCGGTCGTTGTCGGGGGGCGGCGTCATCATGGACATTGGGCCCCACGCGGTTGACCTGATCCGCTTCCTCCTGGGCGAGATCGAGGACGTGCGGGCGGAGGTCATCCTCCCGGAGGGATGGGAGGTCGAGCCCACCGCCCGTCTCGCCGTCCGGCTTGTCGGCGGCGCCACCGGTGTCGTCGACCTCAGCTGGACCGTCCCGGTGCCGTCGCCCGCGTACCTGGAGATCTATGGCGACCGAGGCGCGTTGCTGCTCGACCGGCAGGGCCTCAGCTATCGCCTGGCTCCCTGGGCCGAGTGGAAGCGCCTGCCAAACACATCGACCGCTGAGCAGGCGTTCGCCCGCCAACTCGCCCACTTCGCGGACGGCCTCACCGGCCGCGGCGAGCGGGTCCTTGGGGCAAGCGACGGCGTCAGGGCTCAGGCGTTGATCGAGGCAGCGTATGCGTCGCTCGTGTCCGGTTCGGCGGTCGCCCCACCGGCCCCGCACGTGGCGGTCTAGCATGGCCCTCCTGCCCGACCTGGTTGCACGCTGGCGGCTCCGGGCGAAGACCCCGGCCGAGAAGGCGGTCCAGTGGGTCAGGGATCATCGAGTGCCGGGGGCGGGGGTCAAGGGCCGGGCCAGCCTGCCCATGGCCTCGCCCGAGGTGACGGGATACCTCATCCCGAGCCTCTACGGGCTGGGCGAACGGGGGCTGGCCCGCGAGCTCGTCCAGTGGGAGGTCTCGGTCCAGCGGCCTGACGGCGCCATCCCGGCCGTCGACGGCGTGCCGTACACCTTCGACACCGCCCAGGTTGCTCGCGGGTTCCTCGCCCTGCTGAACGAGCTGCCCGAGCTCGAAGGTCCACTCCGACGCGCCTGTGACTTCATTGTTTCGCAGATCGCCCCGGATGGAACGATCCTCACGCCTTCGCTGGACATGTGGCAGCTCTCGGATGGGAGCGTGCTCTCCGACTATGGGCACCTGTATGTCCTTCCTCCCCTCCTCAACGCGGGGCGCCGCCTCGGTGTCTCCCGCTACATGACCGCGGTCGAGCATGCGCTGGACGCCTTCGTGCGCAAGCCCGACCTGGTGGTGTTCAAGGCCGAACTGGCGACGCTGTCGCATTACTTCGGTTACATGATGGAGGCTCTCGCCGATCTCGGACGGACCGACCTGGCCCGGGAGGGATTGGCCCAGGCGGCGGCGCTCCAGCGCTCCGACGGGGCCATCCCTGCTTATCCCGGCGTCGACTGGGTCTGCGCGCCGGGCGTCGCGCAGCTCGCCCTGACCTGGTACAAGCTCGGGGAGCGTGAGCGCGCGGACCGGGCTGTGGCCTACCTGGAGCGGGTGCAGAACCCCAGTGGAGGATTCTTCGGCAGCTACGGACGGGGGGCCCGGTACTTCCCGAGGGAGGAGCTCGGTTGGGCGGTCAAGTTCTTCCTGGACTGCTCCCTGTGGCGTGACCTCGCTCCTCCGGCGGGAAGGGCAGCTGATCACCCCCACCGCCGCGGCGCCGCCGGCGGGGCGGTCCGCGACTAGGCCTGTTCAGTGATGAGGATTTGCACGGTCGACGCTCAGCTGAACGTCACCGCACTCGAGACGATGTACCCGCAGGGCTTCACCGTCCTCGGGTACGACCGGGTGCGCCTGTTTGAGGGGTACCGGCGCACGCGGGTGCGGGCGGCCCGCGCGCTTCTCACCCTCGCCTCTCTCTTCCGCGCGGCCGGACCGGCGCTCGCCGCGGCCGGCCTCCGGCAGGGGGGACGGGAGGCCGCCGAGGTGCTCCTGGCCTGCGATCCGGACGCGATCGATCTGCGAGGGTTGCGTTGGGGGGCGGCGCTGCGGGCATACCTCCATGCACGGTACCCGGACTGGGCCTATCTGGATGGAGAGATCAGGAGCCTCCCGGCCCCCCGGTGGCGCCGGTACGATCCGAACGCTCAGGTCACGATCGTCCTTCCCACGTACAATGGAGCGTCTTACCTGGCCCAATCGATCGAGAGCTGCCTGGCCCAGTCCCATGGGGCGTTCGAGCTGATCGTCGTCGACGATGGCTCGCGGGAGGACATCGGCTCCCTGGTGTCCGCATACCGCGACAGCCGGATCCGCTACCTGAGGCATGAGCGGAACCTGGGGCTGGCGACCGCTTTGAACACCGGGTTTCGGGCGAGCACCGGCGCGTACCTGACGTGGACCTCGGACGACAACTTCTACACGGAGCGGGCCCTCGAGGAGATGCTCCGCTTCCTGCAGACGTATCCGGGGATCGATCTCGTCTACACCGACCAGTACGTCATTCAGGAACACGAGGGTGGAGCCGGGCCGCCCCAGCTGCGGCGCGCGCGTCCCCCGACCTGGTTGGCCGTGGACAACATCGTGAGCGCGTGCTTCCTGTACCGGCGCAAGATCTTTGAGGCGATCGGCGGGTATGATCCGCAGGCACACCTGGTCGAGGACTATGACTACTGGCTGCGCGCGGCCAGGCGGTTTACGATGCAACGGCTCTTTCGGCCCCTGTACTACTACCGCTACCACCGACGGGCTCTCTCCAGCCAGTACAGCCGGACGGAAGTCCTGGAGCAGGTCCGCGCCGTGAAGCAGCTGCACGGGGTGGGCATGCAGCGCGGAAGGCGATGAGGGCGATGGCCGCCCGCGTGATGGCGCCTCTGCTGTTCTTCTCCGATTCGCTCAGCCTGGGGGGAGCGGAGGAGGTCTTGGTCAACCTGGTCCTGCAGGCCGATCGGATGCGCTGGCAGCCGCGGGTGGCGATGCCCCGGTATCCCGCGATGCGCCCGGTCGTTGCGCGGCTGCTGAGCGCGGGGGTGGATGTCGATGAGTTCCCGCCCTCCGACGGCCTGCCCTGGCCCCTGCGGATCCAGGCCTTCCGGAGCTATCTGCGGCGTGTTCGGCCGGCGCTTGTGTACGTGAACCGTCCCCGGCTCCCGGACCGCTCGACCGCCGTCGTGCTGGCTGCCCGACTCGCCGGGCTCCCCATCGTGCTGCACGACCACTGGACGGTCCCGCGCGACTGGGCCGAGCGGGACGGTGCGGTCCGCACAGGGCGAGACGGGGCATCACGGCGCCGCGCGCTGTCCGGCGTGCGGAACCTCTTCACGTACCGCCTGCCCGTCGCAGCCGCCCGGTGGATTATCTTCCCGGCCGAGGCTACCCGGCGCATCTCGATCACGCAATTCCGATATCCACGCGCGCGCACCCGGGTCGTGCCCAACGGGATTGACGTCGACGGCGTCGCCCGGGCGGCGGCCGATCGGACGGGCGCGCGCCGCGCCCTCGGCCTCGACCCGGGCGTGCCGGTCGTCCTCTGCGCGGCCCGTCTCGCCCGGGAGAAGGGACACCATTTCCTGCTGCACGCGATCGCTGAGGTCGCCCGGACCATTCCTGGGATGCAGCTCCTGCTGGCGGGGGACGGATCCCTGCGGCCGGAGCTCGAGGCGATCGCCGCAACGCTGGCGTTGGGGGATCGCGTGGCGTTTCTGGGGTGGCGCGACGATGTGCCTCGCCTGATGGCGGCCTGCGACCTTCTCGTGCTGCCGTCGCTGTCGGAGTGCCTTCCCCTAGTCTGCCTCGAGGCGATGGCGGCGGGACGGCCTGTCGTGGCCTCGGCCGTCGGGGGGATCCCCGAGGTGGTCGTCGAGGGCGTCACCGGCCGGCTCGTCGCCCCCGGCGACACCGGCGGGCTGGCCGCGGCGATCACAGATCTCCTTCGCGACCCGGATCTCGCGCGCGCCATGGGACAGGCTGGGCGCGCGCGTGTCGCCGAGCGCTTCTCGCTGGCACGGATGCGCGACGAGATCTACGCCCTCCTGGAGAGGTAGGCCATGCCGCGCGTCAGCGTCATCATCCCGGCCTACAACGCTGAGCGGATGGTCGGCACAGCCATCGGGAGCGTGCTCGACCAGACCTTCCCGGACGTCGAGGTGGTTGTGGTGGACGACGGGTCCACCGACGGGACCGGCGCCGTCGTCATCGCCTTCGGACCGCGCGTCCGATGCGTCCGGCAGTCGAACGCAGGCCCGGCAGCGGCCCGCAACGTGGGACTCCGCCACGCTGCGGGAGAGATCATCGCCTTTCTGGACGCCGACGATGCCTGGGAGCCAGAGTTCTTGACCGAGGTCGTTGGAGCGCTAGACCGGCACCCCAGCGTGGACGTCGCCTCTGCATGGGCAACGTATGTCGACGATGCCGGCTGCAGGTTGCCTGCCGGCCTCAGACCTCGCCTCGCGTCCGATCCGCTTGCGCAGGCGTTGACGGAGGGGTGCTTCCTTCTCCTGCCGATGCTGGCCGTGCGCCGGGCCGCGCTCGACCGGGTGGGCCACTTCGACCCCGGGCTCCGCCAGGCGGAGGACTGGGACCTGCTCCTGCGTCTCGCGGCTTCAGGCGTCAGATTCTTCTCGGTGGAGCGCATCCTGGTCCGAAAGCGGCTCCGTGGCGACAGCCTGACTGCCGACCCGGAACAGGTGCTGCGGTGGTCGCTCGACGCCCTGGGCAAGGCATCAGCGCGGATCTCGCCTGGATCACCCCACCGGGCGCTGGCGGCGCGCATGCGCGCCACGCTGCTGCTGCGGGCCTCGGCGAATCTCTGGCGGGTCGGCGCCCGGGATCCGGCCGTGCACCGCTTCGCAGAGGGGCTGGGGGCTTGGCCCACTGCGCTTCACCATCCCGAGGTTCATCTGGGGATCTTGATCCGCTTGCTGCCGCCTGGGAGGCGGACCGAGGGAGAGGTCCTCCGGGCACTCGACAGTCTCGCCGGAGAGGTCATCGCCCTGGTCGACGCGACCCTTGCGTACGTGCGAGCGCAGGGGAGTGGCACGCCGGGACGTCGGCGCTCGCTGGCGACGGTGCACGCCGTCCTCGCCGCGCTCTTCGCGCGGCGCGGTGCATGGGGCGCCGCGCTCCGGCACGGTGCACGGGCGCTCGTGGGCGATCCGCTGGCCCTGGCCGGCCTCGCACTCCACGGGCTGACCGGGAGCCGGTCGCGCGGGACTCCGCAGCCCAGTGGCCACCTCTTGACACCGACCGCACCGTAGAGCCAGCCTTGCCTCATGCCGACCAATCTTTGGCCAACGCCCGGCGTGGGGGACGGGGCAGCGGAGGCAATCCCTGCGCCGACCTTTCTGATCATCGGAGCCATGAAGACGGGGACCACCAGCCTCTACCACTATCTGGCCCATCACCCGCAGGTGCACATGCCCCGCCAGAAGGAGATCGACTTCTTCAGCGAGCCAGCCATCTGGCGTCTGGGCTGGGAGTGGTATCTAGGCCAGTTTGCGAGCGCGCCCTCTTCGGCGGTCGCCATCGGGGAAGCCTCGACGTCGTACACGAAGTTCCCCGAGTTCTCCGACGTCCCCCGCCGGATCGCGGAGCGGCTCCCCCGCGTGCGTCTGGTCTACCTGATCCGCCACCCCGTTGAGCGGATCCACTCCCAGTACGCGCATCACGTGCTCATGGGCGACGAGCGCCGGCCGATCAGCGAGGCACTCCTCGCCGACCCCCGATACCTCAACACAAGCCAGTACGCCATGCAGCTCGAGCAGTACCTGCGGTATTTCGACCGCGACCAGATCCTGATCGTGCAGGCGGAGCACCTACGGTCCGTTCGCCGCACCACCGTGCGCCGCATCTTCACCTTCCTCGGCATCGATCCCGAGTGGACGTCGCCGGTGATCGACCAGGAGTTCTACCAGACGGCGGAGCGGTGGTGGGTGCCGCCCACGGTCCGCCGCGCCCGCCGCCTCCGCGGTTTCAGGCGTCTGGTTCACTCCTCGTGGCCGTGGCTGGCCCGGCTGAGGCGCCGGACGCTCGAGCGCGTCGCCGCCACGGGGTCGGCGATCCCCGCCGCGATCACCGGCGACGTCCAGCGGTGGCTGGAAGATCGGCTGCGAGATGATGTACGCCGGCTGCGTCAGTACATGGGCGAAGACTTCGACGGCTGGGGCCTGGCGTAGGGGCGCCACATTCGATGCGGGTTGCGGTCGGAGCCGCGCTCGTCCTGGGGGTGCTCGCCCTTGCCGTCCTGATGGCACGGGACGTCCTCCTGCAGGCGGCGGGGGACTTCCTGGTCGCTCGGGATCCCCTCGCCGCCGCCGACGCGGTAATCGCCATCAGCGGGGACGGGCAGGAGCGGGCCGAGGAGGCCGTACACGTCCTTGAGGAGGGCTATGCCCGGTGGCTGATCCTCAGCGGCGGGCCGGCGGGACGCTCAGGGTCGGGGCAGGAGATGAGGCACTACGCCCTCCGACACGGGGCTCCCCCGGACCGCATCCTCCTCGACGAGACCGCAACCTCTACCTATGGGAACGCCGAGGGAGCCGCGCGGGTGATGCGAGCCCATAGGTTGCGGTCCGCCATCCTGGTGACGTCACCCTACCACATGCGGCGGTCAATCGTGATCTTCCGGTCGGTGCTCGGCCAACAGGGACTCACGGTGCGCGCCCATCCGGTGCCGCACAGCTTCTTCGAGCCTGAGCGCTGGTGGACACGCCGCCAAGACCGCTTTCTCGTGGTCAGCGAGTACAAGAAGCTCCTGGCCTTGCTGGTGGGGATCCGTTAGGCATGCCCTGATGGAAGCCGCCGCCTCCGCCCGTCCACACCCTGGTCTCGTTCGACTCGTGCGGCGCCGTCTGGCCGCGTCCTTGGTCGCGGCCCAACGGCGCGCTGTCGGGACAATCACCCATGTTGCCACCGACTCGCGCGCCGTCGCCCTTACCTTCGACGACGGGCCGGACCCACGCACGACACCCAGGGTCCTGCAGTTGCTCGAGGACTTTGGCGTCCGCGCGACGTTCTTCATGGTTGGGGATTCGGCCGCCCGCGCACCCGCCCTTGTCCGCGAGGTCGCCGCGGCAGGGCACGCGATCGGCAACCACTCCTGGAGCCATCCCCCGTTCCCGGCGATCTCTGGTCGCGAACGGCGCAGGCAATTGCGGGATTGCGCCACCGCCCTGGCCCCGTACGGGCTCAGGCTCTTCCGGCCGCCATATGGCGAGCAGAGCCTCGCCTCGCGACTGGACGCGCTAGCGCTGGGTTATCAGGTCGTGACCTGGAGCGTCGACCCCAAGGACTATGAGGAACCAGATGGGGTGGTCCTTGCGGCGAAGCTCCTCGGCGAGATCCGCCCAGGCTCGATCGTCCTCCTGCACGACGGTGTCTTTGAGGGCGAGGGGAGCCACCGCCACCTCGGGCCGCCACAGGTCCGCCCCATCCATGTGAACCGCGAGGAGATGCTGGCCGCGCTCCGCCAGGTCCTAAGCCAGCTCACCCCAGTCTTCCGCTTCGTGAACCTGCCCGAGCTGCTGCGCCTGGGACGCCCCGTGCGCTCGAGCTGATGGTACGATAGCCGGGAGGCACGCACATGAATCCCGCCCGCCGCACGATCCGTCGGCTCCGAGAGGCGCTTCTGGGATTCCTCTACGCCCGGCGTCTCCTCGCGGCGCGCATCACGTCGGAGCGGGCCATGGCCGCCGTGCGGCGCCGCATCGACGAACGCCCCCAGGCCTTCCTGGAGATGATGGAGCGGAATATCTTCGCGCAGCCCCCAAATCCTTACCGCGCCCTCCTGGACGCGGCGGGGTACAGCCTGCCCAGGGTAAGGGAGCTGGTGCTGCGAGATGGTGTGGAGGGAACGCTTCGCCGGCTGTGCGACGACGGGGTGTACGTCGCGATCGAGGAGTTCAAGGGCCTGCGGGAGGCCCGCCGGGGTGCCCGCGCCTTCCGCTTCGACCCAAGCGACTTTCGGAACCCGCTGGTCCGCTCCGGACTCTCCCTCAGCTCGGGCGGCACCCGGAGCCGGGGCATCCGGACGATGCTCTCCGCGGCCAACCACTGCATGGAAGCAGAACGCCTCGTCATCTCGCTGGTCGCGTACGGCCTGGAAGCCCGCCCCGTCGCCGTCTGGCTGCCGAATTCTCACGGGGCGGCCCTCTGGGCCGTGCTGGCGTTCACCGCCGTCGGGCGGGTGCCGGACCGCTGGTTTGCCCAGCTACCATTGCGATTCGGCACGCATGACGAGCCGCCGGCGTCTTTCCTCGGTGTCCGGACAGCCATGCGGTGGGGCGGTCGGCCTCTGCCGCCGATTACGTACGCGCCCCCTGGGGAGGAAGCCAGCGTGCTCCGGTGGGCAGCCGGCGCAGGTGCAGGCGGGGCGGTCATCTTCACGACCCCCAGCTCCGCCCTGCGGCTGGCGCTGGCGGCGGT